>WNFM01305748.1_pt1 | contig 12426 bp, 11 predicted proteins | sample 5400271 | NCBI WGS metagenome assembly WNFM01 (sample SAMN13153352, study PRJNA577476) | soil metagenome | isolation source: 60 cm saprolite on Douglas fir-dominated hillslope | place: USA:California | collected 2013-09-17 | reverse complement strand
CGATGCCCGCGCAGATTGCCGGCGCGATTCAAGGGCTCTCGGGATTCCGTCGTCCGTTCTATCGCGGCCCGGCGCCGCCGCCCGGGAAGCCGCATCATTATCACTTCGTGGTCTACGCGATTGACGGCGCGGTCGATTTGAAGCCGGGGCTCTCCCGCGCCGAGTTGCTCGACGCGATCAAAGGCCACGTGGTCGGGCAAGGCGAACTGGTCGCGATTTACGAAAGGAAACCGGCATGACGTTCATCTCGCGGCGCGATCTCTTGAAACGTGCCGGTCTCGCGGCTGTCGTTCCTGTAGCGCGGCCCTTTCAGGGCCGCGACGATGGCGGGGCTGCCCTTCGACCGGCTCAGGGCATCCCGAGCCTGTCGAGGGATGAACGCCCCGCGCGACGAGCCACTGCCGAAAGCCCCGCCCTGCAAGCCGCCCGCGAACCGCTCGAGCATTTGACCGCGGCCGAGTCCGACGTGCTCGAAGCCGTCGTGGCGCGGCTGATCCCGAGCGACGAGGCGCTCGCGTCGTCGCGCCAGGCCTACGCCGCCGGCCTGGCCGCGCTCGATCGCTACGCGCGGTCATCGCGCGGAGCGCCGTTCGCGCAGTTGTCGCCGACCGATCAGGACTCGGTGCTCATCGACGTCGAGACGGGCGCCGCCACCGGGTTTACCGGCAGTTCGGCAGCGTTCTTCACTCTCGTCCGCACGCACACCTGGCAAGGCACGTTCGGCGATCCGTACTACGGCGGGAATGCCAACTTCGTCGGCTGGGATCTGATCGGCTATCCAGGCGTCCGCACGATAGTGTCGGCCGAAGATCAGAGGCGCCTCGAGCATCACGAGCTGAAGCCGAATCACAAATCCGCGTACGACACCGAGATGTTCAACAAGGCCGTGGCGCGAGCGGACGAGGACGGCTCGCCGCGCCCACGCTCCCGCGACGCGGCACCGAAGGCGGGGGCCTAGACATGGCCACCAGGCTGAAGGATACCGACGTCGTCATCGTGGGCATGGGCGCCGTCGGTGGCGTCGCCGTGCTTCCGCTCGCGCAGGCCGGCATCGAGGTCATCGGCCTCGAAGCGGGCACGTGGCTCAGCAAACGCGACTTCGCGCCTGACGAGATCAGAAACAACGTGCGCGACTGGCCGATGGCGGTGCAGAAGGCAAACGGCGAGGTCCCGACGTCGAGAGCGACGCGATCGGCGCCGACCACCCGCGCGGGCCGGCACCCGATGATGAACGCGGTCGGCGGCACCGCGCTCCACTACTGGGCGCAGAGCTGGCGGCTGAACCCCTGGGATTTCAAGGTCGTGAGCGAAACGAAACGGCGCTACGGGGCCACGCGCATTCCGAAGGGCTCGACGGTCGAAGACTGGCCATTCGGCTACGACGAGCTCGAGCCGTACTACGACAAAGTCGAGTACGAGATGGGCGTTTCGGGGCAGGCCGGCAATGTCAACGGCAAGATCGATCCGCGCGGCAATCCGTTCGAGGGGCCGCGCAAGCGGCCGTATCCGATGCCGGCGCTGCGCGGCACCGATTTCCTCGAGAAGATGGCCGCATCAGCAAAGACGCTCGGCTGGCACGCCTTCCCCGGCCCGGCGTCGATCAATTCACGGTCGTACCAGAATCGATCGGCGTGCCTATATCACGGGTTCTGCAATCAGGGCGGCTGTCACGTCGACGCGAAGAACAGTCCGCTCGTCACGACGATTCCGCGCGCCCAGGAGACGGGCCATCTCAAAGTCGTCACGCGCGCGCACGTGACGCAGATCGAAGTCGACGGCGACGGCCGCGCGACGGGTGTCACGTATGCGACCGATGGGGTCGAGTACTTTCAGCCGGCCAAGGTCGTATTGATCGCGAGCCACACCTACGAGAACATCCGTCTGCTGCTGCTCTCGAAGTCGAAGCCGTATCCCAACGGCATGTCGAACAATCACGGGCAGGTGGGCCGCCATTATTTCAGCCACCATCAACTCGCCGGCGTGTCGGCGCTGTTTCCGTACAACCTGAACGCCTGGTACGGGACGCCCGCGCAGGGCGTCGCGGTGGACAACTGGGCCGACGACAACTTCGATCACGCCGGCTTGAACTTCATCGGCGGCGGCAATCTGTGGGTGTATTCCGATCGCCGGCCGATCGCGGCGGCGAACGGCAACACGTGGAATCGCGCGCCCAACTGGGGATCGGCCTGGAAGGCGTTCATCAAAGAGAACGCCGACCGCGCGAACAACTCGTATCTGCAGAAAACGACGCTGCCGTACGAGGACAACTTCGTGGACCTGGATCCCGTGGCGAAGGACGCGCTCGGTCTTTCGGTGTGCCGGATCACGGGCGAGTACAAGGAGAACGAGCGCGCGATCGCCGGTTTCATCCAGGACAAGATGGAGCAGTGGTATCGCGCGGCTGGCGCGATCGACATCGCAAAGGCGCCGCTCGGCGGCGCGATGGGGCCGTCAACGCATGCGTACGGCGGCACGCGGATGGGTGACAGCGTCGAGACGAACGTCGTGAACCGTTACGGCTTCTCGCACGAGGCGGGCAATGTCGGGGTGCTCGGCGGGTCCGTCATGGGCACGAGCGGCGCGCGCAACCCGACGCTGACGGCCCAGGCCCTCGCGTGGCGCACGGCGGAGCATCTCGCGAAGAACTTCAACGCGATCGCGTCGCGTCGGGCGTAAAGTAGTCTTGCTCGGAGGAGCTGCTATGAAAGCATGGACTGTGGGAGTCCTCGTGACGGCGGTCGGCGTGGCGGTGAACGGCAGCGTCCTGTGGGCTGGTCAGGAGTCGCGCGCGTCCGCGCAGGCTCCCACGTTCGCCAAAGATGTCGCGCCAATCCTCTACAAGAACTGCGTCAGTTGTCATCGTCCGGGTGAGATGGGGCCGATGTCTCTCCTCGGCTATAGCGACGCGCGGCCGTGGGCCAAGTCGATTCGCGAGCGTGTCGCGTCGCGCTCGATGCCTCCCTGGTTTGCTGATCCCCACTACGGCCGGTTCATCAACGACCCGAGCCTGAGCCAGCACGACATCGACACGATCGCCGCGTGGGTCGAGGCCGGCGCCCCGCAGGGCGCGCTGAAAGACATGCCCGCGCCGCCCCCGCTCGTCGAGGGCTGGCAGATCGGCGCGCCGGACGTCGTCGTCGAGATGCCCCAGGAATTCCAGGTTCCGGCGAGCGGCACCATCACCTACAAGAGCTACAACGTGCAGACGACGTTCAAGGAGGACATGTGGGTCGTCGCGGCTGAAGTCCGTCCCGGCGACCGCGCGCACGTGCATCACGCCGTCGTGACCGTCATCGATCCCGGCGGCAACAAACCGCTGGGCGCGATGGAAGTCACGCCGTTGCCGCAGGACAGTCAGAAGGACACGCATCTCTCCGACGAAGAAATTGCCGCGCGGCTGAAGACCGAGCGCGCCCGATCGGCGAGCACAGAGCATCGGCTCGCGGGGTACGCGGTGGGCGAGGGACCGCGAACCATTCCCGGCGGATACGCGAAGCGTGTGCCCGCGGGTGCGACGCTCAACTTCTCGATGCACTACACGACGAACGGAACGCCGGGGCGGGACCGCACAAAGATCGGCCTGGTGCTTGCGAAGACACCGCCCAAAGCCGAGATGTTCATGGGGTTGATCAACAACGGCCTGTTCGAGATTCCGCCCGGCGATCCCAACACCAAGGTCGAGTCGGAAGGCGCGTTGATGCAGGACATCAAGGTGTGGTCGATTCATCCGCACATGCATGTCCGCGGCAAGGACATGACGTACACGGCCGTCTACCCGGACGGGCGTCGCGAGATTCTGCTGCGCGTCCCGCAATATCGATTCGACTGGCAGCTGGACTATTACCTCGCGGAGCCGAAGCCCCTGCCGAAGGGGACCAGAATCCTGGTCACCGCGCACTACGACAACTCGCCTGCGAACAAGGCGAATCCGGACCCGACCGCCACTGTCCATTACGGCGATCAGACGTGGGACGAGATGATGGCCGGCTACTTCACCTACACCATCGAGGGGCAGTAGAGCGGACGCAGTTGTCGGCCTGTGTCAGGGCATGAGCCCTGCAGTCTGATCGGCCTTTGACCGAAAAAGAGGCGTCAATATTTATCAAAGGACCCGATAAGTGACAGGAAATGTCAGCGCGCACGCCGGGGTGGTTCCTGGCAACCTATTGATAGGGAGCGTGTTGCAGGACAGGCAGGACCCGGCACGAGCTCTGCAGTCGAAGTTTCGAGGCGTTGACCGAACCATGATTCGCAAATCCGAGGGCTTTGCCCTCATTGACGTCATTTTCGTCTGCGGCATGATCGGCCTGCTGTGCAGTATCGCCGTACCCCGGCTCCTGCTGGCCAAGCAGTCGGCGGGCGCGGCCTCGGCGATTGGATCGATGCGCGCCATCAACAGCGCGCAGCTGACGTTTGCGCTGACCTGCGCCGGCGGGTTCTACGCCCCGACGCTGCCCGTGCTCGGCACGCCACCCCCCGGGAGCAACGACGCGTACATCACGCCCGAACTCGGCGCGGCCAATCAGGTGACGAAAGCCACGTACATCATTCAGGTCGCCGCAGTGCCGTACGTTGGCGCGCCGCCGACGTGCAACGGCCTGGGTGTCGGCGCGACCGGCCAGGGGTTCGTCGGCCTCGCAGATCCGACGTCCGTCGACAACACGCGCTTCTTCGCCACGAATGCAAGTTCCATGATCTTCGAGCACAACGCCACGCTCAACGGCGTGATGCCGGAGATCGGCGAGCCCGCCGCCGGCCATCCTCTGGCGCGGTGATTCAGCTATAATTCCGGTCCATGTGGACCAAGATGATGTCCGGGCCGCGCAAGAAGGCCCCAAAGACCATTGCCGTCATCGATCCCGACGCCTGTTTCGGCGCATTCGCGTGTTCCATTTGTCAGGCCGCCTGTCCCGTCGCCAACTGCATCGTCGAAGAACCTGATCGCGACGGCCGGATGGTGTGCGCCGTGCGCGCGGACCCCGCAACAGCGCGAGTTCGGGTGCCCGGCCGACTACGACGCCATCAACATGATGCCGTTCGAAGAGGTCGTGAAACTGCTGCAGGACGCCGGTGCGGTCGAGGCGACGAACTCGTAAGCTCCTCGGCCACCAGCCACCAGCCACTAGCCACCGGCCACCTTCTTCGACGCCGCTGCCTGCGCGTACTTCGACGGCAGCGGATGATCGATCTTCGATCCGATGAACGCCGTCGCGACGCCGAGCGCCGTCAGCGAGACGCCGGTCTCGATCCCCATCCCGTCCAGCATGTAGACCAGATCGTCGGTGGCCAGATTCCCGGCCGCGCCCGGCGCGTACGGGCATCCGCCGAGGCCGCCGGCCGATGCATCGAATGTGGCGATGCCGTACGGCAGCGCCGCGAGCACGTTGGCGAGCGCTGTCCCGCGCGTGTCGTGAAAGTGCAGCGCGACGCGATCGACCGGGAGGCGCGCGAGCACGGCGTCCAGGACGCGCGGCACCTGGCCCGGATGCGCGACGCCGATGGTGTCGCTGACCGCGACCTCGAAGACGCCGAGCTCTGCGAGCCGGATCGCGACGTCGGCGACGCGGGAAGGCGGCACCTCGCCTTCGAACGGACAGCCGAACGCCGTTGAGAGGTAGCCGCGCACGCGGACGCCGGCTGCGAGCGCCCGTGCGCACACCTGGGCGTAGACGGCCAGCGATTCGTCGATGCTCTGATTGATGTTCTTGCGGCTGAATGTCTCGGTCGACGAGGCGAAGACGGCGATCTCGGTGACGCCGGACGCCAGCGCGCGATCGAGCCCGGCGAGATTCGGCACGAGGGCGGTGTAACGCGCTCCGGCGCGCCGCGTGATGCCGGCGAACACCTCCGCCGCGTCCGCCATCTGCGGCACCCACTTCGGGCTGACGAAGGCCGAGACCTCGATGACCGGGAGATTTGCGGCGCTCAGCCGGTCGACGAAGGCGATCTTGTCGACGGTCGAGACGCGCGCGGATTCGTTCTGCAATCCATCGCGTGGCCCGACTTCGACGATCGTGATGCGTTTTGGCAGCATGTGATCTGTAGGGCGGGTCCTTCTGAACCCGCCGGTCAGCCGGGTCCGAAAGGACCCGGCCTATTCCATCTCTATCAGTACCGCGTCCGCCTGCACGAGGTCGCCTTTCGCGCAGCGTACCGCCGCGACGACCCCATCTTCAGTCACGCGGACCGGCATTTCCATCTTCATGGCCTCGAGGACGACGACCGTGTCGCCCTTCGTGACGCGGTCGCCCGGCTTTACCTTCACAGCAATCACCGTGGCGGGCATCGGCGCGGTCAGCGCCTGACGGCCAACGCCGGTCGAGGCTCGCCGGCGCGATGGACCCGTCGACGCATAGACCGCCGCCGTCGTGCCGGTGCTCGGCGCCCAGGGGTCCCAGGTGACCGGCAGCGGAGGACGCTCCGGCGCCGGCGATTCCGCCTGGCGCGGTTCAGACGATCGGACGTCCGCCGCGAGGCCCGCGCCTTCGCGATCGAGGAACGCCGTATCGACGCGGCCGTCGCGAAACGCCGGATGGTCGAGCACATTGACCAGAAACGGCAGGTTCGTGCGCAGGCCGCTGATGTGAAATTCGTTGAGCGCGGCCCTCAGGCGCGCGATCGCCAGCACGCGCGTTTCCGCGGTGGCGACGACTTTCGCGATCATCGGATCGTAGTAGACGGGGATGTCGCAGCCCTCGGCAATACCGGAATCGATGCGAACTCCCGGGAGCTGCGGCTCGCGATAGCGCAGCACCCGCCCGGCCTGCGGCAGAAAATCGCGAGCGGGATCCTCGGCGTAGACCCGCGCTTCGATCGCATGACCGCGCAGCGCGATCGCGTCCTGCGTCCAGGGCAGCGGTTCGCCGGACGCGACGAGCAGCTGCGCGCGCACGAGATCGAGTCCGGTCACCGCCTCCGTGACCGGGTGCTCGACCTGCAGGCGCGTATTCATCTCGAGGAAATAAAACGCAGGAGCAGGGAGGGTCCCGCCAGCAGAAGTCGGGCGGGTCCTTTCGGACCCGCCGAGATCCACAAGAAACTCGATCGTGCCGGCGTTGCGGTATTCGGCCGCGCGCGCAGCAGCCACCGCGGCCGTCGTCATGAGGGCGCGCAGGCCTGCAGTCATCACGGGGGACGGCCTCTCTTCGATCACTTTTTGATGCCGCCGTTGCGACGAGCAGTCGCGCTCGAACAGGTGGACGACATGTCCGTGCGCGTCGGCGAAGATCTGGACTTCGACGTGTCGGGCCGATTCAACGAGCCGTTCCACGTAGAGCGTGCCGTCGGAGAATGCGGCCTGCGCTTCGCGGCGAGCCGCCTGAATCGCCGCCTCAATCTCTCCCGGCGCGCGCACCACGCGCATGCCCTTGCCGCCGCCGCCGGCCGACGCCTTAATCAGCGCGGGTAGCCCGATGCGATCGACGGCCTGGCGGATGCCGAAGTCCGACTGGTCGCCCGGCGTCTCGCCGGGCACGATCGGCACGCCGGCAGCGCCGACCAGCCGGCGCGCTTCGATCTTCGATCCCATGCGCGCGATCACGGCACCCGGCGGCCCGACGAAGATCAGGCCCGCCTGCGCGCAGGCATCGGCGAACGCGGCATTCTCGGAGAGAAAACCGTAGCCCGGATGGATCGCATCCGCGCCGGCCGCGCGCGCAGCGTCGAGGACCCGCGGGATGGACAGATAGCTCTGGACGGCGGGCGCGGGGCCGATCGCGATCGCGCGATCGGCGGCGGCCACGTGCGGGGCGCCCGCGTCGGCCTCGGAGTACACGGCGACGCTCTCGATGCCCAGCTCGCGGCATGCGTGAATGATCCGGACCGCAATCTCGCCGCGGTTCGCGATCAGGAGACGACGGATCATCGGTGCCAGCTGGGACTGTTCTTGTCGAGGAAGGCCTGCAGACCCTCCTGGCCTTCCGGCGACACGCGCCGCTCGGCGATCGCCGCAGACGTCATCGGCGCGGCGTCGGCGGCCGACAGTCCCCAGGCTTTCGGAATGAGCGCTTTGGCCGCGGCGATGGCGTCTGGCCCGGCGGTCATCAGTTCGTCGATATACGTCGTGACGGCGGCGTCGAGATCCGCGGCGGGCACGACCGCGTGGACGAGGCCGATCTCGCGGGCGCGCGCGGCGGAGAATCGCGCGCCGGTGAGGAAAAGCTCGCGCGCGGCCGACCGGCCGATTTTCGCGAGCGCGAACGGCGAGATGACGGCCGGAATGATGCCGAGTTTGACCTCGGTGAACCCGAACAGCGCCTGATCATCGGCGACGACGATGTCGCAGACGGCGGCCAAGCCGGCGCCGCCGCCGAGCGCCGCGCCGTGAATCCGGCCGATGACCGGGACCGGCAGCTCGTCGATCGCGGCGAACATGCGCGACATGGCCATCGCGTCGCGAAGGTTCTCGTCCCTGGAATACCGGACGGTCTTCGCCATCCACGCGACGTCGGCGCCTGCGCAGAACGTCTTCCCCGCGCCGCCGATCACCACGACGCGCACCTCGCGCCGTGCGGCCGCAGCGCGGACGTCGCCGGCCCACGCGGTCAGCTCAGCGATCACGTGCTCGTTGAAGGCGTTGCGGACCTCGGGACGGTTGAGCGTCAGGCGCTCGATGGCACCGTCGCGCGTCACCTCGAGGAACTGATAAGTCATAAGAAAGAGGGAACCACAAAGATCACAAAGAACACAAAGGAAGAAACATCAACCAATCAATCTTCTTCGTGATCTTCGTGTTCTTTGTGGTTCATTGTCTTTGTGGCTCACATTCGGAATACACCGAAGCGCGGGTCAGGAATGGGCGCGTTGAACGCCGCCGAAAGGCCCAGTGCGAGCGACTGGCGTGTCTCCGCTGGATCGAGAATCCCGTCGTCCCAAATCCGCGCGGTCGAGTAGTACGGCGATCCCTCGTGCTCGTACTTGTCGAGGATCGGCTGGCGGATCGCCGCTTCCTCTTCCGGCGGAAAGGGTTTCCCTTCGCGCGCCAGTTGATCGCGCTTGACCGTCGTCAGCACCGACGCGGCCTGCTGCGCGCCCATCACCGAGATCCGCGCGTTCGGCCACATCCACAGCAGCCGCGGCTCGTACGCGCGGCCGCACATGCCGTAGTTCCCGGCGCCGAACGATCCGCCGATGATCACCGTGAATTTCGGCACGACCGAGTTCGCGACGGCGTGGACCATCTTCGCGCCGTCCTTGGCGATGCCCGCGCGCTCGTACTGCCGTCCCACCATGAAGCCGGTGATGTTCTGCAGGAAGACGAGCGGGATGCCGCGCAGATTGCACAGCTCGATGAAATGCGTGGCCTTCAGCGCCGACTCCGAGAAGAGCACACCGTTGTTCGCGACGATACCGACGAGAAAACCGTGCAGCCGCGCGAATCCCGTGACGAGCGTGGTCCCGTACCGCTCCTTGAATTCGTCGAACCGCGATCCGTCGACGAGCCGCGCGATGACTTCGTGGACGTCGTAGGGTTTGCGGACATCGGCGTTGACGATGCCGTAGATCTCCGCGGGGTCGTAGCGCGGGTCCTCGGGCGCGGCCATGTCGGCCGGCAGATGCTTCGCGGTGTTGAGCGTGGACACAACCGTCCGGCACATCTCGAGCGCGTGCGCATCGTCTTCGGCGAAGTAGTCGGCAACGCCGGAGAAGCGCGTGTGGAGGTCGGCGCCGCCGAGCTCTTCGGCGGTCACCTCTTCTCCGGTGGCGGCCTTCACGAGCGGAGGGCCGGCGAGAAAGATCGTGCCTGTCCCATTGACGATGATCGTTTCGTCGGACATCGCGGGCACGTACGCGCCGCCTGCCGTGCACGATCCCATCACGCAGGCGATCTGCGGAATCCGCTCAGCCGACATGCGCGCCTGGTTGAAGAAGATGCGGCCGAAGTGTTCGCGGTCCGGGAAGACCTCGGCCTGCAGCGGCAGAAACGCGCCACCCGAGTCGACCAGGTACACGCAGGGCAGCCGGTTCTGCAGGGCGATTTCCTGGGCGCGGACGTGCTTCTTGACTGTGATCGGGAGGTAGCTTCCGCCCTTCACCGTGGCGTCGTTGGCGACGATCATCACCTCGCGCCCGGACACGCGGCCGATGCCGGTGACCAGGCCGGCGCCTGGCGCGTCCCCCTCGTACATCTCGAACGCGGCCAGGGCCGACATCTCGAGGAACGGCGAACCCTCGTCCAGCAGCTGACTGATCCGATCGCGCACCGGCAGCTTGCCCTGCGCGCGGTGGCGCTCGAGGTACTTGGCGCCGCCCCCTTCGCGCGCCCGCGCCGCGCGATCGCGCAGCTCGGCGACGAGGTGCTGCATGCAGTCGCGGTTAGCCTGAAAGAGCGGATCGGCGGGGTTGACGTGTGTTTGCAGGGTGTCCAAGGCTACCAGCCGCAGCAGTCCGTCTTGAATCCGCAGCCGGGGCAGCGCCAGACGGCGTGCATGCGGTACATTTCCTTGCCGCAGCGTTCGCACAGGAAGGGATCGTCGCCTTTCTTAGGGTCCGTCGATCCGATTCGCAGCGGCGTGATGGGGCGGGCGGGCGGTTGAGGCGGCGTCGGCTCGGACATCGCGGGGATTATCGCACATGGGCAATTTTCTCAGGCGCGGCGTTTCGCTCGCACGGCTGGCGGGCCGGTCTGCCTGGCAGGCGCTCGCGAACTTCTATCGCAGCGACAATCTCACCTACGCCGCGTCGATTGCGTACTACTCGCTGGTCTCGCTGTTCCCGCTGTTCCTGCTCGCGTTCGCGCTGCTCGGACAGGCCGCCCGCGATCCGGAGGATCGCAACGCCGTCCTCCAGTTCGTGCTGCGCTACTTTCCGGCGAACTTCGAGTTCATCACGGCGCAGCTCGACGCGTTCCGCGGCAGCACGCTGACGTTCGGACTCGCGGGCACGGTCGCCCTCGTCTGGGGCGCACTCGGCGTCTTCGGCGCCATCACGACGGCGGTGAACTACGCGTGGGGCGTCGAGTCGCAGGGGAGCTTCTGGAAGCACAAGTTGATGTCGTTCTTCATGCTGATCGTGGCCGGCGTGCTTCTCCTGATCGCGCTGGTCCTCGTCAGCGCCTCGCAGATCGTCGGCGCGAGCTGGTTTTCAGAGATTCTCGCGCGGTTCCCCACGCTGGCCGTCCTGCGCGGGCTGACCGTCCGATCCGCGACGACCGTCCTCTTCGTCGTGGTGGTCGCGTTCATCTACTACTTCGTGCCGAACGCCGAGGTCCGATTCCGCGACGTCTGGCCCGGCGCCATGGTGAGCGGCCTGTTGTGGAAAGCGGCGCTCGGCGGGTTCTCGTGGTTCGTGCGCGATATGAGCAGCTTCACCCGCGTCAACGGCTCGATCGCCGCCGTCGTCGTGTTCCTTCTGTGGGTCTACGTGCAGGCCGTCATTCTCTTGTATGGCGTCGAATTCACAGTAGCCTACGCACACTTACGGCGGGAGCCCGGATCGGAGTGACTCGCGCAACTCGCATCCCGTTCTTCTTCGTGGCCTTCGTGGCCTTCGTGGTCTTTGTGGTTCTCGTGTCTTCGCGATTCACCGTCGCCCTTCAGTTGGTGTCCGTCGCGGACGAGATCACGATCGGCAGGCAGACGCAGGCCGAGACGCGCAAGCGCACGCCGGAAGTTGGCGACTCGTCGGTCCGCGCGTACGTGACGAAGATCGGCGCGCGGCTCGGCCAGAGCGCGCGCGGGGAGCGGTACCCGTACAGCTTCTCGGTCGCCGACTACAAGGAGATCAACGCGTTTGCCTTGCCCGGCGGGCCGATCTGGGTAAACCGCGGCGCGATTCAGGCCGCCGGGACCGAGTCGCAGCTGGCGGGCATTCTGGCGCACGAAGTCGCGCACGTCGCGCAGCGTCACGCGGCGCAGCAGCTGTCGAACATGATCGTCACGAACATGGGGATGGCGCTCTTCAGCGCGCTGCTCGGCAACACCGGCGCGGCGATGGCCGCGAACATCGCGGCGCGGTTCGTCGCGGGCGGGACGTTTCTGAAGTTCAGCCGCGACGATGAGGACGAGGCCGATCGCGTCGGGGCGGAGATTATGGCGCGCGCCGGCTGGGATCCGCGCGGGATGATTGATCTCCTCGAGACCGTCCGCGAGCAGGAGAAACGCGATCCGAGTTCGGTCGAAGTGTTCTTTTCGAATCATCCGGCGGCAAAGGATCGGATCGCGCTGCTGGAAGGCGTCGTGCCGGCGCAGCGGGCGGGGAAGAGCGACAGTGCCGAGTTCCAGGCAATGCGCGCCCGCCTGAGGAGACTCCCGCCTGCCAAGTCGATGACGACGAAGAAGTAGAAACCACAGAGTCACAGAGGCACGGAGACGGACGACGTTTAACCGCAGAGCCCGCTGAGCTCGCGGAGAGCGCGCTGGCCAGGATTCGGCGGGCGCCGCGAAGCGGCGCCGCAGGCGTCACAAACGAGAAGACGAGCAAGACCGT
>WNFM01094553.1_pt2 | contig 12426 bp, 15 predicted proteins | sample 5400271 | NCBI WGS metagenome assembly WNFM01 (sample SAMN13153352, study PRJNA577476) | soil metagenome | isolation source: 60 cm saprolite on Douglas fir-dominated hillslope | place: USA:California | collected 2013-09-17 | reverse complement strand
AGAGGTCTTTGCAGAGAAAAACCCTCTTTTCTCGCTCCTGTAGCCCAGAATGGCTATGTTCCTATTCCGAGTTTCTGTTCTTACCAGCCGCAAACCCCAGACACAAGGGTCTGTCTAACGCGCAAAACGCGCCTTGTTTTGTAAAGCGATCTGTGAAGCTGGCTCGCGTGGCAAATAGATAGGCTGCTCCTGCTTCAGTGGGTGAAACCGGAGCAACCGCTCAGTGTTCAGAGACTTGGACAAGCATCTTGCCTCTATTCTCCCCGCGCAGCATGCCGAGGAAGGCGTTGACGACTTGATCGAAACCCGCAACCACCGTCTGATCCACCACGATGCGCCCGGATTGGATGTGCGGCACGAGCAGTTCCTCCAGGTCCCCCTGCAGATGCCGGTAGTTGCGGACCAGGAAGCCTTCCAGGCGGAGGCTCTTCTCTACCACACCATAGAGGTTGCGGGGAGCGGCAGGAAGCTCGGTGCTGTTGTACTGCGCCACTGCACCGCACCAGGCAATGCGTCCGTGCTCACGCAGGACACGGATCGCCGCCTCCAAGTGGTCTCCTCCGACGTTGTCGAGGTACACATCGATTCCCTCAGGTGCAGCCTGGGCCAGCAGTTCGCTGACTGACCCCTGGTGGTAGTCGAAGGCGGCATCGAAGCCCAAGTTTGCAGTCAGGTGCGTCGCCTTGGCCAACGACCCGGTACTGCCGACCACTCGCCCGGCACCCAGCAGGCGGGCGATCTGCCCTGCCGCGTTGCCTACTCCGCCGGCGGCAGCAGAGATGAACACGGCTTCCCCTGCCTGAAGACGGGCGATTCTGGTCAGGGCGACATATGCGGTGAGACCAGTCCCACCGAGGATACTGAGATAGGCACTGGTGGGAATCCCCGACACTTGTGGCAGGACCCGAACATCCGCCGCGCGAACCAGGGCGTGTGTACGCCAACCATTGCGGTGGAAAACCAGGTCTCCAACCGCCAGATGAGAATCCTGGGAGTCCACGACGCGACCAATCGATCGACCTTCCAGGGGGGCGTGAAGATCCCACAGCGCATCCATACATTCGCGCATGTAGGGGTCTACGGAGAGGTAAACGTTCTCCACGAGGGCCATCCCTGGCACAGGTTTGGGGAAAGCATCCTCCACGAAGGCGAAATTCTCGGCGGTAGGCTGTCCGTGGGGGCGGCTCACTTGGTGTACCGCCATTGACCTGCGTGTCATCGCGATCCCCTCTTCCAGCTCTGTTGCATACCAGCAGTCTCTGCCGCTTCAAACGTTACTGCTTCCAATGCTCTCCCTGCCCCAGCAACGAACAACCCAGTCTGATCTCGTCTTGATCGCTGCATGGGCGTTTGCTGAGCAACGGGCGCAATACTTGTCTTTTGCATGGATGAAATCCTCTATTTCAGTAGTTCTTGTCTTTTTTTAAACAGAAGCACTCCGCGTTTTTATTCCCACTCGATCGGCCACACGCCGTCCTGCACCTCCTCTCTCAGCGGGAGACGTCACGCCGGACAGGTCCGCATACGCTCGGACTCTGCGGCCTCTCTCACGGCTCTGGAGGATGCCTTCCTCAAGATAGGCTTGCCATCGTGGAAAAAAACTAGGACCGCATTTTTCTCTGGGATGGCTACTCGTCGTCATTCCTCAAAAAATACGGCGAGGGCTAAACCGTTTGAGCTTCTAGCGATTCAGATGCATCCATCATACGCGCAAGGTCAGAAGCCGTAACTCGCGCGCAGATGATCGTGGTTATGATATCAACAGTGCCCAATCATTGCTGAATGGCTGGAAGGGCAGATCCCATCAAATCCAGCAAGTTCTGGAATGCGCGTGACTTCCACTTTCTTTTCAGATAGATCGCTTGGGTATACAGATTGCTGGGATACGCGAATGGAAGCGCTTGCAATTTCCCTTGTTCCACTTCTTCCTGCACTGTGGCACGAGGTAAGAATGCAATCCCCAGGCCACACATCACGCATTGCTTGATCGCTTCTAGACTGCCAAATGAACACACAATCTGGTGGGCGGTGCCAGACTGTCTGAGTTCCTGGAGCAAGAGAGCGCGGTAGGTACAGCCCTCTTCCGTGAGAACGAAACTCGCGTTCGCCAGTTCTTGTACGGTCACTTCGGGCAAATGACTATAGGGGGAACCCATCTGGGTAATAATAGCAAACTCCTCTTTCCGCAACGGCACACACTCCAGTTCCAGGTCCGAGGAGACGACATCCAGGATCAGGCCGAGGTCACATTGTCCTTCTTTGACGGCTTGTACGATTGACTCTTCATTCCCAGATTGCAAGGCTATCGTTATGCCGGGATACGTACGACGAAACGCCTGGAGCAAGGATGGGAGATAAAAAGCGGCCAATGATTCAATTGTCCCAATTGTAAGGGTTCCCGTTTCCTGTGCAGAGAGCTGCGCTTTCGCTTCCGCATGCAATGCCAGGATCTGCCGCGCATATTGTAACAGCACTTCACCAGCCTGCGTTGGCTGCATCCTTCTCCCATAACGTTCAAACAACACTGCCCCATACTGCTCTTCTAACTTCTGAATCTGCATAGTCACACTGGGCTGCCCATATCCTAATGCATCAGCGGCCCGTGTGAAGCTGCTCCACTTCGCAACTTCACAAAGCGTCCGCAGGTAGACAAAATCCATACCATACCCCCATCAAGATTGTTGATACTTCTCATCAAAAAGTATAGCTCACTCTGATGCTAAAGTCTATGCTATAGTTGGCCTACAACGCACTGTATCAGTGAAACAGCAGGTGCAAATCTTACATCCTGCTCATTCATAGAGGCAAAAGGAGCAATAAACATGAGTTCAACCACATCGCATTTTTCGCTGGTATTGGAGACGCCAGCCGCCAGACCAGAGGACGCACAGCGCCACTTTCTCGCTAAACTCTCTGTGGAAACCGACGCAGCCGATGTGCGGCTTGACCTGCAGCGTGGGCAGAACAGCTTTGTACTGATTGATGCCCGCAGCGTGCAGGATTTCGAGGAGTGCCACATTCCAGGGGCCATCAACCTGCCCGCGCGCCGCATCACTGCCGCGTCCACAACTCACTTCTCCAAAGAGCAACTGCTTGTCACCTACTGCTGGTCTCCTGGATGTAATGCTGCAACCAAAGCTGCGGCACGGTTGAGCGCCCTGGGTTTCCAGGTGAAAGAAATGCTCGGAGGCATTGAATACTGGCGTCGCGAAGGTGGAGAGGTTGAAGGAACACTTGGTGAGCAAGCGCCGCTTATTCGCTAGGATCTCTCCCTCCTTCTCACGACGAATGGAGAGGGTTGAGAACACGCTTTCCCCTCTACACCAGGACAGTGAGAAAGAGGCACTACTCCCCAATAGGTTGAAAGGTTTTCTCATGCCTACAAATCAGGCTCCACTAGAAGCTTCATCCATACAGGACCCAGCCCAGCGAGAGGTACGCAACTCAGGGGAAACGTTGTGGAAGAACGTTGATTTCATGAAATTCTGGACTGGAGAGACTATCTCTTTGTTTGGATCACAGGTGACAATCCTGGCCCTTCCGTTAACAGCTATGTTCATATTGAATGTCAATGCCGAGCAGCTCGGCCTTTTGCGTTTCCTCGAAAATGCTCCCTATCTGCTGCTCCCTTTACTGTTCGGTGCATGGGTAGATCATTACCAGAGGCGTCCTCTTATGATCTTGGCGAACATCGTTCGTGCCTTGCTTATTGGCCTGATCCCGCTCTTTGCCTTCTGGCATGTGCTGAACGTCTTCCTTCTTTCCAGTATTGCGTTCGGAGCAGGAATCTTCACCGTCCTCTTTGAGGTATGCTGGCTCTCAGTAATCCCGACGATGGTTTCAAAAGAACACCTGGTAGAAGCGAACAGCAAAGTCGCAACGAGTTCCGCTGCTGCCGAGGTTGCAGGGCCTGGACTTGCTGGATTTCTGGTGCAGCTTCTTGGCGCGCCTCTTGCCCTGGTTGTAGATAGTGTTTCGTATGTCATTTCGGTCGTTTCACTCATGCTGATTCGCCAACCTGAACCAGTGTCAGTGACCACCACCCAGCAACCACACCTGATCAAGAATATTGCAGAGGGCCTGCGCTTTGTCTTTCAGAATACATATATCAGTGCCTTAGCGTTTGGAGCAGCGCTCTGGAACTTCTGCTTCCTCTTCACAGATACGATCTTTTTGCTGTACGCTATTCGCCAGCTTCATTTCAGTTCGAGTTTGCTTGGCCTGGTATATGCGATAGGAGCGATTGGTGGTCTGCTTGGTCCGGTACTCGCCACCGCATTGGGAAGACGTTTCCGTTTGGGCCTGGTGCTGTGTGCCACCTCGGTCCTCGGAAGTATTCCAATGATTGTGCTCCCCGCGATCACTGGTCCACAGGTCTTGACCACTGCCGTTTGTAGCACTGTCTTCTTCCTGGTTCAAACAGCCGTTGGCGCTTTCAATGTTTTAACCATTAGTCTGCGTCAGACCGTAACTCCGAACGAACTCATGGGAAGAGTCAATGCTGGCTCAAGAATGATTGCGCGTAGCGGGGCCATGCTTGGAACCCTTGCCGCAGGTTTCTTCGGAACGTTCATCGGGCTACGGGCAAGCCTGTGGATCGCAGGTGGCGGGTTCCTCTTGTATTTGCTGCCCATCTTCCTTTCACCTATTCCAAAATTGAGAGCGCTTTCTTCTTTACCCAGTACCATGTAGATTGGAAATAGATGTCTCATCACCACAACTACCTTATTCGCAGAGCCTTCCCTGACGACATCAATGCCCTGATAGAACTGTGTGCAGAACATGCGGCCTACGAAGGTGCCAGCTACGATCCACGGGACAAGTGCGGGCGCCTTTCCTCTGCCCTCTTCTCGACTTCTCCACGCTTGTATGCCTGGGTGGTCGAGCAGCACGGGAAACTGGTTGGATACGCAACAGCGACCCAGGAGTTCTCTACCTGGGATGCTGCTTCCTTTTTGCATATGGATTGCCTCTACTTGCGAGAAGAGGTTCGCGGCGCAGGGCTGGGGCGTCTGCTGCTCAGGGAAATTGCCCGTCTGGCGTTCCAGCTTGGCTGTGTCAATGTGCAGTGGCAAACACCGGTATGGAACAAACGCGCGATCAGCTTTTACCAGCATCTGGGAGCAGAAGGCAAACAGAAAGTCCGCTTTTTCTTCGCTGGAGATGCTCTTGAAACGTTTCTTGAATGAGAAAGGGAAACTCCCATGTCACTATGGCTTCAACTGATCCAGGAGATCGAAAACTTTCCACGTGAGATCCGCAATGTGCGCGTCTCGCCACAGGTGAGCCCAGAGGAGATCCGAGCGGAACTAGAGAGCCGCTATTCCTTCGACACGCCAGTTCCGCTGGAAACGCTCACGGAAGAAATGATACGCTTGCTGCGTGCCTGGACGGTTCATGTCACCCATCCCCGTTATTTTGGCCTGTTCAATCCAAGTGTTCGCCAGGCTAGTATCATTGCGGACACACTGGTGGCTCTTTACAATCCGCAACTCGCTGCCTGGTCGCACGCACCAGCAGCCAATGAAGTGGAGCAGTTGACCTTGCGTCGATTCGCGCGCGCGTTGGACATCGATGCACAGACACTGCATGCGAATTTCACGACAGGAGGCGCGGAAGCGAACCTGTCTGCCGTGCTTGGTGCCTTTGCTCAGCACGTTCCTGAGTGGAGCAAAACGGGCTTCTTCGGGCGACAAAGCCGGCCCGCGATTTACCTGACCAGTGAGACGCACCACTCCTTCGTGAAGGTGGCGCGGATGACTGGCCTGGGCACAGATGCGCTACGCGAGATTCCCACGGATAGCCGTTTGATGATGGATATCGATGCCCTCCAGTCTCGTATCGATGCTGATCGTGCCTCGGGCTGGCACCCGCTGATGATCGTGGGGACTGCCGGGACCACGAGTGCGGGGATCGTTGATCCCCTGGAAAAACTGGCGGGAATCGCTACAGAGCACGGAATATGGTTCCATGTCGATGCAGCCTGGGGTGGCAGCGCTGTGCTCTCCCCGCGACTCAAAGGAGTAGTAGCAGGCATCGAGCGAGCAGACTCAATTACCTGGGATGCCCACAAATGGCTCAGTGTGCCCATGGGAGCAGGGATGTTCTTTTGCCGACATCCCGAGGCGATCAAACGCGCCTTTGCCATTACCGCCTCCTATATGCCCAACGCGATCGCTGATGACACGGTCGATCCCTACGCGACGACAGCTCAATGGTCGCGTCGTGCTATCGGCTTCAAGGTCTTCATGGCCCTCGCAGAATTGGGAACGAGCGGCTATGGGGAACTGATCGAGTACCAAGCACAGATGGGTGATTACTTGCGTGAACGGCTGTACCAACTCGGCTGGGAAGTGGTCAATGAAACGAAGCTGCCAGTGGTCTGTTTTACGCATCCAGACATCCAGCAGGGGCTGCTTTCGACAAGCGAGATCCTCCAAACCATGTATGAGCGTGGCCATGTCTGGATCTCAGACGTCGTGTTGGGCAAACAGGAGCGCGTCTTGCGGGCATGTATCACCAGTTTCCATACCAATGAGTCGGATATTGAATGCTTGCTGGAGGAGATCAAATATGCACGCCAAAGGAACCTTTAGCAGAAGATGCGGTCTCATCAGCGATCGAGAAGATATGTTGGTGCGGCGACTCCCCGCGAATCAAGCCCGATTTTCTGTAATACCACGAGTGCAGCACACCATCGACACGCAGGAGAAAGGCTTCTCTTTGAGGTTGAGCTAGGATCTTAGCCCAACCTCAAGATACTCTTCTGTTGAAGAAAAACGGGATCGTACTTCTCTGCGCCGGGTTTTCCTCTCGCCCCCTCTGGAAGCGGAAAGAAAGAAGACAGCACCATGGCAAGACCTCCTCACCCTTCGGCCAAACTTCCTCTCCAGACCTTTGAGCCTCTCTCAACCATGTGTCTGGCCTGCGGCCATGCCGCTCATATCGCTTATCATACCCAACGGACGATCTCCACTCTTACCGGACGACATCATCTGCATTTGGCAGTGCGCCGATGTACCACTCCTGAATGTCCACGCTACCATCATCCATATCGGCCAGAGGCTGAAGGAGCATGGGCGTTACCGCATGGGGAATACGGACTGGATGTAATTGCATTGGTTGGGGTTTTGCGATACCAACGATATCAGAGCCTGACAGAAATTCATCACAGCCTCCACGAACGGGGACTCTCTATTGGCGAACGAACCGTCCTCAATCTCCTTGCTCGCTATGAAGAGTTAGTCACCATCCACATGACTGATCGGGAACGGCTACAATCTCTCGTCCAAAAGCAGGGGTCTCTCATTCTTGCAGTGGACGGATTGCGTCCAGATGTGGGCCATGAAGTCTTGTGGGTCATTCGCGATTGTATCTCAGGCGAGATTCTGCTTGCTCGGCCTCTGCTCAGCGAAACGGAGGCCAATATCGTGACCTTGCTCAAGGAAGTGCAGGATGCGCTCGCTGTTCCCATTCGGGGGGTCATTTCGGATGGCCAGCATTCCATTCGCAATGCAGTAGCGACCGCCTTTCCAGAGATTCCTCATCAGTTGTGTCACTTTCATTATCTGCGCGAAGCGGCAAAACCAGTCTACGAGGCGGATCGCCATGCAAAGAAAGAATTGAAAAAGCAGGTACGCGGTGTTCGTCCAATTGAGCGGGAAGCCGAGCAACTGGATGATGAGGACGCGACGATTACACGCAAGTATTGTCTTGCCGTCCGAAGTGCCTTGACCGACGATGGCCATCCTCCACTTGCTGCGCCCGGCCTCAAACTGTACGAGCGGCTCTCCCTCATTGTGGCCTCCTTGGAACGAGTCGCGGAAATCGGGGCGTTGCCGCCTCCACTTGACAAACTGCATCGATTACTGACAAAAGGAGTTGCAGCGACAGAGCATTTGTGGCCGGATGTCCAAGCAGGCTATGGTTGGGTGCATCGAGCAGCACATGTCTTGGCAAATGCGGATCATCTTTCATCGAAAGAGGTGCAACGACGGTATGAGGAGTTGATTGAGGAGATACGACGCGGTGACTCCCTGACTGCTCCACTTCAACACATGACTGCTACCTTCCTCAAAGTGACAGCAAGCTATCAGCCTGGATTGTTTCACTGTTATGACGTGACTGATCTTCCACGCACCAACAATGACCTCGAACATATTTTTGGCTCCACACGCTATCATGAACGACGTGCAACGGGCAGGAAACAAGCCTCTCCAGGTCTGGTCGTACGCGGTTCGGTGCGTCTCGTTGCGGCAATTGCTACCCAGAACTACCCCTTTAGTGGCTCTGATCTAGCCCCTCGTGACCTGACGCAGTGGCGGGCACTGCGAAAGCAGGTTGACTATCGGCATGAAGCTCGACGTGAACAATGCCGGTTTCGGAAAGATCCTGAACGCTACTTACTTGCTTTGGAGGAACTGCTATCCCAGAGAAAAATGCGGCCCTAGAAAAAAAGCTCGATGAAGCTGCTCATTATCTTGACGGGGTCACGGTCATCGAAGAGTTTGATCGCAGCTGTTGGCTGCAACTTGCAGGGAAAAAAGCGCTCATGGCAGGCGATTACCAACAGGCCATTGACCATCTCGAAGAGGCCCTAGCTGCCAATCCTCTTCACTGGCTGGTGCGTCATGCCGGGATTCTTACCCCGTTGGCAATGGCTTACGCGCGGATGCAAGAACAGGAGCAAAGTCTGTTCATAGCACAGCAGGCAATCCCGGTTATTGGAGCGGTGAATGCTCCAATGACCAATAAGCACTTCCTTGAGTATATACAGGATGACATTCTTGGTCGCTTCCCCCACGACAACAAGAGTCACACCTTTCTTACGGAGATACAACACCACCTGCCGCATCTTCCGGCTCTTATTGATCCATCATGAGAGACAACGAGGCAGTGAAGAGAAGGCTTACTCCCTCGTTCGCCGTTTACTGCCTCACCCGTTCAACGAGCAGCAGTCCCGCGCTACGAGGAAGGTCTTCATACCACATGCGAGCAGTTCCTTGTAGCTGTTGTATACACCACGCTCCCACCCCTTCAAGCTTCGTGCGAGTAAAAAGCTGTTTGTGGTCAAAAGCCTCTGAGGGTTTGCCCACCTCATAGGGGACCGCAAAAATCAGGCGATGCGCTTTCACGTCGAGCAAGTTCGCAAGGACTCGATACATCTCTTCTTCGGTGAAATGTTCAAGCACATGCAGTGCTGTCACCGTATCAAACTCCCCAATGGCGCTGAAATCAGCAGCAAGCAGATCAGCCTGGATGTACCGAACGTTCGTGAGGTGCCGTTCTTCGGCGAGTTCCTGGGCCACCCGAAAAACATGTGCGTCAATGTCCACTCCCACTGCCTCGCGCACAAAAGGCATACGTTCTGCCAGCAGCAGCGATAAAAAACCACCGTTACATGCTGCATCGAGCAATCGTTCCCCCACGCAGAGTTCACAGACGCGTTGATAGAGGAGAGCAGATTCACCAAATATTCCATAATCAGAAACGCCTAGCGTGGTTGCAGAGCCTAAAAAGGCAAGCAGGCGTTGCAACGTATTGGCACCGAAGTAATTCCAGGCCCGTCGAACATCTCCAGGATACAGCGTTCCTCCCACGATACCTGCGAATAATTCACCCAACCGCTGGTTGCTTTGAATAACACCAAATGGTTTCAGCTCTTCCGAGAGATGGCCTGGAACATTGGTTGTTATCTCATCCGGTGTGAACCAATGCACCAGGATGGTCTTTGGCTCTTCTGCACGAGTGAAAAGCAAGAAATGTTTCGTCTCATGCAGGTGATAATTCCCTTCAGCGAAACGCTGTTTGAGCAGGGTATGGTTCACTCTATGGCCATTCACCACAATAACGTCACCAACGCGGACGCTGCGCTCATGAATAGGGATTTTCCTGATGTGATGCGCAGGAGCTTCAACAATGGGTTGATTCTCGATCATTCCGTCTCCCTTTACGAGGAACACCACTGTGTTCTGCATAACCTTCTTCGGGTATTGTATCATGTCTCTTGGCAGTGTTGCCGTGCTCCACGAAGATCAAGCGACCATAGCCTATAGGCATGCGATAGTGCTTCCATCCCTCGGCAACAGAGAGGGGATATGGGAGAGATGTCGCCGCCCGCGACTCGCTGGAACAGAGAGAGACGAGCGGTGGTGTCGTGGTGCGCTCTCAACCAGGTTCTCTCCTTGGTACATGCATCTTGCGGCATCGGAACCAGCCAGGCACATCCAAGCAATCCCTCCTACCTGACCGAGATTACAACGTTTCCAGCGTTTCGGCGACGATCCTGGTGGCTTCCTGCTCGCCCACCAGGTGCTGCAACGTCTCGTGATACGAGCCGATGCGCTCCATGTGCCTGGTGATGAACTGATGCTTGGCGCTGCCGGAGGCGAAGCCGGTGAGCCCACGGGTCGCCGCTTCGTATTCCTCGGCGATGCGTTGTCGCAGGCGTGCAATCTCGCTGTGATACTCATGTGTACTCATGAACGATTTCCATCCTTGTTCTTTGTGTCGTGCATGTGCTTATGCTGATGGTGAGAGGCCTGTCTCAACGCCTTCTCTGCTGCTCCTTGCTCTGGCCTCTCCTCCTGGCGCTCATAGTCTCGTGGCAGGTTGCGCCTTACTCGCCATTGTCAAGCATAACAGTTCCAAGTAGACAGGGGTGGGGCAGGGATGGACACAGAATGGATACTACAGGACGGGCATGGGACAAGGCCGGACAGAGGCGGGATGTGACGGCGCGGTCAAGCGAGTTCAAAAGGGACTGTGTTAGGCTGTGTTGCAAAAATGGGGGAGGAAAAAGATGGCTTTGCGGACCACTTTCGGAGGAAGTAGCCGCAAAGGGCTAGACTCTGCGGGAAGTTTTCGCAACAAGTGAAAATTCCCACTAAAAACACTTGACAGGCGTATGCAACATCGTGTATATTACCAACAGAATTCATTACTTGACAAAAAACAAACTTGCCGGTAATAGTCAACGAGCCAGGAGGAGGCATAGCTATGGCACAGCTTATGAATCACGCCGTTCACGTTCGGATCGATGGACGCAGCGAAGAGTTGACCCTGGCAATGCTCGACCTGAACGACACTGCTACCGATGCTCAGATCAAGCAGGCAATCACAGGTCACTTCGACCTCCCAGCACAAGCCCTCGCTACCCATGTGGTTGTTCGCACCAACCGGGCGATCATCGTTCGTCCCGAAGCGATATACGGGTAATCTTCAGCCCAGGCAGATAAGGCAAACTGCTGGGACGCGCTCTGATAGAATGAGCTTACAAACGTTTTGGATCTGACATCCGCAAGGATTTGCGAGTTCGAATCTCGCCGTCTTCATTGAAGATGTTGCTGAATTGGTAGAGGCATCAGACGAGTTCTACAGCTCCTTCGACTTGCGCGTCCCAGGCATATTTCGTAGCGTGCTGCCCTGTACTCTCACAAAGAGAGCTTACACACTTGGTACTTTCCCCGCAAGGGGGAAGCGTTGGTTCGACTCCAACACCCTCTGGGCAGTGCCCGCAAGGGCAAGCTCTTTTGACTCGTACAGGGCAGGTTGCATTTTGTTCTCTTCAGGTTGGGACGCGCTCTTACTGAACGAGCTTACAAACATCTTCGGCTCATAACCGGAAGGTCGTAGGTTCGAGTCCTACCAGCCCGATTCGTCGGGCTGTAGCTCAGTGGTAGAGCATCTTGTTTTCATGCCCTTTCGACTCGCGCGTCCCAGCCTGTTTCTATATATATGCTCTGCTGTATCAGTACCCTGACTCGTATACCTGCGTCATCACAGGTGTACTCTCACGGAGGTAAGGCGATGACCCAGACCGGCGAACGCGATATTCGCGTCCAGATTCTCAACTCCTTTTTGACCACGCCGCATCGCAAACTCGAAGAGCTTGCTTCACTGCACACCAGCGCGCTAGAGCGCGACCCGCTTTTCTACGGGCATCTTGCCCCATGGTACTTCGAGAAGGGCGAAGTGCGCGACCACAAGACGCTGTTTGTGGCACACCTGGCTACCAGCGAGTATGCAGAGTTTCGTGAGGCTGGCTGGATCTTGCTCCAGAAACTGGCTCCCTACGAGGTGGCGCGTGTGCTGGATCATACCAAGCGCGTCGTTGGCAAAACGCCACGTTCACTTAAGAGCGCCATCGCGCTTTATCTTAAGACGCGCGAGAACAACGCCAGGCAGTTCGATGGTGCTGCGCTGCGCGCCCGCGATGATCTCAAGCACCTGTACGCCAGCCTGCGTTTGAAGCCGGGGCCGCGTGCGCAGGCGATTCTGTTTGATGAACAGCCGCCGGATGATAGCCCACTGGCCGCCCTCAAGCTGCTTGCGAAGGCTGAGAGCGCTGAGGAACAGGCGCAGATTATCCTGGACAACAAGATTCCCTATACCACCGCCGTGGGCGCGGTCAGGCATATGACTCCC
>WNFM01333635.1_pt2 | contig 12427 bp, 1 predicted proteins | sample 5400271 | NCBI WGS metagenome assembly WNFM01 (sample SAMN13153352, study PRJNA577476) | soil metagenome | isolation source: 60 cm saprolite on Douglas fir-dominated hillslope | place: USA:California | collected 2013-09-17 | reverse complement strand
CCATAAATCCGGTTGCCGCTGATCTGACCGCTTACCAGGTAGATTCCATCGGCATTGCCATGCACTTTCGAGCTCTGAACAGTCAGCGAGCTGGAATAGGAATTGATGCCGTTGGCGACGTTGTCGTAGATCTCAGAGTTGGTGATCGTGGCCGAGCCATACAACTCAACGCCCGTCGCGTTGCCGTAAATATTGAGACTGTCGAAGGTGCCAGTGGTGCTGCCCTCCTGCCGCAATCCGGTCCAGGCGTTGGAGAAGATGCGCGCGCCATTGATGCTGAGGGTTCCCAGACTATTGGCGTAGAGGCCGTAACGATTGTCGTGGCTCACGAGGTTCTGGATCACGCCCCCCGCGCCGCCGTTCAAACTCAATCCATCGTAGCCGGCGTGGCCATAGACGGTGATGTCTTTGAGGAGCGTGAAGTCGCTGCCGCCGTCAAAGAGGATGCCGTGCTGGGCGTTGTTCCGAACGGCAAGGCCTTCGCCGACAAAACCGGTGGTTCCATCGGTCACATACAAGCCGAATTTGCCGCCGGTGAGAGTCAGGAAGCGGACTTGCATCAGGCCCGCGTTATCGAGGAGCAGGAGAATCTGGTTGGAGTTGTTTGGGATGGCCGTGGTGAGCTCAGCCGTCCGGGACGGGTCGGTGGGGCCACGGAAGAGGAACCCGCGATCGGTGCCGAAGCCGAGGCCGGGCCTGCTGGTCATCACCGCGGTGTAAATCAGCGGATAAACACCCGTATCGACATTGAGGATAGCCCCGCTGTTCAGTTCGTAGATGCGAAGGACGTTAATCGGGTTCGGCTTGGGGGCAGCGGGGCTCTTGCCCGTGTGACGATTATCCCCTGCGGCAGTGCTGTACTCATCGTTGGCGGTGCTGCTGTCATTGACCCAGTAGGTGTCGCCAGATTCCGGCACCGTGAACGTTTCCGTGCTCCGGTCCACCACCGATTTGTCGCTGACGAGCGACACTTGGATGCGCAGACCGTAGGTGGCATAGTTGATGCCGTTGGTCGAGGGGATCCAGCTATATTCCCCATCGTCGGGCGTCGAAGCTGCGATGGTGGTGAGCAACGTCGGGCCGTGGACGGGATCATCCTGGTAGAGGTCAATGCGGACATTCGATTGGTGGATGTTATTATACGAGTCCCACCGGATCAGGTGTGGTTTGTCTTTTTCCCAGTCGGTGTAGAGGTCCGGGAAACGCAGTGCAATGTGCGCGCGGGCCGGCTCGGCATTTTCCAGGGCGGTGTTACCATCGGCGCCTTGGTTGGGGACGACTGTGTCGTTCAGGACATAAACGAACGCGCCATCCAGGTAGCTGTCGTTGTTGGCGCCAGAGAGGCGATTGGCCTCGAAACGGAAGCGCAGGCTCCGGGTGCCTTGGGGCAGGTGCAGGCGGCCGCCGATGAGCTCCCACCGATCCGACAGATTCTGGGCTGTGCCCAGGCCGCCGACTCCGATCACCGCATTGCTGCCGTCGAGGAAGTCGAGCTTGATCTGGCCCTGGTCGGGCGGGATCTCATTCAACGCACGGACCCTGCCGCCGAAAACCACCACCAAGTCCAGGGCGTCAAGTTGAGTGGCAGTGAATCCGGCGGCCTGCAGGTCAATCGCCTGTTCCGCAAATCCCTGCGGATTGGGTCCGGCGAAGAAGTAACTGCTGCCGGAAAACGGCGCGGGGTTGCTGGTTTGCGTCCCCGCGCCCTGGTTCACGCTCCAACCCGTCACGCCTGGCTCAAACCCCGGGTTGGCAAGCAAATTCGAATAGAACGACGGCGCGCCCTCGTCTGTGAGAGGATCCGCACTGTCCACGGTCGGACTCGAAAGGCGCTGGCCGGCCACCAGGTCGAAGACGCGATAGTCATCGGACATGAGGCTGTAAAACCTGGGCTCGGACCAATTCGGGTTGACCGCCGTGCGGCCGATCGAGTGCAAATCCAAGGCGGCGACGTCAGCTTGGAGGTCGAGAATATCCACGAAGTCCTTGGTCCAGTAGGCCACGCGCCCGGCGCCGCTGGCATGGAGGTCGTTGTAGTCGCTGAAGAATCCGGTCTGGCTGTCGTTGGCCACATAGAAGTCATAGCCCGTTTCAGACCAGAGGATGTTGTCGCGGACCTCGACATTCGATGAGCTGCCGTCCACACGGATGGCGTCACCGACTGGCGCGAAGATCGTGTTGCTGATGATGCGCACATCCGAGTCGGCATGGACGCGGATGCCGTAGGCTGTATTCCGATAGATCAGATTGTGCAGGATGATCTGGCCGCTGTTCGCATTGATTCCAGTCCCATTGCCGACAATGCGATTGAATTGGATCGTGCCCGTGAAGTTGACGCCGGTGGTGTTCTGCTCGATGACGTTGGCGGTTTGCAAATCGTCCCCACCGAGCAGGCCGGAGCCGCTCACACCCGTCGTGTTGGCATAGATATGCTGTCCACGCATGCGGGCGCCGGAGGCCAGGGTCACCCCGGTCTGGTTGCCGTAGATTTGGTTGGTCCAGGAGGAACTGACGAAGCCGAGGCCGCTGGCTTGGCCAAGTGCGGTGACATTGACGCCAACCGCGGCCCCGTGGATTTGGTTCGCGGCCAGCGCCGCGGGGGCCGCGTAAGAAACACCCGTGCCAGCGGCCGAGATGTCGTTGCCGAAAAGCAGCCCGCTGAACGGGGCGGACAGATCCAGACCGGTGGCCGCGACTCGAATGATGTTCCCAGCCACATAGCCGCTGGCTGGCGCGGCGAACCGGATGCCGACCGAGCCCGTGAAAGTGTTTCCAGTCACCCAGACATTCGAGCCGCCGTTGAGAGTTAGTCCGTTCGAACCGATCATGTCGCCCAGGACCGCCAAACGGTCGCTGCCATTGGAGGTGAGACCAGCGGCCAGGGTCAAGCGTTGCAGGACCACGTCAGCCGCGCCGGTGACGGTCACCTGGCCTTGGATCAGCGAGGAACCATCCGCCGCTCCCAGGAGGAGAAAACCCGCGTCGCTGGCCGACACGGTAAATCCAGTCGAAAAAGTGGTTCCCGGCTTCACCAGCAGCACGTCGCCGCGACCGAGGCTCTGCGAATCAAGGATGGACTGAATCGAAGTGGATGCGTCGGCGGTGAAGATTTGATGGATCGTGAATGTGTTTCCACGAACGTGAACTGAGGGAGTGCCCGCCGAGATGTCATCCCAAGCAAGGAACGGATGCCCAGACGGGTCCACCGCAAGTGCGGCCGTCTGAAGCTGAGCACTCGCCTGTCCAAGGCCTTGATAGGTGGCATCGCCGGGGAGTTCCTCAACGAAGTTCGCGCCGTTCCAGATTTTGGCGTAGAAGTTGAGGGTGGCGGCGGTTTGCTGCTCAAGCGGATTATCCAGCCAGACAAGGTCGAGCTGGCCGCCGTTGGACGCGAGCTTGGGTTGCAGGACCTGACCGGCGCTATGGGAGACGCCGCCCGCGCTCAGGGCGCCTGCGCCCGCGGCCTGCCAGGCCCCGTTCGTATAGCGGGCGACATAAATATCAACCGGCGACACGGTTTGAACACCCCCTTGCTCCCATGCGACGAACAGGCTGCCGCCCAGGTAGGCCAGGCTCGGCGCTTGGCTGAGGCCGTTGCTCGCGCTGACCCCGCCGTTGGAGGCGGAACCGCCCAACTCGTTCCAGGTCGAGGCATTGTACTCACGCAGGTAAACCTGTTGATGGCCGGCGGTATCCAGTTGAGACCAAGCCGCGGCTACTTTTGTGCCGTCCGTGCTCGCGGCGAGATCGCTGACGCCGCTTGCCGAGGCCGAGACGCCGTTTCCGCTGGTGGCGCCTGTACCCAGAGAGGACCAAGTGCCGCTGGCGAAGCGCTTTGCGTACACTTGGGTTTGGCCGCTGGAAGCATCCAGCCAGAGCACGACCGTTCCTGCGTCAGTCTGCAGAGTCACCGCATGATCAGCAGATCCCGTGGCGCTGAGGCCGCCCGCCCCGAGAGAAGAACCGAGGGCCAGCCAGCCGCCCAAGCCGGCATTGGCAGTGGGATCAAATCGGGCGGCGCGAATGTCGCTGGAGGTTCCGCTGAACTCAGTCCACGCCACGATGGGCTGGCCGTCGGCACCCAAGGTGACGACCGGCCGGAGGGATGAGCCGGGAGTGTTGCTGATGCCGCCGGCCGTGGCGCTGCCAGCGAGTTCCTGCCATCGGCCAGAGCTGTGCTCAGCCACGTAGATCTCGAAGTTCCCGCTCCGCGCATCCGCCCAGGCGACAAATTGCGCAGTGTCACCCGCAGCCACGCTCGGTTCCATTGCGACGCCAAGATCGCCGCTTAGACCGGTGCCGGTCGAGGAACCCGCAAGCTCAGCCCACCGTCCGGGGGCGTCGGAAACCGTCGGCAAGGGCGCGCCTGTGGTGAGGGTATTCGTCAGCGCACCCGGCGCGAAAGGCATGGGAGGCACATAAGTATTTGCGGGCCCAGGAGCAGTCGTACCATCGTCCACTAAACTGCCTGCGCCGCCGGGAATAATGATGTCCGCTCCCCCTTCGCCGAACAGGAAATCGTTGCCGCCGCCTCCATTGAGATGATCCGCCCCGCTTCCAGGCTCATTCAAGTTCGTTCCGTAATCGCCATAGAGATAATTGACGGCCTTGTCATCGCCAACAGAGTTCTGGCTGTAAGCATAGAGGGTATCGTTCCCAGCCCCGCCCAGGATCAAGTCGCTGCCGGCGCCGCCCTCAATTATATCGTCGCCCGATCCGCCATCAATCACATCGTCGCCGGCCTCGCCGTAGATCGTGTCGTTGCCGCCCCGCCCATAAATGCGGTCATTGCCGGGACCTCCGTGAATGGTGTCCGGACCATCAGAACCATAGATCAGGTCGTTGCCATCACCCCCATCGAGCGATGCGCCGACATTGCCCCACGCGATCAATTCGTCATTGCCGGTTCCTCCCGAAATCACATCCGCCCCGCCGCCGCCATCGATGTAATCATCGCCGGCTCCTCCCACGAGGATGTTGTTGCCCAAGTTGCCATAGATCCGGTCATCGCCATCACCACCATCAATGCTGTCGGCCTCAGTGCCGATGGAACTGGATGGGCTGTCGGCATAAAGCACATCCTTCCCGGCCCCGCCCGAGATCACGTCGGCTCCAGCTCCGCCGTAAATGGTGTCGTCGCCGCCGTTGCCGTTGATCGTGTCGTTACCAGGGCCGCCATAGATGGTGTCAGTGCCATCGGAGCCGCTGATGAAATCGTTCCCCTCGCCACCGTCCAGGATGGCCCCAACGGGTCCCTCTGCGAACAGTTGATCTTTGCCTGGCCCGCCGGAGATCACATCGGCCCCGCCGCCGCCATCAATGTAATCATCTCCCAACCCGCCCTGGAGAATGTCCGCGCCGGGGCCTCCATAGATGAAGTCATTGCCACTCCCTCCATCCACGATGACCGGGATGGCATTGACCGAGTGAACGTGGATGGTGTCGGCACCGGCGTTGCCATTCACCGTGGTGAGCGAGGTGACAAAGGTGCTGACGATATCAAAGGTGTCGTCCCCGCTGCCCAGATTGATCTTCAGATGCTCGATCGAGGAATAAGTGATGCCGACCGACATTCCCAGGCCCGTGACTTGGGTCGAAGTCACCGTGCCCGTGCTCGCGGCGGAGTCAGCGGTGTCATCCACGCCAAGGAAGTCACCATCGGCTGCGGGATTCCCTCCTCCATTGATCGCCAGGGCGGCACTGATGGCGTTGAGGGTCCCACCCGTGTTCGCGGCAGGCGTGGCGTTACTTCCGTGTCGTTGCCTTCGCCGCCATTGATCGTCGTCGGGCCGCTGATCGAGCGCACCGCGATGCGGTCGGAGCCGCCATTAGTGTTGAGCATGGTCGCTCCGGCGGAGGTGCTCAGGATTGTGAAGTTGTCCGCGCCCGAGCCGAGGTTGATATTCAACGCCTCGATGCCGTCGTACACGAGGCCCCTGGCCGGATCGTTGGCCCCCATGCCCAGGCCCGTCAGAGTGGTGGCCGTGAGGGTTCCTGTGTTAGGGGCGGTGTCCTCGGTGTCATCCACGTTGATGGTGTCGTTGGCGCTCTGCCCGTGGATCACAAGCTCCCCGGCGATGGAATTGACATTCCCGTTCACTCCTGGCGCGTTGCTGCCGAGGTTGACCACGTTGCTATTGGTCGTGGAACTGCCCAGGTCCACGGTCGTCAGGGCGTCGGCGCTGGTGCTGAGAACGTTCAAGGTGTCGGCTCGCGCACCGAGGTGCAGGTTCACGGCCTCGACGGCGCTGTAACTGATGCCATTGTTCACCGCGTCGCTGCCCGGCATGTCGAATCCCCAAAAGTGGTTGGAGGTGAGGAAACCGACGTCGGGGCCGGCATCCATGTCGTCCACGTTCAGGGTATCACTGCCGCCGTCGCCGTTGAACGTGAGGGCGCCGGCAATGTTATTGACGCTGCCGCCGGAGGCGACATTGACGGTGTCATTGCCATCGCCACCATTGATGGTGACGGCAGCGCCGGCCAGGGTCTGGCTGACGGCCACAGCGTCCGCACCGCCGCCGAGGTTCAAGGTGACGCTGGCGCCGCCAAAGCTGCTGCCCGCCTGGTTGATGTGAACCGTTTCACCCGCGTCGCGGGCCACGTTGAGGGTTGCCCCGGACACGGAAACAGTGTAGCTGTCTGCGACGTCGGAGCCGTTGACGATGACGCTGTCACTGACGAGGGGACTCTCCGTGTTGCCCAGATTGACGTAGATGTCACGGAGCACTGAATTTCCGAGTTGATTGACCGTGATGGTGTCCGCGCCTGGGCCGGCGTACACGTCGGCATTCTCAACTCCGGCAATCGTCAAGGTTGTGTTCGAGAAGTTGACCTGGAATCCCGCGCCGACCGCGGGCGGCAAGAAGCCGAGCGTGTCGTTGGCAGAGGTCAGATTGATTTGGAAATGATCGGCGCCAGCCCCACCGTCAATGACTGCATCGGCCCCATCGCCGGCGGCCCAGACGATCGTGTCCTGGCCGTCGTTGCCATAGATGGTGTCAACTCCCAAGCCACCATTCAGAATGTCGTCCCCGCCGCCGCCCGACAAAGTGTCGTCGCCAGGGCCGCCGTTGAGCGTGTCGTTGCCCGAGCCGCCGATCAGCGTGTCGTTGTCAGCTCCGCCGTTCAGCACGTTCCCGTTCCCGGCCCCTACCATCAAGGTGTCATTGCCGGCTCCGCCGTCGAGCGAGCCCACGCCGGCGCCGACATAGACCAGCGTGTCGTCGCCCACGCCGCCCTGCAGCACCGCATTGGAGACGACGCCGTTGTCCACCTGGATGAAGTCATTGCCGTTCCCGCCATCGGCAAAGATCTGCTTCACACTCGAGTAGTTTTGAGTGAATCCGAAGGCCGACACACTGACGGTTTCGCTCCCATTTTCGGTGCTAACGTGGGAAACGGTGAACGTCTCATCGGTGTCGGTCAGGTAGTCGGCAACCACGCGGGCGCTGGCGTTGGGACCCATGTTCAGGCGCAGAGTGCCGTCCGGGAGCAGGGTGGCCAGGGTTGGCGCCGGGTCAGGCTGGGGCGCGCCTGGCGGTTGCAGGGAGCCAATACTGAAACTGACCGTCGCGCACACCGACCCCAGTGGGGTGTCAACACAGCCCTCGACTGACACGCTCAACCGGTTGTTCTGGATGGTCACGTCTGCGTGAACATCTACCCCGATCCCGATGCCCGCGATTTTCAGGCCCGCGCTGCCATCAAAATGGAAATTAAACAGGTCGTTCCCGATGGTTAGCGAGGCCTGGGCGTCCAGGTAAGCGGGACCCGCCGTCAGATGGATGCCCGCGTAAGCCGTGAAGCGGAACTGCCCATTGCTGTCCAGGTATCCGTAGAGGCCGGCACTGAAGGGCCCGATGACCAGGCTAAGCGGATTCGACTGCGGAACATCGATACGGAACCCTCCGGCCCCAACAGTGATGATGATCGTGCCGCTGGCGATGAAGCCAATCACGTTCAAGTTGCCATCAATGCGCACGCGCACGGTCCGGGCAGCCAGCGTGTAAGCGCCAACCGTCGCCGCGCTCGAGGTGGTGTTGATCTCCAGCATGAAGGCCCCGGAAATCTGGATGCCGGGGAAGGGGATAAAGGCCGTGGCGGTGGTGAACGACAGTTGCCCGCGGAACACCACGCCGCTGCTGGTGATGGTCAGGTCATTCACCAGGGTCAGGCTGATCCCCAGCACTGAGACCTTGGCATCAGCATGGACGCTCAAACCAGCCGCGCTGTACTGGAAACTGAACGAGCCGCTGACGGTAAAGACATCCAGGATGCTCAGATCGCCGCTGACCGCGACTTTTGCGTACGGGCCGCCCGGCAGATTGACAGCCTGCCCGGCAATGGTGCTGACGAAAGCGGGCGTGGTGTTGATTTCCAGGATGAACGAGCCGGTGAATTGGAACCCGAACACACTGTAGCCGGTCCCGACGCCCAACGTGATTTCACCCGCCAGGCCCTTCTGGTTGATGAGCAAGGCGCCGTTGGCCGTGAGCGAGAGCAAGGTGTTGCCGGCGATGACCGCCTTGAGCGTGGACGTGACGCCAATCTCCAGGCCGTTGGCGCCGGCCGTGAGCGTGAAGTTGCCTTCCAGACGGAAACCCGTCCCGCTGGTGATCGTCAGTTGAAGATTGCCGGCGATAACGATCCGGACGTAGGGCCCGGCGGCCAAGTTGACATTCACTCCCCCAATCTGGGCGATCGCCTGGCTGGTAGTATTGAGCGCGAAGGTGAAGGCGCCGCCCATGGTGAAGCCGCTGCCGCTGCTGGGGCTGAGCGAGCCGAGCGTGACCGAGATGCTGGCGGCGATTCCGGAAGCATTAATCAGCAGCGCACCGTTCGCCTGGAACTGGAGGATGGTGACTCCGGCCACCTGAGCCCGAAGTTGCGACACCGCCGCGATGGACAAACCGTTGCTCCCGACTTCCAGATCAAACAAGCCGTGCAGCAGAAGGCCCGTTTGGCTGGGCGTCTGAAAACTCAGATCTCCATCGGCATGCAGCCGGACATAGACGCCGGCCGGCAACGCGCCCACGGCCGTGTTGGTCGTGTTGACCTGCAACGACAGGGTTGCGTTGAAGTTGAAACCGTTGCCGTTGAGCGCCGAGTTCGATCCCAACTGCAGGGTGAGCGTACCCGCAATCAGATAAACCGCGCCGGGCTTGGTGATGGCGAGGAAGCCGTCCGCATTGGCTCGGACCAGCGTCGCGCCGGCGACTTGCGCGGAAAGCACCCCATGGACTTCCACGCTGAACCCGGAACCATTCGCGGTCACGATCAGGTTCCCTTCAATGCGGAAACCCACCACGTTGGCAATCGAGAATTGCAGGAAACCTGAGGCCTGGACTTTGATCTCATGGGCGTTGAGCGTAACTCCGCTCAGGGCAACCTGCGGGCCAGTGTTGATGTAGAGCGCAAAGTTGAAGGCCAATTGGAAGCCCGTGCCCGTGATGGTTTGGCCCGACCCTGGATCACCCGCTCCGGCGGCCACGCCGATATTGAGGAAGCCGGCCAGGCCATTCGGATCCATGCGCAGCGCGCCGACGGCTGAGCCATTGACCACCGAGCTGCTTACATTCACGGAGGCTTGAATCTGGAACAGGCTCGGCGAGAGCGTGAAATCAAACCGGCCGCTCAATGTGACGGTGGGGCCGGAATCCAAACCGAAGCCAAGAGTCCCACCCGCAGCCAGGTGCAAGGTCAAGGCCGGCAGCGAAACTGTTTGCAAAGCAGTCCCTACCGTGCCATCGGTGGAACTGATAGCGTAGGTCTGAATACTCTTGGCCACAGTGGCGGTGTTGAACTCCAGCAGGAACTGCGCGTTGAACATGAACGTCAGCGGGCCGGGGACCAGGTCGGCGGAGTTGGCGCCGAATTCCGCGCGGCCATAGAAGCCGTCGCGGTCAATGGTGAAGGCCGCCGAACCAGCGAGGCTGAACAGGTTGGAGCCATCGATCGGGTTGTTGATGGTGGTGGCAACCGAGGCGAGAACGCTCAGTTCCTGGGTGCTGACGGTGAGCTTGAACCGGCCGTCGAGCGTGAGGGCGTTCAGGAGGCCGAGATGCCCCACCACGCCGATGGTGAAGTAAGGAGCTGCCACCGCGCTCGGATTATCGTCCTCGATCAACAGACTGATCGTGGTGCTGCCCGTGGTGTAAGCCGGGTTCACTTTGGGCGCCTTGCCGCTGATCACGATCTGGGTGGGATGGCCGGGGAGCACGGCGCTGAGGAAGGGCGAGATTTCCAGCGTCTTGGATTGGCCGAAGGTGTTGATGATCGCCTCGAAGTCACCGCTGAGTTGCACGCCCGGCAGATTGATGGCCGCCGCCAGGCGGAATTCGCCGGCGAAACCGCTCGGCTGGAGGATCAACACCGACTGCGAGCGCACATCCAGGATCGAGTTGCCTCCCGGCGAGATGGTGAGGACACCGTCCTGGAAATACTCCAGACTCGTGGTTGAGATCTTGAGCTGGAAGGCGCCGCTGGCGCGGAACCATTCCGGCCCCATCTGCGTGTGAGTCGCATCCGTAAAGGCCGGGAAACGGAAGATGGCCTGGCCGTAGGCGGCCACGAGCAGTGTCTCCGCGGCCAGGGTGAAGGCCTGGGTTTCGTTCCGCAGGATGAACTGCGAGTGCGCGGGGACGGGCCCGCCGCCCGGCGGCGGCAGTCCGGACACGTCGGCAAGCTGCACGAAATACTGTCGGCCGCTGCCTCCGGCGAGGGAATCGTCCACGCGCCACAGGGTGCCGCCGATGATCGTCACCACCTGGTAGGCGCTGTTGCTGAGCGGATTCGCCGGAGACCCGAAGAGGGGCTTGAGTTGGGACGGCAGAGTGCCGGAGTTCAGCGCGCTAATAATCGAATCGCGAACGCTGTCGGAGGCCGGGTCGTAGAGGCTGAAAGAATCCCCGGGAATGCCCTTAAGCGTCAACGTCTCGTGCTTGTCGGTGCGAGTGGTGTTAATTTCGAACACTCCGGCCAGCTTCAGATCAATGCCAATGTTCTTCAGCCCTTCGAGATTGGTTTCGAGCTTCATCACGCCCCAGAGCTTGGGCAGTTGGATGCCGTTGAGCGGGCTGCTGGCATCGACCGGGATGCCCAAATCCCTCAACAGTTCGGCCGGCGTGACGGCATCCGGATCCACGACCTTCCGCAGCCCACCGTAGGCTTCCTGCAAAAGGACGCGGTTGAGCAGCACAAGACCGTCGCCGCTGCGCGACTCCTGGCGCATGAGATCCGCAGCGGGCGAGAGGGTCACGCCACTGAAGCGGGTCGGGTCGTAAAGCGACGTACCAGCGCCGATGACTAAGTTCAGCGCGCCGACCAAAGCGGCGCGCTGCGCATCCGGCGTCGCGCTGGAGTTGCTCAAGGTCGCTCGCACGGCGGGCGAGAACTGGTTCCAAAGATAAGCCGAGAGGTTGTCCGAGTGCGTCACGAGCTTGTTCACCAGCATCGGCAGTTGCGCGTCGGTGATATCGGCCGCGGTGAAGACCGGCGGCACGCTGAAGATTAACGGGTTCGGCACCTGGAGAATAAACCGGCCCGCCACCGAGGCCAAATTGCCCAGGTAAATCACGCGGAAGGTGCCGTCGAAATCGAGCTGAAAGCGGCCATTGGCGGGGTCCGCCTGGAAGAGCACATGTCCGCGGATGTCAAAGATCGGCTCAGGCAGCAGCCCGGCAGCGTTGAGCGTAATACCGCCCTCCAACTGGATGAAGAACACCTGTGGAGACTTGCGGACTGTGAACGAAGTGGCGAGGGCTGCGGCGGCGTTGCCGGCGCTGTCAGTCCACGCACCCACGGTCATCGCCACGCTCACTGCCTGGGAGCCGGCTTGGAATGTTCCGGTGAGGTTGTAGCGCACCGTGGCCGAGCCGTCCTTGGCATCCGTGCTGACAATCGTCCCTGTCAGGGTGGTCGAGATGCCGGCCCCGGACAGATTCAGCGTGGGCAACGCGCTCGCCGACACGCTTGCGCCCGTCGTTGGATGCAGGATCACCTCAACGTAACGGTTGCTGGCGGTGGCATCGAAAAGTCCCGCCTTTTGTCCCTGAGCGAGATCGTTGAGGTTGCCATCAAGGAAGGTCGCACCCCCCGTGAGGTTCGTCACCGTGTCTGTGGGCGTGGCGAGGAAGAATTCCTCCGTGATTTCCAGGTTCGTTACGCCCGCCGAGTCGCTGAAGGAGCCTGCCAGGAACCTCACCGTGACACGGCCGGGTTTCAGAGGGCCGCTGAGGGTGTAACGCCACACATTGCTGCCGGCGAGGTTGCCCGGTTGGGTCGGTGTGCCCGCGGCCGTCAGCACCGTGCCATCGGCCAGACGAACTTCGATTTCCGGATCGGCATCGATCAATGAATCCACACTCATGGTGCTGCCCGAGGCCGGTGAGAACTTGACATCCAGATGGAAGTTTGCGGCGGTCCC
>WNFM01090131.1_pt1 | contig 12427 bp, 13 predicted proteins | sample 5400271 | NCBI WGS metagenome assembly WNFM01 (sample SAMN13153352, study PRJNA577476) | soil metagenome | isolation source: 60 cm saprolite on Douglas fir-dominated hillslope | place: USA:California | collected 2013-09-17 | reverse complement strand
CCTGCCTTCTTGCGTTTGCCGTGCTGAAGATATTCGACCTCGACTGCACGCTTTCCTTCGAAAAAAATGCGGGTCGCCTGTGCCATTGTCTCGACACGCAAATTGGGTCGTCGCATGGCGGGCCACAGAAAGGCCCGTGCAGATGACAAGCGGAAACCATTGCGGGTGGTGATCTGATAGTATCCGACACCCTCCTGAGATTTGCCGCTGAGGTCATGGTTGAACGGTAGGCCGACCTCTTCACCAGCGCAGATGAAGGCGCGGCACAAGGGATGGGCTTCAGCCGAGATGTCTGTGACGTGGAGCGGACCGTGAACGCCGTGATCGTCGCTCTCCCCCAGCGCGTGGTCCTCTATCCGCTTGTAGTAGGGAAGAACATCCTTCCATGCCCAACCGCGATTACCGAGCGCCGCCCACTCGTCGAAATCCTGCGATTGGCCGCGGATATAGACCATGGCGTTGATCGAGCTCGAGCCGCCCAGAAGCTTCCCGCGCGGACATTACCCGACGGTCGTAGAAGGTCTTGCCGTAGCCGATCGGGATTTGGACCCAGATTCGGCGGTCCGATGGCCCCGCCTCCAATAGCAGCACGCGATGCCCCGCCTCAGTCAGGCGGCTCGCAACGACGCATCCCGCCGAGCCCGCTCCAATGATGATGAAATCGTATGTCACCCGATCTTCCATATCACCATGGGGCGTCTTTGCAGCAAACCCGGCTTGTGCACGCGAAGCCGGTCTTTCGATCTCGCGGACTGCGCCCACGGATGATGATAGACTTCGCTGAGCCTGCCGGTCGGCGCCTCTTTCGTGCGCTGCGGAATGCAGTGCTCATCGTCTGGCGGTACCTTCCATGAAGATAAAATCCATCGAGACATTCTCGAACGAACTCGTCGGCTTCGTCCGAGTGGCTACGGATAGCGGCCTTGACGGCTGGGGCCAGGTCGCGAACTACAATGCCGATATCACTTCTCTCGTCCTCCATCGTCAGGTGGCGCCCTGGGCGCTTGGGCAGGATGCCCTCGATATAGAAACGCTGGTAACCACCATACCAGAGCGCGAGCACAAATTTCCGGGATCCTATCTCTGCCGGGCGCTTGCCGGTCTCGACACGGCACTTTGGGATTTCCTGTCTACGCATCGAGCATGCGGCGCGACATCACGCCAGAGAAAGAGGTCGAGCGGCTCGTGCGCCTACGTGATGATTTCGGCTACAACGCCTTCAAGTTCCGCGTCGGCAAGGAATGTGGGCATGACGAGGACGAATGGCCGGGACGGACTGAAAAGATTGTGCCGGCGATGCGTGAGGCGATGGGATCGGACGTCAAGCTGCTCGTCGATGGCAACAGCTGCTATACGCCCGAGAAGGCCGTCGCAGTCGGCCGACTACTCGAGGCCAACGACATCTGTCATTTCGAGGAGCCATGTCCCTATTGGGAGCTCGCGTGGACCAAGCGAGTGACGGATGCGCTCGATCTCGACGTCACCGGCGGCGAGCAGGACTGCGACCTTGAGACCTGGCGCCACATGATCGACATGCGGGCAGTCGATGTCGTGCAGCCCGATGTGTGCTACCTCGGCGGCATCAACCGCACGCTCAAGGTCGCCAAGATGGCGCAGGAAGCGGGAATGCGGGTGACCCCGCATTCCGCCAACCTTTCGCTCGTGACCGTCTTCACCCTCCATCTCATGGGGGCACTGCCGAACGCCGGGCCCTATGTAGAGTTCTCGATTGAAGGCCTCGACTACTATCCATGGCAGGAGGGGCTCTTTTCTCCCACATTCCAGATCGAGAATGGCGAGGTGCGCATTCCGGATGGACCCGGCTGGGGAATCGAAGTCAACCGGGATTGGCTCAACAACGCCGAGTATCGCAAGAGCGAGTTAAGCTGAAACGGACCGAGCCTGCGGCATCGTTGTTGCATGATCTCGCCTCAGAAGGCCCGCGCTGGTAGAGTCGCCGGGAACACACCGACGGGATCCTGAGGCCATGGATGATTGGGTAGCGAAGCGAGGCTTGGCGCTCATCGAGCCGAAGCGGCTGCGACAGCTGAGCGAACGGTCGGATGCGCGCGGCATGCTTCAACTCGCCAGCCAGCTCGGCGCGATCGCACTGACCGGCTCGGCGCTTGTGATGTGCTGGGGCAGCTGGTGGGGCGTGCCGGTCTTTCTTGCCCACGGCATTCTCATTAACTGCCTCTATGCCGGGCAACACGAGATGAGCCATTGGACGGCCTTCAAATCGCGTTGGCTCAACAACGTTGTGGGCCAATCGATCGGGTTCATCGTCATCTACCCGTTCACCTGGGACCGTTGGTTTCATTTCACCCATCATCGCAACACGCAGGATTGGGAAAAGGACCCCGAGCTCCTGATCCGCGGCCCGTATACGCTGGGTTCCTACCTTCTCAACTTCGCCGGGCTCAGCTACTGGTACGGCCGGATCCGCTCGACGTCGCGTTTAGCGCTTGGAATCGTCCCTGCCTATGCCTATTGGCTCAACGACGATCAGCGCGCCAAGGTCATCGCCGAAGCGCGTTGGCATGTGGCGGGCTATGCTGCCATCGCGCTGCTCTCTCTGACCTTCCAGTCGTGGCTCGCCGTTGAACTGTGGTTGGCCCCGATGTTGGCGACCAAGGCATTCCATCAGCTTCAGAACATCGGCGAGCACACCGGCCTGACCCATCACCCGGACACGCTGCGGAACACCCGAACGCTCATGGGCCCCGCCTGGCTCCGCTGGCTGATGTGGAACATGTCCTACCACACGGCCCATCACACCTTCCCGGGCGTACCGTTCCATGCGCTGCCGGCTCTCCATCGCGAGATCGAGCAGCGGCTTGGCGAGACGCTGCCTTCCGCCACGTATCCCAAGTGCCACAGTGACATCGTACGATCGCTCTGCCGCGGTGCCGAGCAACCGGAACCCGTCCGATGATGCAGTCCCGTCCCGCCCGTCCACGAGAGCGCGCCCGACCGTCGCACCGCAATGCCGAAGCTTGAGGTCTACCAATCGCTGTGGGCGATGGAGCTGCGCCGAGATTTCGAGATGGTAGCCGAGGCCGGTTATCACGGCATGGCGGTTGATCTCGTCACGACTGACGTGGCGACCGCGCGGAGGATGCAGCCGCTCTTCGAGCGACACCGCCTCGGTTGCATGATCAATGCGTTTCCACGCAGCGTCGCCAGCCTACGTCCCGTCCTGCACATGGCCAAGGACTTCAGCGCCTGCTTCGTCAATGTCATCGGTCAGGTCATGCCGCTCTCGCTCGAGGGCATGATCCCGGTAGTCCGCGCCTGGCTCGAAATGGCCGAGGCGGAAGGAGTCGAAATTCAGTTCGAGACGCATCGCAACTGCATCACCAACGATCTCTTCACCACACTCCTGCTACTCGACGCCATCCCCGAGTTGCGGCTCTGCGCCGATCTCTCGCACTACCTGCTCGATCGCGAGTTCTGGTATCCGATCGCGCCCGAAAATCATGCGCTCATCCGGCGCATCCTCGAACGATCGGACTCATTTCAGGGCCGCGTGTCGAGTCGCGAGCAGATCCAAGTTCAGATCTCCTTCCCGCAGCACCAGAAATGGTTCGATCTCTTCGCTGGCTGGTGGGAAGAGGGATTCCGCCTGTGGCGTGCACGCGCCCAAGCAGACGATACGCTGCGATTTTTGTGTGAGCTTGGTCCGCCGGAATACGCCATGACCGGACCGGATGGCTACGAGCTCTCCGATCGTTGGGCAGAAGCTCTCGTCATCCGACGTCGCGTCGAGGCGATCTGGGAGCGGCTCGCCAGCTAGCCTGGCAAGCCCATAATCGAGCAGGAGGGCATGGTGGCCGAACGGTACGACGTCGTCATCATTGGCGGCGGGCATAATGGGCTGACCTGCGGCGCCTATCTCGCCCGCGCCGGCCTCAAGACGCTGGTCCTCGAGCGCCGCGAGGTGATCGGCGGCGCCGCGGTGACGGAGGAGATCGTCCCCGGCTTCAAATTCTCCGTCTTCTCCTATCTGATGAGCCTGCTGCATCCTAGGGTCATCGCCGATCTCGAGCTGCGCAAATACGGCTTCGAGGTGCTGCCGGCCTCCGACATGTTCTCGTCCCTGCCGGACGGCGACCACATCGTCTTCAGCGATTCGATCGCAAAGACGCAGGCGAGCTTCGCCCGCTTCTCCAAGAAGGACGCGGCGATCTATCCCGAGTTCGACCGCTATCTCATGGAGTCGACCGAGATCGTCCGCAAGCTGCTGCTCGAGACGCCGCCCGATCCGAGCTGCCGGGACTGGCGCGCCTTCAAGCAGACGGCGCAGTTCCTGTGGAAGTACCGCAAGATCGGCGGCAAGCTCTTCCGCCTCATCGACCTGATGACGATGAGCGCCGACGACTATCTCTCGGCGTGGTTCGAGAGCACGCATATCAAGGCGACGCTGGCCTATTACTCCGGCATCGGCACCTTCGCCGGGCCGCGCACCCCCGGCTCCGCCTATGTCATCATGCACCACGTCATGGGCGAGCATGCCGGCGCCGGCGGCTGGGGTTTCGTGCGCGGCGGCATGGGCACGATCACCCAGGCGATCGCCGCCTATGGGCGCAGCAAGGGTCTGGAGATCCGCACCAATGCCGCGGTTGCTTCGATCGACACGACAGGCGGGCGGGCGACCGGCGTCACCCTGGCGGACGGCACCAAGATCGAGGCCGGTGTGGTGGCGAGCAATGTCAGCGCCAAGCTGACCTTCCTCAAATTCCTTCCCGAGAGCGTACTGCCGGCCGAGCTGGTGCGCGACGTCAAGAGCTACCGGACCTTCTCGACCGCCTTCAAGATCAATATCGCCTGCGAGCGGTTGCCGCAATATCGCGCCTTCGATCCCGCTGTCTGCGGCTTTCCCTACCCGACCTATAGCCATATCGGGCCGACCATCGAGTATCTCGAGCGCGCCTATGACGATGCCAAATGGGGCGACTGGTCGCGCGATCCGTTCATCACGCCGGTGACGCCGAGCTTCGTCGACAACACCATCTCGCCGCCCGGCAAGCATGTCGTCCATCTCTTTGGCGGCCACGCGCCCCATACGCTGAAGGAGGGCGACTGGGAAACGCGCAAGCCCGATTTCGTCAAGAATGTGCTCAGGGTGATGGACGAGCACGCGCCCGGCTTCTCCGACGGCATCCTCGGCATGCAGGTGCTGACGCCGCCCGACATCGAGGCGAAGATCGGCTCGCCGCACGGCCACATCTTCCACGGCGAGCTCAACATCGATCAGATGTTCTTCGCTCGCCCCGCCCCGCACTGGGCGGATTATCGCAGCCCGCTGAAGGGCCTCTACCAATGCGGATCGTCGGCTCATCCCGGCGGCGGGGTCGGCGGCGTCCCCGGCCACAACGCGGCGCGCGAGATCCTGAAAGACCTGCATTAGAGCCTGCCGCAAGCCGGCTTAGATCCCAACCACCTGACAAGGAGCTGGAAGCGGCGGCGCGTCAATGCGCTGTGCTCTGCAGGCTTGCCGATTTTAGTTGCGTTGTTAAGTGATCGGGCTTTTACTAAACACAACGCGGCATAAGCCGAGACACGAATCGGCCGCGGAGGGAAGGTTAGCCACCGCAACCTCTGCTGCTGATGGGTCGCCCTGCGGCCATGACAGCACGACTGTCGAGTCGCTTGGTCACCCGATGCGGTGCAACCGAGGAGGAAACGTCCGATGCTGAAATTTTGGGCCTACGCAGGCGCTCTCGCCGCTACCGTCACTGTTGCGCCGATCGACATGGCGCAAGCGCAGAATAAGTCGCTGACGCTTTGCTGGGCGGCATGGGACCCGGCCAACGCCCTAGTCGAGCTGGGCAAGGATTTCACCAAAGCGAGCGGCATCGAGATGAAGTACGAGTTCGTTCCCTGGACGAGCTATGCCGATCGCTTCGTCAACGAGCTGAACTCGCATGGTAAGCTGTGCGATCTCATCATCGGCGACAGCCAGTGGATCGGCGGCTCGGCGGAGAACAAGCACTACGTCAAGCTGAACGATTTCTTCGCCAAAGAGCACATCACGATGGACGACTTCATGCCGGCGACGGTGCTCGGCTACTCGGAATGGCCGAAGCACACGCCGAATTATTGGGCGCTGCCGGCGATGGCCGATGCGGTCGGCTGGACCTACCGCAAGGATTGGTTCGCGCGGCCCGATCTCCGTGCCGAGTTCAAGCAGAAATACAATCGTGAGCTCGAGCCGCCCAAGACCTGGGACGAGCTGCTCCAGGTCGCGAAGTTCTTTACCGGGAAAGAGATCGACGGCAAGAAGGTGTACGGCTCGTACATCTACACCGAGCGCGGCTCGGAAGGCATCACGATGGGCGTCACCAACGCGATGTACGGCTATGGCTTCCTGTACGACGACCCGAAGAAGCCGTACAAGATGGAAGGCTTTGTCAACTCGCCGGGTGCGGTCAAGGGGCTCGAGATCTACAAGGAGCTCTACAAGTGCTGCCAGCCGCCCGGACTCACCAACGCCTACATGCAGGAAGGCCTCGACGCCTTCAAGTCGGGCCAGGTGGCGATGCAGATGAACTGGTTCGCCTTCTTCCCCGGCCTCTACAAGGACCCGAACGTCGGCGGCGACAAGATCGGCTTCTTCGTCAACCCAGCCGGCCCGGCCGGGCAGTTCACCATCAGGAGGATTCACTCAAGTACATCAAGTGGTTCGCACAGCCCGCCGTGCAGCAGAAATGGTGGGATCTCGGCGGCTACTCGGCGCATAAGGCGGTCGTCGGAAGCAAGGACTTCCCGAAGAGCGCGCCCTTTGCCCCCGACTTCCTGAAGACGATGGAAATCGTCCAAGACTTCTGGGCTGAGCCCCTCTATGTCGACCTGCTGCTTGACATGCAGAAGCGCATTCACGATTACGTAATCGCCGACAAGGGTACGGCGAAGGAGGCTCTCGACCTGCTGGTCAAGGACTGGGTGAAAGTTTTCAAGGACGAAGGCAAGCTCTAGTACCTTGGCACAAGGACTCCCCCGGCGCTTGGCGCCGGGGGGCCCGCCGACCCCGAGCGATTGCCATGACCGCAAGCAATCATACCGAGACGCTCGTTGATCGCGTCGCTGCACAGACCCCGCGGCGCATCGCCAAGCGCGTACGCGGGCTGTCGGATCGCAGAATCGCCTGGCTCTTCATCGCGCCAACAATCGTGCTGTTGCTCGCCATCAACATCTTTCCCTTGATTTGGGCGATCCGACTGTCCTTCACGAATTTCAAGTCGAATCTGCCGAACGTGCCGCTCAAGTTCGTCGGCTTGGCCAACTACATCGATATCCTCACTGACGAGGACATCTGGCACGGCATGCAGGTGACGGCGCATTTCGTCATCTGGACGATCGCGCTGCAGGTCATCATCGGCTTTGGCCTGGCGCTGCTCATCAATCGCCAATTCCGCGGCCACAGCTTCTGGACGACCGTCATCCTCCTGCCGATGATGCTGTCGCCGGCGGTGGTCGGCAATTTCTGGACCTTTCTCTTCCAGCCGCAGATTGGCCTCTTCAACTATATCGTCAGCTTCTTCACCGGCATTCCGCCGAGCGCCTTCGAGATGATCGGCGAGGTGCGGCTGGCGCCCTGGACGATCGTGCTGGTCGACACCTGGCTGTGGGCGCCCTACGTCATGCTTATCTGCCTCGCCGGGCTGCGCTCGATCCCCGACTACATCTACGAGGCGGCCGAGGTCGACCGCGCTTCGCCCTGGCGCCAGTTCTGGTCGATCACCCTGCCGATGGTGCTGCCCTTCCTTATGCTCGCCGTGCTCTTCCGCGCGATCGAGAACTTCAAGATGTTCGACATGGTCAATCTCTTGACTTCAGGCGGTCCCGGCTCGACCACCGAGCTCGCCTCGATCACCCTGAAGCGCGAGGCCTTCGAAAAGTGGCGCACCGGCTATTCCTCGGCCTTCGCCATCATTCTTTTCGTCACAGTCCTCGGTGCCGCCAACATCTACGTCAAGGCCCTCAACAGGGTGAAGCGGTCGAGCCGAGCCGGCTCACAAAGCTCATGGCCGCGGTCATCGTCATCTTCTACGCGGTGATCACCATCGTGCCGCTGCTGTGGATCGGCGCCACCGCCTTCAAGTCGCCTTCCGACTCGATCTCCTACCCGCCCAAGGTGTTCTTCGAGCCCTCGCTCGAGGGCTATGTCAACCTCTTCACGGTGCACTCGCGGCAGACCCCGGAGTTCATCGCTAGCCTGCCGCCGGCCGAGAGCTGGTGGGAGAAGCTCATCCGGTCGCACAACATGGTCTATGCCGGCCCGTCCAAGGTCGTGCCGCGCTTCATGAACTCGCTGATCATCGGCTTCGGCTCGACGTTCCTGGCGGTCCTACTCGGCACGCTGGCGGCCTATGCCTTTTCGCGCTTCCGCGTGCCGCTTGCCGACGATCTCCTCTTCTTCATCCTGTCGACGCGGATGATGCCGCCGATTGCGGTGGCGATCCCGATCTACCTCATGTATCGCGAGCTCAATCTCAGCGATACGCATATCGGCATGATCCTGCTCTACACGGCGGTCAACGTGTCGCTTGCCGTATGGCTGCTCAAGGGCTTTTTCGACGAGATCCCGCGCGAATACGAGGAGGCGGCGCTGGTCGACGGTTACACGCGGCTGCAGGCCTTCCGCAAAGTGGTGCTGCCGCAGGCGGTGACCGGCATCGCCGCCACGGCGATCTTCTGCCTCATCTTCTCGTGGAATGAATATGCCTTCGCCTTGCTGCTGACCAGCGGCCAGGCGCAGACTATGCCGCCCTTCATCCCTTTCATCATCGGCGAGGGCGGCCAGGACTGGCCGGCGGTCGCCGCAGCGACGACGCTGTTCCTCGTCCCGATCGTCTTCTTCACCATCGTCCTGCGGAAGCATCTGCTGCGCGGCATCACCTTCGGAGCGGTGCGCAAATGAGCGTGCAACTTGCAACCAAGCGGCGCGGCTGGACGCGCTGGCTGCGGCGCAGCCGTTGGGAGAACGGGGCGACCGCCCTGATCGGCCTCGGCATCTTCATGCTGATGCAGCCCTTCTCGGTCGATCTCTTCAGCTATTCCTTTGTCACGATCTTGGCCGGCACCCTCGGCTTCGTCGTGGTCAGCCACTTTCCGAGTTAGGGTGCACTCATGGCACAGATTCGCGTCGAGAAGCTGCGCAAGGTCTTCCAGGACTTCATCGCCGTCGACGGCTCGAGCTTCACCATCGAGGACGGCACCTTCTTCGTGATGCTGGGACCGTCGGGCTGCGGCAAGACGACGACCTTACGGATGATCGCCGGTCTCGAGCTGCCGACTGAGGGGCGCATTCTGCTCGATGGCGAGGATGTCACTTTCCGCCGTGCGGCGGCGCGCGACATTGCCTTCGTCTTTCAGCTCTTTGCCCTCTATCCGCATATGGATGTCGCGCAGAACATCGGCTTCCCGCTGAAATGCCAGGGCGTCCCGCACCAGAAGGTCCGCAAGCAGGTGCGCGAGACCGCCCGGCTCTTGCGGATCGAGCATCTCCTCGCCAGCAAGGTCTCGAAGCTGTCAAGCGGCGACCGGCAGCGCGTCGCGCTCGGCCGCGCCATCGTGCGCCGGCCCAAGGCATTCCTCATGGACGAGCCGCTCGGCGCCCTCGACGCTGAGTTCCGCCACCTGATGTGCGGCGAGCTGCGCGAGCTGCACGACCGGGTCGGCGCGACGACGATTTACGTTACACACGACCAGCTCGAGGCGATGTCGATGGCCGACCGCATCGCCGTGATGAACCGCGGCATCGTCGAGCAGATCGGCACGCCGCAAGAGATCTATGACCGGCCGGTCAGCATGTTCGTCGCCAACTTCATCGGCTCGCCGCCGATGAACTTCGTGCGCTTCGAGGGCAGGCTGCAGCGCGGTGACCGCGCCGTCCGCCTCTTCGATGCCAGCATCGCCGTGCCGGAGATCCATGAGGATGGCGTCGGCGGGCAACTCGCGCTCGGCATCCGGCCCGAGCACGTGATGCTGTCCGATGATGCGCCGAACCGTGGTCGCGTCTTCGGTACCGAGTATCTCGGCACGACGCAAATCGTCACCATCGAGATCGAGCAGGGCCAGATCAAGGCGCGCCTGCCTGCGCGCCTGCCGGTTCGGCTCGGCGAGACCGTGGGCCTCGCCTTCCAATCCGATCATCTCGTGGTGTTCGACATGACGACCGGAAGCGCGACGCAGAGCGCGCTCTATGAGAGCAATGGCCATGGCTGAGATCGTGTTGCAGCACGTCAGCAAGCGCTTCGGCGAGGTCGAGGCGGTGCACGATCTTTCACTCAACATCGCCGATGGCGAGTTCATCGTCCTGCTCGGCCCGACCGGCGCCGGCAAGACGACAACGCTGCGCCTCATCGCCGGGCTCGAGTACCCGGATGAGGGCGCCATGTCGATCGACGGGCAGGATATGACGCGCGAGCCGCCGGCGGCGCGCGACATCGCCTTCGTCTTCCAGCAATACTCGCTCTACCCGCATCTCACGGTCTACGATAATCTCGCCTTCCCGCTGCGCTCGCCGGCGCGCCGCGTGCCCGAGCCGGAGATCCGCAAGCGCGTCCAAGAGATCGCCGAGCTGCTGCATATCGGCACCAAGCTCGCCAACCGGGCGACCCATCTCTCGGGCGGCGAGATGCAGCGCGTCGCGATCGGCCGCGCCCTCGTCCGCCGGCCCGCCATCTATCTGATGGACGAGCCGCTCTCCTCACTCGATGCCAAACTCCGCTCCGAGCTGCGCCTCGAGCTGAAGCGCATCCAGGTGGAACTCGGGGCGACGATCCTCTACGTCACCCACGACCAGATCGAGGCGATGACGATGGCGAGCCGCATCGGCGTCATCCACGAGGGAAGGCTGCTTCAGCTCGACACACCACGCCAAATCTACGAGAACCCGACCAATATCTATGTTGCCGCACGACTGGGTCATCCCGGCATCAACCTCGTCCCGCGTACGCTCTTCCACGAGATCGATGCGCCGCCGAATGCCGCGATGATCGGCGCGCGGACCGAGCATCTGCGGATATCGAAATCGCCGAACGCCGCCGCTAAGGGCCGCGTCACCTGGATCGAGCATCTCGGCGACAGGAACCATCTTCATTTGCGGATCGGCGACGACGAAGTCGTCACCCTCGCCGATCCCGACGCCGGGCTCGATGTCGGCGACGACGTCGCGATCGAGATCATCAAGCCGCTCTATTTCGACGACAGCGGAAACCGCGTCATTGTCTCATGATGATAAGAGCCGATCGAAGAAGTTGAGGAAGCTTGATGCGATTTGACGACGCGCTGAACAGGCGACTGATCGCCGCCACGGCCAAAGCCGTGATCGACCATGCCGATGAGCTCAGCGAGCTCGATCGACCGATCGGCGACGGCGATCACGGCCTCAACATGAAACGCGGCTTCGAATCCATATTGGCGGATCTTGATGGCCTCACAAGCAAACCTCTTCCCGATCTCTTAAAGGCTATCGGCACGCATCTCGTGATGAAAGTCGGTGGCGCCTCGGGGCCACTATATGGCACCCTTTTCCTGACGCTGGGAAAGGAGCTTCCGCCCGAGCCGACACTCGACGACGCGACGCGCGCATTCGGGGCGGCCGTCGCCGCCGTGAAGGCGCGCGGCAAGTCCGATGTCGGGCAGAAGACCATGCTCGATGTCCTGGTCCCGCTTGCCGCCGACCTCGAGAAGGGCGGCAACGGGCTCCTCCCCCGTCTCAAGGAGACTGCCGCAACCGCCGCCGCGCAGACGGTGCCCATGAAGGCCGTGCGAGGTCGTGCCTCGTTCCTCGGCGAGCGCTCCATCGGTCACCTCGACCCCGGCGCGCGATCCGCATGCCTGATGATCGCTGCCATCTGCGATGTTCTCGGAGCTGCACGATGACGAATGTTGGAATTGTTATCGTCTCGCATTCGTCGAAGGTCGCCGAGGGCGCGGCCGACATGGTGCGGCAGATGGTCGGCGATGGGGTGACCCTTGCTTGGACCGGCGGGAACCCGGATGGCGGACTCGGAACCAACCTGCCCGAAATCATCGCCGCGATCGATCGCGCCTGGTCTGCGGCGGGGGTGGTGATCCTCGTCGATTTGGGCGGCGCCGAAACAAACAGCGAGATGGCGATTGAGATGCTGCCGGAAAGGAAGCGCGATCGCGTCCTCGTATGCAATGCCCCGATTGTCGAGGGTGCGGTGATCGCCGCCACCGAGGCCTCGGGCGGCGCCGATCTCGAGGCGGGGAAGCGCGCCGCCGAAGAATTGTCTCCGCTTTGAGCCACACCAACGGAGAATCTTTCATGACTGGAGACACGGCAACCGACTCTGTCCTTCTCACCAATGAAGTGGGGCTTCATGCACGCCCTTCGGTGAAGCTGACGAAGCTTGCGAAGACCTTCAAAGCGCAAGTTGAACTGGCGCTCGCG
>WNFM01128996.1_pt2 | contig 12431 bp, 12 predicted proteins | sample 5400271 | NCBI WGS metagenome assembly WNFM01 (sample SAMN13153352, study PRJNA577476) | soil metagenome | isolation source: 60 cm saprolite on Douglas fir-dominated hillslope | place: USA:California | collected 2013-09-17 | reverse complement strand
CTGAGCGCGAAAATTACGAACGGAGGAACCCTACGGTTCCCCCGTTACCCCTCCCCAACCACGCAACGAGTCAGGTTGCGTCCGGTTGCTTCGAGGGCTGCGCCAGGACGAAAGCGTCGAGCTTCATGCACGCCTCGTGTATCCGCGTCACCGCGGGATAGGGCTTCAAGTCGCACTTGTAGAGGATCGCGTTGAACACCTGCGGCACGAGGCAGCAATCGGCCATGGTGATCTGATCGCGGAAGCAGTATTTCCCGTGCTTTCGCTCCTGGGCGAGAAACGATTCCATCATCTGGAAGCCTTCGGCGATCCAATGCCGGTACCAGGTGTTGACGCCCTCCTCGTCGAGCTTGTACGTTTTGCCGATGTATTTCCGCACGCGCAGGTTGTTGAGCGGATGGATCTCGCAGGCGATGATCTGCGAGAAGGCGCGCACGTAGGCGCGGTCGAGCGGGTCGGCGGGCAGGAGCTTCGGCCCCGGGTGGACCTCGTCGAGATACTCCATGATCGCGAGCGACTGGGTCAGGACGCGACCGCCGTCCTCGAGCGCGGGGACCAGCCCTTGAGCGTTGACCGATTTGTAGCCCGCTTCCAGGTGCTCGCCCTTCGGCAGGCTCACGCCCGCGTGCTCGTATTTCAAACCCTTGTGGTGGAGCGCGATGCGTAGGCGAAACGAGGCGGAAGAGCGGAAGAATGTATAGAGCTTCATGCAGTCGAATCCCCGCGAGGCAAACTCTGGCAAGCATAGGGGAGGACGTGCTGCAGGGTCAACGCCGCTGCTTTTTTCGTTCTTCCTCTCGCAGCCGCAGCACCTGCCGCTGCACCTTTCCCGTGGTGGTCATCGGCAGGCTCTCGAGGAACTCGATTTCCTTCGGATATTCGTAAGGCGCGAGCTTGCCGCGCACGTGCTCCTGCAGCTCGGCCTCCAGTGCCGCGGAGGCCTCGTAGCCGGGCGCGAGAACGATGAATGCCTTCACGATGTGGGTGCGCTCGGGATCGGGGCTGCCCACGACCGCGGCGTTCGCGACCGCCGGGTGCTTCACCAGGCAGTTCTCGATCTCCGACGGGCCGATGCGGTAGCCCGCGCTCTTGAACATGTCGTCGCTGCGGCCCTGGTACCAGAAATCGCCGTCCTCGTCGCGCTTCGCGAGATCTCCGGTGCGGCACCATTTGCCGGTGTATTTCTTTTTCGTCGCCTCCGGATTCTTCCAGTATTCGAGAAAGAACACCGGATCGCCTTCCGCCCAGGCCGCTACCTCTCCGATTTCACCGACCGGAACTTCGTCGCCCGCCTCGTCGATGCAGCCCACCCTGTGCCCGGGATAAGGCCGGCCGATCGATCCGGGCTTGGCCGGCCACAGCGTATGCGAATTTCCGACGATGTAATTGATCTCGGTCTGGCCGAACATCTCGTTGACGGTGACCGCGAGCGCTTCGCGGGTCCATTCGAATACCGTCTCGCCCACCGATTCGCCGGCGCTCATGATGGAGCGCAGCGAAAGCGCGTAACGTTTCTTCGGCTGCGGCACCGTCTTCATCATCATCTTGAGCGCTGTGGGAAAGAGGAAGGTGTTGCGCACGCCGTACTTTTGCATCAACCAGAACGACCTGTCGGGATCGAAGCGACCGCGGTAGCCGAGCACCGGCGTGCCGTGGTAGAGCGACGGCAGCAGGGCGTCCATCAGGCCGCCCGTCCAGGCCCAGTCGGCCGGGGACCAGAACAGGTCGCCCGCCTGCGGAAACAGATCGTGCGAATGCACGAAGCCGGGGAGGTTCCCGAGCAGCACCCGCTGCGGCATGAGGGCTCCTTTCGGCGGACCGGTCGTGCCGCTGGTATAGACGAGCAGCGCCGGATCGCCCGCCCCGGTATCGACCGGAGCAAAATGCCCCGAAGCCTTGTCGAGGAGCTTCTCCCACGACTGCACCCAAGGCTCCCGCGCTCCGGCGACGCCGATCACGTGTCTCAAGAACGGCAGCTTGTCGCGGATCTGGGACAGACCAGGCAACGACGCGGGATCGACGAGCGCGGCGACGGTTTCACTGTTCTGCAGACGGTATTCCAGGGCATCCGGACCGAACAGCACCGAAAGCGGCATCGCCACGACGCCCATCTGGTAGCAGGCGATGTGCGCGATCGCCGTTTCCGGGCGTTGCGGCAGAATGATCCCGACCCGATCGCCGCGCATCACGCCGAGGCCGGCGAGCGCATTCGAGAGTCGGTTCGCCTGCTGCTGCAGATCCCAGAAGGTGTATGCTGCGGTGGACCCGGCCTCATCCTCCCAATACAGCGCGAAGCGGGAGCGGTCGGGTGAGTGCCGGCCGCAGCAAGCCGTGCCGATGTTGAATCGAGCCGGCACCTCCCATTTGAAACTATCGTAGACCTCGCGATAGCGGTCCTGCATTCCGAACGCAACTACTGGAGTTGCCTGAGCCGTTGCTCGACGAAATCGAGAAGATTGGGAGCGAGGTTCCCTGCCGATTTGGCGCGCGTGAAGGCCTCCAGTGCATCCTTGCGTCGCTCGACGGCCTGAAACGAGATCCCCAGGCCCAGCCACCAGACCCCCGCCGACGGTGCAAGGCGCAGCGCCGCCTGATACTGCTCGATCGCTTCCTTGTGGCGATCGAGCCTCTGGTAAAGGGCTCCGGCGAACGCGTGAAAACCGGGATTGCGGTCCGGCGGCGCGGCGTGCCTTTGCAGCACGACAAGCGCCGTGGGGATATCGTTGCTCTCGACCATGATGCGCGCGAGCAGCATGGCGAAACCGGTGTTCTCCGTGTTGAGCGCGAGGCCCTCCCGGAGGGAAACAGCGGCCTCGTCCACGCGCTTGGCCTCGAGCAGGAGGGCCACCAGAGTCTGGCGCGCCGCTTCGTGTCCGGCGTCGATTCCGAGAACTCTGTGAAAACCGTCCATGCTTTCGGCGATACGGCCCTGGTTCACGAGGTTGACCGCGCGCCGGAATTCGCTTTCCGCTCGGGAAGGCGACGAAGTGTTCGAACGCCGGTCGATCTTACCCGGTGCGGCGGCGGACTCGCCGACAGGAATCGGGGGCGCCGAGGCGGTCTTCGCCGCGGCGACGGACGTTTTCGCCCCGGACCGGGAAGATGATGTTCTCGAGCTTCGCCGTGGAATGGGGGTCGTCAACTCGGTCGCCAGCCGCAGCATGTCCACATTCACTTTTTCGGAGCGTTGTGGCAAAGGCGCCTTCGCGGCCGCCGGCGCAGGCGGCGGGGCCGCTTGAGGCGCGGGAGCGGAATCGAAACGCGACGATGCGGCAACGGCCGGCGCGGGAATCTTCCCCCGCGAGGACTGGTAGGCGAGCTCGGTGACCACCGGGTGCGGCGTCAACTGCCAGACGAGCCACGCGACCCAGCCCACGGCGAACAGCATCATCATGGCCATGGTTCGCCAGAAGAAATCGGAAGCCAGGGTGCGCGCGGGCACCGGATGCATGTGCCGCGAAAGTCCCCCGGCAGGCGCGGCGGTTACGTCCTGGGACGCATGGCGCTTGTCCAGGTCCCGGAGCATCTTGTTGATGAGGCTCACCGCAGGATCATCCAGCCGATGCCCGAGAACGCCGCGCAGGCGAGCGCAAGCCAAACCCAGGCACGCGACAGCTCGAATGAAGCCGGCGTGTCGACTGTCGCCGCCAGAGCGTGTCCTCCGGTCACTCTGCGCACGCCCTCGCCGTAGGCGAGCATCATCGCCTTGTTGGCGAGAATATTGATGAGGCGGGGAACGCCGCGGCTCGCCCAGTAAATCCTCTTGGCCGCTGCGGGCGCAAACACCGCGTCGCCCGAGTAGCCGGCGATCGCGAGCCGGTGAGCGAGATAATGCTCGGTCTCCTCGCGCGTCAGGGTGCCCAGGTGGTGCTGAAAAGTGATGCGCTGGCGCAGCTGCCGGATCGAGGCGTGCGGCGAGCTTGCGCTTTTCGGTCTCGAGATTGGTCAAGAGGCGCAGCGTCTCGAGCGATTCGAGAGGCATCGCCTGGGTCTCGTCGAGGCACATCACCACGCGCCTTTTCCGGCGGGCGAAATCCAGCAGCGCGAGGTTCAGGGCCTTGAGCAGGTGATGCTGGTCGAGTCCGCCGTCGAGCTTCACCCCCATTTCCTCGGCGAGCGCGAGCAGCAGCGTCTTGGGCTCGAGGTTCGGGTTGGGGATATACGCGCTGACCCAGTGGTCTTCCAGCGTGGCAAGGAATTTCCGGCACAGCAGCGTCTTTCCCGTGCCCACCTCACCGGTGATCTTGATGAAACCCTCCCCGTTCGCGACGGCGACGAGCAGCGTGTTCAGGGCTTCCTGGCTGCTCGCGCATGCGTAGAAAAAGCTCGTGTCGGGGGTGATCCCGAACGGGGGTTCGCGCAGGCCGAAGTGGGAGAGATAGATCACTACGGTCTCGCGAACGGGTTGAGCCTCGCTCCGCTCCCGAAGTCCTGCATCCGGTCGCGCGTCTGCTGGACGCCGTCCTCCCAGTCTTTTTCGCCCTTGATGACTGTCGGCTTCAGCAGGATGACGAGCTCTCTTTTAGTCCTGGTCCTCGTGGTGTTCCCGAACAATCCGCCGACGCCCGGGATGTCCTGAAGCAACGGAATGCCGGAACGGTCGTTCGCGACATCGACCTTCATCAGCCCGCCCAGGGCGACGATGTTCCCGTCCTGAACGCGGACGATGGTATCGGTTTCGTTGATGGAGCTCTTCGCCAGCGGAAGCGTCGTATCGGTCCCGCCTCCCCCGAAATTGAACGTGAGGTCCTGCTGCACGACGTTGCTGACCAGCGGATGAATATGCAGAAGGATGTTCCCGTCCTCGTCGATTTGGGGCGTGATATCGAGAGACACGCCTGAAAAGAACGAGTTGAGAGTCGGAGTCAACTGGATGGCGGTCGTCACACCGGCCACATTCTGTACGGGAGTTCCGGTTACGTTGGTCACGAAGAACTGGTCGGTTCCCACCTTCAGGACGGCTTTCTGGTTGTTGAGAGCCGCAACCCGCGGGCTGGACAGGACCTGGACGTTTCCCTGCGATTCCAGGAACTGAATCAGAGCGGCGAAATCGTGAGTCTGAACGGCGAGACCAAACACCCCCGCGCCCACCGCGCCTGCCGCCGCTACGGCGGTGCCCGCCAGGCCGGCCCCCAAAACGCCCGTAGCCAGGGTACGCCCGGTGGGATCGACGGTCAGGGTCTGCCCCGTGGACAGGTTACCCGTCGTTCCGAGCTGCGTATTCGACCCGAACACCCCGGCGGTGATGCGATGGCTGCTCGGAAACGCCGCCCAATTGATTCCGGCCTGATAGGCGTTGTTCAGCGTCACATCGACGACCTTGGCCTCGATCATCACCTGGCGCTCGACCGACAGGCGCATCGCCTTCAAGTACTTCTCGACGCTGCGCATCTCGTCGGGCATCGCACGCACGACGATTACGCCCGACTGCGGGCTGACCACGAGATTTCGACCCGGCCCTGTGCCGATCAGCGTCCGAAGCGCGATCGTGAGCTCGTTCCAGAGATCGCTCTGTGAAACCATCGATACGCGGCTCGCGTCCAAGGAGGCGGTCGCTATGGAGCTCAGGCCGAACGCGCCCAACGCCGCTGAGCTAGCCTGCCCTGGCGTTCCGGGCGCCGCCGCCACGCCCGGTGCGGCCGCGCCCCCGCCCCCCTGCTGGGCGCCCGAGATCGCGCCGGAGCTCACCCGCACGTCGCTTCGGCCCGAGCGCAGCCCGGTCAGGTAATTCACCTGGAATACGCGGGTCTGCAGGCCGGCCGATTCGACATAAATGCGGGCGCCGTCGATTCGAAACTCGTAACCGTAGACCTCCCGGACCGCTTCCAATGCCTCCCGCACGGTCACGTCCTTGAGGTTGAGCGAGAGGGTCCCGCTCACCGCGGGATTCACGATCATGCTGTAGCGAGTTCCGGAAACGATCGACATGAACACCTGCCGCGCAGGCGCGGAATTGACGACAAGATCGAAGCGCGGCTCCACCGGCGCCCCGGGTACTTTGGGCATTTCCGCGCGGAGCGGCGGGAGCAGCGCCTCGCGCACGGCGTCCGGCTGGCCTGTCTTTTGCGCCTTGGCGCTCTCGATCTCGGAAATGACGCCCTGATCCACGTGGAATGGGGAGCAGGAAGCCAGCAGGGCAGCCGCTATCGCGGCGAGGCTAGTTCGCTTCACGGTTCTCCTCCTCCTGCTTGCCGGCGGGATCAGTCTGCGCGGCAGGCCAGTGTCTCTTGCGTTGGACCGAAGAATAAAGCTTGATGGTTTCAGTCGCCTCGGGTCGCTGCAAGATGATCTCCTCGTCGGTGATCCTCACCACGGTGGCGTTCCCGTAGCGCTCGCCGAGGTTGACCGTCCGACCATTGATCGTCACCTGGCGGCGGTCTTTCGAGATGACCACGACCTGCGCGGGCGACGAGCTCGCTTCGGCCTCGTACCCGTCAGCGGATCCGCCGAGAATCTCCGGCGGGGGCCGCGTGGGATCGCTCAGTCCTTGCGCGAGAACCCGCGTCGTACCGAGCGCGGCTATCACCGCCAACAGCGCTGTCAGATGAGCAGCCATGTCTTTTCCGGGCTGAGCGTATAAAACGTGATCTTCAACGTGACCACGGGGTAGGCACTTTGCAGCTCCATGTTGCCCCACATGATCTTTGCGGGGAGGCGCTCGAGCTGGCCGACATAGGTCAGCATTTTCAGATAGCTTCCCGAGACCGCGATCTCGATTCCGTGCCGATAAATTGCGGGGCTGCCAGGCGCGGAGCCCGATGTCGCCGTGAGCGACTGGGTCAATCCGGCCGCAGGCAGCGTGCGCAGGCTGACGAGCTCGATATCGGGATTCCGCTTCACGATCTCTGAGAGCATTTTCGCCATGCGCTCAGGCGGAACCAGCTCGCTTTGTCTCGAGGCGAGTTCCCGGTCGAGCGCCGCGAGTTCGAGCTTGTGCTTCTCCAGCCGCTGCCGCCTCGCGTTCGCGCTGTCGCCCGCTCGTGCCTGGGCGTACGCCTGCACCTGCGCCCGCATGGTGCGAATTTCGTCGTCTTGCTGTTGAATTCTCTGCGAATTGGCTTTCTGTCTCTGCAAAATGGGTTCGAAGAGCGCGCTGTCGGCGATCGCGACGAGCGCGGCGGCGACCGCGAGGAATATGAGCACGCGCTCGCGCAGGCTCATCGCGTCGAGGCGATCGGCGTAGGGCTGAAGATACACGGGCAAGCGCATGGCTAGGGCTTTGCTCCCTGCGAGCTCACGGTGAACTCCACGATCGCGCGAGGCGGGTCCTTTCCCGCTGTGCTGCGAGTAATCGCCAAAGCCTCGAGCGGGCGCCCCCGAAGCACGGATTCCTGCTTGAGTCGCCCGATGAGGACGGGGACGAGATCCGCCTCAAGGGCCCGGCCACTCATGACCAGCTGTCCGCCTCCTTCCCCGACCTGTATGCTCGTGAGCCAGAGGCCCTGCACGGTCTGCCGTGCAAAGGCGCGGAGGTACTCCGAGTATCCGGTAGGTCCGGCGAAACCGCCTGTTCCGAGCTCGCGCAGCAGCGACTGGCGCAAGGCGATCCCCGCTTCAATGCTCTTGAGGTCCTGATCGAGCTGCGCTTCGCGTCTCTCCGGGCTGAGCTCCGCGCCGACTTTCGCGAACTGCAGCTTCTGCTGCTCGTAGGCGTGCCCCGATTCTCCGGTCTGGCGCGCGAGGTTCCTGTCCTGCCAGAAGGCAAAGCCGTAGAAGACCGCCAACCCCAGCACGATCAGTCCGAGCGCCTGGGTCATGGCCACCACGGAAAAATATTTCTTCTTCTCGAGGAACAGAGGATTGAAAAGATTGATCTGCTGGCTCACAGCGCCTTCTCCTCGACCCGCAGGGCCGCTCCGAACAAGTAGAAATATTCCCACTGGTCTTCGGGCGTCGGCTCGCCGCCGTCCGCAAAATCCATGACCTGCGGCAACGCCGCCGCCACGACCGGCACGTAGAGCTTGCTGTGAAGAAATTGCTCGAGCCCCGGGTCCTGCGGAAGCGGGGCGAGCAACAGCTCGCCCACCCCGACGCTGAGCCGCTGGCGCTCGAAAATGTCGAGGGACCGGGTGATCTCGGTCGCAACGCGCTCGCGGTAATGATCGCCGTGTTCCTTTTGTCCCAGCTGCACCGACGTGACCTCGAGGCGCCGCGTGAGCAGCAGCTCGCCGTGGAACGAGATTGTCAACAGTCCCCCCCAAGGGGAAAACGCCAGCATCGCGGTCGCCTTGTCCTGGGACTCGAACAATGCAGCGACGTTGCGCTGCGCCATTTCCGGGATGTCTATGACCTTGAGCGGAATGCGCGCGTTCTGAAACAGGGCGATCCGTTTCTGCACGACGTCGTTGGGGGTCGCGACGGCATACATGGCTTTCGCCGATCCCTTGAGGTCTCCCTCCGCACGCACCTCGAACACATCGACCGTTGCGTCGTCGATGTGATATTCGAGCTGATCCTTGATCCGCCAGCGAATTGCAGCTTTGAGCTCGTCTGCCGGAACCTTGGGTGGTTCCACCAACAGAATCTGATAGTCCGCGGGCTCGAGAAGCGTCGTGCAGGTCGCACGGGCCAGACCGCGCTCCTTCGCCTCCCGCTGCAGCGAGCTCGCCGGATCGGAAGGATCGCTGGGAACGCTCCACCACTGCGCCGCGTGAGGTCGCCCGCGACCGGTGTGCACGTGCGCGAATCGGATCGCCTCCGGCTCGAATGAAACGGCCAAGAGTCCCGATTTTTGCGTCGATTTGGAAAGCCAATCGAGCAAAAGACACCCCTCAAATGATGATTGACTTCAAGTTAAAGCAATAAGGTATTGTTGTCAATGATTTATTTACTTTCTCGGCAATCGTCGCGGGTCGCACGGGTCACTCGAAATCATGTTTCCTTAGGCAGGTAAGCAGAAGGTGAGCCGGTGGTCCCTTCGACTGAGCGCTCAGAACCGCCTACGGATAAACTTCCTGGCGCGCGGCAGGCGCCCGATCAGAAGCGCCCAGAACGCCGATGGCGAGAAGATTCCGATCGCCGACCCCTGCAGAGGGGCCGATCCGAGTCCAAGCAGAACCATTCCAGTGAAGGATCAGCTCCCCACCCGATTGGACTCCCACTATCCAGCAGTCATCGGTCTTCACGCAGCTTACCGCGCTGAGATTGACCGCAGGAACTGCGGGTACCGGCGCAAATTGAGTCCAGTTAGCAGCCCCCGTCCAACGCAGGATCAGCGCCGCGCCGCCCACGACATTTCCGACGGCCCAGCAATCGTTTGTGCTCACGCAAAACACACTGTTGAGCTGTGCGTTTACCGCTGGCGACGCCGCGGGACCGTTAGCCCAACCGGGTCCACCGGTCCAGCGCGCGATCAGGGCGTTCCCTCCCAACGGAGCGCCTACTGCCCAACAGTCATTGGCGGCTGCGCAATGCACGCCGAACAGGTCGGCGTTAGCGACGTTGTTGTTATCGTCAACCCAAGTGGTCCCGTCGTATTTCACGGTGAAGGGCCGATTTCCCCCTCCTCCCGCTAGTCCCACCGCGTAGCATTCCGTGCTCGACACGCAATAAACACCGTTGAGGTCCTGGTTCACGTTAATGGCCGCGGTGTTGATCGACGACCAGGCGCCGTTCAAAAAGCGCACGATCCAGGGCCGCTGCCCACCGCCACCGGCCAGCCCGACCGCCCAGCAGTCATTGGCGCTGATACAGGAAATCGAGCTCAAATTCCTGTTTATGCCCAAACCCGTGGCAACTGCATTCCAGATGGCTCCATCCCATCGCAGCACGAAGGGATTGTTCGCACCATTGGAATTGCCTACGGCGAAACCGTCGGCGTAAGACAACATGGAAATGCTGTTGACCTGCAATTGAGCCGCAAGCGGAGAGGTATCGATATCGCTCCACACGTTTTGCTGCATGCGGCTGAACCACGGTCGCTGCCCGGCGACGGCGACTGCGACACCCGCGGTCCAGCCCTCGTGAAGTTGTGTGCCTTGGGACAGGATCCGCGTCGCGCGCGGGTTGGCAAGGTCCGGTACCGCACCTGTGGATTGAATATCGCACTCGAACTGTCCGACTCGAGTGCCGGTCAGATGCGTTACCGCCGTGGTCCCTGCAGTGCCGCGGCGGGCTCCGACGAAGCACGGGGCGGTGCCGCAGGTCGCAGCCACATTCGAGGTGCCGCTGTAGTCAATCAATTCGCGGTCGATCATGATGCGGCCGGATGCGCTGTAGCCGCCGAGGGCGGCAAGCGTAGTGACCGGTATCACGGTCGCAGCGTTGTTCAGCGCGCCGTTCAAAGTCACAGGGGTGGCAGGGTAGACCGCCGCCCCTCCGGTCACGGTGAATTGACCCTTGTTGGCGACGAGTGTAACGGCGGTCACCGAGGCATCCCCGGTGAGGCTCGCGCAGGGCACGCGATTGACGTCCGGCGCGACTGCGCCGCTGATCGTCGGGCTGTTCAGCACCCGGGTGGCGCGCTCCAGTCCGGAGAAAGCCGCGAAATACGCCTGCTCCGAGCTGGAATGGAGGGTGCTCGAGCGCAGGTCGGAGACGTAGAGGAAGCCGAGCGTCGCGATCATCAGGGCGATCACCACGAGCAGGATAATGCCCGTGATCAGGACCGCGCCGCGTTGTGCGGTTCGCATCAGAAACTCGTCGGCTTGACGGTGCCGCGATAGATCGCGCTCGCGTTCGTCGAGCTGACCGTGAACGACACCGCGATGTAGTAGACGTTGGTCGAGAACCCTCCAACAACGGGTTCTGCCGTTACACCATCGTTTCGCAGATAGCTGAACGATAGGGGCGAAGTGGCGCTGACATTGTCGGCGAGCGGCTGAAAGGCTCCGGCGTTTTGCGATCGCTCTATGGTGTTTCCGGTTTGTCTGTACACGATGGTGTTGCCGGCAAAATCGACGAACGTGATCTGGCCACCGGTATTGATGTTGAGATCCCCTGGGGGAATGGGTGGATTCGTCGCGGTGCGCACGGTGCGCAGCTCGCGCGTCATGCGCTCCAGCGCGAGCCTCCCCTGCCAGTCGTTCTGCATGATCTCTCGACCGAGAAAATACGTCCGGAAACCACCGCTGATGACCGTCGCGCCGAGACCGAACAGGACTGCCGCCACGAGCAGCGTGACGACCATCTCGATCAGCGTGAATCCGAGATTGCGTCGCTGAATGTTCCTGCGCCGCATGTCAGTAGTTGGCGAGGAGCGAATGCAGCTCCGCCAGTTGCGTGCCGCCAGCGTCCGTGATCCAGACCCTGACGAGGCGGTAGCGGGTGGTGGCGGCGTCGCCCGGCCACGCCACGATGGCGTTGGCACCGGTTACGTTTACATTCAAAGCGGCGTTCGCCGCGCAGGTCGTCGCTCCCGACGGGTCCAGAGCTACGCTGCCGAAGCCGAGAGTCCCGAGAGCCACGCGGCGGCCCAAGATCAACTCCATCCGCTCCTGGGCGCAGTGCGCGGCCTGGGTGAGCTGAGACGGCGAGGGCGAACGCGGCAATGTCTGCCGGAACATGCTGAGGAGCGCGTAAGCGGCGATACCCATGATGACGATGAAAACGATGAGCTCGACCAGCGTGAAAGCGCGCAGTCGGCGGCGCAATGTCGCAACGCTCATGGCACGCGCACCAGCCCGGTTTGCGGGGCCACCGTCACTGTGCGGACATACGCGTTCTTGGTCAGCGTGATAGTCGCAGTCGCTCCAAGCGCCGCCGACACTGCGGCGTCGGTGTACGGAATTCCCCGCCCATCGAATCCGACCAGGGAGTTCGCCAAGCCAGTCGGGGGCAAGGTCATGGTCACGCCGGAGCTGAGACTGGTCGCGGCCGTGGAGCCGGTCGAGGGGTGGGGCACGGCGGTGCCGTCCGCCCGGGTGAATGTGTAAGTCGATGCGGACACGAAATTGATGCGGTAACGCGCCTGCGCCGAAGCCGTCGCCGCCTGCGTCATCGCCAAAGATTGCGCGTAGCGGATATCAGCGGCAAGCTGCTCGGCCTGCGTTGCGACCGCGAGCGGGTCGTTGCTCATCCTGGGCACTGCGATCGCGGATATGATCCCGACGAGCACGATCACAATGAGCAGCTCCCCGAGGGTAAAGCCGCGTTCGAAGGATAGGCGATGGAGGCGCGGTGCCGACACGGTTTCTTCAACCCCGCGGCCTTGAAAATAAAAAGGGCGGGCACCTTGCGGTACCCGCCCTTCCATTCGATTGGGAGTCGGTTCGTTGCGACCGCCGGTCAGCAGCCGGTGGTCACCGCCGTCCCGATGCTGGCGGGTTGAGTCGTGGACGGCGCGGCGGTGTAGAGGAAAGCGCAGGCCGTATTCGTCGGCGCGGCGGTGACCAGGAAAGTCATCGCGGGGGTCGTAGCGGCGAAGGTCGCGGCATCGAAGCGCACCGCCGCATCGATTCCGCCCACGGCCGAGGACGGGTAGTAGTTGGTCA
>WNFM01019318.1_pt1 | contig 12432 bp, 10 predicted proteins | sample 5400271 | NCBI WGS metagenome assembly WNFM01 (sample SAMN13153352, study PRJNA577476) | soil metagenome | isolation source: 60 cm saprolite on Douglas fir-dominated hillslope | place: USA:California | collected 2013-09-17 | reverse complement strand
CCGCCACGGCACGGCTGCAACACGAGCTCGACGTGGCGGTGCCCGGTGGCTTCACCCTCCGGCCGGCTGCCGGCGCCGCCGGGGCCCGCTCTGCCGTCCTGCACCTCAGCGCGGTGGCGGCATACGTGCCAGACGGGCGCCATTCCCTGCTGTACGGCGCCAAGGCGGACGGCGCCGCCCTGGAGACGATCATCCACCAGACCTTCGCCGCCGCGGCGGGGCGGGCCGGCGGCACGCTCGTCTTCCGCGAACTGGTCCCCACGGTGCCGGGGGATGCGCTGGGCAGCAGTCCGCTGTACCTGGTCCTGGCGTGTGTTGTCCCCGCCTACTTCATGGTGGTTACCATGCAGCGCGCGGTGGGCTTCGGCCGACAGGCACACGTGGCCACGGCCATCGGATGCGGGGCGGTGGCCGCCGCCGTCTCTTACCTCGCGGCTGCCTATGCGGTGCATGCGATCCCGCGGCATCCGTTGGACTTGCTGTACCTGTTCCTGCTGACCCAGGCCGTGTCGCTGACCTCCTACGGCCTGGTGCCGTTCTTCGGCGGGTTCTTCCCCGGGATCGCGGTCACGTTGTTCGTCCTGCTCGGCGTGCCCAGCAGCGGTGGCGCGGTCTCTGTCGAGCTGGTGCCGGGCTTTTTCAGCTTCCTGCACCCGATCCTGCCCATGGGGAACGGCATCGACGCCCTCCGCAGCGTCGGCTACTTCGGCAGCAGCCAGCTGTTGCGGCCCACCGCGGTGCTCTGCGCCTGGATCGCCGTCGGCGCCACGCTCATCCTGATCGGCCACCTCAAACACCAACGGCACCTGGCGCAGGGGGCACAACAGCTCACGACCGATCGGGTTCCCGAGCCTCCCGCGGAAGATCCCACGGTGATGCTGCCCGAGCCGGTCGCTCTTGCCCCGCACCAGCACCATTTCGGCGACGAAGAGCCGATGCTGACCGGGCGGGTCACCGATCCCTCCGATCAGCCGCTGCCAGGCGCCGCGGTCACCGTGATGGACCCACACGGCCATCAGCTTGTCCGCACCCGCACCGACCAGAACGGCGAATACGCGGCCACCGGCTTCACCGACGTCGTTGCCCTGGTTGTTGCCAGCATGCCGGGCCACCAAGCCGCGGCCGCGCAGCTGCTCCTCAGCTCAGTTACACCTGTGAACCAACACTTCGTCCTTGGCGCCCAGCTTTCCGGGATTCGCAATCCAGACGGCTCCGAACCTCGAGGGCGGGCGACTCCTGCTGGAGAACCGCATCGGGGCTGAAGTTTCACGACACACCTCTATGACTGGACCAATGGCCGCGGCAGAAAGCGCTCGCGCTAGTGGCCCGAGATGCGCTCGTCAACGCTCCTGTTGATAGGATGATTATGTGGTTACGCACAGTCAGGCGGTCTGCTGATTGCGTCTCAGCCCCGGGAACGGCTGTACCCGGGCGCGGTCGCCACCCGCGCGCTCACCCCGGCGGGCCAGGCCGGAAACTACCCGGTACTGCTCGTCGACGGCGTGGTCGGCGGGGTGTGGCACCAGCGGCGCTCCGGCCGGAAGCTCGCCATAACCGTCGAACCGCTGCGCGAGCTGACCGCGCTGCAACGCCGGCAGCTCGACGACGAGGCCGGCCTTGTGGGCGCGGTGATGGAGGCGACGGCGACGCTGACGGTGGGCACCGTGAGGGCCGGCCCGCACGCGTGAGGAGCCAGCCGTGGGCTCAATGCTGGGGGCGCTCCCCGGCACTTTTTCAGCAAATGGCGGACGTATAAGCTTTTCTTGCTGTCCTTCGTGGTGATATATAGCGCGGTGTGGACACGTCAGGTGACGCATGGGGGGCCGGAGCAGGGAGGTCCTTGGTGAGCAAAGCAAGGTGGCGGCTCGGGCCCTTCGGGTGGATCGCGGTTACGGCCGCGGCCGCCGTCACCGCCTGGATGACTGCACCCGCCGCCGTATCGGCGGCGCCTGCTCAGGCAGCGATGGCGCAATCTGGTCGCCTGGCGCTGGCGAGCAGCCCCGGGCAGGACGGCACGCCGGACCGGCTGGCCCTCGTGCCGGTGTCCAACCCCCGCCCGGAGCTCGTCAGCGGCGGCGAGATCTTGGTCCGCGTTGAGGTTCCGCCGCGCATCAGCGCGCTGGACGTGCACGTGTTCGCCGACGGTCATGAGGTGACCTCAGACTTCGAAACACAATCGGATGGGAGCTTGCTTGGGCTCGTGACCGGACTCAAAGCCGGCCCGAACAGGCTCGTTGCCACCGGGGGCGGGCATGTCGCCTTCCTGCGCCTCGTTAATCACGCCATTACGGGGCCGGTATTTTCTGGACGCCAGCAACTGCCGTTCTTCTGTCAGACGACGGCTTTCGGGCTGGCGTCGGCTGTCATGCCCGACTGCAGCGCGCCGACGGTGGTCAGCTACGCGTACTTCAGTACCTCCAGGACCTTCAAGCCGCTCGCTGACCCATCATCGCGGCCCTCTGACCTGGCTACCGCAACGATTAACGGCCGCACTGTGCCCTACATCGTGCGGGTCGAAACCGGAACGATCGACCGGGCGGTGTACCAGATCGCGGCGCTATACGACGGCAGCCAGCCGTCCCCGCTGCAGCCGGATACCAGTTGGAACGGCAAGCTCATCTATACCTTCGGCGGCGGCTGCAACTCCGGCTTCCACCAGGGCACAAGCACCGGCGGCGTGCTCAATGGCGAGTTCCTGTCGCAAGGCTACGCAGTGGCCTCGTCGACGCTGAATGTGCTTGACAACAACTGCAGCACGATCATCTCCGCCGAGGCCGCCATGATGGTGAAGGAGCACTTCATCGACACCTACGGGCCGGTACAGTTCACGATCGGCTGGGGCGGCTCCGGCGGGGCGATCCAGCAATACGAGATCGCCGACAGCTATCCCGGCATCCTGGACGGGATCATTCCTGGCGTCTCGTTCCCGGACCCGCTCACGACTGCGGGACCGGTCACCGACTGCCGGCTGCTCGACTCGTTCTTCGCCGGGCCTGGATCGTCGTTCACGACTGCGCAGAAGACGGCCATCGCTGGCTACAACGACTACACCACCTGCCGGTCGTGGGACCTGACCTTCGCCAACCGGTCCACCGCCACAGGCAGTTGCAACGCGGCCATACCGGTCGCCGACCAGTGGAACCCGGTCACCAATCCGAATGGCGTCATTTGTAACTCCGACGAGCAGATCGTTAACCAGGTCGGGATCGATCCCAGCACCGGCTTCCCGAACAGTCCGCTCGACAATGTCGGCGTGCAGTACGGGTTGTCGGCGCTGGACTCGGGTGCGATCACGCCTGCGCAGTTCGCCACGCTGAACGCAGACATCGGCGGGATGGACTTCACCGGCGCCGAGGTCGCGCAGCGCACTGAGGCGAGCTTGCACGCACTACGGGCCGTCTACGCCGACGACCTGGTCAACAGCGGCTCACTCGGCCTGCGCACCACCCCGGTCATCGACCAGCGCATTGACCTTGATTTCCTCGGTTTCCCCAACGATATTCACACCACCGACTGGTCGTTCATCATCCGAGCGCGAATGCTGGCTGCTAACGGCACCGACGGCAACCAGGTCATCATCGAGAACGCGCCGACAGCGGCCGAGATCGCCGCGGCCGACACCTATGAGCTGGCGCAGATGGATGCCTGGCTGACCAACGTCGAGAACGATCATTCGCACCGGAGCGCTCAGCAGAAGGTGCTCGACGACAAGCCGGCCGGCCTGTCCGACGGATGCTTCCTGTCCGCCACCGACTTGGTGCAGCAGACCCTGACCGACCCGGGCACCGGGCAGTGCGGCGCAGCCTTCCCGGTGGCTTCCAACCCGCGCATGGTGGCAGGCGAGGGCCTGGCCATGCCGGCCCTGAAGTGCAGCCTGCGGCCGCTGAATTTCCGCGACTACCCGGTCACGTTCACCGCCGCCGAGAAGCAGGAGCTCCGCCAGGCGTTCCCGACCGGCGTCTGCGACTACGGCCGGCCAGGCGACGGCTTCCGTCAGCCCACTGCCAGCTGGCTCAGCTACGGAGATGACCCGAACAGCGTGACTGGGCCGACTCCGCTGCCGCCGGCGGGCTCCTAGCCGTCCGGTCGGCGAGAAGCCGCACGTCCCCTCATCGGTATGTGCGGTCGCCCCGTCGTCTGGCGAAGCCGGCTGCGGACTGCCTCGGTCGAAGATTACTCGCGCTCGATCCGGCGCAGCCCGCGCGCGGGGGTCCACCACTCAACGACGAGCAGCGTGGCCTTCTCGTTGAGATGCGTGTGCACGACCTCGGCGATATCGGCGTAGAAGCGGTCGCCGTCGGATCCCTCGGTGAGTGGCCTGGCATAGATCGCCCGCCCAGAGATCTTCGCCTCACCGGGCCACTGCGCTTCCGCGCGTTCGGCATCGAGCCGAAGGCGAGCTCGCCGTCCTCGAAGGCCACCTCGATCCCGGAGATCCGCGGCGACCCGTCGGCTCGCAAGGTGGCAATCGTCTTGTGTCTGTGCCCGTCGAAGAGCCCCCGCACGCGCTGAGCGAACTCAGGTTCCGCGCGCTCGACGTCCTTCCACGCCGTCATGCGCCCAATATCTCACAGGCATGCAGGCCCTCCGTCTCCGTATCAGACGCCACGTCCGCGAGTCCTCACACCTCCGGCCCTGCGCACGCAGCCGCTGTAGTGTGATGGGCGCTCAGCTAGAGCGCGGCAGAGTATGCCAAGGGGGAAAACCATGACGAAATATGCGTTCTTCTTCAGCTATACCAGCGACACCTGGGCCCGGATGATCAACACCTCCGGCGACCGGACCGCCTCGGTGCGGCAGCTCCTTGACTCGCTGGGCGGCTCGCTTGAGTCCATCTACTGGATGTTCGGGACCCACGACGGGATCACCATCGCCGATCTCCCCGGCTCGGTCAGCGCCGCCGCGCTGAGCGTCGCGGTCACCAGCACAGGCGCCTTCAAGCAGTTCCAGACGCATGAGCTGCTTACCGAGGAGCAGCTCGGCCAGACGCTGCAGATGGCCCAGAACGCGGCGGCGGTCTACCAGCGACCCGGCCAGCAGCCATAGCGGCCGAGCGAGGGTTCGCGACGCGCTGGAAGTCGCGGGTCGCGCCGGCCGCCGGGCTGCCGGCGTGGCGATCGCGCGCGAGCTTCCCGCCGAGGTCCGGGGTGCTGACCAGCATAGACTTCTGCCTTATAGGCAACTTGCGTAGCTCGGATAACGCGCCGCACCCCCGGCGGAGGGGAGGGACCCTGGACCCGGTCACCCTGGACGCGCTGACCCGGCCGATGGGGCTGATGCAGTCCTCACGGGGCGTGGTCATCTTCGACATGAAGCTGCGGATCGTCTGGGCTAACGAGGACGCCGCGCGTCCCGGCGACGGCCTGCCGACCGCGGCGTGGCCCGGGCGCCGGCTGGGCGAGGTGCTGCCCCGCCTGGACGCCGACGTGATCGAGCAGTCGCTGCGGCGGGTGCTGGCCACCGGGAAGCCCGCGGACGACCTCGAGGTGAGCAGCCACGCCGGCGACCCCGGCGGGGAGCGGTTCTGGAGCTGCACCCAGTTCCGCATCGACGGGCCGGACGGCCGGGCGGCCGGGGCCGCCCACATGATGCGGGAGGTCACCGAGCAGGTCCGCAACCAGCGTCGGCTCGCGCTGGCCGACGAGGCCAGCGCCCGGATCGGGACCACGCTGGACATCACCCGGACCGCCGAGGAACTCCTTGACGTGGCCATCCCGCGGCTGGCCGACGCGGGCGCGGTCGACCTGCTGGTCGCCGTCATCGAGGGTGACCGGCACGCACAGGACCAGGAAATGCGCCTGCAGCAGGCGGCGGTGCGGTTGCCGGCTGACTTGCCGCCCCCTCCGGGATACCTCCCGTATACGTGGAGTGAGGCCGACCCCGCGAAGCTGATCCGCAAGCGCCTAGCGGCAGGCTTGCCGGTCTACCTGCCGGCGTTCGGGGCCATGACCGAAGAGCAGATCAGGGAGCTGGGCTCCGGTACGGGGTTCAGCCGTCTGCTGGCCGCGCGCCGGATAGGCGCCCACTCGGCGATGATCGTCCCGCTGACCGCCCGGGGCGTCATCATGGGCACCGTCGCCTTGTGCCGCCTGGCCGGCTCGAAGCCGTTCACAGCCGCGGACCTGGACCTGGCCTGTGACTTCGTCTCCCGGGCGGCGGTGTCGGTGGACAATGCCCGGCTCTACACCCGGGAGCGGGCCACCGCGCTGGCCTTGCAGCGCGGCCTGCTGCCCCGCCAGGTCCCCGAGGTCCCCGGCCTCGCCCTGGCCTGCCGGTATGTCCCCGCCGAGCCTGCCGCCGAGATCGGCGGTGACTGGTTCGATGTCATCCCCCTCCCGCACGATCGCTGCGCCCTGATCGTGGGCGACGTGACCGGGCACGACATGCGCGCCGCTTCCCTGATGGGCCAGCTCCGCACTGCCACCCGCACCCTGGCCACCCTCGACCTGACACCCGCCGACCTGCTCACCCGCCTCGACCAGATAGCCGCCGACCTGACCGACGAGGAAACCAGCGCCACCTGCATCTACGCCACCTGTGACACCGCCACCGGCACCTGCGACATCGCCAGCGCCGGACACCCCCCGCCCGCCCTGGCCCGCCCCGGCCACCACGCCGTCTTCCCCGACCTGCGGGCCGACCTGCCGCTGGGCACCGGCCTGGCCGACAGCCAATACCAGGCCACCCGGCTGTACCTGCCTCCCGGCAGCACCCTGGTGCTGTACACCGATGGACTCATCGAAACCCCCGCCACCGGCATGGGAGCCGGCCTGACCCGCCTGGCCCGCACCCTGGCCACCACCACCCAGCTGCCCCTCACCCAGGCCTGCGACACCCTGCTGGCCACCCTGGCCCCCCGCCCCGCCGACGACATCGCGATCCTCATGGCCCGAACCTGACACCTCGGTGATGCTCCGGGGCTCGATGGTCTGGTCGTTGCTGCGCTGGGGCCGCCGCGTTAGCATCGGTTCTTGTACGGTGCAAGCCCGTGCTGCGCGGTGAGAGCCCGCGAGTTTCGCCGCTGGCGGAACAATCTGGTGAGATTCCAGGCCATCGGTGACAGTCCGCTCATAATGGTGGCGCTTTGGCGTCGCGCGTTGAAGCGAGCGGGAGGACTGTCACATGTTCACTGGGCGTATCACTGATGTCGGCACCGTCACCGAGGTGCGGCGCCAGCTGACCATCGAGGCCCCGAAGACCGCTGGATCGCTGTCGGTCGGCGGGTCTGTGAACGTGAACGGCGCGTGCTTGTCGGCGGTTGAAATCAGCGAGTCCTGCTTCGGGGTCGAGGTCTCGCCCGAGACGGTCAACCGGAGCACGCTGGCCAGTTTGCGCGCCGGCGACCGGGTCAACCTGGAATTTCCGTTGAGGGTCGGGGATTCCCTGGACGGCCATCTCGTCCAAGGGCATGTCGACGCCGTGGGCAAGGTGACTCTGGTCAGCGAGGAGACGGGCGGCGGCGTGCGGGTGTGGATCCGCCCGCCGCGGCACTTCCTGGATGACATCGTGGCCAAGGGCTTCATCGCGCTGGACGGTGTGAGCGTAACGGTTGCCGAGATCGTGCGGGACCGCTTCTCGATCGCGCTGATACCGATCACGCTGGGCGAGACCGCGCTGGGAAACCTCCGGGTGAATGACCGGGTCAACCTGGAGTCCGACCTGTTGGTCAAGTCGGCCCGCGAACTGCATGCGACCGCCCGGCTGTTGACCAGCCAGGCGCTGGCCGCCCTGCCCTGGTCGGGGGAGCTGCGCGGACCCGCAGGCGTGCAGAAGGCCGCCGCGCAGCTGGCCGCCGGCGGCGCGGTGGTCATCTATGATCCCGGCCGGGAGGGCGAGGCCGACGTCGTGTTCGCCGGAGCAAACTTGCGCCCGGCGTCGTTTGTGTTCCTGCTCACCCAGGCGTGCGGGCATACCACGATCCCGTGCGACAAGGACCGGCTGGACCGACTGGAGATCCCGCCGATGCCCGGCGCGGGGGATCGCTATGGCACGGCGGCCTACGTCTCGGTCGACCTTTCCGCGGGCACCGGCACAGGCGTATCGGCCCACGAGCGAGCCGCGACCGTCCGCCGCCTGGCCCACCCTGATGCCCGCCCGGAGGATTTCCTGCGGCCCGGCCACGTGTTCCCGCTCGCCGCCCGGCCCGGAGGGCTGGCGGCCCGGCGCGGTCATACCGAGGCCTCGCTGGCCTTGTGCCAGGCCGCGGGCGGGCCTGCCCACGGTGGCGGCCATCTGCGAGGTGATGGGCCCAGACGGCCACATGCTCACCGGTTCGGCGGTAGAGCGGTTCGCGCTAAGCCGGGAACTGCCGATGATCGCCATCGACGAGCTTGCCGACTGCTGCTAGGACCGCTCGCCGTAACCATGAACGGTGCAGCGGGGATCTATGCCGAGAGCGGCACCGGTACTCGGCATGCTGCCAGCACTCAGGCGCGGCTCATGGGTATACATGACGCACATCTGCGGCCGCCGTTCCTAGCGCCACCACCGCAAGCCGGTGGCGGGCGGTTCCCGGATCACCAGACAGCCGGCCGGCGCGCTAGCCAGCGTCCTGCCGCTGTTCCGGCTAAGGCGAGGAGGGTGACGATGAACCGTGACGCTGAGACCCGGGCCAGGATCGAGGACCATTGGGCCGCATCCGAGCGCGGGGACACAGGCGCCGAGCATGAGATCTACGCCGCCGACGCGGTCCTGGACTACCCGCAGTCCGGCGAGCGCTTCCGCGGCCGCGCAAAGATCCAGGCGCAACGCGGCGGCCATCCGGCGGACCGGCACTTTGCCGTCCGCCGGATAAGGGGCCGAGGGAATCTATGGATCAGCGAATGCGTGATCACCTACGACGGCGAGCCCACCCATTCGGTAAGCATCATGGAATTCGCCAGCGGCTTCGTCGCGCACGAGACGCAGTACTTCGCCGACCCGTTCCCTGCTGCGCCCTGGCGGGCATCACTGACAGAGCCGCTCCCAGGCAAGACATCTGGCGGACCAGGACCGGCTCCATGACCCGATTCACGAGCACGACCATCCTGACGAGGCGGCGTAATGCCACAGCCGAACATTGTCGGTAGGCGCTCGGTGTCCTGACGCACCTCATCGCGGCAGGCATGAGCGAGCACCCTGGACAGGTACAACTGCGTGCGACAGTCTTCACGAATGCGATCTCGAGCAGACGGCATGTGGTGGGGAGCAGCTATCGAGGCGCCGGACCCCGGCGCCCTGGCGAGGTTCTACTCCCAGCTGCTCGGTTGGCCCATCGGTCACGAAGAGCCCGGAACGGCCATACTCGCCGCACCACGAGGATCCATCTACATCGTGTTCCAGCAGGCAGACGGATACCAGGCGCCCGTCTGGCCGCCCGTGGACGGGGAACAGCGTCCGATGATCCGCGGTGGCTGAGGCGGTCGCTCTGGGAGCCTCGGTGGCTACAGACCAGCCACAGCAGAACGTCCGAGTGCTCCTGGACCCAGCCGGGCACCCCTTCTGTCTCTGCCTAGACGAGGACTAGCCGCATGTCTGCTCGTCGGCACGAGCGGGCGCCGACTGCCAAGCCGATCGCCCAGATCTGCGCGGCATCGTGAGTGGCACTGTCTCCCGGCAGGTCAATCTCTCTGGGCTCGGTCACCGGCTGCCCCTGATGGGGAGGGCGCTCAGGGCCGGTTCGCCGTACCGGCCCTGAGCGTGGCGCACTTGTCCTGCCGCGCGGGAGTTGTTCCTGCGGTCTGGTACACGGGGCTGTCGGCGGCCGCAGTATTTCGAGCAGGACGACAGGGTGCAGATCAGCCGCGCTTGGCGGGCTAGGCCTGCCCGTGTGGAGGGGGCGGCTGAGTGGTGCAGGTCAGCGGTACGCCGGTGGACACCAGGCGTTCGACGGATCCGGGCTGCCCATGCGTGACGGCCAGCTGGGACGGGGACAGGTAGCCGATGAACAGCTCTTTCCCGGCGGGCATCGCCGAGGGCGTGAAGACGAAGACAACGGTGCCGTCGCCTTGCCGTTCTCCCTGCATGACCTGGTCGACCCCGGGCCCGACGCCGCTGGGGTCCAGGTATCCGTTGTCCTGGGGTCCCTGGCAGAAGACGCCCTCCTTGACGAGCGCGGGGAACCCGGCATCGCGCAGGGCTTGCTGCAGGCCCTGGTGGTCCTGGAAATATCGCTTCTTGTCCCAGGTCACGTGGACCGTGCCGTCGGTGTAGCTGTCCACGGAGAACGCGGCGGTACGGATGTGAACCGAGCCGGCCGCGGTGCTGAGCACCGCCCCGGGCCGCCCGGCCGGCGGACTGCTGAGAACCGGCACGCCGAGCGTGAGACCGGTGACCGCCGCGACGCCTGTCGCCGTCGCGATGAGACGGCGCCGGCGGCGGCGCACATGGCCGGCGGTCACGATCTGCTCGACCGGCGTGTGCATGGTGACGCCGTCCAGTGAATCCTTCACCGCGTCTAGTACTGCTGCTGCTTGTGTGTCATGGGAGTTCATGACCCGGCCTCCGGGTTGTTGTCGGCGGAGATGAATTGGTCGCGCAGCGTCGTGACGGCGCGCGACAAATGGGCGGTGACGGTCCCCGGGGCGATACCCAGGACCTCGGCGGTGGTCTTGGTATCGAGGTCGAGGAAAACCCGGAACACGATCACTTCCCGTTGCCGCTGCGGCAACCGCCGCAGCGCGGCGAGCAGCGCCGAGTCCAGACCGGGGTCACTGGCCGTGGTGTCGGCGATCTCGTGGCCTCTATCCAGCGCGACCTCCCGCCGCCGCCGGCGCCACCACGAGACCCGGGTGTTGAGCGCCGCACGCACGATCCACGCGCGCGGCGCCGGATGCCGGCTGACGCTGTGCCACGACATCCAGGCCCGGGTGAATGACTCGGCGACCAGATCCTCGGCCAGCTGCCGATCGCCCACGCTGGCCAGGACCGCCTTCAGGCATACGTCCCGGCTAGCCTGGTAGAACTCCTCGAACTCCAGCTGCTGCACACTCCCTATACGCCGGGGGGCCGCGATCCACTTACAGCGGCGCCCGAGGATCTCGTGCCATTCAGGCGGGTGAGCCGGGGGCGCTGGCCCCCATGTTCATGATCAGACCACTCCGGAGCTGGGCGGGCGTAGCCGAAGATCCCGGGTGTAAAGACCGGCGGCGACCTCCACCCCGCGTGCCGAGGCCCGCACGGTACCACCCCGCGCGAACGACCGCTTCGCGGCATTATGTGGGTGATCTTCGATCAGCGCTCTCCACGGGCCACATAACGCCGTCGAGCAGCTCACCATCCTCTGGGCAACGCCCTCGGGCTGGAACATCCCCGCAGCCGGAAGACCACCTGTCTCACCGTCGGCGTGACGTCAGCATCTCCATCAGGGCGTTGGCCGCTCGACTGCCTTGATGTACGGATACAGTAACGAATATAGTAATAGCCTCGGTAGGGATCCGGACGGCGATCGGGGCCTTGCCCAGCGCAGGAGGGCGTCGCGTGCTGCCTGGTCCATGATCCCGCGAAAGGAGCCTCCATGAAGCTGGACGACATGATCCTGGTCAGCATCGACGACCACATGATCGAGCCACCGGACATGTACTCCAGGCACGTGCCGGCCAGGTGGCTGGACGAGGCGCCCAGGGTCGTGCGCAACGAGCATGGCGTGGACGAGTGGGTGTTCCAGGGGCAGAAGACCTCGACGCCGTTCGGGATGGCGGCGACCGTGGGCTGGCCCCGCGAGCAATGGGGGTTCAATCCCGGGGCCTACTCGGAGCTGCGCCCCGGCTGCTTCGACGTGCACGAGCGGGTACGGGACATGAACGCCAACGGCGTGCTGGCCTCGATGTGCTTCCCGACCATGGCCGGCTTCAACGCCCGCACCTTCCACGAGTCCCGCGACAAGGAGATCGCGCTGGTCATGCTGCAGGCCTACAACGACTGGGCCATCGACGAGTGGTGCGGCGCGTACCCCGGCCGCTTCATCCCGCTGGGCATCGTGCCCATGTGGGACGTCGACCTCGCGGTCAAGGAGGCCCACCGCATCGGTAAGAAGGGCTGCCGGTCCGTCAGCTTCCTCGAGACGCCGCACGTCCAGGGCTTCCCGAGCTTCCTGTCCGGTTACTGGGACCCGATGCTCGCCGCGCTGTGCGAGCAGAACATGGTGCTTTCCCTGCACATCGGCGCCGGGTTCGACGTCATCAAGAGGGCGCCCGAGGCGCCGGTCGACCACCTCATGGTGCTCGCCTGCCAGATCAGCGCGATCACCGCCCAGGACCTGCTGTTCGGGCCGACGCTGCGCCGGTTCCCCGACCTCAAGGTCGCCCTCTCGGAAGGCGGGATCGGGTGGATCCCGTTCTACTTCGACCGGATCGACCGCCACTTCCAGAACCAGGCCTGGCTGCACAACGACTTCGGCGGCAAGCTCCCCTCCGAGGTCTTCCGGGAGCACATCCTCGCGTGCTACATCACCGA
>WNFM01039467.1_pt1 | contig 12433 bp, 10 predicted proteins | sample 5400271 | NCBI WGS metagenome assembly WNFM01 (sample SAMN13153352, study PRJNA577476) | soil metagenome | isolation source: 60 cm saprolite on Douglas fir-dominated hillslope | place: USA:California | collected 2013-09-17 | reverse complement strand
TGTCGGCATCCTCGCCGCGCAGCAGTTGCGGCCCGGATTGCACTATGGTCACCCGGCTGCCAAACCGGCGAAACATCTGGCCAAACTCCAACCCGATATATCCGCCGCCGAGCACCAACAGATGTTCCGGCACCGCATCCAGCTCCATGACGCTGGTGCTGTTCAGATACGGAATCCCGCTTAACCCCTCGATCTTCGGAACTCCCGGTCGGCAGCCCGCATTGATGAAGAACTTCTCCGCGTTTAGCGATATTTCACTTCCATCGCCCTTTCGAACGCGAATCGTTTTTGGCTCGGTGAATTCCGCTTGGCCAAAAATTAATTCCAGATTTGCCGTCTTCTCGATCCTGCGTTGGCTGCCGCTGCGAAAACTCTCGACGATGGCGCGCTTGCGCTCGCGCACTTTCGCCAGATCAATCTTGATTTCGCCGGTCCGAACCCCGTAATCCGCGCCGCGCCGCGCAAGGTACGCCACCCGCGCGCTCGCAACCATGGTCTTGGTCGGCGTGCATCCTTCGTTGATGCACGTTCCCCCCACATGTTCGCGCTCCACCATCGCCGTGCGCATCCCGGCATCTGCCAGCGCTCGGCACAATGGCGTCCCGCCCTGCCCGGACCCGATCACAATCGCGTCGTATTGGGTTGAACCGCTTGGCAACACTCTTTCACCTCAGAACCGCGAGACCACCCACAACGATCCGCCGATAGCGATCAGATCCTCGATGACTGCAACCACATAGTCCGGCGAGCCAAGCGCCTTCACCAGGCGAGTCCTGATCTGGTATCCGCCAAAGCACCCAACGATCCCCCCAACCGCACCGACCAGCGCTCCAATCAGCAAACTCTGATGCGCTCCCGCCAGACACACTGCGCCGCCGCACAAACCACCCAGCACAATGCGCGCAATCAATCCCGGAGGCGCCGTGCGGCTCGGCGTCTTCCGCAGCTTGTCCGAAGCCAGTTCCGCCAGCGCCAGCACTGTGAACAAAATCACTGCGGGCAGCGAACCGAGCCAGGCCAGTGGCGATTGCAGCTTCAACCATCCCAGCCGCGCTGCCCACGCCGTAACTGCCGGAGGGGTAAGCGCGCGCAAGCCTCCGAGCACTCCAATCAAAAAGGCCAATGCAAGTACTTGTGTGGAAGTCATCGCCGCTACAACTTGCCCCCCATTTTCACCCTTGTCAACAACTCCTTCTCTGCCTTTCATGGAACGAACCGCAATACAGCGTTCACTGGTCTGTAACACCCGTCTCGTATAACTCAACCTACTTTTCAGGTCCCCAAGCCCAGTTCGAAGGAGCCCCCATGGCTACCGTCGCAACCACTACTGCCAGCACCTCCGCGGTCCACGATAAATTTGCAAAGGGCCCCGGTTTGATGGGCACGCTGATTTTCGTCGTGGTGCTCATCGTCGGTGTTTCTTATATCGGCTATAGCCTGTCGCGCGATCTGGTGGACCTGCATATGACCTCGGCGCTGCCGTACATCCTGCTCGGCGTGGCGCTATTTGTGGCTCTGGCATTCGAATTCGTCAACGGATTTTCACGACACCGCAAACGCCGTGGCCACCGTCATCTATACGCACTCGCTGGACCCGCACATCGCCGTCGTGCGGAGCGGCTTTTTCAACTTCCTCGGCGTGGTCACTTCCACCGGCATCGTGGCGTTCGGCATCATCTCGCTGCTGCCCGTCGAACTGATTTTGCAGGTTGGCAGCAATGCCGGCTTCGCAATGGTGTTTGCCCTTCTCGTCGCGGCGATTCTGTGGAACCTCGGCACCTGGTATTTCGGTCTGCCGGCCTCTAGCTCCCACACACTGATCGGGTCAATTATCGGCGTCGGTATCACCAATCAGCTGATGAACTCCCGCTCTGGCACCAGCGGCGTCGATTGGGGCCAGGCTGCCAACGTTGGCAAGTCCCTCCTGATCTCTCCAATCGTCGGTTTCATCTGCGCAGGCTTATTGCTGCTGGTCATGAAAATTACCGTCAAAGAAAAGAAACTCTACGAAGCCCCGGAAGGAACGAAACCGCCGCCATTCTGGATTCGCGGCCTGCTGATGCTGACTTGCACCGGCGTGAGCTTCTTCCACGGTTCGAACGACGGCCAAAAAGGCATGGGGCTCATCATGCTTATCCTGATCGGCACGGTTCCCACCACTTACGCCTTGAACCACGCTTTGACAGCGCAGCAGACACAGGATTTTATCGCCGTCTCGCAGCAGGCCGCGAATGCTTTCGACAAATACGTATCGCCCGCCGCGGCGATCGGGGATGCGCGTGACGACGTCACCGATTTTGTCCGCACCAAAGAGTTCAAACCAAACACCATGCTGGCCATGCGCAGCCTCATCAACCAGGTCGGCACCGAAATCGCGCTCTTCAAGGACCTCAAGCATGTGCCAAACACCGATGTCCGCAATTTCCGCAATGACATGTACCTCACCAGCGAGGCTCTGCGCATTATGCAAAAAAGCGGTAAGCCGGAAATTTCCACGGCCGACGCCGCAGTCCTGAAAAACTACAAGGGCCACATCGACCGCGCCACGCGCTTTATTCCAATGTGGGTCAAAGTGGCAGTCGCGATCGCGCTCGGCCTCGGCACCATGGTCGGCTGGAAGCGCATTGTCGTAACCGTCGGCGAAAAAATCGCCAAGAATCACCTGACGTACGCGCAAGGCGCGGCCGCCGAACTCACCGCCATGGCCACCATCGGTGCGGCGGATTACTTTGGCTTGCCGGTCAGTACCACCCATGTCTTATCTTCGGGCGTCGCCGGAACCATGGCCGCCAATCGCTCTGGCCTGCAAATGGGCACGCTTCGCAACCTGTTGATGGCCTGGGTGCTTACGCTACCCGTCGCCATGACTCTGTCCGGCTTCCTGTTCTGGACCTTCCGCAAGCTGTTCTAAGGCAGCGAGATTGCTGTCGGCGGCCAACTTACAGGCGTTGAAAAATAGCCTCTTGACTTTCGCTTTTTGTTCGCTATACTGCCCCACGGTAGAGGAAACGGGAAACAGGTGGCGCCGGCTCCATTGCCTTACAGGCTCTCACGAGCCGGTGGCCGCCTGTTAGACCTCAGATCGACCCCGGGGAGCCATGAACGCCGCAACGCGACCTTCACTAAATCCGCAGATCGTTCACGTCCACATTCAGGGCTTCCGTGCAGCCGTGGAGCAATCGCTCCGCCCGCGGTTGCGCGGGAAGCCGGTCCTTGTCGGCGGCAACAGGGTCGTTTCCACGAGCCAGGAAGCCGCCTTGCTCGGAATTACCTGCGGCATGGCCATGAGGCAAGCACTGACGACATGCCCTGCCGCCATCGTCCTGCCATCGCGACACGAACGTTACGCTGAATTCTCCGATCGTCTCCGGAGCATCCTCGAATCCTTTACACCCGCCGTCGATTCTGATTCCAGCCACGGCTTCTATCTCCACTTTTTTGGATCGCCTTATCTGCAAGGCGATTTTCCTGGCCTGCTTCGCCGCCTGCAGCTCGAAATCCTGAAACAGACAGGACTCAGTGTAAGTATCGGCGCCGCAATGTCCAAGGTCGCTGCGGTCGTCGCGTCCCGGATGGCGCAGCCGGGAAGTATTGAGATCATTCCCTCTGGCACCGAAGCTGAGTACCTGGCTTCCCTGCCAGTGGAAGCTCTCGACGGCTTCGGCTCAATCGATGCGAAGAATCTCCGCTACCGCGGAATTGCAACCATCGGCGAACTGCGCCGGGTGCCACTGCCTGCTCTCGTAGTTGCCTTCAGCGAGCCGTTCGCCCGGCAAATCTGGCACCACGCTCGTGGGCTGGATGCCCCCCTGAAGACTAAGCCTCTCGCAGTTTTTCCGCTTTCGGCGTTGCCTAGCCTGTTCCGCGAATTTGCCGCCGCCTTCCTTTCCATATAGGCTGCGATTCATCGCACGGTGCAAAGCATTAAAGAGCGTAACGCCGAACCGACCCGGAAGAACTGCAGCGGACCATTAGTGAGGCAGTAAGCGAGGTTCGCGCCGACCGCTCGGTCAAAAAGAGGGTGAATAAAGCTTGATCGGGCGTGGCTGATGCACGTGGTGCTCGATACCAACATTCTGATTTCCGCGCTGATGACTCCTTCGGGCAACCCCGCGGCCATTTATCGGGCCTGGCAGGAGGGACAATTCCTGCTCTCGAGCTGCGCGGAGCTCCTGGACGAGTTGCGAGCTACGCTGCGGAAACCAGCGATCGCTGAACGCGTCAAGCCCTACAATGCCGGTGGGATGATCAACGAATTGAAGGGGCTTGCCAAAATCATCGGCTCGCTGCCGCGAGTGGAGCGTTCGCCCGACGCCGGGGACAACTTTTTGTTAGCTCTCTCCGAGGCAGGCGACGCTGACTATCTTGTGACCGGCGACAGGCGCGGGTTGCTGGCGATTAGGCGATACAAAAACACGCAGATTGCCTCCGCGCGCGATTTCTTGGTGTTGTTAGCTTAAATTGTCTAACGAAACGTCCCAGAGCCCGAAAGCCAAAATCTTCTTCGTCCGTTCGTAGCCGGTGCTCGCATTGAGAACCCGTGGCGTTCGCGTAACGGATGGTTACGGGAAGCTTGCCGGGCCCCAATGCTGGCGGGATACTTTTGGTATGCGAGTCCCCGTAAAGGTTGGATTGCTTTGCGCTGCGTTTTGGCTTACTGCTAGCGGTGCGCTTGCCGATGAAATACGCCTGAAGGATGGGAAAAAGCTTTATGGCGTGATCGTGGCGTATGAAGACGGCATGTTCAAGGTGAAGACGGACTTTGGATTTGTGCTGGTGGAGAAGGACAAGATTGCTTCGATAGTGCCGACGACTCCAGCTTCCACGCCCGCAGCCGCCGCGAAACCCGCCGCCGCTGGCAAGCCCGCAAAATCGAACGACGCAAAGGTTAGCTCCGAGACGGCCACGAATGGGGCGGCAACTCCGGCTGCAGTAAATTCCGCGCCCGCAGACTCGGCGCCTGCGAAGGCAAAAGTCTCCGGCGAGCCGGTGCGGCCGTCGCTACCGGCTGCTTCGACCACGACGAAAGTAACGCCACCGGCGATCAAGCCTGCCGACACTGGAAAATCAGCTATGGCAGGCGGTCCAGCTTCGGCGTCCGCGATCAGCGAATAAAGAAGAGGTGCAAGGGAACCTGTACACCAATTATTCGCACGGCTTTAAAATGTACAAGGCGCCAAGCTGGGAGATTATCGAAGAGGCGCGCAAAGCGCTGCCCAATGCGATTGTGGCGATGGGCACTTCGAATGAATCGACGCTGATGGTGGTGGGACAGGAACCATCGAAGGATTCGCTGGACGTTTCGGCGAACGGAGTGGAAAAGCGGTTGCGCGAGATTTACACGAATTACCGGATGCTATCGCGGCGCAAGACGGTGGTGGGCGGAGCGCCGGCGATTGAATACAAATACGTTGGTAATGCGGACGATCACGACTGGTCGGGAACGCTGGTAGTGGTATCGCGCGGCGCGGATGTGCTGACCATGCTGGGGATGACGCACGCTGACAATGATTTGATTCAGATTCAGGAAAACGTGATCGCGAGGGCGATTTTCAGCACGGATTTCAACGTTCACTAGGTAACGGCGGCGCTTCCGCCCGTGCAGACCTAGAGCAAATCCAAACCAACGCAATGTTAATCTTGGGCCTGGGCAAGCTGGGGCGTAGCCGTGCTACGCCCCTAGAAGGAAAACTCAGAGCGGAGAAGGATTAAGCTTTCTCGGAGTGTTCCGAGAGATTCTTGTGTTCGCGGATGAGAGTGATGAGCGCTTGCGCGGCGCGCGGCAGGCTGCGATCGCGACGGTAGACCAGGCCTAGTTCGCGCCACAAATCGACGCCCTCCACGTTAATTAACTTCACCTCACCGGCTTTGACCTGATCCTTGGCGAAAGTTTCGCTGATGAAGGAAACGCCGACGTCGGCGCCAACGAACTTTTTGATCATGCCGATGCTGGGCAGCTCCATGGCGATCTGAACGCGGGCACGGAACGGGCGAAAGAGTTTGTCGAGCACCTGGCGGGTGAAACCGGTGCGCGGAACGATGAGGGGCTGGCCGGCAACTTCTTCCAACGTGACTTTGTTGCGATTGGCCAAGGGATTTTTGGAGCTGACCATCAGGCGCAGGCGGTCGCGATAAATATGATGGACTTTGAGGATGGGCGACTTGAGCGGCATGCTGACGATGCCGACGTCCACCGAGCCGTCTTCCACGCGCTGCAAAATTTTGTGGCTGAAATTGCGGTAAACGCTTACGTGGACCAGCGGAAATTTGCGCTGAAATTCGGCGAAGATCTCGGGCAGAAGATAGAGGCAAGTGGCTTCATTGGCGCCGAAAACGACAGGACCCTGAACGACGTTGCCGCGGTCGGCGACGACTTGAACGGATTCATCGCGCATGCGCAGCAATTTTTCCGCATATTCGAAGAGGACTTCACCGGCGGGAGTGAGCTCGACGGATTTTGCGGAACGGTCGAGTAGCTTCGCGCGATAGGCCTGCTCGAGCTGGCGGATTTGCGCGCTGACCGCGGATTGCGAGCGGAAAACTTTTTGTCCGGCGCGCGAGAAGCTTTTTAGTTTTGCGACGTAAACGAAAGTAGTGAGTTGATCAAAATCCATAAGCGGTGAACTCGGCCCGAATTATAGCGGAAGAGCGGGCGGAAAAAGAAGCGTTCCTCCTTGATTGAGAGAGTTAGATGGAGACGGCATGGGCGGCAGCGACTGCGGCTGGCTGAGAATCGGCGACCGTCAAAAATTCCGGCTCGAGATGCGCGAGGACGGGCTCCCAGACGCTTTGCATGGTGCCCTGGAGATGGACGGGCTGAACGCGAAGCATGGGAAGGAGGCCGCGACGGGAGAGCAGACGAGCGGCGCGTGGGCTGCCGGTACGATCGAAGTGCTCGCGCAGAGTGCGGCGAAGCCAGGCGTCTTCGCTGCTGGTGATTTCTTCAGTGTTCACAAAATCAAGGTGCAGAACGTCTTCGGCTTCGGCGCGGAGTACGTAGGCGAGGCCGCCGGTCATGCCGGAACCGAAATTGAGGCCGAGCGGGCCGAGAACGAGGACGACGCCGCCGGTCATATATTCGCAACCGTGCTGGCCAACGCCTTCGACCACGGCGAGGGCGCCGCTGTTGCGAATGGCGAAGCGTTCGCCGGCGCGGCCTGCGACGAAAAGCTGGCCGGAGGTTGCGCCATACAGAACCGTGTTGCCAGCGAGGACGTCGCCACGGCGCGAGGCGCCGACGCCTTTGCCGACGTAGTCGTTGGCTTCGCCGTTGAGTTTGAAATCGATCCCGGAGCCGAGGAACGCGCCGAAGCTCTGGCCAGCACTGCCGTGAAATTCTTTGTTGATGGCGGAGCGGGAGGCGCGGCCAGCAGCGCGGTCGCGGGCCATTTCGCCGCTGAGTCCGGCGCCGACGCTGCGGTCGGAATTGCGAATTATTGAGCTTTGCGATTCGGATTCGAGGTCGACTTCGGGCGCGTGCAGATCGCCGAGCGAAGCGTGCAGACCGGGGACTTGTTGCGGCGCGACGCGGAAAGACATGTTGGATTCGAGAGCGAGCGCGGGAGTTTCGGCGTAATTCGGATCGCGCGGACGGAGGCAATCGTAGGCGCCCTTGAGTTCGCTGAGAGAATTGGCGCCGAGTTCGGCGAGCTTGCGGCGGATTTCGTCGGCCAGCGCGCGGAAATAGGCGACGACCATTTCGGGCTTGCCATTGAAGCGGAGACGAAGAGTTTCGTCCTGGGTAGCGATGCCGACCGGGCAGGTGTTGAGGTGGCACTGGCGAGCCATGACGCAGCCGATGGCGAGTAGTGAGGCGGTGCCGAAGCCGAATTCGTCAGCGCCGAGAATCGCGCCGATTAAAATGTCGCGGGAAAATTTCAGGCCTCCGTCCACGCGGAGAGAGACTCGTGAACGGAGGCCCGCGCGAACCAGAGTTTCATGCGTTTCGCGCAAACCAATTTCCCAGGGAAGGCCGGTGTTCTTGATGGAAGTGAGCGGAGAAGAACCGGTGCCGCCATTGTGTCCGCTGATGGTGATAACGTCGGCGCCAGCTTTGGCGACGCCTGCGGCGATGATGCCGACGCCGGAGCCGGACACGAGTTTGACGCCGATGCGGGCGCGGGGGTTGACGGCGCGCAGATCGTGGATGAGTTGAGCGAGATCTTCGATGCTGTAGATATCGTGGTGCGGCGGCGGAGAAATCAGCGGAGTGCCAGGTGTAGCGTGGCGGATGCGCGCGATATATGGAGTAACTTTTTTCGCAGGGAGCTGACCACCTTCACCGGGCTTGGAGCCTTGGGCCATTTTGATTTCGAGTTCCTGGGCATGGACCAAATAATCAGAGGTCACGCCGAAGCGGCCGGATGCAACTTGCTTGATTTTGTTGGCGGCTTCGGGTTGATTGAGCCAGAGGTCGGGATCTTCGCCACCTTCGCCGGTGTTGCTCTTGCCGCCGAGTTCATTCATGGCGAGTGCGAGAGTTTTGTGGGCTTCAGGACTCAGCGAGCCGAGCGACATGGCCTGAGTGCTGAATTTTCTCAGAATATTTTCGGCGGGCTCGACGTCCTCGATCGGAACTGGAGTTGAGGCGACGGTTTCGAGCAGGTCGCGGAGGAAAACCACGCTGCCGCCGTTGTCGGCGAGTTCTTCGAAGGCGGGATATTTTCCGGCGTCGGGCGATTTGACGTGGGCGTGAAGGCGGCGAACAACTTCGGGAGAGTTAGCGTGAAGCTCGGCACCTTTGCGGAAACGGTAGAGGCCGGCGTCGGGCATCTCTTCGGTGGTTTTCGCGAAGGCTTCCTTGTGAAGGCGCAGATAATCGTTGAGAAGGTCGTCGAGCGATTTTTGACCGGCGAAGTCGGCAGCGTCCTCGAAAAATTCGGAGCAGAGCTCTTCCGAGAGTCCGACAATTTCAAATAAATAACTGTTGCGGTAGGACGCGAGAGTCGAGACGCCCATGCGGGCGAGAACTTTACGGAGTCCGGCGTAGATGGCGGCGCGGACTTTGGTCATGCCGCCGGGTTCTTGGGCTTCGGCAAACTGTTCCATCAAGTGCGGAACGACGGCGCTGGCGCCAGCGGCGACGAGAAGCGCGACGTGGTGAGTGTCGAAAGCCTGGGCGGTTTCTACTATCAGCGGGACGTCCCACAGCTGTTCGCGAACCATGGATTTCCAGAGCGCAGCGGTAGCGAGAAGGGCCGGTAATGCGGCGCGATCTGGGCCGAGGCCGCGGTCGGTGAGGAGGAAGAGCCCCGGGCGCGCGTTGCCGCCCTGCGGGGTAGACTGACACTGGGCGAGTGCGCCCCGTGCTCCCGGGACTCCCGTGTTGGGAGGAAGAGTAAAGTCGATGGTCGCAACCGGACCAAATTGCGCGGCGAGGTCGGTGAGTTCGCGTTGAGTGAGAATCGGGCCAGGCAGAACGATGCCTCCGGGCGAGACATGACGTGGGTTTCGCGCAGTGGATCGATGGGCGGATTGGTGACTTGCGCGAAGCGTTGCTTGCAATAATCCCAAAGCGTGCGCGGAAGCGTGGAGAGGAACGCAGGTGGAGCGTCATCGCCCATGCTCCAGTCGGCTTCCTTGCCGTGCACCAGAGCGGAAAACAAGATTTTGAACTGGTCTTCGGTCCAGCCACAGGATGCGGCGATGCGTTTGGGCGATTCGACCGGCACAACCGCGGATGGCGCGGAGGTATCGAGCTTTCTGACGCGTGGCGGAGTGAGCTTGGACTGGTGGCTGGCGAGCTTTTTCAGAATTTCGCGCCAACGGAGAAAAATTCCGGCGTCGGGCCGGGCGACAATCATTTCGCCGGGACCGAGGCGGGAGCGTTCGGCTATTCGAGATTCTTCGAAGTCAACGAGGCCGGTTTCCGAGCCGACAACGAGCAGGCCGTCGTGAGTCAGCGTGTATCGCATGGGGCGTAGGCCGTTGCGGTCGAGCTTTGCGCCGACGTACTGGCCATCGGAAACGATGAGTGCGGCAGGGCCATCCCATGGTTCGCCTAGCTGCGCGAGTGCAGCTAGCGCGCCGCGAACGTCGCGCGAGAGCAAGGGATCGTTTTCAAATGCGGGAGGGACGAGAGCGAGCATGGACTCGTCCAGCGAAAAACCTTCGAGGAGTTTTACTTCGAGGCCATTGTCGAAGCTGGCGGAGTCGCTGACGTTGTCTTCGAGAATTTTGAACCAGGGGCCAACGGTGAGCTTCTCGCGGATCTGCGGCTCCTTGGCGCGCATCCAGCGGCGATTGGAGACGATGGTGTTGATTTCGCCGTTGTGGGCCGAATAGCGGAAAGGCTGGGCGAGGTGCCAGGAAGGCTGAGTATTAGTGGAATAGCGCTGATGGAAAATGACGAAAGTGGTTTCGAAAGCGGGATCGCGTAGATCCTGATAGAACTGGGGAAATTGCCAGGGCGTGAGAAGGCCTTTGTAAACGACGGTCTGCGAAGAGAGCGAGCAGATGTAACATCGCGCGGGGAGTAGGGATTCGGCTTTTTTGCGAAGCAGGGCGAGGCGCCACTCGAAGCGCTCGGCGGGTCGCGCGGCGTGAAATGGCGCGACGAAAAATTGCCAGCACTCCGGCATGGTTTCGAGAGCGCGGCGGCCGAGGCAATTGGGATTTACGGGAACGCGGCGCCAGCCGAGGATGCGGAGGCGCTCCTGATCGGCGGCGGCTTCGATGGCGGACTTTGCGTCGGCTACGGAGTCGGTCGGAAAAAAAGTGAAACCCAAGCCGAATTGTTCGGGAAGCTCGATTCCCTGCTCGACGGCTTTGGCTTTGAAGAAGGCTTTGGGGAGTGCGGCGAGGAGGCCGGCACCGTCGCCGCTGGCGCCATCGGCGTCAACTCCGCCGCGGTGGGTAAGGCGCTCGAGTGCGGTGAGCGCGTAATCGATGATGTCGTGGCCTGCTGGGCCGCCGAGGCGGGCGATAAAGCCGGTGCCGCAGGCGTCATGGTCCGGGTGGCCCCAGTTGGGGCGCACACGGGTGCTTGACTGCCACTGGCGCCGATGGGATGGCAGGTCCATATATGTTTATAGGGGCGAGGGGAGGAATCTGTACAACGCAGAAAATTGATTCGCAAAATTGAAAATGTGATTCGGGAGGTTGGGGAACGACTAGGCGCGGTCGATTTGGGCACTGGCTACTGTTTGTTTTAACGCAGAGAGCACGAAGGACACGGAGAAAAGCAAGACTGCAGAAACAGCGAAGAAAAAAGATGCTGATTCTTACGTCCGGGCAAGCTGGGGCGCAGCATGCTGCGCCCCTACGGGGAGTGGATCGTCGATCGAGAAATCAGAATTTGGTGGGTTCGGTGAAGTGGAAATTGTGGGCTTGCATGGCGGGGACGACCATTTCGAAGGCTTCTTCGGCGGTGGCGCGGGAAGCGGGGGACATGGCCTCGACGTTCTTGAGGAGTTCGATCAGAGATTGGTTGAAGCGGAAGTTGCGGGCGGCAGAGATGACTTTGCCGTTCTCGACGAGGTATAGGCCGTCGCGGGTCATTCCGGTCATGACTTTTTCGTAGGGATCGACTTCGCGGATGTACCAGACGCGAGTGACCAGCAGGCCGCGGTCGGTGCTGGCGACCATTTTTTCGATGGAAGAGTCGCCGCCGCCAAAGACCAAGTTCATGGGGGCTTCGCCGTATTCGTTGGGAAGAGCGAAGCCGTGGCCGGTGGGTCTTTTCTTGGCTTTTTTTGCGCTGGCGCGCGAGTAAACGAGATTACGGGGAACGCCGTTTTCTACCAGATTGACGCGCTGGCGTGGAACGCCTTCGCCGTCGAATGGCGCGCCGAGTTGTTGCGGGTGATAGACGTCGTCCGTGATGGAAATATTTTTACCGAAGAGCGCTTTGTTCATGCGTTTGAGAAGGCAGGAGCGCTGATCGGCTACGGCGGTGGCGGCGAAGTCGTAAAACAGAAAACCTACCAGATCGAGGACGGCGGCGGGTTCGAGGATTACAGTGTATTTTCCGGGCGCGAGTTCCTGCGCGTCCTTGGCCAAGCGCGCTTTTTCACTGGCGCGAGCGGCAAGCTTTTGCGGATCGAAATCGCTAACATTGCCGGAATTGGCTTTGGCCCAACTGGCTGCGGGTTCGTCCTGCATGGTGATGGAAAATTCGGCTTCGGTTTGGCGATGCGCGGCGAAGAGCGCCTGCGAATTTCCGAGCGCCATTTGGGATTGCCCGGTGGAAAAAATTCCGGCAGCAACCTGACCGTTTCGAATCGCGAGATCGCAAGCTCTTTTGACGGCACGCGCGCGCTCTTCGGGAGAGACGGCCGCAGTTTGGTCCGTGAAACGATTCACGGCGCGATAGTGCTGCTTGCCAGGCATCGGCAACAAACCTGGAATTTTGGGCTGACTGTGCGCAAGCTGTAGAGACGATTTAACCGCGGCAAAAAGCGAATCTTCGTCGAGACGATTGGTGGTGGCGCGA
>WNFM01225748.1_pt1 | contig 12437 bp, 7 predicted proteins | sample 5400271 | NCBI WGS metagenome assembly WNFM01 (sample SAMN13153352, study PRJNA577476) | soil metagenome | isolation source: 60 cm saprolite on Douglas fir-dominated hillslope | place: USA:California | collected 2013-09-17 | reverse complement strand
CGGCGGCAGCCCCGATCAGGTGCCGGAGCGCTACCGCGAGCGCTCGCCCATCCATTTCGTCGACCGCATCCGCGCGCGCCTCCTCATCGTCCAGGGCATGAACGACCCCAACGTCACGCCGCGGAATCTGTACGAGGTCGAAACCGCCCTCAAGAAATCCGGCATCCCCTACGAGACGCTGCTCTTCGACGACGAGGGGCACGGCATCCGCAAGCCAAAGAACCTGCGCGTGCTCTATGCCCGGCTGATCGACTTCTTCGCCGCTTCATTCTCAGACAGTGGACGGTGAGTTTTGAACCCGCTGACGCGACCCCATTTTCGTGATATTACGCAAGCGGCCCCGCACCAGACGGGGCAATCCAAATTCATTTCGAGGGGAACCAACATGCTGAGCCGTGCGCGTTTTCTCGTCCTCGTCCTCCTGCTGGCAGCGCCCGCCGCGCTGGCGCAGACCGCAGTCGCGCCCGGCGGCACGCTGCTCGACGAGATCATCGCGCGCGGTACGCTGCGCGTCGGCAGCACCGGCGACTACAAGCCATTCACCTTCCTCAACCCGGCGACCAAGGAATTCGAGGGCATCGACATCGACATGGCGGGCTCGCTCGCCAAGGCGCTCGGGGTCAAACTTGAGATCGTCAAGACCGCCTGGCCCACCCTGATGGCCGATTTTACATCGGGCAAGTTCGACGCGGCGATGGGCGGCGTCTCGGTCAGCCTGGAGCGTCAGAAGAAGGGCTTGTTCAGCATCGCCTATCTCGTCGACGGCAAGGCGCCGATCGCGCGCTGTGCCGATGGCGACAAATACGCGACGCTTGCCGGGATCGATCAGGCGTCGACCCGCGTCATCGTCAATCCGGGCGGCACCAACGAAAAATATGCCCGCGACAATCTCAAGCGCGCGCCGATCGCGGTCTACGCCGACAACGTGACGATCTTCGATCAGATCGCCGGCGGCAAGGCCGACGTCATGATCACCGATGCGAGCGAGACGATGCTGCAGCAGAAACTGCACAAAGGCGAGCTCTGCGCCCAACACCCCGACCAGCCGTTCAATTTCTCCGAGAAGGCCTACTGGCTGGCGCGCGATTTCACCTTCAAGGCGTTCGTCGATCAGTGGCTGCGCCAGGCGATGATGAGCAAGGAATACCAGACGATCTCCGACAAATGGCTGAGATAGGCGAATTGCGAAGAGGACAGAGGCGGCGATGACCAGCATGACGACACCAGCAGGCGTTTCGATCAGCGGCGAGATGAAGCCCGGCTTCGAGACCATTCTGACCCGGGACGCGATTGCCTTCGTCGTCGGTCTCGAGCGCAAATTCGCCGGTGAGCGGAAGCGCCTGCTGGCGAAGCGTGTCGCGGTGCAGGCTAAGCTCGACGGCGGATGGAAGCCGAATTTCCCGCCGGAGACGCAGGCGATCCGCGATGCCGACTGGACGGTGGCGAAGCTGCCCGCGGATCTGCTCGACCGCCGCGTCGAAATCACCGGCCCGGTCGACCGCAAGATGATCATCAACGCCCTCAATTGCGGGGCGAGCGTCTTCATGGCCGATTTCGAGGATGCCTCGACCCCGAGCTGGGCGAACCTGATCGAGGGCCAGCTCAACCTGCGCGACGCCATTGCGGGCACCATCGCCTTCGATGATCCGGCGACCGGCAAGCACTACAAGCTGAAACCCAAGACCGCCGTCCTCATGGTGCGGCCGCGCGGCTGGCATCTGCCGGAGAAGCATGTGCTGGTCGACGGCGAACCGATGTCGGGCAGCCTGTTCGATTTCGGCCTCTACTTCTTCCACAACGCCAAGACGCTGCTCGCCAAGGGCAGCGGTCCCTATCTCTACCTGCCGAAGCTGGAGAGCGCGGAAGAGGCGAAACTGTGGAACGACGTGTTCGTCCACGCCCAGGAGGCGCTCGGCGTCGCGAAGGGTTCGATCAAGGCGACGGTCCTCATCGAAACGATCCTCGCCGCCTTCGAGATGGACGAGATCCTCCATGCGCTGCGCGATCACTCGGCCGGGCTGAATTGCGGACGCTGGGATTACATCTACAGCTTCATCAAGAAATTCCGCGCCGACCCTAAGGCGATCCTGCCCGATCGCGCGCAGGTCACGATGACGACGCATTTCCTGCAATCCTATGTCCGCCTGCTGATCAAGACCTGTCATCGCCGCAACGTCCATGCGATGGGCGGCATGGCGGCGCAGATCCCGATCCGCAACGACGCCGCCGCCAACGAGGCCGCGATGGCGCGCGTGCGCGCCGACAAGGAACGCGAGGCGAACGAGGGGCATGACGGCACCTGGGTAGCCCATCCCGGTCTGGTGCCGATCGCCAAGGAGGTCTTCGACAAGGCGATGCCGGGGCCGAACCAGATCGCGCGCAAGCGCCAGGACGTCAATGTCGGCGCCGCCGACCTCGTCCAGGTGCCGACCGGCACGATCACCGAGGCCGGGCTGCGCCAGAACGTCAATGTCGGCATCGGCTATATCGAGAGCTGGCTGCGCGGCATCGGCTGCGTGCCGCTCTACAGCCTCATGGAGGACGCGGCGACCGCCGAGATCAGCCGCTCGCAGATCTGGCAGTGGGCGCGCCACAAGGCGAAGCTCGATGACGGCCGCCCGATCGACGCCGCGCTCTGCCGCACGATTCTCGACGAGGAACTGACGAGCCTGAAGGCGACCGCGCCTGCCGGCGAGCGCTACGATGATGCCGGCAAGCTTTTCCGCGAGCTCATCGAGGCGCCCGATTTCGTCGAGTTCCTGACCCTGCCGGCCTACGACATGATCGTCGCGGAAGGGGCCTAGCGCTCGCCCGCGTCAAATCTCGTTGCCCTGATCGGCCAGTCCGAAGACCTCCTCCGGCTGGCTGAGCCCTTTGACGGGATGGAAACCAAGCGAGACGAGCGGGCGGCGGCAGGCGCGGGCGAAATCGCGCGAGACGAGAAGCGGAGCGAGATTGACGGCCGGGCCGATGGCGGTGAAATCGAGCCGGTCGACGGCGCCGACATTGCCGAAGATGATCTCGCCGATATGAACGCCGATACCGATGCGGAACTCGATGCGGCCTTCCGTGCTGCGCATCGCGTTCAGGCGAGCGATGCGCTGGAAGCTCTCGTCGACCGCGGCGAGGGCGCGCTCCGCGGCGTCCGCCGCCGTGTAATCGCCGAGCGGGAAGATCGCCAGCAAGCCGTCACCCATGAATTTGAGCACCTCGCCGCCCTGTGCCTGAACGGGAGCCGTCACGGCATCGAAGTAGTCGTCGAGCAGCATGATGAGCTCGGGGGCGGGCAGGCGATCGGACAGCGAGGTGAAGCCGCGCATGTCACTGGCCAGAATGATGGCGCTCATCCGCTCACCGGCGCCCCGGCGGATATCACCGTCGAGGATGCGCTCGCCCGCGGTATGGCCAAGATAGGTGTTGAGGAGGGTGCTCGACAACTTGCGCATCGAGCGCGCCTCGATGACGGCGCCGAGAGCCGGGAGCAGTCCCGAGATCCGCGCGATGCAGGCGTCGGTGAAGCCGCCTGGCCGATCGGTCGCCCAGGTCGTCGCCTGATGGCGGCCGTTGAAGAATGTCAGCGGGCAGGCGAAATAGCCGGTCGCGCCGGCCTCGCGCAGCGAGACGAGCAGCGGATAAGGCGCGATGGCGTCATCGTCGTCGAGCCGGAAGCGCACCGTGGCGCCGTGATCGATGACCGAACGGATCGGGCTTTCCCGATAATCGGCGGTCTTGTCGACGCCATAGCTGACGCGCATCACTTCGGTCATCCGCCGGTCGCGCCACCAGCGAAAGTTCAAACCGAAGAACTGCGGATGCAGCGTGCCGACCGACAGGCTGGCGCGCCACAGCGGCAGACCGGAGCCGATCAAGCGCCAGCACAGCGCGTCGAAGAACTCGGAGTCGCTCTTGATGCGCCGTCCTTCGCCGAGCAACCATTGCATGAGGTCGCGCTCGACGATCGGTTCACCCGGGCTGGCATAATGGCCGATCACCTGGATCAGACTGTCCGATTCGTGCGCTACGGCCGATCGATAGGCGGTGGGCGGGCCAATCGTCGTTGTCGTATCGTTGGTCATCGATCGCTGTCGACGCTATTCTGCCGCGGCGCTCGCACGGAGCCTGGAGCGGCCGGTGCCTCGCGGGGTCTCTTCGCGCTCGGCGAGCACGGCAAGAAGGGTCTCGCGGATCTCCTTCAGCTTGCCCTCGTGCTCGATCTTCAGGCCAAAGATGTTCTTGACGTAGAAGACGTCGACGACCTTTTCGCCATACGTCGAAATCTTGGCGCTCGAGATCTGCAGGTTGATGCCGGTGAGGCCGCGCGTGACCTCGAAGAGCAGACCGGGACGGTCGCGGCCATTGACCTCGATGACGGTGTGCGCGGCGCTCGCCTTGTTGTCGATGAGCACGCGCGGCGTCACCGTGAAGATATCGGTGCGGCTGGCGAACGGAGCCGGGCGCGACAGCTCGATATGCGGCTTCAGCCGGCCGCTCAGCACGTTCTCGAAATGCACGGCAAGTCGCGCAAGCTTGTCCGGCCGGTCGAAGGCGCCACCGCTCGAATCCTGGACGTAGAACGTATCGAGCGCCATGCCGTTCGCCATCGTCATGATGCGGGCGTCGACGATGTTGGCGCCAGAAAGAGCGAGCGCGCCGGCGATGCGCGAGAAAAGGCCGGGGTGGTCGCCGGTGTAGAGCGTGACCTCGGTGACGGCGCGCGCGCTGTCGACGCGCTTGTCGACGGTGAGCGGAGCGGCGCGCCGCTCGGCCTCGCGCATCAGGCGGGCATGGCGCGCGTGCGTCGCGGCGTCGAAGGACAGCCAATAGAAGGGATAGCCGCGCGCGACGAAATTGGCGAAATCCTCGACGCTGAACTCGGGCAGGAGCTGGCGCGCCGCATCTTGCGCGGCGGCGATGCGGCGGTCGCGCGCCTCGGCGACAAGGCCGCCCGACATGACGTCGACCGCGCGGCTGTACAGTTCGCGCAACAGGGCGGCCTTCCAGCCGTTCCAGGTCTTCGGCCCGACGGCACGGATGTCGGCGACGGTGAGGACGAGGAGGAGCTTGAGCCGCTCGGGCGACTGCACCTGATCGACGAAGTCCTGGATCGTCTTGGCGTCGTCGATGTCGCGCTTGAAGGCCGTATTGCTCATCAGGAGGTGCCAGCGCACCAGCCAGGCGACCTGTTCCGTCTCCTCGCTGGTCAGCCCGAGCCGCGGACAGAGCTTCAGCGCGACCTCTTCGCCAATGACGGAATGATCGCCGCCGCGGCCCTTGGCGATGTCGTGCAGGAGGACGGCGAGATAGAGCGCCCGGCGGGACACCACGGTCCCGACCACCGCGGTGCTGAGCGGATGGTCGTCCTTGAGCTCGCCCTTCTCGATGCGGGAGAGAATGCCGATGGCGAAGAGCGTGTGCTCGTCGACCGTATGCACGTGGTACATGTCGTATTGCATCTGCGCCACGACGCGGCCGAAATCGGGGACGAAGCGGCCGAAGACGCCGGCCTCATTCATGCGGCGCAGCGCGATCTCGGGATCCTTGCGCGAGGTCAGAATCTCGAGAAAAAGGCGGTTTGCCTCGGGGTTTTCGCGCAACGACGGATTGATCAGCCGCAGGTTCTGCGTGATCAGCCGCAGCGCCTTGGGGTGAATGTCGAGTTCGTGAAGCTGCGCCGCGTGAAATAGCCGAATGAGGTTGACCGGGTCGTCCTTGAAGGCGCTGTCCTTCGCGACGGTGAGACGGCCGGCATCGACCGCGAAGCCGGCGACCGTCTTGCGGCGAAAGGAGAAGCTCTGCCAGCCGAAGCGCGGCTTCCTCTCCTGCTCGGCCTCGAGCACGGCGCAGAAGATCCGGGTCAGATCGCCGACATCCTTGGCGACCAGGAAATAGTGCTTCATGAAGCGCTCGACGCCGCGCGTCCCGGCGTGGTCCGTATAGCCCATGCGGCGGCCGATCTCGGTCTGCACGTCGAAGGTCAGTCGCTCCTCGGCGCGGCCGGTGAGGTAGTGGAGGTGGCAGCGCACCGTCCAGAGAAAATTCTGCGCGCGGGCAAAGCGCACCGATTCCTTGTCGGAGAGGACACCGAGCTCGACGAGCTTGCCGACATCGTCGATGCGATAGACGTACTTGGCGATCCAAAACAAGCCATGGAGGTCGCGCAGCCCGCCCTTGCCCTCCTTGACATTGGGCTCGACATGGTAACGCGAATCGCCGAGCCGCTGGTGGCGCGCGTGGCGCTCGGCAAGCTTAGCCTCGACGAAGGCGCCGGCGCTGTCCTTGACGATCTCCCCCTCGAAGCGACGTTTGAGATCGTCGAACACTCTCTGCTCGCCCCAGATGTAGCGCGATTCGAGCATCGCGGTGCGAATCGTCATGTCGGCGCGCGCCTGGCGCAGGCACTCCTCGATCGAGCGCGCCGCCTGGCCGACTTTGAGGCCGATATCCCACAACGTATAGAGCATGTACTCGATGACCTGCTCGGCGTGCGGCGTCATCTTGTAGGGCAGCAGGAAGAGCAGATCGATGTCGGAATGCGGCGCCAGCTCGCCGCGGCCGTAGCCGCCGACCGCGACGATGGCGAGGTGCTCGCCGGAGGTCGGATTGGCGAGCGGATAGACATGGCTGGTGGTGAAGTCGTGCAGGGCGCGGATGAGCTGGTCCATCAGGAAGCAGTGCTCGCGCACCGTCTGGGCACCGCCGGCCCCCGCCTCGAAGCGGCGGCGGATCTCGTCGTAGCCGTCCTTCAGCGCGGCCTTCAGCAGGGCGACGAGCGGCATGCGGTCGCCGCCGGCGGTGCCGGGAAGCTCGGCCAGCGCGGTGAGTGCCTCGCCGAGCAGGCGGCGGTCGACGATCTCGCGCTGTTTTGAGATGGCGCCCATGAAACCCTTAGATAGACATTCGACCTTATAGCACCAAACCCCTATCGCGCAGTGCTGCAATGCGAAACCCAAGCGGCGGATGGGTTGACAACCGATCGCTATGTGGTTGATTAATTTGTACGACCCTGCGTGATCGGCGAGAGTTCAGCCCTAGGTTACAGACGATTCATCATTGCTCGGTCTTCCCGAGCAGACCCTTCAGCCGATACAGCGCCTCCAGCGCGTCACGCGGGGTCAGCTCGTCCGGACGGATGTCGCCAAGCGCCGCGTCAAGCGCCGATTGCCTCGGCGCGGCGGCGGGGCGACGCGTCAGGTTGAAGAGCGGCAAATCCTCGGCGAGACGCGTCAGAGCACCGGACTGCTCACCCTTCTCCAACGTCTCCAGCACCGCGGTGGCGCGAGCAATAACCGATTGCGGCAGGCCCGCGAGCTTGGCGACATGAATGCCATACGAGCGGTCGGCGCTGCCAGGCGCGATCTCGTGCAGGAAGACCACCTCGCCCTGCCATTCCTTGACCCGCATCGTATGGCAGGCAAGATCGGGCAGTTTCGCGGCAAGCGCGGTCAGCTCGTGATAGTGCGTCGCAAAGAGCGCGCGGCAGCGGTTGCCGTCGTGCAGGTGCTCGACGCAGGCCCAGGCGATCGAGAGCCCGTCATAGGTCGCGGTGCCGCGCCCGATCTCGTCGAGAATGACCAGCGCGCGGGGCCCAGCTTGATTGAGGATCGCCGCCGTCTCGACCATCTCGACCATGAAGGTCGAGCGGCCGCGCGCCAGGTCGTCGGCGGCGCCGACTCGGCTGAACAGCCGATCGACGATGCCGATGCGCGCCGAATTGGCGGGCACGTACGAGCCGATCTGTGCGAGGATCGCGATCAGCGCATTCTGGCGCAGGAAGGTGCTCTTGCCGGCCATGTTGGGACCGGTCAACAGCCAGAGGCGCTGTCCCCCGCGCAAATCGCAATCATTGGCAATGAAGCCCGATGACTGGCTTGTCGCCAGCGCCGTCTCGACGACGGGGTGCCTGCCACCCTTGATCGCGAAGGCGATGCTGTCGTCGATCTCCGGTCGGGTGTAGCGCGCATCGACCGCGAGCTGGGCGAGCGCCGCGCCGACATCGAGCGCGGCAAGCGCCGCGGCGGCGCCGGCAATTGCCGCGCCGCGCGCCGCCACCTCGCCCACGAGGTCCTCGAAGAGGGCTAGCTCCAGGGCAAGGGCCTTGTCGGCGGCGCTCGCGATACGGCTCTCGATCTCGCCGAGCTCGACCGTGGTGAAGCGCATCGCGCTCGCCATGGTCTGGCGATGGATGAAGCGACCGCCGGGTTCCTCTCCGGTCAGCTTGGCGGCATGCTGGGGCGTCACTTCGATGTAATAGCCCAGCACGTTGTTATGGCGGATCTTGAGCGAGGCGACTCCGGTCTCCTCGGCATAGCGCGCCTGCAACGCCGCCATCATCTTGCGGCTCTGGTCGCGCAACAGGCGCAGCTCATCGAGTTCGGCGGCATAACCCGCGGCGATGAAGCCGCCGTCGCGGATGATGAGCGGGAGGTCCGGCGCAAGCGCGCGGCCAAGGCGCTCGACGACAGTCGCGTGCTCACCGAGGTCGCGCGAGGCGGCGCCAACGAGAGGCGGCGGTGAGGCGAGACCCGACCCGGCGAGGCGCTGGCGCAAGCCAGGCACTTCACCGAGTGTATCGCGCAGCGCCGCGAGATCGCGCGGCCCGCCGCGGCCGAGCGACAGGCGCGACAGCGCGCGCTCGATATCGGGGCAGCGGCGCAGGACGGCACGAAGATCCTCGCGCAGACGCTCGTCGCCGGCGAAGAATTGCACGGCATCGAGGCGGTCGATGATCGCAGCGGGGTCGGTGAGGGGCGCGCCGAGATGCTCGGCGAGCAGACGCGCGCCGGCGCCGGTCACCGTGCGGTCGATGACGGCAAGAAGGCTGCCGCGCCGCTCACCGCTCAGTGTCTGGACGAGCTCGAGGTTGCGCCGCGTCGCCGCGTCGATCTCCATGACCGCGCCGGCCGCCAGTTGCTGGGGCGGCGCGAGCAGCGGCAGCTTTCCCTGTTGCGTCAGCTCGACATAGTCGACGAGCGCCCCCGCGGCGGCAAGCTCCGCACGGTCGAAATTGCCGTACCCGTCGAGCGAGGCGACTCCATAGAGCGCGGCGAGACGCTTCTTGCCGCCCTCGCTGTCGAAGCGCGCATTGGCGAGCGGCGTCAGCGCGCTCTTCCAATCGGCAAAAAGCTCGAAGAGGTCGGCTCGTTGAAGCAGGCGCTCCGCCGCCAGGATCTCGCCAGGTTCGAGGCGGGCGAGCGCGGCGCCGAGCGCTCCCGCCCCGACCGGCTGAGTATGGAAATCGCCCGTCGAGAGGTCGAGCCAGGCGAGACCGAACGCGCCGCCTGCTTCGGCGAGAGCGAGGAGATAGTTGTGCCGGCGTGCATCGAGGAGACTGTCCTCGGTGATCGTACCCGGGGTCACCAGGCGGATGACGGCGCGGCGCACCGGCGACTTGCCGCCGCGCTTTTTCGCCTCCGCAGGGTCCTCGACCTGCTCGCAGACTGCGACCTTGAAGCCCTGGCGGATGAGGCGCGAGAGATAGGTCTCGCTGGCATGAACCGGGACGCCGCACATCGGGATGTCGACGCCGTCATGCTTACCGCGCCGCGTCAGCGTGATGTCGAGCGCCGCCGCCGCCTTGACCGCATCGGCGAAGAACAGCTCGTAGAAATCGCCCATGCGATAGAACAGGAGACAATCGGGATTGGCGCGCTTGATCTCGAGATATTGCGCCATCATCGGCGTCGTCACCGAGTCGCCGCCGCCTGCTGGGGCGGGCGATTGATCGTGGGTTTCGCGGCGCACGATGTCGTTCATTGAAAGCGAGGGGATGGATGCTGACTTAGATTGGGTGGCGGATCAACGCCAAGCGAGGTTAGCACGCCGCCGCGAGCTGCGGAAACGCGCTCTCGGAGGGACCAAAAGATCTGCCGTCGCGTTCGGGTGGCGCAGCGATAGGGCGAAGCAAGATGACGGGAGGAGATCCGCAACCATGCCTGGACAGACCGAGAACTTTCCCGTCATCCGCGAAGCCGTCGCGTCGTTCGCCGACCAGAAGCATTTCCGGCAAGCCGTCGGTGACCTGCTGACGGCGGGTTTTGAACCGAGCGACCTCTCCGTACTCGCCGCACATGAATCGCTTGATGTCGCCGGCGGGGTCGCCGGCTACAGGAAGGAGCCGCATAGCTGGCTTCCGTCTGGTCTGGCCGACGAGATGAAATATCTCGCCCCCCTCACCATCGCCGGCATCATCGTCCTGTCGGGCGGGCCGGTTGCCGCCGGGATTGCCGCACTGGTGAGCGCTGGGCTGGGCGGCGCCGCCGTCAAGGAGATCCTCGATCGCTATACCGCAGGGCAGCACAGCGAGGAATTCGCCGCCGCGCTCCATGCCGGCGCCGTTCTGCTGTGGGCGCGCTGCACCGATTCGGAACGTGAGTTGTCGGCGACACGGATCCTCGAAGCGGCGGGCGGACGCTTCGTCCATATTCATGGGCGCTCGTCCGGCAAGGATTGAGGCGCGCAATGGATCAAAGCGCCCAAGCGGCAGAGCCCCAGCGCGAGATGGGCCCCTTCCGGTTCTATGACAATCGCGAGAAGTATCTCCTCTTCGTCACGACGTGCAGCGAGAAATCGGCGATCGCCGAGCGGATCGGCGCCGAGCTGGCCGACATCCAGCCGCGTCGTCCGGCACTGCATCTCTTCGATGCGGGTATGGGTGACGGCTCGGTCCTGTCGCAAGTCATGCAGGACATGCATAAGCGTTTCCGCCACATCCCCTGGGTAGTCGTCGGCAAGGAGATCAGCATGGAGGATGTCCGGCTGACCCTCGCCAAACTGCCGGACCGATTCTTCGAGCATCCGGAGACCGTGGTCGTCATCACCAACATGAACTATACCGCGGCGCCGCGCCTCGTGCCGAACCCCGCCGAGGCGGCCGATCTCATTTGGCATGAGGTCGCGCTCGAGGGCGATACCTCGCACGACTTCCTGCGCCAAATCCGCGGGCTGCACGATATCCTCGCCGACGGCTGGCAGGTGCGCATCAGCGAAAAGACCGGCAACCCGCTGGCCAAGCGACCCGCTGTCCTGGTGCTCTATCGTCGGGATCGTGAGTTCGTTCTCGGGCCGCTGGTGCCGCAGCGCGGCCAGCCAGCGCGGCCCTACGACATCATAATCGCCTCGCAGCCCTATCGCGCACGGCAGCCGGCGATGACCAAGGTGCGCAACGTCATCGCGCCGCTTGCCCGCGCCCTCGCTCCCCGCGGCAAGCTGGTGGTCATCCAATCCTTTGGCGAAGACCCCGGCATGGAGATCATCAACCGGATCTGGCCCGATGAGCAGCCCTTCCGCACGCGGCGCCGCGAATTGCTCGAAATTGCCGCAGCGCAGCTCGACGCACCGGCCGACCGCGATCTGCTGTTCATCCCGTATGACGATGCGCAATCGCTCTTCCGCTACCACCTCCATACGCTGCCGACCGAGATCGAGCGCAGCATCGGCCTCTCGACCACCCTCGCGGCCTGGAACGCCGCCGTCTATGTCGCGCAAATCCCGGAGGACAAGGTCATCGAGGCCTATGACAGCGGCCGCTACCGAGAGGTGACCCAGGACGTCCTTCGGCGGCATGGCGGGCTGTGGTTCCAGGACGAGACCTTCGTCATCGCGCGTCGCGCGGTGCAAGGGTGACCGAATCCTCGCCCGGCAATGCGGCGTCGGATGGGTCGATGAGCCGGCTTGCCCGGCGTATCGGCGAGGGAAAATTCGTGGTCACCACCGAGGTGACGCCCCCGCTCTCGGCCGAGCGCGGGGTGCTGCTTGAAATGGTGGCTCCCCTCAAAGGCGTGGCAGACGCCGTCAATGTTACCGACGGGGCCAATGCCCGGGCCCATATGTCCGCCCTCGCCGCCGCTTCCGTGATGGTCGAGGCGGGAATCGAACCGGTTTTTCAGCTCACCTGCCGTGACCGCAACCGGATCGCCTTGCAAGGCGATCTGCTGGGCGCGGCATGCCTCGGAATCCGCAATATCCTCGCTCTCGCCGGCGACGACCCGAAGGCCGGCGATCAGCCTGAGGCCAAGCCCGTCTACGATCTCTCGAGCCGCGACCTCATCGCGACCGCCGCCCTCATGCGCGACCGCCGCGTGCTGCCGTCGGGCCGGCCGATCGCCGGCGCCGTACCGCTCTTCATCGGGGCAGCCGACGCGCCGATCGACCCCCCAGCCGACTGGCGACCGACCGCGCTCGCAGCAAAACGGGCGGCCGGGGCGCAATTCGTGCAAACACAATTCTGCATGGACCTTGGGATCCTGCGTCGTTACATGGCGCGGCTCGCCGCCGAGGGGGTTGTCTCCGATCTCGCCGTCCTCGTCGGCATCGCGCCCCTCGCCTCGGCCGGCTCGGCGCGCTGGATGCGCACGCACCTATTCGGGACGATCATCCCCGACAGTATCGTAACGCGGCTCGAGCAGGCGCGCGACGCGCGCGCCGAAGGCATACGCATC
>WNFM01256060.1_pt4 | contig 12439 bp, 17 predicted proteins | sample 5400271 | NCBI WGS metagenome assembly WNFM01 (sample SAMN13153352, study PRJNA577476) | soil metagenome | isolation source: 60 cm saprolite on Douglas fir-dominated hillslope | place: USA:California | collected 2013-09-17 | reverse complement strand
CGCCCTCTTCGGCTAGCCGATATGCAATCCCTTGGCCAATACCCTGGCCTCCCCCGGTGATCAGAACCGTCTTTCCTTCGAGTTTCATAAGCGTCTAAATAAGCGTTTAAGAATGGAATCTTTGAGCTGCGAAAGCCCTCTAATCGGTTACCGAATTTTAGCAACCTAATTCCTTAAGACCATTCCCCAATCGGAGGGGAGCCGGATCCCTCCGTAGAGGTAACCTTCGAGCACGAGCACGAGGACGTCTGAAACGCCGAGAGCGCCGTCATCGCTGGGAACGAGCGGGAGCGGGCGCCAATGCGGCTCCCCTCCGGTCGGGGGTCGGTTCACCCACGTCCGCACCACCTGACCGTTCTAGGCGATTACGGCCCCGCGGCCGCGGGGGCCCTGCCGGCGTTAGAGCTACCTCCAGTACCAGCGGCCATGCGCCCAGTACCGGCCACGCCAGTAGGGACGGCCATAGTAGTGGTAGCCGTACGGTCCCCAGTAATATCCCGCGTTGTAGTAACCGGGCCCATACCAACCCGGACCCGGTCCATAAAAGACGGGTACCGGGATCGGTAGCGGCAACGGAAAACCGATCCAGACTCCAGCTTTCGCGGGTACCTGGGCAACGAGGTTCACGGCGAATACAAGCCCTAGAATTAGAACCAATTTTTTCATAGCTTACTCAGATGACGAACAAGTATGGATGCTGGTTACTTGTTATCAACCGTGAAGCGTATCGGCGTGACGGCGTGTGGGCGTGACGGCGTGGGGGCGTATGGGTGTAGTTACTAGGTCGGTTCCAGGATGCGTCTGGGGCTCCGCGATCCAATGGGACCTATGAGACTAATGGGACTAATGAGACGACGCATAGGTCCCATGTGTCCCATAAGTCCCATTGGTTCGCAGCGCCCAGCGTGTCTCCGTCTCGCACGCACCCCCTAGGCCTCGACGTTCGCGCTCGCTCCCGCTCGTTGACGGCGTTGCTGTTGGTGAGAAGGGTACAGCCATGCTTGACCTGTTTGGGCCGGCTTTCGATCGCGACTGGATGGCGGCCCGGTTGAAAGCTTTGGCTGAGGCTCAAGTCTACGTGGGTACCTCTTCGTGGAAATACGAAGGTTGGCTGGGCATGCTTTACGACCGGACTAACTACGAGAACCGCGGCCGCTTCTCCAAAACCCGCTTTGAGCAGGAGTGTTTGAACGAATACAGCCAGTATTTCCCCAGCGTTTGTGTGGATGCCGGTTACTACCGTTTCCCCGATGAACGTTACTTGGAAAAACTCATCAATCAGGTGCCAACGAACTTTAAGTTCACTTGGAAAGTAACTGATGAGATTACGCTTCGCCGGTTCCCGAAGTTGCCGCGTTTTGGAGACCGGCGAGGTCAATTAAACCCAAATTTTCTTAATGCCGAGCTCAGTTACAATTCGTTCATCCGGCTGCTGGAGCCGTATCGCGGCCAGATCGGATCCCTGATTTTTGAGTTCGCTGAGTTCCGGCCCGCCGATTTCCAAGGACCGGACGACTTTCTTGCCCAGTTGGATCGTTTCTTGCCAGCCTTACCGTCAGGTTGGCCTTATTCTGTCGAAATCCGTACCGAAAACTTCTTCACCGACGAATATCTACAGGTACTGGCGAAACATGGAGCCGCTCACGTTTTAAGCCAATGGTCCTACATGCCGGAAGTCAGCGAACAGCTGAAACGTCCGGGCATTTTCACGGCGGATTTTCGGGTGGCGCGGTTCCTTTTGCGGCGGGGCAGACCCTACGAACGGGCGGTCCAGATTTTCAGCCCTTATCGCGAGACACGTGAAGTAAACGAAGATGCGCGAGCCACTGCGCGCCGCCTCGTGTTTGATCTCCCGCTGAATGAGGGGAAACCACTGTTCGTCTACATCAACAATCGCTTAGAGGGCAACGCCTTGAATACGATCTGGAGCATTATTCGCGGAGACTAGGCGCGGCGGAGCGACAATGCGGGTGTTGAATTCAAAAGTAATCAGTAATCAGTGGGCCAGTAATCAGTAAAGGAGCTAGGAGCTAGAATCTAGGAGCCAGGAGTGTACGCGTGTGGGTCTTAATCTTCCTCGTTCTCGTCGTCGTCCTCGACTGAGCGCGTCGTTTGGGTTCCGATACGCACCTGCAAACGTCGAGAGGCAGCTTGATCAAACAGCACCCGCCCCACCTTTCGAGGACGAGGACGACGACGAGGACGAGAACGAAGCCCGCTCCTCCTAGCTCCTCTTCTGATTAGCTAGTTCTTCAAGTATTCAGCGAGGCGGTTCATCGCCGCTGAATCCTCTGCTATTTCGGTCAGAAGTTGATCTTGTTCCTGTTGTCTTCTGGCTAAAGAGCCGTCCACTAACAAACGCAATCGATCGTCCAAGTCTGGGTCGAGCGCGATGCGGCCGGAAACCTCGCCACCCATCCTGCCGAGGAAACCGAGCACTACTCGAAACTGTTGTTCTTCCGTCATGATTTTAGCTTGTCCAATCCGCTGAATCACGTTGCGCCGCCTTACCTGTCACCACGAATAGATCTCGGGCGTTGGTTGTGCCAGCGAGTGCCATCATGTGGAAAGACGAGCGGCCACACCCCCATTTGCAGGAAAATGTGCTCCAATCAACGCCCGGATTACTCCTCAGCGGAGAGTTCATCCTGGAGATATTGGGCCAATCGGTACACCAATTCCGGACGGTTAATCAGCTTTTCGAGCAGGCAATTCCGTTCTGCGAGACTGAGCTTGCCACTCGCAAGCGCTCTTAAACGATTATCGAAGTCATCCGGAAGATCGCCGGCCATCCGGCCACAAACGTCCACCGTCGCATGATCCGAAAAATCGAGCAGGGTAAAGAATTGTTCGCGATCTATAAGCCCACAAAGTGCATTCATTGAGTTCTCCTTTGGAAACGACTTATCCGTTCCAAGGATAGGACAGCCGATTGAGGCGCAATTGCGTTATTAAAGGAGCTAGGAGCTAGAATCTGGGAGCCAGGAGTGTACGCGTGTGGGCGTATCGGCGTGACGGCGTATGGGCGTGTCGACGGGTGTGGGAGATGGGGACACTCTCGGCGCGGCGAACGGACTCTTCTTAACATGATTCCCGGTGCAAGCGACCAACGGACGGAGGTGGAGGTGGAAATATTCTTGGCAATATTCTAGGGAGCGTCAGCTCGCTATTCGGGGGTCAAGCCGGCGACGTGGGCAAGACCGTGTCGGCTCTGGAAAACGCTGGGGTGAAGACCGAGCAAATTCCCCCTTTCGTCGAGACCTTTATTGGGGAAGCCAAGAAAATCGCCGGTAACGACACCGTTGATAAGGTGTTAGCGAGTGTGCCCGCGCTGGCCAACCTCGGAAAATAACTCATCCGCTTGCCGCGGCACTAGAGTTGCGGGCGACCGAGGGAGGTATCCGCCCGGGTGTTCTAATCGTACACCGGCGGAGTATAGGCATTTCGGGCGGCCCAAAGTTGTTTTTGGAGCTGCAGGAATCGTTGATACTGGGACTCGTTACCAACGTAGGTGTGGTTGTAGGCCGGATCCGCGTAAAAGTAAGAGGTTTCACCATTTTCCTTCGCGACCGTCACTTTGTAAGGCTTGAGTTGCTGTTTTTGAGCATCGGTCATGATGCCGATGGTAAAGCCTGCCTGTAAAAGCAGGTCTTCCGTGTCCTCGACACCAGTACAGCCCAAGTTTAGGGACAGAAGCGCGAGCGCGCCGACAATACTGAAAGCAGTGAATACCCATTTCATGGCAAAAACCGTTTCTGGGGAGTTTGTAAAGTCGCCGGCAGAAGCTAACGTCTGAATTACCGGCAATCAACGAGCTGCCGATCCGCTGATTCCAACCATGCCCTATGGGACTCATGGGACTTATGGGTCGGTCTCATCAGTCCCATAAGTCACATAGGTCCCATTGGATCGCGGAGCCCCGAGTGCGCACCGACGCTGCGATGCTCATAGACCGATCCACTCCTCCTAGCTCCTAGATTCCAGCTCCTAACTCCTACCCCTAGCTGCGCTGCAGACAGGTGGCCAGCAACTCCAGGCCGGCTCGGCTGCGGGCTACTTCTTCGAGAACTTGCTCGCGTTGCTTGTCATCGAGGGTTCCGGCGGCTAGTTCGCGGATCTTGGCTGCCATATCAGGGTCTAGGGATTCAGCGGATCGGCCGCTGACCTCTTCCTCGAAACGCTCCAGAAACCCTAGCATCGCCCTGAATTGGTCTTCCTCGTCCATGTCAAAGTCTCCAACTACTTTTGAGGCTCAAAAACTATCGAATATCGAAATCGATTGCGATGCACATAGCCTGACACAATCATCCCAAGTAATCTCCAGGAACGGATCTAGCAATTTAAGATTCCAAAGTAGGCGCCGTTTAATGGATGCCTTGGTCTGATCAAGATCACGGCTGATCGTGGCCGCGTGACAACCGAACATTCTTGCCAGGCGTTGCTGCTCGACATTGTGCAAATACACCAGCCGTAGACAGACTGACTCCCTAGGAACGAGACTCCGCAAGCTATCGGTCAATGCATCGGTCAAAAGGGCAACTACATCGGTGTCATCGTACGCCTCGCCATCGGGTGAATTTCCGCGGTTGTCTGATGACATTAACTGGTCTTGATGCGGTTCAATCCCCCGTTCTCGCTTCCGGTAACCGGGTGCGCGCCACCAACTTTTCAATCGAGAAAGGGCCACCACGGTAATCCACGACCTCAAGGAAGCCCGGCCTTGGTACATCTCGAGCAGTTTGACGGTTTTGCCATCACGCTCTACGCCCGCCATCAGATCGCCTGGCAGATCTTCGATAATCTCGCGCGCTCTTTCCTCGGAATCGGAATCGGTGCACTTAGAGAGCAGCACCGACAAGGTATAAGGCAATTCTGCCAACACTGAATTGACGGCCGCCGGATCGCCGCTTAACGCCGCCTGGGCGATTCTCAGATCGTCTTGGTTCGCCATACCCAACTGAAACGGCCAGCATACCAACGGGGAGAAGAAAGTCTATGGAAATCGGGCCCGCGACGAGTGATCAGTAATCAGTGAATCAGTAATCAGTAAAGGAGCTAGGAGCTAGGAGCTAGAATCTAGGAGCCAGGAGGCGAGTGGGCGAAACGGCGCACCGGCGAGGCGCGTATCCGCGTGGCAGGCCACGTGAGTTTAAGGGGTCCCCTGCGGCAAGGCGAACTGATGGAAGGCATGGAGTGCCGCCGCATTAGTCTGAACTTCGCCCAGGAAGTCGCCACGTCGCCCATTCGCCCATTCGCCTCCAGGCTCCTAGATTCTAGCTCCTAGCTCCTTTACTGATTACTGATTCACTGATTACTGATTACTTACCCCTATGTCTACTCGCCTAAACTTCCTGCCGGACGAACGGTTTGCGCCGCTCCGGGCACCACTAACAGAACGTCTGCAGAGAATGGCGGACCTGATCACGCCGGAGAATTTTCCCAGCCTGCTCGATTTTCGTATGGCGAACCTGCTGCGGGATGTGTTCGCCGCCGTTAAAGCCGATGAAGGCAGTGTATGGATCCTTGATCAACCAAGAGCGCACCTCGTGGTCTCATATGCCTGGGGTCCGCACGCCGCAAGCATCGCCGGATTCAAGCAACCGCTCAGCACCGGCATCGTCAGCACCTCGTTCATAAGCGAACAAGGATTTGCGGAGAACGAGGTCTATCGCCACGAACTTCACAGTAAGATTCTAGACGAAAGACTGCATGTCACGACCTACGCGATGATCGTAGTTCCGTTCTACCTCTTGAATGCCTGCCGAGGCGTGATCTCCTGTGTACAGTTGATCAATGTTCGGCACGAGGAGGGCCAGTCGGTACCGATGACTGAGACACCCCCCGGTTTTGGCATGGACAGCCTGGATGCGGTAAAACGAGCTGCCTTAGTTCTAACCGATCTGATCAACTATCGCCTCCTGTGCACCGCCATCGGCTGGGAAGCAAACTGATGAAAACCAGCTCTTGGATAACGGTTGAACAAGCTCGCGAGGCTTTAGCAAACGGAAAAGGCAAAGGAATCAAGATCGCCGTCATCGACTCCGGCATCGAGGTCAGTCACCCCGATCTAAGCGGTCTGCGATTGGCTGACGACATCCATGTGATCGGCAGTGATCTACAACTGGTGGTTCGCCCCGGAGACGGTACAGATCTGTTCGGCCATGGAACAGCGGTCGCAGCGATTATCCGTTCATTGGCTCCCGAAGCCGAGATCGGAAGTTTCCGGGTTCTGAACGAGAACAACGCCTCTCGCACCGATGTAATCTGTGAGGGAGTTAATCTGGCGCTGGATCACGGCTACAAAGTTCTGAATTGCAGCTTTGGTTGCGGCGTAGCTGAACACATCCATCGCTACAAAGCGTGGATCGATCTCGCCTACCTGAAAGGCGTCCACGTAGTAGCCGCCTGTAACAATTACGATTACACCAGGCCGGAGTGGCCCGGTTATTTCCCTTCGGTAATCACTGTTAATTACGGCGAGTTGCAGGACAAAGAAGACTTTTATTTCAAACCCGGTAACCTGGTTGAGTTTGTGGCGCGCGGAACCGGCTTCGAGGCTGCCTGGAAAGGCGGCCGGCGGCGCCGGATGCATGGCAGTAGCTTCGCTGCACCGCATGGGGCCGCTTTTCTGGCTCGGATTCTATCGGTGTACCCTGATCTGGCGCCGCTCCAGGCAAAGTCGTTGCTGCATCAGCTGGCTAAGCCGTGGGATGAACAGGCGTTCTCGCAGCTGTTGGCGCCTAGTGTGCCGAGGTAGAAGCGTGTGGGCGTGTGGGCGTGTGTGGGAGATAGGAACACGCTCGGCGCTGCGAACGGATGGGACTTATGGGACTCATGGGACTTATGGGCGGTCTCATTAGTCCCATGAGTCTCATAGGTCACATTTGATCGCTGGGCTCCGGTGGCGCGAAAGGCCCTGGGAGGCTGCCCACGCCGATACGCCGATACGCCGACACGCCGGCACGGCTCTCCTGCAATCGCTCATTGCCGCTGCGTCTATTCGGTAGAAAGCGAACTACCTGTCTAACCGATTTTCCCTATGCAAACGCATCCTCTGATCTCCAAACCAAAGGCGGGTGAGCGCCGGCCGGCGTTCTGGCGGCGCAGTTTCCCGATGAAGCTCTTTGGCAATATCATTCTCTCTTTTTACCTGTGCTTAGCGGCAGGTGCTTCGATGTGCGGCAGCGGGTTCATCGTCCAACCGAACGGATATATTCTGACTAACTATCACGTCATCAAGAATGCGACTCGAATCACGGTTACTCTTCCTGGACGTCAGGAAATCTCGGCTCGAGTCGTAACCGTCGATCAGGAAAAAGACTTAGCGCTCTTGCAAGTATCACTCAAAAATCTGACCGCTCTGCCGATCGCTTCCTCCGAAACCGTGCAGGTGCTCGATTCTATCACGGTGTTGGGTTATCCGTTGCCGACTGAACTCGGCACTGCGCTCTCCGCGTCCGACGGTAAAGTGAACGCCATCCGCGACGGTCGCAATGGCGGCACGCAGTTATTCCAGATCGATGCCAATGTCAATCCGGGTAATAGCGGCGGCCCGCTCCTGAACAATCACGGTGAAGTGGTCGGAATTATAGTCGCCAAGATCAACTCTCTCGAGTACGCGAAAGAAAATGGCGCCTTACCAGAACGGATTAACTTTGCCATTCCGATTAACGAGGCCCAGGAGGTCTTACGCAAAGTGATTCCTAATTTTACGCCTTCCAACCGGCAACAAGTGTTAACTGACCAGCAAGTATTTTTATCCGCTGAAAGCTCAACGGTGCTGATCGTGGCCGACCAAGATGAAAACGGCGGCAGAACCTACACGGAGAATCAAGAAAACGGATCCCTGGAGCGTTTCATTGCAGAATTTGTGCGAGCCGGTGATAGCGGATCCAACGATGGTCAGACCGAGTTCTATGCGTCGCCTTGCGACTACTTCGACAATGGACAATGCACCCGCGAATCCATTTATCGCGAGCTTCAGGATTACAACAACAAATGGCCATCGCGCGAATACCGATTGTTAGGTACGCCGTTGGTCAATATCACGAACGAGCAAAACGCTTATAGCGTCGGCTTCAAAGTCGCGTTTACCCTCCGTAACCATTCCAAGACCATTAGTGGTACCTGTGATTTTCGAGCAGAAGTGGTTCGCAGACAGAACAGTTTTCTGATCACGTCGATCCGGGAGAAGTTTACTACCGGCGGTAGCCAGATGAGTGAAGGCGGAGCTCGCCTGAAGCTCGCTCCGGATGATCCGGCAGCTGCCGGAACAAATGACAGATGACAGATGGGCGGCGGGCAGCGTGTGGGGGCAAGGGGTGTGCTGGGCGCGGTCACGAATGGGGTCCGCCCTTCCATTGTCACAACGGTTCAGGCGATAGTCTAAACGCTCAGAGCTGGCACGCGCACGGGACGGCTCAAAACCGGCGCGGACTAGTTCGATAGAGCAATCACATCCTCGGCGCGCCGAGTTCTTCGCCCCACCGGGTCAGGGGCTTTGCTCATCGCATCGCCCCATCGCCCCATCGTCTTGTCGCCCATTCGCCGTTTCGCCGACTCGCCGACTCACGGCCCTTGCAACCGGGGCGGCTCCACGCCATGATCGGCGCTAGATGCCTATTCTGGACGAACTCACGCCCGCGCTGAAGTCCGTTCGCGGAATTCGCAGGTTTTGGTACGCGCGCTCAGAATGGTTTCCCCGCTTGGTCGCAGAATACCAGGACGCGGATCAGGCCGACAAAGCGCTTACGTTCAGTAAAGAAAGCTCCGTTTACACGCGTTTGGCTAAGGCTGCGACTCAGCTCGGTGAAAACTTGATCGCGCTGGAAATCGCTAGCGAGGGCAGCAACGGCCTGGAGCGCGCGTTTCGGCAAAAGTTCCCAGAAATAGTCGCAGCCCAACAAATCGACTTGGCTCGGGAGCAGGCAATCGCGCTCTCCCGGCTGGGATCAATTCGAGAGGCGCAAAAGATTCTGAGAGATCTGCTAGCGGTTCGGGCCGATGACGATAAGTCGCTGAGTGCGCTTGGACGTACCTACAAAGATTTGGCGAAGTTTCCGGGACCTGCTCGGCAAAAATTCCTGGAGCGATCGCGGGCCTACTATTTGCAGGCTTACGCGGTAAACGGCGAATACTATCCTGCGATCAACGCATGTACTCTGTCGCTCTGGCTGAACGATCGTGCCGCTGCCCGCAGATTGGCGGCGGAAGTTAAAGACCTCTGCCTCCAGGCGCTGGCTGCTAATCCGGACGATTATTGGGCGCTGGCGTCGATCGCGGAAGCAGAATTAGTCTTGAGCGCTGATGCCGGAGAAATCACGAGGAAGACTTTTGAATATTACGAAAAATACTCGCAGCTAATGCATCAAAAGCGTGGCTGGGGCGATCTGAGCTCGACCAGCGAGCAAGCCAAACGAATCTGCGAATCGCTGGATTGGGATTTTAGCCCGCTTAAAAAGATCTTTCGAGTTCCTGAAGTCATCATTTTCTCCGGTCACATGGTGGATGCACCCGGACGCCGGGCGCCACGTTTTCCGGTCCAATATGTGGATGCCGTGGCGGAACAGATACGTTTGACGCTGGACTCGGTGGGCGCGCAAATCGGTATTTCATCGGCTGCGTGTGGTTCGGATCTTCTTTTCATCGAAGCGATGTTGGCGCGAGAAGCGGATATCCAAGTGGTTTTGCCTTGGCGAAAGGAGGAGTTCAAGCAGACCAGTGTGTTGGTTGGGGGCGACGAGTGGGCACGGCGCTTCGATCGAGCTCTCGAAGAGGCTACTTCAGTCACTTATCTTTCCCAGCAAGGCGCGCCCAGCGGGAACCTTGGCTATGTCTACTGCAACGACTGCATGAATGGGATGGCTTTGATCCGCTCCGAAAAGCTCGGATCCGACGTGCGACCGTTAGCGGTCTGGGACGGGCGGCGGGGAGACGGCCTGGGCGGTACCTCCAGCTTTGTGGATTTTTGGAGCTCGAAAGGGCACGCCGTCGAAGTGATCGATCTAGAGAAGATCACGGCTGCCAAACCACAGATCGAAAAACTAGCAAGCATCTCGTTCGGAGAAATCACCGTTAGCGAAGGCCAACAGACGATTAAAACGTTGCTATTTGCCGATGTGGTTGGCTACAGCAAGATCCCCGAAGATCAGATCAAACATTTCGCGCCTGAATTCTTGGGAATGATTTCTTTGCTGATTTCCGAACCGCCCCGCCCTGTCTTAACCAACACTTGGGGCGACGCCATTTATTTTGTTTTTGATGAACCGGTGTCCGCAGGGAACGTCGCACTCCGGCTGCTCGAGAGGTTGAAACAAGGTAGTTGGCGGCGGGAGTTAACGGCTCCGCTCAACCTTCGGATCAGCCTCCATACCGGGCCCGTGATCCTTTGCCTGGACCCGGTCATTCGACAGATCTCGTTTACCGGATCGCACGTTAGCCATGCGGCCCGGATCGAGCCGATTGTACGGGAAGGCGAAGTTTGGGCCACTGAAGCTTTTGTTTCTTACGCGATGATCGGCAGCGAAGGCCGGACGAAGCGACGCCGATTCGGGTTTGATTACCTCGGCCAAATTGATTTTGCCAAAGGCTACGGCCGTTATCCCCTCTTCCGGTTGAGCTCGCCCATTACGGATGGGGCGGATACGGAGGGGTGAAGAGGCGCGTGGGCGAAACGGCGAATGGGCGAATGGGCGAGAAGGCCATGGGGCGATGCGATCACCAAAGCCCCTGACCCGGTGGGGCGAAGAACTCGGCGCGCCGAGGATGTGATTGCTCTATCGAACTTATCCGCGCCGGTTTTGAGCCGTTCCGTGCGCGTGCCAGCTCTGAGCGTTTAGGCTATCGCCTGAACCCTTGTGACAATGGCAGGGCTCCGATCCCATTAGTCTCATGAGTCCCATGAGTCATCACTCCATCACTCCATCACTCCATCACTCCATCACTCCATCACTCCATCACTCCATCACTCCATCACTCCATCACTCCATCACTCCATCACTCCACCACTCCACCAACCCATCACTCCATCACTCCACCACTCCATTGCCCCGCCCCTGACCCAAATTTAGTTTGCAAGTCGTGGGCGTCCTGACGTCTTATCGACGATGATTGCTGATATCAGTGATCATTCTAAAACGAACCAAGGATTATCTCAGATGGCAGAATCAACCAAACAACAGCGTCAAGCCAAGAAGACAGAAGGTAACCTCGACCCGGCAAAAAAAGGTACGGAAAGAGCGGCCGCGGAGGCCGGCACAGAGGTTGAAGGCCGGTCAGTCCTTATTTTCATAACCTGTCCGCACTGCGGCTCTAATCGGGTCATTTCCCTGGATTATGAGGGAGAATGGTTCACGTGCGGTCAGTGCCAGGGCACTTATCAGGTCGTCTCATAAGCTGACTCCCTTAGGCAGCGTGTGGGTGGCCCTCCAACCCTTTCAATTTCATCATCGCCTCGTAGCCGGCGGATCCTCGAGTCTCGGACTGGAGCTTTCTCAAGATACGAGCGATGTGCTGATGGACGGTTCGGACACTGATTCTTAGGATGCCGGCAATAACGCCGTCCTGTTTTCCTTTGATCACCCAGTGCAACACTTCGGCCTCGCGCGGAGTCAAACCCACCCTCTCAAGATCGTGGGGTCCAGGAACGATTCGCTCCGCAGCTAATTTCAAGGATTCCGTCCGTTGAAGGTTCCGATGCGCTAAAGCGACGTGCGGAGCGACTAAGCTCAGTAGCAGAGCCTCTTCGTCGGAGAAATCGAGGTCTCGATTCACAGTGACCCCCGCGATATGGCCGGGTATGTCGAGCGTAACCACCGTCTGATGGCGTATCGCCAGCGGTACAAACACGTCTAAGTAAAGCGGGGTCTGTTCGAATTGTCGTTGGGTAATACAATCGGTGATTCTAATGGCGCCCTTGACGCCTGCGCGCGCAATCGGAATAACGGGATTGGTAGGTACCAACTCAACAATCCGGTTCTTAATTTCGGACGAGATCGGAATATTATCACTGGTCGCGCTCACCACTTCCCCGGTCTTGAGGTTGAACGTATCCAGTGAAAAGATGGCGCCATCAATTATTTCGCTCAGGGCGCTAAACACAGTGGGGGCAAATTCCGTCAGACTTTCGGCATTATGCAGCCGTTCGAGGCTACGCAACATAGCCTGTACCTTGACGAGTGAGAGTGATTCCATGGTGGTCGGACCTGCGTTTACATCCTGCTTAAACCACCTCCTGGACCAATTTTCTGGTTATATCGGATGACGCCGCGAAACGCACGCCAAAAAAGCGATTCCTAAGCAAGGTTACTGGTTACTGGCATTGCCGCCAGTCACGCCGAGCCGTCGAGCCTCGGCAAAATCGGCTTTAGCCTTATCGCTATGCCCCTGTTTCTGATAAGCTAACGCGCGGTTATAGTAGGCGCGCCCGTAATTCGGATTA
>WNFM01101216.1_pt2 | contig 12439 bp, 12 predicted proteins | sample 5400271 | NCBI WGS metagenome assembly WNFM01 (sample SAMN13153352, study PRJNA577476) | soil metagenome | isolation source: 60 cm saprolite on Douglas fir-dominated hillslope | place: USA:California | collected 2013-09-17 | reverse complement strand
ACCACCGTATCGCCGGGAATAATGAACTTGTTGGGGATCGCGACCTCGGTCTTGAGCTCCTCCTCGGTACGCTCCAGCCAGGCCACATGCTCGGCGGTGATGCGCATGCCCACGGCGGCGAGGTGCTCCGGCGGAGTCGCGAGCTCGGCCATCAGCACATAGAGGTCGCGCTGCGCGTGGAGGATCAGCGCACTGACGCGCTCGTCCTCAGTCTGCGCGCGGGCGAGGCCCAACGCCGACGTCGCTTCATCGATCGTCCCAAACGTGTCGGGCCGCGCGTCGTACTTGGGGACGCGCTGGGCCCCAAGCAGGTTGGTGTAGCCGTCGTCCCCCGTCCCCGTCGTCACCTTGGCCATCGTATCCTACTCCGAATCAGGTTTCCTGGCGTGTGCCGCCCACTCGGAGTATACCGCCCGGTGACCATCGTCAGCCTCCTCCGCTGACGGCCACTGCGGAGCACGGCTCCTTCCTCTCTCTCTCTCTCTCTCTCTCTCTCCATGTACTCGGTGGACTCTGTGGTGCGTACTCTGCCTTAGCCGCCGAGGAGGGTTTCGTAGTGCCAGGCGCCCTTGATGTCGCATGAGTACACGGCGAAGCCAGGGGGTGACACATTGTCGCCATACTTGTCGAAGGCGAGGGTACCCGTGACACCCGCATATTTGGCGGCGGCGACCGCGGCCAGCACGGCTGCCCGCGTCACCGGCTTGCCTGCCTGCACGAGCGCTTTGATGGCCGTGATCTCATCCATGGCGGCATCGTAGGCGAGCGCGGCCTGTGGCACGAAATCTTTCCCAGGATACGCAGCCTGATAGGCCGCCACGAAGCTCTTGGCGTTGGGAAGCGTCGAGAGGTCTGGCGCTGGCAGCACGGCGAACGTATAGGCAGCGGCGGCAGTGACCCCCACAGCGGCTCCCCAGGCGGGATGGTCGGCCAACGGCCCTGTTGCCAGAACCGGTATCTGGGGCGCGCCGGTAAGCGTGATGGTGGCGCGCAGCCGCGCGGCCGCCGCGGTGCCGCCCGCGAAGAACACAACATCGGGCGTCGCCTTGATGATTGCCGTCACGACGTCCTGCGTGTTGTCGCTGGGGACGGTGGCCATGGTGGCGCGCCCGCTGATCGCACCGTGCTTGACCGCAAACTCCTGCCTGAACGCATCCGCCCCTGCCTTACCGGAGTCCGTGCCGTCGTCCACGACGAAGGCAGACCCGGCCGCCAGCCCATGCTGGCCGCCGGGTGCTCTGGCCAGGTCTGCCGCGGCCAGCGCGAGCGCTTCATCGGAGGCGGGCAGCCGAAGGAACGCGACGGGCTTGCCGGCCGGATGCAGCGTCGCGAAGGGGAGGCCCTGCGCCGCCGCGTGGTCCGCCCGCGTGAGGCCGGCGAGTGTCGCGCTGGGGCTGATGGTGGCGATACCGTTCTGCTCGATGACGGGCAGGAGCGCTATCGCAGTCTGGCTATCGAGTGGGCCCACCAGCGCCATCACGTGATGGTCCGCGGCCAGAGCAGTCGTCGCCTGCTCGACACCTGTGCCTTCGGCAACGTGTGCCACCGTGAGCTTGTAGCCCTTGCCGAGCGCCGCGTTCTGCCGCACCGCCAGGTCGACGGCGCGCTGCATCGCCTGCCCGACGGCGGCATCGGCGCCAGCGGTAGGGAACACGGTCGCCACCGTGAAGGTCATGTCGTCGACGGGGCCGGTGCTGCACGCCGCCAGCGCCATGCTCAGGAGCAGCACCGCCAGTGCTGCGCTCAGTGCGCGAGTGCGGACTGCCCGGCGGGAGGCGGTGGCAATGCGTGGTTGCGGCTTGGGCGCGCCACTGCGCAGCGGAGAGTCATTCATTGATAGGAGATGATCAGCGGCTGTGGGTACAACTGCATGACTTGTTGCGGCGTCTGCGCCAGGTGGCGGCCCTGATAATCCACGTCCGGCGCCCCGCCGTCGCCGTAGGGCAAGAATATCTTGTAGCCGCCGTATTGAATCAGCTCTTGCTTCACGAAGACCTGGTAGTCGCCGATCTTGTTGTCAAAGCCGCCGAAGCCGTCGGAGTGCAGCACGATCGACACGTTGGGATTGAGCTTGATCTTCTCTTTGTCGGGCAGAACGTTCGAGTTCCACTCGTGAACCACGAGGATCTTGCGTGGCAAGTGCTGCTGGAGCGAGATCTGCGCCAGCTCATCGATCGTCCGATTGATCTCGCTCGCATCCATCCAGCCCAGGCAGCAGGGGTAACCGGCCGCGTCCGCACGCCCCTGCGGCGTATCGGGGAAGTGGAACTCGGTGTCAAGTGCCAGCTCGGTAAAGCTATAGCCCTCCAAGTACGGCATGAGGTGGTTCACCAGGGCATGCTCCACCGGTTCAGTGAAGAGCTGCAAGTCGAAGAACAACAGCAGATCGTGCTGCTGGCAAAAGCTGACGATCTGATCGAGTGTGCAGAACTGAGTGCTGGCGTCGCATGGGTTGCTCGGCTTGTGGGCGTCCACCCAGGAGGTGCAGTACGGCGCAAAGACTGGGTAGCACGGTTGAATGCCGTTGACGACGATGTCAATGCCGAGCTTCACCGGATGCGCTGGGTCCAAGGCTTCGTATTGTTTGCCCAGCTGTTGCATCTGCGGGATGTAGTTCTCGAGCGAGACAGGGTTCGAGGCCGGACCGTTGAAGTCTACGCCGCCCACGATGCCGTAGGCCGAGATGATGCGATTGTAAGGCAGCGGCGCGCCGGCGCTGGGATCGAAGGGCGGCGCGAGCGCGACCGACGCGCCATGCGCGACGACCGTGGGGCCGGGAGCCGCGGTAGCTCCCGGCGTGGTGGGGGTGTGACAGCCGCCGAGAAGCATGGCGGCGCACAGCACCACGGTCCACACGACACCGCGCGGGCGTGATCCGAGCGCGTGGCGGGCAGGTTCCCGCTGCCCTGCGCGTGTGCCAGCCATTACGTTCCCTTCCCGTGCGAATACGCTCAAAGTGTAACGCGTGCGCCGGGTGTGGTCAAGCAATCTCTGTGCCTAGACGGACCTTCGTTTCGCAAGTCTTGGGCCGTCGCGTGGCTGCCATACACGAGGTACACGATAGCGATGCGCCGCCTGACTGGAGTACAATGGGCCAGAGCTGGTGCGACCTCAGCGGACGCTGTGGTATGTGGTAGGTCGCGTTAGGTAGGGGACGAGTGCGGCATGCCTGCTCTTGAGCCAATTCTCGCCGTCGACGACAGCGCACCGATCCGCGAGATGATCGTCGCCGTGCTGGCATCGCGCGGCTATCGGGTCGCCACCGCTGCCAATGGGCGCGAAGCGTTGCAGCGCCTGCGCGCGGCGGCGGAGCCGCACGTCGTCCTGCTCGATATCGTCATGCCTGTGCTGGACGGCATCGGCGTCTGCCATGAAGTTGCCCGCGATGCGAGCCTGCGCGAGGCGGGGCATAAAATCATCCTCATGTCGTCGACCGTCCGCCTGTCTGCTCCGGAGATGCCGGTGACGGCCGGGCAGTTGGTCAAGCCGTTCGCGCGTCAGGATCTCATCGCCGCCATCGAGGCGACACGCCAGCGCGGGTAGCGGACAGGAGCGACGACCATGGATGAGGAAGCGGCGGACACATTGGCCAACGGGGGCATGCCTGAGCCGCCGGTATCCCCGCTGCCTGCGCCCATCGTGTCGTGGACGCGGGAGGAGGAGGCGGGTGGCGGGCAGGGGGGCGCACCACAGGGAGGGCGGCTCTGGCAAGATGAGCTGCCTCGCTGGCTGGCGTCGCTCAATCCAGGGCGCACGACGCGCGAGTACGAGAAGGCTGTGGCCTACTTCTTCGAGACGCCTGGCGTGCCGCAGTACGTGGGTGACCTCGCTTTCGACCTGTTGCTGGCGTATCGTGGCGCGCTGGCGCTGCGAGCGACGCCCCACGCGGAGGGAGCGGCTGCGCCGCGTGGCCCGCTGGTATCACGGCACGCGGCGCTCGCCGCGCGCGCGGAGCGTGCGCGGCTGGCCGGCGACCCCGCAGAGAGGTCTGAGCCGTTGGCGGACGCAGCCGACGAGCCCCCCGCGCAGCGTCTCGGCCCACTGGCGCCGGCGACCGTGAATCTGCGGCTGACCGCGCTGCGCCAGTTCCTGGTGCATTGCGCGCTCTTCAGCCTGCTGCCGCCGGAGCTGACCCCCGACCGCATTCGTGCTGCGCTACGACGGCTGAAGGTCGAACGGCGCCGGCCCTATCAGATTCTCGACGAGAGCGAGTGGCAGCTCTTTCTGGCCGCGGCGCGCATGGCTGGCACCGCCCGCCCCAACGGCGCAACGGTGGATGGCGCGCAACAGACAGCAGATGTACGGCGGGCCGGACCCTGGGGGGTGCCGCGCGCCGCACGCCAGGGCCGGGCAGCGAGCGCGGCGCCGCCCGCGGGTGATACTCATGAGGGCCAGGCCACACGGAGTCGTTCGCGCAGCGGGCTCACAGGCGCCCGCACCGCGGAGCGCGACCATGCCCTCATCGCGCTGGCGCTGGCGACCGGCTTGCGCTCCATCGAGCTGGCGTCACTGGATGTTGGCGACATCGTGCGCGAACGCCATGGCGACCACGAGGCCTGGTGGCTGGTGTTGCCGGATGTCAAGACCAAGGGCCAGCATGGCGGCCGCACGCTTCCGCTGGCGCCCGACTTGGTAGAGACACTGACCGCGTATCTCGCGGCGACTGGTCGTCGCTGGGAGCGGGCCGAAGACCGCAAGACGCCGCTCTTCGTGTCGGGTCTGCGCGGGCAGCAGCGACTGAGCCTGCGGCACATCCGGCGCATCGTAGACCGCGTGGAGACGCAGTGGCTGGCGTTGCGGGGCGCGGCGGACGAGATCGGCGCCGCCGACGGACGGCTGCTCTCGCCGCATGCCCTGCGCCACAGCACCGCCATCGCGCTGTTGCAGGGCAACGAGCGCCGGCACCGTCCACCGGCGTCAGTGGAACACGTGCGCGGCTGGCTCGGCCACTTCGACATCCGCACCACGCAGCGCTACTTGGCGCACTTGGAGTCGCGCGAGCACCGTCGCCCGTACGCGTTGTCACTGGACGGCGATGGCACATCGGCCGGCGGCGAGGCGCCGGCGTCCAGCGCAGAGAACGCGGACGCGACGGAGTAGGGATCTGCTCGCTCCGGCCGGCTCTTTCCTATAGACGAAGCCTACACAAACCGCTGTCTACACAAACCGCTGTCAACTTCATGGGAGCACAGGCATGCACGACGTCACAGATATGCGCGAATTCAACCGCACGCTGATCGAGGAGTATCGGGCCACCGGCGGCAAGCTCAGTGGGCGGCTGGCCAACAGCAAGCTTCTGCTGCTCACAACCATCGGAGCAAGGAGTGGGCTCGCGCGCACGACACCACTGGGGTACGGTATGGATGGCGACCGCATCGTCGTCGTGGCCGCCAATGCCGGCGCACCTGCCCATCCCGACTGGTACCACAATGTGCGCGCGCATCCGCTGGTGACGATTGAGCTAGGGGCCGAGCGGTTTCAGGCGCGCGCCCGGGTTGCCGACGGAGCGGAACGCACGCGCCTGGTCGCGCAGCAAGCCGAGATCGTGCCGTGGCTCGCTGCCCAGCAGCAAAAGACCAGCCGCGAGATTCCCGTCGTCATTTTCGCGCGTGCTGGCTAGCCTCGCTGGGATGCAGCACGCGCGACCATACGGCCAGCGTCAATGGCAGCAGTAGTGCGCCGAGGATGATGGCGCCGCCGAGCAGGATGCGCGGCGAAGGGACCTCGCCCAGCAGCAAGAACGCGAAGAGGATGGCCCAGACAGGCTCGAGGTTAGCGATCAGGCTGGCCAGTTGGGCGGAGACGAAGCGCAGTCCCTGCACGAAGAGGGTGTGGGCGAGCGCGGTACAGAACAGCCCCAACACCAGCAGGATCAGCAGGACGCGCGGCGAGGTGAGCGGCGCGAGGGAGTAGAAGAATAGCGCGGGGGCCAGGACCAGCGCCGCCGTCACGTCCTGATACGCGCTGATGACCAGGCTGGGGTAGGCGCGGCCCAGCCAGCGATTGACCACGGAGAGCACCGCGAAGCTCGCCCCGGCCAGCAAACCGAGCGCCACGCCCAGCGTCGTGGGGTTGCGCAGTGAGAGCGCCGGCACGAGCAGATAGATGCCAGGCAGCGTGAGCAGTGCGGCGGCCAGCTGGACCCTGCTGAGGCGCTGCTTGAGCACGAACGCCTCGATGGCTGCCGTGAAGAGAGGAAACGTCGAGAACGCCAGCACGCCGACCGCGACGCTGGAAGCGTTGATGGCGGCGAAAAACGCGGTCCAGTGCCCAGCCAGCAGTACGCCCTGCAGGACGAGGACGGCGAGATCGCGCCGGCTACGCGGCCGCAGCGCCAGGCGGCGCAGCGCCAGCGCGGCGATCAGGGCGACGCCGGCAACGACGACTCTGCCGAAGGTGATGAGTGGCGCGGGTAGCGCGCTCATGCGCCCCAGCACGCCAGACAGGCCGAAGAAGAGCACGGCGACCTGCACGGCCACGAGTCCCTGGCGAGATGCGCCGGCGGGGGGATGCGTGGCACCCTCGGTGGCAGCTTTGGATTGCACCGCTCCTCCGCTCTCTTTGGTGCATCGCTCATGCGAGCCAGTCATTTGTCGGTTGCCGCTGGTAGTGAGACTGTAGTCAGCGATCGTGAGACGGGCAAGGGGCTGGTCGGATCGGCTCAGCGTGTGAGGTGAGCCGCAGCTGCACAGCGCGCGCGTGCGAGTGGGCCCGCTGGAGAGCGCAATGGCTCAGTCCGGCCGATGTGAGCAGGGAGCGTTACCCGCGCGCCGCCCCGTGCCTTCATGCGAGGTCCGATGCTCATGTCACAGAGAGTAGGACGGATATAATAGCCTTGTCGTGCGCCGAGCATGATGACGCCACGGCGAAAGGGCCTCCCGTGCGCGACTAGAAACGCGGGAGCCGGTCACGCCGCGCCACGGCCGCACACCAGTAAGTGTACCGCCCACGCAGATAGAAGAGCTTGGGACCGCGCGAGCCTCCGCCTGTGCGACAGCATACGCGCGAGAGACAGGGCGAGGAGGATCCAGAATGGTACCGCAGAAGCCCGAGGAGTGGCCGCAGGTTTTCGAGCAGTACCTCAATGCCGGCGATCTGGATGCGGTCATGGAACTATACGAACCAGACGCCCGCTTTGTCGTCCGATCCGGCGATACGCTGGTCGGCCGCGACGCGATTCGCAAGGTGCTCGGCGGCTTGATCGACGCCAAGACGCACTTTCGTAGCCGCGTCATCAAGGCAGTCACCGTCGGCGACATCGCTCAGGTATACACCGCCTTTGAGGGCACAGCGGTCGATGGCTCCGGAACGTCGGTCGCGTTACGCAACAGGGCGATCGAGGTTCTCCGCCGCCGCCATGACGGTTCCTGGAAGCTGATCGTGGGCGATCCCAATGGGCGCGAGTGCGAGAGGATGTGCGAGCAGGGATAGGTTTACGAAGACAGACGAATCGTATAGGTGCGCCGCGATGGCAGCGGCGTGGGTGGTCGGTGGCCGGTAGACGCGGCGCGGATATGATGCTAGACTGCTGATCACACGTGAGCCGTCCGGCCGCGGGGGCAGGGAGGCGAGCCTGGGGCGCAGCGGCATCTCTCACTGAGGTAGCGCGATGAATCCTGGCGTCATGCTCATCCCTATCCTCCTGCTCTTCGCATATCTGCTTGGCTCGATCCCGTTTTCGCAGCTCATCACGTCGTGGCGCATGAGCCTGAACCTGCGCGAGGTGGGCGAGGGCAATGTGGGTAGCCGCAACGTGTGGCACGTGGTCGGCCCGGAATGGGGCCTGGCGGCGTTCGCGCTGGATGCGTTCAAAGGTATTGGCGCGCTGGAAGGAGCACGAGCAGCGCGCGCGCCGGAGGCGGTGGCGCTGCTGTGCGGCGTGGCCGCACTGCTGGGCCACCAGTTCCCTATCTTCCTGCGCAGCCACGGGGGCAAAGGACTGGCGACGGCGCTGGGCGCGCTGCTGGTGGTAACGCCACTCTCCAGTGTGGGCGGGCTGGCGGTGCTCGGACTGGTCTATCTGCTCACCCGCGACTTTAACCCGAGTGTGGCGGTGGTCATCATCGCGATGATCGTCCTGCCGGTGCTGCTGCGCGAGCCGCTGTGGGTCGCGGGCTACGTGCTGGCCCTGGCGCTGCTGGCCGCACTGAAGAAGCTACTCGATCGCGCGCACGAGCAGGAGGTCTGGGCACGCCGGCCGTGGGCGGGAACGGCGCGCCCGGGCTTTACAGAGGACGGCGGCGACAAGGCGCCCGCGCCGGACGGGCAAGCGCACTAGGCATTGGTAGGGCAAGGCCCGTATGCTGATCTATCAGGCTGTCGTGACGGCGCTCCTGGCGGCGCGGCTGCTGAACACGCTCAACAACCTGCGCCTGATTCGCCGCCTTCACCCCCGGCCGCATCCCGCATCCGGGCCGCTGGTATCGATCCTGGTACCGGCGCGCAACGAGGCACGGACCATCGCGCGCTGCGTGATCTCGCTGGTGCGGCAGGACTATCCGTGCTGCGAGGTGCTGGTGCTGGATGACGAGAGCGAGGACGCGACGGCGGAACTCGTCGATCGGGTGGCGAGGCGGTACCCGCAGATGCGGCTCCTACGGGGGTCGGCGCTGCCATCGGGCTGGCATGGCAAGGCGTGGGCGTGCCGGCAGCTGGGATTGGCGGCACGTGGCGAATGGCTGCTCTTCGTGGACGCGGATGTCGTGCTCGCGCGGGGTGTGCGACAGGCGCGCTCGCGGCGGCGCGCGAGCAGTCGGCGGGTCTTCTGACGCTGATGCCGCGCCTGGAGGCCGCAGGCGTCGGGGAGGCGCTGCTGCTAGCTACGATGCCGCTGACATTCGCGGGGTTCCTGCCGCAGGGGCTGGTGATGGGCAGGCGCTGGCCGCTCGTGGCGGGCGCGCTGGGGAAATTCCTGCTGTTCCGGCGCGAGACATACCTGCGCATCGGCGGACACGAGGCCGTGCGTACGGATATCGTGGAGGACATGCAGCTCAGCCGGCTGGTGAAGCGGCACGGTGGTCGGCTGATGTGGTGCGACGGCACGGCGCTGGCGCGGGCGCGGCCGTATCACGGGCTGGGCGAAGCCTGGCGCGGGATCGCGAAGAGCTCCTTTGCCGCAATCGATTATTCACTGGCGGCACTGGTCCTCGGGATACCGGCCGTTGCCGCCGTGCTGCTGGCGCCCTACGGATTTGCGGTCGCGGGGATCATCGGCAGGCGGACGGAAGTGGTGCTGCTGTGGCTGCCGCTGGCGCAGGTGGCTTTGCTATGGGTGTCATGCTATGGGTGTCATGCTATGGGTGTCATACCTGCTGATCTTGTGGCGCTTCCAGTTGCCGCGGCGCATGGTGGTCCTGCACGCGGCGACGATTTTGGTGACCATGCTGCTGACCATGCAGTCGGCCTATCAGGTGCTGCTGGGGGATGGGGTGGCATGGAAGGGGCGGACCTACCGCTTCAACAGCACGCGGCGGCAGGCGGGGCAGAGAACAGGACGACGCTGGGGTGTCGCGGTCGAGCTGCCGGGAGCACGGCTCGTGATCGTCGCGCTCCTGCTGCCACTGGGCTGGCACTGGGGCCGGGAAGGACTGCCTCTGGCGGCGATCCTCACACTGGCGGCTGGCACGTGCGCTGCCCTGGAGTACATCGCGCCGCGCGAGCGCGCGAGTCAGTTGACGCCAGTGGCGGACGTCTGCTGGTGTGCAGTCGGGCTGGCCTACCTTCAGCTCGATGGACTGTTGCCTATTGGGCTGGTGCTGGTGGCGCTAGTGGTGGCCGGTTTGGGCGCGCAGGTCGTCTCGCGGCAAGCGGGCGTGGTGACGGCGGGTGCGCTGCTTGGGAGCAGCATCGTCCTGGCGGCGGGCATGGAGGCACCGGGACTGGATACAGTTGGCCTCCTGTGGACCGTGGGAGTCGTGGTGCTCGCACGGCGCTCGATCGCGCAGGTAGTGGGATCATGGTTGGAGCGGTTTCGCTCGCCCTCGTCCTGATGTGCTGCGATGGGGGCACGCAGCGGAGAAGGTCGCTGCTCGCGCGGATGTGGTTGCGCTGGCGCCAGCAGGGGTGCCAGGGGTACCAGGGGTACCAGGGGTACCAGGGGTACCAGGGGTACGGCAAACATCCGGCGGCGTGATGTCGGCCAGCCGGCCTGAAGTGCAGCTTGATTTTCCACCGCGGCCCCGTGGTACTCGATCAGTGGACCGTGGAAAGCGCACCGTGCTCCTCGCCTTCCTCGCGCCTCCTCGCCTGCGCCATCGACGTACGGCCGTCACGTTGTAACCGCGAACGTTCCGTTGCACCCGATCGGGTGCTACTTTGCGCCAGTGAGCAATCCTGAAAACAACAGGGGTAGGGGCACGCCACGAGGCTGCGAACAGGGTAACGTCGTGCGACCGCACAGCGACGTGGTTGCCCACGGAAACCGCGTGCCTGGCGCTCGTTCCACGACTGCCAGGTCCTAGCCGCCACCCTGCTGCGGGCACCAGTCAGTCAACGCCTCCCCACCAGAGGCGGCAGCTGCCCAGCTCTTCTGCCGGTGTCGTACGAATCACGCGCGGCCGCCACGAAGTCATGAGATTCCCGCAAAGTGGAACAGGTCGGCCAGTGTGAAGTCCTCGCGCATTGCGGGCAGAACCGGACGCCAGTCGCGGTCCTGGGCGAGGTAGGCACTGGAATCAGCCTCAAGCAGGCCAATCAGCACCTCCACGACGATGCGCCCGCCGACCGGGCCAAGTGCGACTCCGCTCGTGCGCGCCTCAGCCTCCTTGAGGATGTAGAGCCACAGCGGCGTCTCGCCGTTCCAACCGACCGCGCCCAGGCCGATCTCCTCGGCCCTCAGCGGCGCGACGCCCATCGCCGCGGCGACGGCCTCGCCCGAAGGCATGTCGAGCGCCTCACTGCGCAGCAGGTCGCGATAGGCCAACGACGACTGCTCGGGCGCTGTGACCGCGCCGGTGATGGCTTGTGGCAAGTCGATCAAGGGGTGGGCGAGTCGCCCATCGATGCGCCGGCTCCGTTGCGGCGGGCGCGCGGGGTCGAGATCGAAGAAGTACCGCCAGTCGATGACGCGTGCGTCTAGGGTAGGGCAGCCACACAGCAGGTCCGGGAACAGGCGCGCCGACACGCGCTCGTTGAGGCGGTAGGTCGCGCGAATCTGACTGTGCCCGAAGCGGTAGGCTCCATCCGCGAACTCGATCGGGATGAATGGCGCTCCCTCGAAGTGGAAGTAGCGCCTACCGTTTGCCAGCACATCGTGCACGGTGTCGGCGCCCGCGACGAGCGGGAGGTATTCGTGGACGACAATCCATTGGTAGTGCCAGCGCACGAGTGCTTGCGCCTGGGCGAACACCGCACCGCCGGCGGCGCGTAGAGAGCGCACGACGGCGTTGTGGAACTTCAGGAAGGCGACGTGCAGCTGCGAGATCGGCAGATGGACGTCGTCGCGCGGGTCCCCGATGAGCGCGGTCCCTTGCGCGTTGCGTGGCAGGTCGTCCGGGCGCCCGCGCTCGGTCTCGCCAAGGAGGAGGAGGTCGGGATCGTTGCGGTCGTAGAGGTAGGGGCTCCCACTTGGACCGGCACCATAGAGTGATTCGAGGTTCAAGCTTGGCGAGCGCCCGTTGCGCAGCTCGCCGAGGTTGGCATGCACCTGCAAGAGACTGCGGTCGGCGGTGATATTGTGGGCGATGAACTGGCCGAAGATCGGCCAGCCGGCCGGCGTGCAGGCAGGGTCCGCCGCGTCCGCCGTGTGCCCGGCGTGCTCGTCTTCGCCGGCGTCGAGCGACGCACCGGAGCGAGCGAGGGCGGCCAGGGCTTCGGGCGCACATCCCAGCCGAGGCAGGTCAGGGAACATCCGCCCGTATTTGCCGGAGACAGTGGATAGCTCGGCCTTGAGGTGCGGAACGAGCACGCAACTATGTGCGGTCTGGGATAGAACGCCCGTCATGTGAGCCTCCGCGGTTGCGAGGGTGTGGTGGCGGGCGTCCGACGGAGACACGCCCGAGTCGCCACCCGCGACCGGCACGGGGAGTATACCCCGTGGTAAGGGCGTCTGCATCAGCCAAACGGGCAGAAGGTGGGTGGGAGGGCTGGGAGGGCTGGGAGGGCTGGGAGGGCTGGGAGGCACGGCCACCGACTGGCGCATACACGACGCCGGCCACCATCCCCAGGTCGCCCTAGGTCTCGCGTCAGGGCGCGCTTTCCCCTGTACCTCTGTACCGCACCGAACGGCGTTGCGCCACTGCTTGCCCTGTATGACGCCTTGGAGGCGGACCTCTTGCAGACGGGCACGTGCTCCTGCACCCCGCACGTCCCGAGCGTGCCCGTCTGCCTGCTGCCGCCCACAGGGCGACGAGAGATCGCGACGAGGCATAGCGAGGAAGGGGTGCTCAGATGGAAGTCGTCCATCCGCGCTGCTGCGGCATTGATGTACACAAACAAACGG
>WNFM01266613.1_pt1 | contig 12442 bp, 11 predicted proteins | sample 5400271 | NCBI WGS metagenome assembly WNFM01 (sample SAMN13153352, study PRJNA577476) | soil metagenome | isolation source: 60 cm saprolite on Douglas fir-dominated hillslope | place: USA:California | collected 2013-09-17 | reverse complement strand
GCCGCCTTGCAGGGCATCGGCGTCAGCCTGGCGCCGGGATTTTTGATCGCCGACGATCTCGAGTCCGGGCGCCTGGTTCGCCTGTTGTCCGAATATCGGCCGGTCGAGCTTTCGATGAACGCGGTTTATCCGCACCGTCATCATCTCTCGGCGAAAGTCCGCAGTTTTATCGATCTGCTCGCCCACCACAGTGCCGAGCATCAGAAGCTGATCAATCCGTATGCCTGATCATGATTGTCGGCGGCAGGCCGCGCGCGGTCTGGATCGGATCGCAGCAATGCAATAACGTCGGCGCGCACAACGCAATTGGTCGGCAATGGTTTCGCATCACCTCGTGCTATCGCGCAATTTCGCCACGCGGCTCGCGGCGCTTGCCGCTACATTCCTGCTTGTGGCGCCGTTGCCGGCCGCAACGAGCGAGCTGGGTCCGCCGCCGGGGGCCGTGCTGTCGGTCGAAAAGCTTTCATCCATTGACGATTTCATCAACGGCGAAATCGCCGCGGGCAGAATTCCCGGCGCCATCGTCCTGATCCAGCGCCATGGCGAGCCGGTCTATTTCAAATGCTTCGGCATGCGTGACGTCGAAAAGGGCACGCCGATGACGCCGGACACGATCTTTCCGATCCATTCGGTCACCAAAACGATTACCAGCGTAGCGGCCATGATGCTGGTCCAGCGGGGTAAAATCGCGCTTGATGATCCCGTCAGCAAATACATCCCATCCTTCGCCGGCATGAAGGTCGGCGTCGAGAGAAAGGATGATGCGGGCCGCACGGTGCTCGACCTGGTGCCGCCGCGCCGGCAGATCAATATCGAGGATCTGTTGTTGCATACCTCCGGCATCACCTACGGCTTCTACGGCGAAGGGCTGGTCAAGGCCGCCTATAACGGGATTTATCTGGGCGATTTCGACAATGCCGAATTCGCCGAACGGATCGCGAGGCTGCCGCTGGCCGAGCAGCCGCGCACGCTTTGGGATTACGGGCATTCGATCGACGTCCTCGGCCGCGTCATCGAGGTGGTGTCCGGCCAATCGCTCTATCAATTCGAGAGAGCTAATTTGCTCGATCCGCTCGGCATGAAGACGACAAAATTCTTCCTGACCGATCCGGCCGAGCGGGCGCGCTACGCCCAGCCGCTCGCCAAGGACCGGCATGTCGAACGCAACTCGCTTGACCTCACGCGATGGGAATCCGGCGGCGGCGGCATGGTCTCGACCATTTCCGATTTCGCCCGCTACGGGCAGATGTTGCTCAACGGCGGGACGCTGGACGGCAAAACCTATCTGAGGTCCTCGACATTTGCCGCCATGACGACGGATCACATCGGGCCGGGCTCGGGCGTCGCGCGCAATTATTTCTATTACCCCGGCGACGGCTTTGGATTCGGCTATGGCTTCGGCATCCGCACCGATCCCGGCAATGCAGTGCCGCCGCCGCCGGGCTCGCTCGGGGAGATCAAATGGGACGGCGCCACCGGTGTTTACCTTGTGGTCGACCGCGCCCAGGATATGTTTTTCGTTCTGATGGAAGATGCTCCGTCGGGGCGGATGCCTGTCCAGGTGACACTGAAAAAGATGATTTACGACGCGTTCGCGAAATGAGCCGAAACGGCCGGTTGACCGGCGTTGCGTGGAACGATTGAGATGCTGCGGGAAGCGGACGGAAGCAACCAGGTCATGACGGCGCCGGTACGCATCGTAGCGCTCGACCGGGCGCGCACCTTCATCATCCTGCTGGTGCTGCTGCACCACTCGGTCGTCAATTACACGTATTTCGGCCATGGCGATGCGCAGCGCTGGCTCGGCTTCGATCTGGTGGTGCTGTTCAACGACAGTTTCTTCATGGCCTTCATGTTTTTCATCTCCGGATTGTTCGTCCGCGACAGCCTGATGCGCAAGGGACCGGCGATCTTCCTGCGCGACCGCGCCTGGCGGTTGGGGGTGCCGTATCTGGTGTCGGTCGTGGTGTTGATGCCGATCGCGTATTATCCGACATTCCTGCGTTACCATCTGCCGGGAACGACGGATTTCAGCTTCACGCACTACTGGTTGAGAACCGTCACGGTCGGGCCATGGCCTTCGGGTCCGGCATGGTTTTTGTGGGTGCTGCTGGCGCTCGATGCGATCGCCGCCGCGCTGTGGGCGGCCGCGCCTCACCTCATCGCGGCGTTCGGCCAGCTGATCTTTGCCTTGCGCAACCGGCCGATGATGGCCTTCGTCGCATTTCTGACTATCTCGATCGCGATCTATGTGCCGATGCATCTCGCCTTCGGCGACACAAGCTGGCTGGAATTGGGCCACTTCCCGCTTCCGATCCAGACCAGCCGTATCCTGCTTTATGCCGGGTACTTCTTTGTTGGCATCGGCGTCGGCGCCGTAAGCCTCAAGGCCGGGATACTCGCGGAGAACGGCGAACTGGCAAAACGCTGGCCGGTCTGGCTCGCCTTCGCTTTTGTGTTCTACGCCGCGATCCTTGTTCTGGTCTACGCCCACCACAATTGGGTGGCCGATTTCGATTCACCGCCACTGGTCTGGAAAGCGGCCTATGGCCTCGCCTTTGCGGCCTACAGCGCCGCCATGGCGTTCACGGTGTCGGCGATCTTCGTGCGCTTCGCCGAATCCCGCTTCGGCCTGCTCGATGCGATGCAGCCCTCGGCCTACGGCATCTACCTCGTGCATTATATCTTCATCATCTGGCTGCAATACGTCATGTATGACTTTTCCTTCCCGGCTTTCGTCAAATTCGCGGTCGTGTTCGCCGGCACGCTTTCGCTGAGCTGGGCGCTCACCGTGGCTCTAAGAAAAATTCCCGTCGTGGCGCGGATGATCTGAGCCGCCGGCCTGCTATTCCCCCAGAGAACTCCAGCTGTGAGCGTTCGCATGTCATTTCCCGTGGTTTCCAAAGCGGCAACCGTCTGGTCCGCACTTATCGCCATTGCGCTGATGTCGGCGCTTGCGAGCGACAGGGCCCTGGCCCTGTATCCGGAAAGAATCGTAAAAATCGTCGTGCCGTTTGCGCCGGGCGGCGGCACCGATGTGGTCGCCCGCACGTTGGCGCAGGAGATCGCCAGGGATCTCGGCGTATCGGTGATCGTCGAGAACAAGCCGGGGGCGGGGACCATCATCGGCACCCAGACTGTGGCGACCAGCGAGCCGGATGGTTATACGCTTTTGATGGGGACGTTCGCGAATGCGGTCAATCCGAGCCTGAATGCGAAATTGCCCTACGACCCGCACAAGGATTTCGCGCCCGTCGCGCTGATTGCGCACTCCTTCAATATCGTGGTGGTCAATCCCAAATCGCCATATCAATCGATCGCGGACTTGATCGCTGCGGCCAAAAGCCGATCCGGGGAAATTGTCCTATGGCACGTACGGCACCGGCACCTCGGCGCATCTTGCGGGCGAGCTGTTCAAGAATCTCGCGAAGGTCGATCTGACCACGGTGCCCGATAAGGGCGCCGCGCCCGCCATCACCGACCTGCTCAGTGGCCAGATCCAGGTGATGTTTACCACCGTGGCAAGCGCCGCTTCCTTGATCGCGGCCGGCCAGTTGCGCGCGCTGGCGGTAACCTCCGCGGAGCGGTCGCCGGCATTTCCGCAATTGCCGACGGTCGCGGAAGCTGGCGTTCCCGGTTATGCCGCCGAAAGCTGGTACGGCCTGTTCGCGCCGGCCAAGACGCCCAAGGATGTCATCGATCGCCTCAATAAATCCGCCGCAGCGGCGGTTCAATCCGAGGCCTTCAAGCGGCTCGGCGTCAACGAGGGCCTCGTGATGGTCGCGCGCCCGCCCGAGGAGCTCGACCGATATTTTCGCAGCGAGGAAGAGCGCTGGCGCAAGGTGATCCAGGACGCAGGGATCAAGGTCGAGTAGCGATGATGCCGGTCGCGGTGCTGCCGCGATCCAAATTCCCGACCGGCCGTTCTATTCTCTAGCGGCTATCAGGAACATTCGCTGACCGCTGGGGTTTCACAGCAAGTGTCCCTGAACACATTCGGCGAAACGGCCTTTGGCCCGACACCGAAGAATTTCGGCTGCCATTTCAGAACCCTGGGAGGATTACGATGTCCGGCATGGTACCGCGCATACTTGCTGCCTTAAGCCTCGCCTCAATCTTCATCGCCTTGCCTGCGTCGGCGCAGGAAATCGTGCGCATTCGCGGCACCATCGAACGCATCGAGGGTCCGGTTTACGTGATCAAGAGCCGCGACGGCACTGAGCTAAAGCTGACGCTGACCGACAATCCGCTCTATGTCGCAATCGCCCCGTCGACCGTGGCGGACATCAAGCCCGGGATGTTCGTCGGTTCCGCCGGGATGATGCAGCCCGACGGCACCCAAAAGGCCATCGAGGTGCACATCTTCCCGGAATCGATGCGCGGCACCGGCGAGGGCCATTACGACTGGGACCTCAAGCCGCAGAGCAAGATGACCAACGGCAATGTCGAGCAGACCGTTGCCGGGGTTGATGGACCGGTGCTGTCGGTCAAGTACAAGGACGGCGAGAAGAAGCTGATGGTGAGCCCCGAGACGGTGGTCGTTACCTACGTCCCCGGCAACAAGGATGAGTTGAAGCCCGGTACCAAGGTTTTTGTCGCTGCGAAAAAGCAGCCTGACGGGACCTTCCAGGCCCCGCGCGTCACCTACGGCAGAAATGGTGCAGGGCCGGCGTTCTGAGTCCGGTCTAAGCATCGTACCGCTATCGACAGACTCTACCAAGAAGAAAACCCCAAATAGGAGATTACCATGCGTTCAATCCTTTCGATGACACTGGCAGCTTGCACGATCGCGGTCGTGAGTTCGCCAGCCCTTGCACAAACGCCCGCGCCTGCAACGCCGCCGGCGCAGCCATCCGCGGGCGGCACCCCCGATGCAATGCCGTTCGATATTCCCTATGGAGTTTCGATCGGGCTCGAGCGCGCCCAGCAGGTGCTGGCCGCGGCCGAGGCCGAGGCCAAAAAGCGAAACTGGAAGATGAACATCGCCGTGGTCGATACCAACGGCGAGCTCGTCCATTTCGCGCGGATGGAGGGCGCGCAGATCGCGTCCGGCCCGATTGCGATAGGTAAGGCTCGCACCGCGGCACGCTTTCGCCGGGAGTCGCGGGTGTTTTACAACGCCTATGAAACCGGCCATTCCTATGTAGCCACGCTCGATCCCACTTTGGTCGCGAGCCCCGGTGGATTTCCGCTGGTCGAAAACGGAAAGCTGATCGGCGCGGTCGGCTGCAGCGGTGGCACCGGCGATCAGGATGCCACCGTTTGCAAGGCGGGCGCTCAAGGCGCGGAATAGCACGGCGTTTTTTGTCGCGGTGCGAAGTAGCCCCGAAGTCTGTTGGCGCCGCGGAGAGATCGCTCGCCGCGAGCGTGCGATCATGCGCTCGCGCCTCGATCATCGCATCGCAGCCACGGCAAATTCGCCGTGGCACGCAACAATTCGGCTCTTAGATAGTTCCGTAACGGAACGCTGGTTTAGCACACCGGCTCGGGATGGAGACCGTTCATGTGGATGCTGTTGCTGGTGCCTTTCGTGGGGCTGTTATGGGTGCCGTTCTATAATTCGCTGGAGCCGACGCTGTTCGGTTTTCCCTTCTTCTACTGGTACCAATTGGCATGGGTGCCGATCACTTCGCTATTGATCTGGCTGGTCTATCGCAGCCGCACGCCCGACGAAGCTCCGTCCCGTCCCCCCGGCAATTCCTGACAGGGCGTCGTCATGGCCATCGACTGGGTTGCTCTCGCGATTTTTCTCTTCTTCTTTGTTCTGGTCACCGTGATGGGCTTTTTCGCCGCGCGCTGGAAGTCCGGCCCGGTCAGCGCCCATCTGGACGAATGGGGATTGGGCGGACGGCAGTTCGGCACCTGGATCACTTGGTTCCTGGTCGGCGGCGATTTCTATACCGCCTACACCGTGATCGCGGTGCCGGCGCTGGTTTATGCGGTCGGCGCCTACGGCTTCTTCGCGCTGCCTTACACCATCATCGTCTATCCCTTCGTGTTCTCGGTGATGCCGCTATTGTGGAAGACGGCGCATGCCAACGGCCACGTCACCGCCGCCGACGTGGTCCAGGGCACCTACCATTCGCGCGGCCTTGAATTGGCGGTCGCGATCACCGGCATGGTTGCGACCATGCCCTACATCGCGCTGCAACTGATCGGCATGGGCGTGGTGATCAAGGCGATGGGTCTGACCGGCGAATTGCCGATCATTGCCGCCTTCATCATCCTCGCGCTCTACACTTATAGCTCCGGTCTGCGTGCGCCGGCGCTGATCGCCTTCGTCAAGGACATCATGATTTATATCGTGGTGCTGGTCGCGGTCGTCATTGTGCCGGCAAAACTTGGCGGCTATGGCGCGGTGTTTGCCGCCGCCAACGATGCGTTCGCGGCCAAGGGCGGCGCCACCGGCCTGATCCTGAAACCGTCACAGATGCTGGCCTATGCCACGCTCGCGCTGGGCTCGGCGCTGGCCGCGTTCATGTATCCGCATACTTTGACCGGGATCTTTGCATCGAAGTCCGCCGACACCATCCGCAAGAACGCGATCCTGCTGCCGGCCTACACGCTGCTGCTCGGCCTGATCGCGCTGCTCGGTTACATGGCCTATGCCGCGCAGATAAAGGTGTCATCGCCCAATGACGTGGTGCCGATGCTGTTCAAGGCGCTGTTCCCGTCATGGTTTGCAGGCTTTGCGTTTTCGGCGATCGCGATCGGTGCGCTGGTGCCGGCCGCTGTCATGAGCATTGGTGCTGCCAATCTGTTCACCCGCAATGTCTGGAAGAGCTATGTCGATCCGGCCATCAGCCACGCCGGCGAGGCGGCGGTGGCCAAGATCGCATCGCTGGTGGTCAAGCTCGGCGCGCTCGCCTTCACGCTGTTCCTGCCGGTGCAATATGCGCTCGACCTGCAATTGCTCGGGGGTTTGTGGATTCTGCAGACTTTTCCGGCGCTGGTATTCGGATTGTTCACGCGCTGGTTCCGCGCCGAAGGCCTGCTGCTCGGCTGGGCCGCCGGGATTCTCTGGGGAACGTGGACGGCGTGGAGCAACGGGCTGAAGCCGCTCGCGACCATCGATCTCGGCGGCGTCAGTTATTCCTTCTATGTCGGGCTCGGCGCGCTGATCCTCAATGTCGCGGTAGCAGTGATCGCGACTGTCGTTGTCGGGCTGATCTCGCCGAACCGAAGCAGCGTTGTTGCTCGATCCTAAGTACACTGGCTCCCCTTACCTCGCCCCGCTTGCGGGGAGAGGTCGGATTTTGCGCGTAGCGCAAAAATCCGGGTGAGGGGGAGTCTCCGCGAATCCGAATGCACGGAGAGAGCCCCTCACCCCAACCCTCTCAGAGCGAGCTTCTCTCGTCTCGACCCCGCGAAGAGCGGGGAGAGGGAGAAGTTTTTCCGCGCTTCAATCGACTCTCTCCGCCACAAACCGGTTCCGCAAGGTGCCGATGCCGGTGATCTCGATCTCGACGACGTCGCCGGCTTTGAGGTCGGGCGATGCCCCATCGGTGCCCATCCAGATCACGTCGCCGGGCCAAAGGGTAAAATATTTTGTCATCTCGGCGATGAACGGCTTTATCCCGAAGATCATGTCGTTGGTGTGGAAGCGGTTGCTCTCCTTGCCGTTCAACCTCACGATGGTTTCCATCTTGTCGAGGTCGGCCTCGGTTTCGATCCACGGCCCCATCGGCTTGAAAGTGTCGGCATTCTTGGCCCGCCACAATCCGCGATCGGCCTTCTGCCAGCTGCGTTCGCTGACATCGTTGCCGATGGTATAGCCGAACACGCAGGACATCGCGTCCGCCTCGGTGAGATGTTTTGCTTTTTTTCCGATCACGACGACCAGTTCGCCCTCATAATGGATCTTCTCGGTGGCGGTGGCGGGAATCACAATGTCCTCGTCATGCGCGATCAGCGCGTTCTGCGCGCGATAGCCGATCTCGGGCCGGTCAGGAACGTTCGGCACTTCGCCACGCTTGTCCGCGGCCTCCTTGAGATGCTTGAGGTAGTTGAGGCCGACGCAATAGAACGTGCGCGGCATCAGCGGCAGTTCGATCTTCACCTCGGCGAGGGAATGCGAGCGTGGTGTGCGCTGCCATTCGCCGAAGGGATCGCCGCTGACTGCGATGACGCGGTCGCCTTCGACGATGCCCCAGGAGGCTTTTTCATTTGCGGTGAATTTTAGCCAACGCATGTATGATCCTTTTTATTCAGCCGCGATCCGCGAAGGGGTTTTCCAGGCGCCGGCGGCCGGGCGCTTTAGCCCAAGATTCTCGCGCAAGGTCTTGCCGGCATAGTCTTTGTGAAACAGGCCGCGCCGCTGCAATTCGGGGACGATGTAACGCACAAAATCGGCGTAGGAGCCCGGCACATAGGTCGCCGCAATGACAAAACCGTCGCAGCCGCGCCCCGCAAACATCTCTTCCAGCCGGTCGGCGATTTCCTTCGGTCCCCCGACGATGGCGTCTGCCGTCTGGCCGCGGCCCGAAAAGGTGACAAAATCGCGGGTACTTGGATTGGTCTTGCCGCTGGTTCGCAAGACACCGTCGCGGATGCCGAGCATGCCCTGCATGCCCTGCAGCTCTTCCGTGCTCAGCGGCTCGTCGATGCCCTTGGCGGCAAAATCAAAATTCAGCCCTTCGGCCAATAGCGACAGCGCATCGATTTCGAGCGGCAGCTTTTGGATCAGCGCCATCTTGTCTTCGGCCTCGGATTTGGTCGCGCCGGAAACGGGCGTGATCAGATTGCAAAGAAACATCTGATCGGGATCGCGGCCCGCTTTCGCAGCCTCGTTCCTGATCGCGTCGTAGCCTTGTTTCGCGTTCGTCAGATTGCGCGCTGCCGTGAAAATGACCTCGCCCCATCGCCCGGCAAAACGCTGGCCGCGGCCGCTGGCGCCGGCCTGAATAACCACGGGATGGCCCTGCTGCGAACGCGGCACCGTGAACGGACCACGCGACTTGAAAAATGACCCCTTGTGATCAAGCCGCTTGACCTTGTCGGGGTCGGCGAAGCGGCCTGATTTCTTGTCGATCAAAAGCGATCCGTCTTCCCAGGAATCCCAGTGGCCGAGCACCACTTCCATGAACTCGTCGGCGCGGTCGTAACGCAGATCGTGCGCGAGATGCTGGTCGCGCCCCATATTGTGGGCTTCGCCGTCGTTCACGGACGTCACCACGTTCCAGGCGGCGCGGCCGCCGGTCATCAGATCAAGGGTAGCAAAACGGCGCGCCACATCGAACGGTTCGTAATAGGTGGTCGAGCAGGTCGATGCGAGGCCGAGCTTTTCCGTGACCATTCCCATCGTGGTCAGCACCACAATGGGATCCATCTTCACGCAGCGGATGCCGTACTCAACAGTGTGCCGGTGATCATTGCCGTAGCGATCCGGCATCGCCAGACGATCGTCGAAGAACGCCATGTGAAATTTGCCGGATTCGAGAATCCGGGCGATCTCCTGGTAGTAATCCGCCGACATCGAATCGTCGCGGGATTCCGGATGCCGCCATGAGCTCGGCAAATTGGTGCAGTTCTGCGCCTGCAGGAAGCCGACCATCACCATTTGCCGCGTCATGCTGCTCTCCCTGTGCCGCCCGAACGCGATCTCACGCGAGATCGAGCGCTTTGTCCAATTTGTATTCGTCTGCGAGCGCGCGGAACTTGTCCCAGGTGGCGTCTTCGATGTCGATGCCCGAAACCCTGCGCTGCTGCTCCCGGATATATTCGACCTCGCCTGGATAAAACACGCCGGTTGAACCTTCGGAGGGCGGGGTCGCTTTGAGATAGCGCGCGAACTCGGCGACTTCCTTCTTGAAATCCTTCAAGGGGCGGAACGCTGAGACATTGAACACCGCCATGAAGCATCCGTCATTGTGACGTCCCGTCGGTTCGACGCCGAATCCCAAGCCCGTAAGCAGTCCGCACAAAATCTCGACCATGGCAGCCAGGCCGCTTCCCTTGTAACCTTCGGTACCGCCGAGCGGCAGCAGCGCGCCGCCTTTGCGGAATTGTTTGGGGTCGGTGGTCTGCCGCCCGTCGCTGTCGACGATCCAGCCAGTCGGAATTCCTTCGCCGCGCGCAGCCGCAAGCTGGATCTTTCCGGCCGCGACCGCCGACGTCGCCATGTCCAAATAGAACGGCGCCTCGAGGTCCGACGGCACCGCGATTGAAATCGGATTGGTGCCGAGCCGCGCCTCGCGGCCGCCGAACGGCGCAACGTGCTTCGGCGAGCGTCCGGAATCGGCGGTGGCAAGACCGATCATGCCTTCGCGCATCGCCATCATCGGATAGGCGGCGAGCCGCCCGACATGGCTTTGGCGGAACACCGTGCAGGCCGCGACATTCGCGGTCTTTGCCTTCGCAATCGTCAGCGCCATCGCCTTGGCGTTGACGTGAAACCCGAAACCCCAATGGCCGTCGATCACCGTCGTGGTCGGCGTCTCCTGCACGATGGTCCAGTTCGCGCCGGGAACGATATGTCCGACCTTGATGCGGTCGATATAGGTCGGTATCGCGATCACACCGTGCGAGTCGTGGCCGGCGAGATTGGCGTTGACGCAGCCGGCCGCGACCGCATTGGCCTCTTCCTCGGTCGCGCCGGCGGCCTTGAGCAGCGCAGCGCCAATACGCGTGAGACGGTCGGCCCGAACGATCGGCATGGGGATTCCTCGTGCGATGCCCGCGCCTAAAGACGGGTCTTGCTTGTTGTCGGCCTCATGGTCTCAAAGCGATGGCGGAAGAGCAATGGCCTCACGGCAAATTCTTGGCTGCGTGCGACGCAACGCGCCCGGATCGGCGTGTCCCTGCCGCCGGCAGGCTCACCGCCGGGGTTGGGCCGGCGAACGGCTGACAAAGCCGTATTTTCCCGGCTTTCGGGCGCCGTTATTGGCATGCCGTTTACTCTGACTCCGAACTTATTGCCCCCCAATAACGCCCATTTAGGCGTCTTCCCCGCATAAATCCGCTTTGGGCTGGGCAATTGTAGCGACCGGGAGCTAAAGGGCTTGGAGACGAATTTCGCGCGTACGTTTGCGGCGTTGAGTGCGACCAACGAAGCGATCCTGTATGCAAAATCGCCTGAGGAGCTATACGAAAAAGTCTGCGAAGCCGCGTTTTCCAGCGGGGACTTCCTGGCGGCGGCTGTCTTTTTGCTGGAACCGGGCACCAATCTGCTGCGGTTTGCCGCCGGCTTCGGCGACGACATCAAACGGCTGCGGGCGATCGATATTTCGATTGTAGCAAACACGCCCGAGGGGTCAGGCGTCTGCGGACAAGCCTTTCGCGACCAACGCTTGAGCATCAGCAATGACTATTTGAACGATATGCGTTCGCTGGCCTGGCGGACGGGAGCGGCCAGGGAGAATGTCGGCGCGGCGGCGGCCTTGCCGCTGATTTGCAACGGCCGCAGCGTCGGGGTTCTGCTCGTCACGCGGCGCGAAGCCGGTTCGCTGACCGACCCGATCGTCTCGCTGCTCGAGCGCATGTCGGCGAACATTTCATACGCGCTTGGCAATTTCGATCACGAGGCTGCGCGCAAAAGCAGCGAGCGAGCCATGCGAAGGCTCAACCGGATGTTCGGCGCCATCAGCGCCACCAACGAAGCCATTCTGCGCGCCAAGACCGAGCAGGAACTCTACCAGCTCGTTTGCGATGCCGCGGTTCATAGCGGAAAATCCGTTGCCACGGTGGTCTTCCTCGCTGAGCCGGGCTCGACCTGGCTGAAACCGGTCGCCGGAACCGGTGAAATCGTCGAACTGATCACGCAGACGCGGTTCTCGATCGACCCGGATAATGTCTATGGGACCGGTGTCTGCGGCAACGCATTCCGGACCCAGAAGCCTTGCGTCAACAACGATATTCTCAAGTCTCCTCAAGGGCAGCCCTGGCAGCAGGTGGGACGCGACATGGGGGTGGTGGCTTGCGTCGCGGTTCCCTTGATCAAAGTCGGCAAGAGTGTCGGTGTGTTGATGTTCTTTGTCAGCCAATCCTGGGCGGCGGACCGAGAGATCATCGCGCTACTGGCCCGGATTGCGGAGAATGTCTCGTTCGCGCTCGATAATTTCGAGCGCGCGGCCGAAAAGGAAAAAGCCGATGAACAAAAGGAGCGCCTGACGCGGATGTTCGCGGCGCTGAGCGCGACCAACGAAGCGATCATGCGGGCCAAGTCGCGTCCGGAGCTCTTCGATCTGGTTTGCGAGGCGGCGGCAAAGGGCGCGAAATTCAGCTCCACGACTATTGCTCTCGCGGAACCAAATTCCGAGTTTCTGCGAGTCGTTACAGCCAAGGGGCCGAATGCAGACGAGATGATGAATCTCGAATTTGCGATTACGGATTCGCGGCCCGAAGGCCGCGGGTTGACCGGATCCGCATTCCGGACATTGCAGCCTTGCATCAGCAATGACTTTCTCGCCGATGAACGAACCAGGCCGTGGCACGACAATGCGCG
>WNFM01243247.1_pt1 | contig 12443 bp, 10 predicted proteins | sample 5400271 | NCBI WGS metagenome assembly WNFM01 (sample SAMN13153352, study PRJNA577476) | soil metagenome | isolation source: 60 cm saprolite on Douglas fir-dominated hillslope | place: USA:California | collected 2013-09-17 | reverse complement strand
CGTGAGCTGACTGCCGCCGAACGCCTGCTCGCGCGTGTACACGGTCTGCTCGTTGCGCAGCACCGTGATGTTCATGACGTTCGCGCCCAAATCGACCAGCGCGATGTTCTGGTCCTTGCCGTTATCCGGGAATTGCTGCTGAATCAGCTCGAAGGAAGTTTGGATGGCGTAGGACTCGACGTCCATCACTATGGCTTTGAGGCCCGAGGCTTCGGCCACCGCGACGCGGTCTTCGACCTTTTCCTTGCGCGAGGCAGCGATCAGCACTTCGACCTCTTCAGGTCCTGAAGGAGAAGGCCCCAACACCTGAAAGTCTAGGTTGACCTCCTCGAGCGCGAACGGGATGTACTGATTGGCCTCGCTTTCGACTTGGACTTCCAGCTCTTCGTCGCGGAGCCCCGCCGGTACGATGATCTTCTTGGTGATCACTGCGGCCGTGGGCAAGGCCAGGGCGACGTTTTTCGTGCGCGTCGCGATTCTCTTCCAGCCCCGCTGCACGGCATCGACCACGGCGTCGAGATTGGTGATGTTGCCGTCCAGGACTGCGTCCTTCGGCAACGCCTCGATAGCATAGCGCTCGACCCGCGGATTTCCCCTGCCCGCATCGGCGAGCTCAACCAGCTTCACCGAGGACGAAGAGATATCCATCCCGAACAGCGGCGGCGCTTTCGGCTTGAAAATATCCAAATTCAAATTTAGCTGCAACCGGGATTTCCCCTTCAGGTATGGCTGGTTAGGCGCGATTAGTATAATTTACGTTAAATGCTAGCAACAACCCCACACCCTGTAAAGTAAATTTTTCACGCGAGATATTAGGTGTTTAGGGTGAACCTACCGCTCTTTCAGCTCTCTATAATGGGCGACCTTTTCCCGGATATCCCCTGAATGTGGCTTCGATGGTTCGCCTTCCCGGCGTTGGCGCTGGCCGGGTTGGGAGTAGTGAGTTTGGCGCTGCTGGGTTTTGTGATCCTCCTTGCGTACCCTAACCTGCCCTCCATCGAGGCGCTCACCGCGTACCAGCCGAAGATCCCGCTGCGGGTGTACACCGCCGACGGGCTGCTGATCGGGGAGTTCGGCGAGGAGCGCCGTTCCCTCGTCAGCATCGAGGAGGTTCCTTCTCTGATGAAACAGGCCATCCTCGCGGCCGAGGACGAGCGCTTTTACCAGCATACCGGCGTCGACTACCACGGGGTGCTGCGCGCGGCCTACTCCAACTTGGTGACCGGCGGTAAGACTCAAGGGGCTTCGACGATCACGATGCAGGTCGCGCGAAACTTTTTCCTCTCCCGGGAAAAAACGCTGACCCGCAAATTGTATGAGGCGCTGCTGGCGTTCAAGATCGAAAACAGCCTTGGCAAAGATCAGATCCTGGAGATCTACATCAACCAGATCTATCTCGGCCAGAGGGCCTACGGGTTCGGCGCAGCAGCGCAAGTCTACTTCGGCAAGACGCTATCGCAGCTCAACGCCGCCGAGATCGCGATGCTTGCCGGGCTGCCCAAGGCCCCCTCGTCTTTCAACCCGGTCATCAATCCCAAACGCGCCAAGCAACGCCAACTCTATGTGCTGCGGCGCATGCGCGAGCTCTCCGTGCTCGACGACGAGCAATACGAGGAGGCCCAAAAGATTCCGATCAGCGTCAAGCGCGAAGCCGTCACCGAATACGAGATTCACGCCGAGTTCGTCGCCGAGATGGTCCGCCAACTGCTTTATGAGCGCTATCCCGAGGAAGTCTATTCACGCGGCTTTCGCGTCTACACGACGATCACGCGCGCCGACCAGGAAGCGGCCTACGCGGCCCTCCGCCAGGGCTTGATCGAATACGACCGGCGCCATGGCTATCGCGGCCCCGAAGGATTCGTCGATCTCAAGGATGCGCAGGAGGAAGACTACGAGGAGGCGTTGCAAGATCATGTCGACAGCGACGACCTTCTCGCGGCACTCGTTCTTGAGGCGACGCCGAAACGGGTGACAGCCTATCGGCGCGGAGGAGAAACCGTCACCGTGTCCGGAGAGGGGCTCAAGTTCGCCGAGCGCATGCTCGATTCCCGCACCCCACCGACCCGCAGGATCCGGCGTGGTGCGGTGATTCGCATCCAGAAGGACGACCATAACGATTGGCAGATCGTCCAGCTCCCGGACGCCGAGGGCGCCTTTATCTCGGCCAACCCACAGGACGGCGCAGTACGCTCGCTCGTCGGCGGCTTCGATTTCAACCGGAGCCAGTACAACCACGTGACCCAGGCCTGGCGCCAGCCCGGCTCGGGTTTCAAGCCTTTCATCTATTCGTCCGCGCTGGAGAAGGGCTTTACCCCGGCTACCGTGATCAACGATGCCCCCGTGGTGGTCGACGCGGCGCTGACGGGCGGGCAGGTATGGGAACCGAAGAACTATGACGGCAGGTACGAAGGGCCCATGAGCATGCGCATGGCGCTGGCCAAGTCGAAGAACATGGTGTCGATTCGTATCCTGCAGGCGATCAGCCCACAGTACGCGCAGGATTACATCACCCGATTCGGCTTCGATGCCGATCGTCACCCGCCCTACCTCACCATGGCGCTCGGTGCGGGCTCGGCCACGCCGCTTCAGATGGCTCGCGCCTTTTCGGTGTTTGCCACCGGCGGATATCGCACCGAGCCGTACGTGATTCAGAAGATCGTCGACGACCGCGGCAACGTCCTCGCGGAAGCGCAGCCGGCCCGCGCCGGGGACGAGACCCTGCGGGTCATCGACGCTCGCAATGCCTTCATCATGGACAACATGATGCACGATGTGATGCGCTACGGAACCGGAGCGCGCGCTATGGCGCTCGGGCGCCAGGATCTCGCTGGCAAGAGCGGCACCACCAATGACTACGTTGACGCTTGGTTCAGCGGCTATCAGCCCATGCTCGTCAGCATCGCCTGGGTGGGCTTCGATCAGCCGAAAAAACTCGGCCCTGGGGAGACCGGGTCGGTCGCGGCGCTGCCGATCTGGATGAGCTACATGGCAAAGGCGCTAAAAGGTATGCCGGAAATGGCCCAACGCAATCCCGAGGGGGTCGTCGTGGTCAAGGTCAACGAAAACGGGCTTCAGTCGCCCGATGGAAGGCCGGAATTTTTCTTTCGCGAGAACGTACCGCCCGAGCAGGGTCCGGTCGATCCCGGAGTGAGGACAACCGAGGACGTCAGGAACCAGTTGTTCTAGCTCGACCGGAAACGCGCGACTAGCGCAGCACGACGGCACGGCGAGATTGTTCGCTCACCAGCCTCGACAGCGCCGCCAGCAACTCGCCGTCCTCTCGGGTATCGACCCAGTCCGACCCATTCCAGCGGAAATGGTAGCCTCCCGATCTTGCTGCGACCCAGATCTGACGCGCTGCAGAATGGCGGTTGACCACAATGCGGCTGCCGTCGGCGAACTCAAGCTCCAGTACGCCGGAGCCTTTGGGCTCGCAGTCGCAATCCGCCCCGCTTTCCTCCACCGCCCGTGCAATCCGCTCCAGCATCGCATCGGCCAGGCTGTCGAATTCGCTCGGGGTCATCGCCGTGCTAAACTCGTTTGCACAGACTAATTATCGGCATCGCCATGCGCCGCGCCGTCGGCCTCATTCTCGTTTTCCTCGCCCTCTCGGCCTGCGGCAACAAAGCGGCGCTCTATCTTCCCCCGCCGGAACGAGATCCGCAGCAGGATAGCAAACCCGCGCCGCGCCAGTGAATTTTTTTTCGTACCAGGACGGCGCGCTTTGCGCGGAGAAAGTGCCGCTCGCATCCATCGCGGCGCGATACGGCACGCCTTGCTACGTGTATTCGCGCGGCGCGATCGAGTCCGCCTACCGTGAGTTCGAGCGCGCCTCCGCCGAACGCGACGTCCTGATCTGCTATTCGGTCAAGGCCAATTCCAATCTCGCCGTGCTGAACCTCTTTGCGCGCCTCGGCTCGGGCTTTGACATCGTCTCCGGCGGCGAGCTCTCCCGCGTTCTGGCGGCAGGCGGTACCGCTTCCAAGACCGTTTTTTCCGGGGTCGGCAAGAGCGAAGCTGAATTGCGCGCGGCGCTCCAGGCAGGCGTTCTGTGCGTCAACGTGGAATCCGAAGGCGAGATCGAGCGCCTTGCGGCCGTCGCTTCAAGCATGGACAGGATTGCGCCGGTGTCGTTTCGCGTGAATCCCGACGTCGATCCGAAGACGCACCCGTATATCGCCACCGGGCTTTCGGAGCACCAGTTCGGCATTCCCTACGACGAGGCGCCCCGCCTCTACCGCAAGGCCGCGAAGCTGCACGGGGTGCGCGTCGTGGGCATCGATGTTCACATCGGCTCGCAGATCACCGAGGTCGGGCCGTTCGTGGCCGCCCTCGAAAAAGTCCTGGAGTTCGTCGACGCACTGGACGCTACCGGCATGCATCTGGAGCACATGGATCTCGGCGGCGGGCTGGGCATCCGCTACCGCGACGAAACACCGCCTGCGATCGGCGACTATCTCGGAGCCCTGTTCCGGCGCATCGGCAACCGCAAGCTCAAGATACTGCTCGAGCCCGGCCGCGCTCTGGTCGGGAACGCCGGGCTCCTGCTTGCGCGGGTCGAGTACCTGAAGCACGGCGTCGCCAAGAATTTCGCCGTCACCGATGCAGCAATGAATGACCTGCTGCGCCCGGCGCTCTACGACGCCTGGCACGGGGTGCTGCCGGTCACCCGGCGCGAGGGCCCGGTAAAGCGCTACGACATCGTCGGGCCGGTTTGCGAGTCGGCCGATTTTCTCGCCCGCGACCGCGACCTCGCGCTCGCAGGTGGCGACCTGCTCGCGGTCATGTCGGCGGGCGCTTACGGCATGACGATGAGCTCGAATTACAATTCCCGGCCGCGTCCCGCCGAAGTGATGGTCGATGGGAAAACGGCTCACCTCGTCCGGCATCGAGAAGTCGCCGAAAGCCTCTTTGCATCGGAACGTCTTTTGCCGTAAATTTAAGCGTTTGCCGGCCGCTTCCTGATGGAATACGCGGCTTTTTCCCTTCGTTAGCGAAACCATGGAACCCTCAGTGCAATGGCGCGTCGCAGCACCCACGTCCAGGCGCCTGTTCGTTTTCGGCGGCGTCGGCTTGCTCGTCGTCGCGGTTGTGCTGTTCGCCTATTTCGGCACCGAGATACGCGCAAACGAGCGCAAGGCGTCCAAAGGACCCGCGGCGATTCCCGTTTCGATCGCACCGGTTTTGCAGGAGGTCGTGCCTTTTCGCCTCCTGGCGATCGGCAACGTCGAGGCCTATGCGACCGTGTCGGTCAAGGCGCGCGTCGACGGACAAATCGTCGAAGTCGGTTTCAAGGAAGGCGAGGAACTCCCGCGAGGTCGCGTTCTGTTCAAGATCGATCCGCGCCCCTATGAAGCGGCATTGCGCCAGGCCGAAGCCAACTTCCTGCGCGACACGGCGCAGAAGGATCAGGCCCGCTCGCAGGAGCGCCGATACCAGGAACTGCTCGCCAAGAATTTCGTCTCCAAGGAAGCCTACGCGCAAATCCGCACCAACGCCGATACGGCCGAAGCCGTCGCCCAGGGAAGCCGTGCCGCGCTCGACAACGCGAAGCTGAACCTGGAGTACTGCACGATCCGCTCCTCTATCGACGGCTATCCTGGAAAAATCCAAATTCAGCTGGGGAACCTCGTCAAGGCGAACGATACCCTTGCTCTGGTGGTGATCAACCAGGTCCACCCGATCTACGTAAACTTCTCCGTGCCGGAGCAGCGGCTCGTCGCCGTTCGCGGCTACATGTCCTCGGGTCCGCTCGCGGTCGACGCGCTGGCCCCGGGGTCGGATCAACCCGCAGCCTCGGGAACGCTGGTCTTCGTCGATAACGCCGTCGATCCGAGCACCGGGACCATCAAGTTGCGGGCGCGGTTCGAAAACGGCGAAAACGCGCTGTGGCCGGGCCAGTTCGTCAACGTGAGGATCAAGCTCTACGACCAGAAGGACGCCCTCGTCGTGCCATCCAAATCCGTGCAGACCGGTCCCAACGGTCAATACGTTTTCGTGGTCAAGCCCGACATGACCACCGAGGTGCGCAAAGTCACGGTCACACGCACCGAGGGCGACAACGCCATCATCGCGAGCGGTCTGGAAAAAGGTGAGCGGGTCGTAACGCAAGGCCAGCTGCGCCTCGGGGCCGGGGCGAAGGTCGTAGTCAAGTCGTAGATCCTCAACTATGAATCTATCGGAACTCTTCGTCCGCCGTCCCGTCATGACCGTGCTGGTCATGGCCGGGATCCTGATTTTCGGACTGGCGAGCTACCGCCTGCTGCCGGTTTCTTCGCTGCCCAACGTCGATTTCCCCACGATCCAGGTTTCGGCCCAGCTTCCCGGCGCGAGCCCGGAGACCATGGCCGCGGCGGTGGCGACGCCGCTCGAGAAACAGTTCTCGACGATCGCCGGAATCGACCAGATGACTTCGCTCTCGGGCCAAGGGATATCGTCGGTCACCATCCAGTTCTCCCTCGATCGCGATATCGACGCCGCGGCACAGGACGTCAATTCGGCGATCGCAGCGGCGGCAAAGCAGCTGCCGCCCACCATGACGACACCGCCCTCGTTCAGGAAGGTCAACCCGGCCGATGCGGCAATTTTTTATCTGACGCTCACCTCGGACACCATGCCGTTGTCCACCGTCAACGAGTACGCCGAAACCTTTCTCGCGCAGCGCATTTCGACGATTTCCGGGGTGGCCCAGGTTCAGGTACAGGGCCAGCAGAAATACGCGGTGCGCGTGCAGGTCGACCCCAACGCGCTCGCCGCGCGGGGAGTCGGTATCAACGAAGTCGAGCAGGCGGTCGCCAACGCCAACGTCAACCTGCCCACCGGCACGCTATACGGCAAGGACCGCATGTTCGCCATACAGGCGACGGGCCAGCTCTACGAGGCGGCTGCCTTCCGGCCCATCATCGTCACCTTCCGCAACGGCGCTCCGGTCCGCTTGAGCGAGCTCGGCCGCGTCATAGACAGCGTGGAAAACGACAAGCTCGCCGCGTGGTTCAAGGATGATCGCGGCATCATACTTGCGATCTTCCGGCAGCCCGGCACCAACACCATCGAGGTCGTGGACGCCGTCAAGAAACTCCTACCGACCTTCCGCACCGAGGTCCCCGCGGGAGTCAGCATCAACGTGATGTATGACCGGTCCACCTCCATCCGCCAGTCGGTCGAGGACGTGCAGTTCTCGCTGATGCTCGCGCTCGGGCTCGTGGTCATGGTGATCTTCATGTTCCTGCGCAACATTCCCGCAACGGTGATTCCAAGCGTGGCGCTGCCGATGTCGATCATCGGCACGTTCTCGCTGATGTACCTGTTCGGCTACAGCCTGGACAACATCTCACTGATGGCGCTGACATTGTGCGTGGGATTCGTGGTGGACGACGCGATCGTCATGCTGGAGAACATCTCACGCCACATCGAGATGGGGAAGAGCCCGTTGCAGGCGACGTTCGACGGGTCGAAGGAGGTCGCGTTCACGATACTGTCGATGACGATTTCGCTCGCGGCCGTGTTCATCCCGGTGCTTTTCATGGGCGGCATTCTGGGACGGCTGCTGCACGAGTTCGCCGTCACCATCATCGTCGCGGTACTGATTTCGGGATTCGTCTCGCTAACGCTGACACCCATGATGTGCAGCCGCATCCTCAAGCCGCATGGCGACGTCAAGCACGGGAGGCTTTTTCTCGCGAGCGAACGGGCGTTCGACGCGGTGAGAGACGCGTATGGATCGAGCCTGAGATGGGTGCTCGGCAACCAGAGATTCGCGATGGCGGTGTTTTTCGGCGTCGTTATCGCCACCGGAGTGCTGTACGCGAAAATGCCCAAGGGCTTCCTTCCGAGCGAGGACGCGGGGCAGTTGTTCTGCTTCATCGAGGCGCCTCAGGACGTTTCCTTCGACGCCATGGTGACTTACCAGCGCTCGGTACTGGAGATCCTCCGCGCCGACCCCAACATCGAATCGGTGACCGGGTTCCTGGGCGCAACCTCGTTCAACCCTTCGCTCAACGTGGGCCGTGCCACCATGACCTTGAAGCCCCGCTCGGTGCGCAAATCCGCGGACGAGGTAGTGCGCGCCCTGCGCCCCAAGCTCTCCAACATGATGGGCGTCAAGGTCTTCGTCCAGAACGTCCCGGCGATCCGCATCGGAGGCCAGCTCACCAAGAGTCAGTACCAGTACGTCGTCCAGGGCGCGAGCACCGAAGAGCTCTACCACTGGGTGCCGATCATCGAGGACAAGCTCAAGACCCTTCCGAGCCTGCTCGACGTCTCGAGCGACCTGCAGATCGCCCGGCCGCAAGTCAACGTCGAGATCGACCGCGAGAAGGCTTCCGCCCTCGGCGTCAACCCCCAGCAGATCGAAGCGGCGCTCGCCAATGCCTACGGCTCGCGCCAGGTTTCGAACATCTACACCGCTACCAATCAATACTGGGTGATCCTCGAGCTCGAGCCGAGGTATCAGCGCGATCCCGCGGCCCTGTCCATGCTTTACGTGCGCTCCTCGAGCGGCGCGCTGGTGCCGCTCAACGCCGTGGCGAAGCTCAGCTACGGCGTCGGCCCGATGAGCGTGAGCCATCTCGGCCAGCTGCCCTCCGTCACGATTTCGTTCGACCTGCAGCCGGATGTAGCGCTGTCCGAAGCGATCGCTGTGATCCAGAGGGCGGCGCTGGACCTGCAGGTGCCGCCCACGCTGAACACGAGATTCACGGGCACGGCGCAGGCGTTTCAAGCCTCGCTCCAAGGCATGGGCATCCTGTTGGTGCTCTCCATCCTCGTGATCTACTTAGTTCTTGGCATTTTGTACGAGAGCTTCATCCATCCGCTCACGATTCTGTCCGGATTGCCGACCGCGGGACTCGGCGCGCTGGTGACCTTGTGGGCTTTCAACATCGAGCTCAACATGTATGCCTTCGTCGGCATCATCATGCTGGTGGGCATCGTCAAGAAGAACGCGATCATGATGATCGACTTCGCGATCGGGGCGCAGCGCATGATCCGCTTCCGGCCTATCATGATGACGACGTTCGCCGCCCTCATGGGGAGCCTGCCGATTGCGCTTTCCTTCGGTGCAGGTGGGGATGCGCGCCGGCCGCTCGGCCTCGCGGTGGTGGGGGGGCTCTTGCTGTCGCAGTTCCTGACCCTCTACATCACGCCCGTGATCTACCTCTACTTCGAGCGCTTCCAGGTATGGCTTGGGCAGCGGCGACGCACGCAGCAAGTGGCGAGCTTGCGGGCAGCCGATTAGGCCGACCGGTTCGACGAGTCGAGCCGGACTACCCTTCGGCGGTCACGGATTGAGCTGCTTGTAGACGACGTCGGCGACATTGAGCAGTTGTTCCCTTCTTATCTCGCCGGAAAGCGCGTACCCGAAATTGCCGTCGACCCAGTAAAAAACCGACACGCGATCCTCCTGGCTGAAGCGGAAAGCGGTGTCGCGCGGCTCCCCTCTTTGCCTGGAAACGTACAGCGTGAGACGCTGACCGCGCGCATCCTGATACATGAAGTGCGCGACCGCCCCCTGGGGTCCGGAGAGCAGCCGACCTCCTACGAGTTCGTAGCCGAGCGGTGAGAGCTTCGGTGCCTTCAAGGTGGTGCCCAGGCGCCTCGACAGCCATCTCACGAGATGCTCCTCCTCGGCGGCGGTTACCTCCACCGGATGGCGTACCTCGGGCGAATACACCGCGTGCGCAGTCGCCGCCAGTCGGGCAAGCGACACCGGTAGCAACTGCGGGGTGATGAACATCCCACGAACCATCCAGCCGAGCGCGATTCCGATCGCGAATATCACAGCAGCAACGGCGTAGCGCCGCCACGCGTGCGGGCGCACTGCAAGCAGCGCCGGCGGCACGGGTTCGTCGAGCACCGGGTTGAAGAGCGAGCGGAGCAGGGCGTTTTGCTCGGCGTACGCGCGCAGCCGCTCCGCGTCCTCCGGGTGAGAAGCGAGCCACGCCTCGATCTCGGCCCGAGCGCCCTCGGAAAGCGCGCCGTCGATGTAGGTGTGCAAATCAGCCTCGGCGACCGGCTTCACTTCACGACTTTCAGGGGCATCACGGCCTGACCGCCGAGCAGCTGGCGCATGCGTTCGCGCGCCCGCGACAGTCGCGACATGACGGTGCCTATGGGGATATCCAGCGCACCGCTTACCTCCTCGTAGGTCAGCTGCTCCACTGCGACGAGCAGCACGACTTCGCGCTGCTCGGCCGAAAGTGAGCGCAGCACGCGGTCCACGTCCTGCAGTTCGAGCTGCTCGCCTTGGGTTGCGCGAACTGCAACGGCCGGGAGTTCATCCATCGCCAGCTCGATCTCGTAGCGGCGGCGCCTCGCCTGATTTACGAACACGTTGTGCATGATCGTGAACAGCCACGCCCTCAGGTCGCTTCCCGGGCGCCACAGATAGAATTTGTTCCAGGCGCGCTCCAGGGTGTCCTGAACCAAGTCGTCGGCGACGTAGCGGTCGCCGACGAGCGCGCGGGCGTAGCGTCGCAGCCGGGGAATGTGCTCGATGATGAGGCGGCGATCCATCTGCCGGGCATTCTAACGCGCAGCACGTTTTCTCGGGGACGCTCCGTTCGCCGGGAAACCGCCCGGCAATCCACGAACGCCGCTGTCGTCACGCAGGCAACGCGGATTTTGGTCATTGCTTCCTCCCCAAAAAAACGAACCCTGCGATACAAACGCACCGCTTGGCCCATTTATTCCGCGGGTTGCGGCCGCCCGCGTGAAATTCTGCCGGTTGCGGCCGGCGTAAACACGAGCCGCCCTCGCTATTCCGAGGCCGGCAGCGTTCGGACGGCGGCGCTCGCCGGAGGCGGGAAAATAAAAAAGGGTGGCCTTGTGCCACCCTCGAATCGCGTCATGGGGGACGCGAGGAATATCAGCGCAGACCGGTGACGTAATCGGCCACCGCGCGAATTTCAGGTTCGCTCATCCTTGCGGCGATCGCCTGCATCATCCCATTCGCGTCGTTCCTGCGCTCCCCCGAGCGGAACGCCTTCAGTTGCGCTTCGGTGTACTCGGCGTACTGTCCCGCCAGGCGCGGGTATTGCGCAGGTAAGCCCGCCCCGCTCGCGCCGTGGCAGGCAGCACACGCAGGAAGCCCTTTGGTCAGGTCACCGCCCCGCCAGATTTTCCTGCCGAGGGCGAGCGCATCCCGGTTTCTTACCGCGCCGGGCTTGGCCCGTTGCGCGGAGTAATACGCCGCCACGTCGCGCATGTCCTCCACCGAAAGACCGGCAACCATGCCGCCCATGATCGGGTTTTCCCGCTCGGCCCTTTTTCCGGCCGCGGGCTTGAAATTGGCGAGCTGTTTCTGCAGGTATTCGGGCACCTGACTGGCAAGCTTCGGATTGGCGGGGGTCGGGCTGTTGCCGTCGGCACCGTGGCAGGCCGCGCAAATCTTGCCGGCGATGCTTTGGCCCTTGGCGGAATCGGCTTTGGCGGCCGGCTCCGCGGCGGCGAGCGGACCGGCGCATACCGCGAAACTCAAAAGCGCCAAAGCTCGTTTCATGCCGTTTTTCTCCCCCTGAGTCTCGCTCAAAAGGCTGATATTCTAGCAAATTGATCCGCCCATCCATGTTGCTTTTCCGCGGTGTTTCTTTTTTCAAAAGCGCAGCCTCGTTCGAGGACGTTCCGGCCAGCGTTGGTGAAGTCGCCTTTGCGGGTCGATCGAACTCGGGTAAATCAAGTGCGATCAACGCGCTGGCCGGGAGCCAGTTGGCGTTCGTGAGCAAGACCCCGGGACGCACTCGACTCATCAATTACTACGCGCTCGGGGCGGATCGATTCATCGTGGACCTTCCCGGCTACGGTTACGCGAGGGTTCCCGATGCGGTGCGGGCGCCCTGGGAGAAATTATTGGGCGGCTACCTTCAGATGCGCGGGCCGCTGCGCGGCTTGGCTCTCGTAGTGGACGTGCGGCACCCGCTGACGGAGCTCGATCGGCGGATGCTCCGGTGGTTCGGCCCCACTGGAAAGCCCGTACACGTGCTGCTCACCAAAGCGGATAAACTCTCGCGGGAAGCGGCGCAGAAAATACTGCGCCGGGTCGAAGGAGAAATCGGGGCATTTGCCCCCAATACTTCCGTGCAGCTTTTCTCGAGCCTCAGAAAATCCGGGCTCGATCAGGCAGCAGCGGTGTTTCGAGGCTGGCTGGACGCGAGCGCGGCGGCGTCCCTCGAATCCAGCCGCTCTGAGCCAAACGAAAACCCCGGGCAAAACCCGGGGTTGGAAATAAAAACCCCCGGGCCAAAAGGGGAAATCAGCCCGGGGCAAAATGCCTTAAGGTTTAAGGCATCCCGCTCAGGGAGGAGAAGCGGGAGACGACCGAAGCCGTCTAAGGTATAAGAGCGGCGGGACGATGGAAAAGTTCCGCGGTCGATCGTCCGAAAAATAAGCGACTGATCCACCTGGTAAAAAAGGAGCGGTCATGCAGGTCTACGGCAGTTTTCCGGCGG
>WNFM01217782.1_pt1 | contig 12444 bp, 12 predicted proteins | sample 5400271 | NCBI WGS metagenome assembly WNFM01 (sample SAMN13153352, study PRJNA577476) | soil metagenome | isolation source: 60 cm saprolite on Douglas fir-dominated hillslope | place: USA:California | collected 2013-09-17 | reverse complement strand
GAGTGCAAACGCTCCTTCCAGCCGCGGCAACGCGATGCGTACCGCGTCGATTGGCTCGCATCCTTTCTTCAGCTGCTGGCTAACGAGATGAGCGATCACCTCGGTATCTGTGTCCGTCGCAAAATGCGCTCCGGCCAGCTCGAGCTCATTACGCAGTTCGCGATGATTTTCGATGATGCCGTTGTGGACGACCGCAACCCCATCAACCGCGTGCGGATGTGCGTTGTTTTCGTTCGGACGGCCATGAGTTGCCCAGCGCGTGTGGCCGATGCCGATGAGGCCGGCGAGCGGCTCACAAGTAAGTTTGCTCTCGAGGTTCTTGAGTTTTCCTACTGCGCGCCGCCGCGTAAGGAGACCGCGTTCGAGCGTGGCGATACCGGCTGAATCATATCCTCGATATTCAAGCCGCCTCAGTGCATCCAAAATCGGAGCAACGGCTGGCCCTTGACCCACGACACCGACGATTCCACACATCTTCCTCTCCGATGCATCTACCATCCGCCGCGTAAGGCACTGGAATGCGAAAATGGCGCGGTTGTTACAGGCGACGGAATGACGCCGTGATTTTCGTGGCGTGAAGCCACGGACGCGGTTCTTTCCGCATAGCGCCCGAAGCTGATCTCTTGCTGGTAACTTGGTTTCTCGAATACTGCTGACAGCAAAGATGCAAGAGGAGATTTCCTCCTCAGCGCATCAAGATCGATGATACGAATAGCATGCCGGCTCTCTCGTTCGATCAACCCGAAATCGCAAAATCTCATCATTATTCTGCTCAACGTATCGCAGTTAATGACGAGATAGTTGGCGATGTCGGTGCGCGACATCGGAAGCGCGACGGATATTTTGCGCGTGTCGTCACGGACATTCCTCAGCGCGAGGCCCAGAATAAAGGAGGCGACGCGCGGCTCCGTCTCAAGACGACCAATCATCAACTGATGAATGTTCACGCGAGCCAGCTGATTCAAGCACTGCGCTATCAGGAACGTCCAATAATCATGAGCTGGCACTGCCCGATCGATCGCAGGATGATCCAAAGAGACCAGTGATGTGGCAGTGATTGCTCGTAACGAGACTCCGGGTGTGGGGAGAATGGTCGACGCCGAGACGACATCTCCCGGCACCAGGAAATCCAATACCTGCAGCTTTCCTTTTGCAGGCATCGCATCAATTGCGAGCATGCCTTCCCGCAGGACGATCACTTTTTCCGCCGGAGGAAGCGGCACGCGTTGTTGCGGGCACAGGTGCAAACAGTCACCCTGCCCACAAACCGCTCCAATAAAGCGGGCCACCTCTGTTTCATGTGGCGCCGGACCTGCTGCGGATTGAAGCAGCAGCTTCGGCCGTGAGCTGTCGACAAGCGACATCTGCCCGGGGTTCATTCGCAAGCCCTCTTCAGGAGTCCTCACCGTTGACGTCGAAGTGAGTTCTCACCGTCCCTCAATTTAGCAGGGTATCACTCCTCGACGTCGAGCGCCCGGAAACAAACGGATTACACTGCGAGAGCGGGCTTGGCAGGATATCCCCGCTATTTAATGATCAAGATGGAGTAGGCCGAAAGAGCCGCGCCAAAAACAGACTAATACCTTTGGGACCGAACGGGCTAAAACCGGTCGCTCTATTTTGATCGGTATCCAAATAGATGAAGGTATTCGCGCCGATGACCGGATCCGTCGCGGCGGTCGCGTCGATACCGATCACATAAGTGTTGCCGAGCGTCGCATCATTGAGGAGAGCTCCGTACACCTGATACCCTGCGACGGTGTTCGCCGGCGTCATGAGGGAATCGGCCGCCGGCCAATCCGTGAATTGCCCATCGAGCGTGATCAGGTTTCCTACCTTCACTGGGACTAGTGTCGAGGGATCGGTGATGATGTATTGCGGAGGATTGCTGAAATCGCCGGGCAGAGCAGCTGCTCCGTTATCGATCAGGGCCACGAAATTGATCGACTTGGGTGCGGGCCCGTTGTTCGGCGTCAACAACGCCCGCGGGATTGCGATTTCGACACTTTCGCCATTGCTGGAAACGCCGAAATTGAGTGGGGCACCGCCGTTGAGTTGGGTCGCTACGCCGGTGGAAGTGACCGAGTACAGATGGGGCTGAACCACGCCGCTCGAATTGGCGGAGAATTGCACTTCATACTCGGCACCGACGCTGCCGAACGGAGAAAAACCGGTCGCTCTATTTTGATCAGTATCCAAATAGATGAAGGTATTGGCGCCGATGACCGGATCCGTCGTGGCGGTCGCGTCGATACCGATCACATAAGTATTGCCAAGCGTCGCATCGTTGAGGAGAGCGCCGTAGACTTTATAGCCTGCGACGGTGTTTGCCGGCGTCATCAGGGAGTCGGCCGCTGGCCAGTCTGTGAATTGCCCATCAAGCGTGATCAGGTTTCCAATCGTGGTCGGCATTTGTGTTATCCCTCAAACGATCCCGGCCCTCACCATGCGTGACGACGCTTCGGCAAATCAGATCGTCACGGCGCACCTTTTTCGCATCGATCGCAACCGGGAGATCGGCGCTCGCGTTTTCCTCATCTGGCAATTACATTGCAAGGCCGCGTCAAGCGGCCATGGCGCGGCACACAACGTTCCTTCAGACGTGCAAGCATGTCCAGTGGGAATCCCTGTTGCGGGTCAGACTTCACCGCTCGTTGCTCAAGCGGAAACCGCATTCGGCATCGTCAGCAAATCGCGGAACAGAATCTCACCGTTGCGGTTCAAGACAATCAAATTGGCCGGCGTCCAAATTCCCGCGGGTCAAGCCTGACCTTGCCGCCAAGTAAGCGGTCCATTCAGGCCCGAAACCAAGCAGGAAGTTGCCCGGCAAGGAACCTGGATGGAGTTTTTTTGCTGTGCCAGGATGCATCCATCAGTGTGCGCATCGATCAGGGCTGCGGCCAGTTGCAAGCCGCCGCGATCTTACGTCGGACGGGATCAAGGCCGACCAATTGAAACGTGCTTTCAGACGGCGGAGCTTTTCCAGCGTACACTCTAACGAGAATCTGGCCGCCATCCGGCATCGAGCGCAGGAAGCGAACAACGTCGCCCTGAAAGGCGAGGCTTTTCCCCGCCTCCGCCGGTCTCCAGCGCTGTTCAACGGGCGGCTCTTCGTTGATCCGGTATACGACCTTCACCTCACCATCCGTGGCCTGTTTCCAGGAGCCCGTCGTGGAAATTATCAGCTCGGTGCGCTGGGCGCGACAATGAATGGCGAACGAGGACGGCGCGTCTTGCGACGACGCGCGCGCCGTCGTCAGCGCAGCGATCTGCGGCTTATAGTCTACCGGCGAGGTCGTCTCGCTGACGATCCAGTTCGGGCCTTGAGGCTGCACGGCGTCAGGTGTCACTTCCTGCAAGAGCTCGTCGACGCACTTCAATCGCTCCATGCCTTCAAACTGTGAGCATGCCTTCAGGCGATCGACGGCATCACCGGTTTGAGCAAAAGTGGCATGGCTCAGGCTTGAGAACACGGCTATAGCGAGTGCGCCCGCATGCTTCATTGTGGTGGCACCGCTGTTACGGCCTGCGGACGATCAAGCCACTCCTGCGCCGGCCGGAACCGGTCGAGACCCGGCACCTTGGCGCGCAGGTTGACTTCCTTCCACTTCGGATCGAAGCCTGCGGACTGCAATCTGTCGAGGCGGCTGAAAAGGTGATCCACGAAGCGTGCCACGCGCCCGTATCGATCGGACTGTTGAGGCCAGTTGTAGGCCGCAAGGATGGTGGGGACGGCGATGGTCGCGATCCGCTCACCCTTCGGCACCAGGCTCGGATAGTCCGTCGCCTCGATAGATGAGGGAAGATAATAGTCCTCGAATTTGGTGTCATACTCGACCGCGAGAAACTTAAAGCCTGGATCCCAGCGTCCCTTCAGAAAGGCATCAACGGGCTTTGACGTCACGAACACGACGGCCGAGACTTCTCCGCGCTTCATTTGCTCCAATGCCACCTGATGCGGAATGAACATCTTTTCCACATTTAGACCCAACCGACTGAAGATCAGTGGACCGGAATAGGCGGCTGCCGTGCCTTGCGTGTTAAAGTTGACCTTTTTGCCCCTGAGGTCTTCGAGCGACCGGATCTCGGGACGGACGAAGATGTGCAATTCGGACGGAAAGAGGCTCAGAATGTAGACAAGGCGCCGTTCGATAAACGGTACCTGAGCCTTGTACTCGTCAAGGGCATCGGTATTGATGATGGCCGCGTCAACACCCCTGAGATATAGCAGCGAGTTGACATTTTCGGTTGCACCTTGCGTCACGATCGGGATGACGTGGAGCTTGTCCTCTTCATTCACGACGCGAGCGATCTCTGCCGCGAGTCGAAGCGGAGCGCCTTCGATGAACCCACCGGCGAGACCGACGGTCCATGCGTTGATGCGTTCTTTCGCGGCTATGTCGGCCTTCTTCGCCACCGCCGCGGTCGCGGCCGTCGCCGTCTCGCGCCTCGGGAGGGATTGAGCATTGGCGGCCAACTGGAAGCCGAACAAGGCTAATGCCATCGTCGAAGAAAACTTGATGAGCGACATGAGCATCTCCATCCTCCAGTGATTACCGCCGGCTGGCCGAGCTACGAGTGATCGCTATTTCAAGGTTTTGATCCGCTCCTTCGCGTCCTCGATGCCGCCTGCCTGCGCCCATTCATAAAACTCGCGCGCCTTCGCCAGATTACCGGCGATTCCGCGTGCGCCCCACGAGTGCAACACGCGCGCGTCGTAAGTCTCGGCCAGCATGAAGGCGGCTCGCGCGCTGCCCCGCTCAAGAGCATGTTCAAGCAACGGCCGGGCGCCGCTGATATCAGCTTGCAGAAGCAGTGCGTTTGCCCGAGCAAGCAGCCGCTGTTCGTCCACGAGCGGGCGGGAAGCGGCGCTCGTCGACGCAGATCGCTCTGTCGCCATCGCGACTTTCGGATCCGAATCCGACGCGGCTTCGCGAGAGGTCGACCGTGCCTCCGGACGCGGCAATTCCGAAGCGGACGATCGTCCCGAGGTCAAAGCGACAGCTTCGCCAGAAATCTGTTCCGCTGAGCGCTCCTTTCCCGCGATCGTCCTCAAAGAGGACTCGACCCTACGCTCCTGCGAGCTAGCAGCGGCTGGCTCGCGTAAGCGAACGGCACCAGAAGCATTCAGGGCAGCGATCTGCCGGTTGGCGGCTTCGAGTTCATTCTTGACGGAGGTAAGCTCGCGCGTAAGGGCGTCGGCGCGATCGCGCTCGCGGGCGAGAGCCAGTTTCTGCTCTGTTGCGATGGCGCTGTTTGTCTCCGTCACCTGCAACACCTCGGCGTGTGCGGCAGCGAGAAGTGCGGAACGCTCCCCGACCTCCTTCCGCGCCGAGGCAAGCTCGCGGGCGAGCGTCTCGGTCTTTTCGCGTTGCTTGCCAACTGCCAGGTCTTGGTCGATTTTCGCTGCCTCAGCGGTTCGCGCGGCCTCCAGGCCCGCGGCACGCGCCGCATCAAGCTCTGCCCGGAGGGAGGTTAGTTCGCGCGCAAGGGCATCGCCCCTGTCTCGCTCTTGCTTGAGCGCCAGCTCTTGTTTGATCTTCGCTGCCTCAGCGGTTCGCGCGGCCTCCTGGCCCGCGGCACGCGCCGTATCGGACTCTGCCCGGAGGGAGGTTAGTTCACGCGCGAGGGCGTCCGCCCTGTCTCGCTCCTGTTTGAGCGCCCGCTTTTGCTTGATGTCCGCCTCAGCGGCTTGCGCGACTTCCGAACCTACCTTCCGCGCGGCGTCGAGTTCTGCCCGAAGAGAACTAAGTTCGCGCGCAAGGGCATCTGCCCTGCCCCGCTCCTGCTTGAGCGCATGCTTTTGTTTGATCTCCGCCTCGGCGGCTTGCACGACTTCCGAACCTACGTTCCGCGCGGCGTCGAGCTCCGCCCGGAGGGAACTAAGTGCACCTGCAAAGGCGTCCGCGGCTTCCGAACCTGCGATCCACGCCGAGTCGACTTCCGCCCGGAGCGAGCTAAGCTCACGCTCAAGGGTGTCTGTCCTGTCTCGCTGTTGATCAAGCGTCTGCCGTTGCTTGGTCTCCGCCTCGGCAGATTGAACGGGTTCCAGGCCCACGATCCGCTCTGCACCGAGCTCGCACACCGTGGCGGATTGCGAGGCTTTGCCCTGCGCTTCATCTAACTGTTGAATGGGAGTAAGCCGACCTGCAACAACGTCGACTTTCTCACGGCCGCGTTCGAGAATCTGCTTTTGCTCAATGACCTTCGTTTCAACAGCCTGCGAGACCAGCAAGGATTCGTCCCGCATGGCGTTGGGCTGCGCGATCTTAGGTCCCTTTTCGGTTGGTGCAACGACAGCCTGGGCCCGGGTCTTGCTTTCACCGCATAGTCCATTGTCCCAGATGGCTCCGATGAAAAGCCACAGAACACACACTTCTGCAATGACAGATGCACGTGCAATGACCCTGCGTAAGCCCTCGCCGGTTTTGCGTCCCAGCCGCCAATGGGTTGCGGAAAAAGCAATCGACGCGCCTTCCGTTTGAAACGAAACGCCTTGGCGCGCTGCCCAATGGGCAGCGGTCATGTCACCGGTATCTTGGTCCACCAGGAAAACCGGTTTTCCGTCCTTGGGTGTCGCCTCAATTGCCTGCAAGCCCATCATGATAACTCAAGTTGGGTCTTCACATGACACAGCTTTCACCGCTCGTTTGTCGATGTAGCAATTGAGGTAGTCAGAAGGGAGTAGCTATATCATCGCAGCAATTAAGTAGATCACCCGATCATTTGGTGGAACACCCGCACATTCGTGCGTAACTGCGCTAAGCATACACTTGAGCCAGCATCCTCAGGGAAAACACCATGAACAGATCATTCTCCATCTTCGCTTGGGTAGCCTCCATTGCGCTCACCTTGGCGTTGAGCACGCAGATCGGTATTTCTGCCCAATTCAAGGCTCCCGCCAAAATCAGCGCCGCGGCCAACCAAAAGCACCCGCATCGGCTGGTTGTGCAGGTCGACGTCAATGACCCCGCCGTTATGAATCTTGCCCTCAACAACGTGAGCAATGTGGCTCAGCATTACAGCGCGCTCGGCCAAAAGGTTGAGATCGAAGTGGTCGCCTATGGACCCGGGCTCCACATGCTGCGAGATGACACTTCCCCCGTCAAAGCGCGCATCAAATCCATGACCGAAACCATGCCACAGCTCGCCTTTTCTGCATGTGGGAATACGCGCGAGAATATGACAAGAGCTGAGGCGAAAGATATCCCTCTGATCTCGCAGGCGAAGGTCGTCGAAGCCGGAGTCGTCCGGCTCATGGAATTGCAAGAGCGAGGCTGGAGTTACCTGCGACCCTGAGAACTTCAACAGGACCTCGTCCCGTAGGCCCGAGCAGCGGCGGTGGCAATCGACGTTGGATGGAAGTTCAGTGACAGGTCATCTACGACCCCAAACGGCCCAACGCGTCCCGTTACACTGGCCTCGCCGATGGATTGGACGCGGACAATTCGGCAGCGGCAGCCTCGCTCTTTTCCGGTCGTTGCTGAACCGGGGCAAGTCCTGCGACCTGATCTCCGGGAGTGACGCCCGCGCGATCCTTGTGCGATATGGCCAGCGCCGCGAGCACGGTCCGGTTGTTGATCTCAAGCTTCTGATAGATGTTATGAAGGTGCACTTTGATGGTGCCATCGGTAATGTTCAGCCGGCGCCCAATTGCCTTGTTCGACAACCCTTCGGACACCAAGCGCATGATCTGGCGCTCGCGCTCCGTCAGCACCGCCAGCACATTCTCCGTGATAGCGATGTCCTCCGTGATAGCGATGTCCCCCGTGATAGGGATGTCGCTTTGCTCGTGAGCTAGGTCGCGATCGGAGGAGAGCAGCGGCAACCTCTGGCCATCGGCGACTTGCCGCAGGGACTGCAGCAGAATTTCGGGCGTCACATCTTTCAGGACGACGCCGTAGGCGCCGGCCGCGGCTGATATAACGAGTTCGTGATGTTCAACAGACGCGGTGAAAAAGACCAGCCGCGTGGTGAGACTCTCGGCGTTGACGATGGCGAGGATTTCCAGCCCGTTCAAGCCGGGCATTGACATGTCGAGGACGGCGATGTCCGGCACCAAATTCCGAATCGCTTCGATGCAGTTCGTACCGTCACTGCAACACGCAACAACTTTAAAGCCACTCTGGGCTCCGAGCAGCTTGGTCAGACCTTGCAGAACCACAGGATGGCGATCTGCGATCACCACGCTGGTGTAACGCATGGGCGGGTCCTCAGTTCTCCGCCCCCCAGTCCCTTTAACCCTAAACGTCCAAGTATATTTCCTCTACAGTTTCCCCGAAGTCACTTTTTTTTCGAAGACATTTCGCCGAAGTGCAAAAATGGCAAGCCAACGAAAGACAACAATAGGAGAAATTGGGATGTTAGTCTATCCGCTCGCCGACCCTCTTTCGGCAGCTCTTCATGACCGGCACGTCCTCTGCTCTCCCCTAGAAGTCTTTCTTGCACTGCAGTTGTCATCTAGCAAATTTCCTACAACGTTTAGTCGCGTCGCACGCGTAGCTCGATCAGAGAATGCGGCCTGCACAGATCAGAGCACCAGCCTACTGCGAACATCTCCTGCACGAACCACCGCTTGCTATGATGAAGGACATCCATCGGCGCTCGCCCGCCACCTATAACGAAAGGTATATAGGGATATCGGGGATTCGAATCTAAAATTAAAAAAGTTTTACAGAACGCAAGCGCGGAGCTTTCGGAATTTGACCACGAGATATTTCATATGAAAGCGGAGAGCCCACGATTAAGCCAAATATTTGATACTAAGACTTCCGCCTAAGAAGCGGTCCTCAACCCGTCGACAATCACCAGATGAGAGGGTCGGAGTTCATAGGCCGGCCCAGTGTCAATATTGCGTCCAGTGCTGGGAGGGTTACCATGAGGAGGCGACAATTTTTTGCGACCATACTTGTTGGGAAAAGTATTTTACTCAGAGAAGGACTTGCCAGAATCCTGTGCTCGGCAAATTTTCGGATCTTAGCCTCGGTATCTTGCGCCGATGATTTGCTCCCGAGCAAACTTCAACCACAGCAGCCGCTGTTTCTCGTCGTTCATACCGGCGAGGATTTTGACGCCGCGGTCGAACAAATCGAACTCCTCAGGGAGCATCACCCAAGCGGCCGCATAGCGATCGTGGCCGATCATTATCGGCTGGGCGAGCTGGTTTCTGCATTTCGGGCAGGCGCCAACGGCTATTTCGTCGACATCATGACGTGCGATGTATTCATCAAATCCATGGAACTGGTGATGATGGGTGAAACGATTTTCCCGCCGGCATTTCTGTCATTCGTTCTCGGTCCCGAAGGCGGGCAACCCGGCGAGACAATACCGCACGACGAAAACAACCAGGCGATCTTCATCGCGACTGAGGACACGCTCACGCCGCAGCTTTCCGCGCGGGAGAAATCAATCCTGCGCTGCCTGATCGAAGGCGACTCCAACAAATGCATCGCGCGAAAGATCGATATCGCCGAGGCAACCGTAAAGGTCCACGTCAAGGCGATCCTTCGCAAGATCCGGGTCCAGAATCGGACACAGGCAGCGATTTGGGGGATGAACAACGAGACATTGACACGCCCGGCGAACGACAGCTCCCCGCCCTCAACTTCCGATGTGGCCAAGCAGCTTCCAAAGCCCGTCGCGGTTATCTCCGAAATCAAGCAAATCGGGACATCGCCACCGCTAGGCGCAATCGAGCACGAAGCAAATCACGTTGAGGTGCCTCGCATCGACCGCCTGATCCGCAAGGGCATCAACCGAAGGGCTCAGGCTGCGGCCGGGCCCGGCAAATAGCCGGCGGGCGCGGCAAGCGATCCGCGCGTAGGACCGGCTTCCCGGGGTACCTGGTCGCGCCTGCACAACGTACCAAGAGGTCAGATTAACGAAGGTTAGAAAGGCTGTGGGCCTAGGTTACGCCTATCACGATTAGTTAGCCCAACGTCGTTAATGGGAGCGTTACCGTGTGCTGTTCGCAAACCTCCGCTTCACGCCAAAAGCAGTCTTTCGAAGTCCCTCGCTTGGTAAATCAGGACGCATTTATCGCTACAATCCCGCGCTCACTTGATAATTTCGGAATCAATGCCACCGACGAAATTTGTTACCACGGCTGATCTTTCATTGGTCCGAAGGGCGAGACCCAGACTTGCAGTAAGTGCTGGTGACTTTAACTGGATATACGATACGGCGTCAGAACGGCTCCGTGTCATGCATTTGGGAACGATTGCGATCCCGAGTGCCGTCGAAGGTTTGGACCAAGCTATCGAAAGAGCACGGGCTTTCGCCGCCGCAGGCGCCGATCTGACCTTCGTTGAGGCCCCGGTGTCGCTTCCGGAGCTCGAACGTATCGCGAAGGACGTCGGCGTCCCGCAGGTTGCCAATATCGTCTTCGGCGGAAAGACGCCTGATCCTGGCCGAAAGCATCTTGGATTTGCGATCGTTCTCTACGCCAATGCAATCCTGCAGGCGGCGTTGAAGGCGTCGAGTGAAGTTCTTACCGCTCTGAAAAACGACGGTTCCCTGGAACGCGTCTCGGAGCACCTCGCCTCCTTCAACGAGCGCCAGCAATCGGTCGCAAAGGATTTCTAGGACGACCTGGAGCGCCGCTATGAGGCGCAAGACATCGCGGCCGGCTGATCGGCAGGATCAAGATTCCAGATCCAGGGTCGACCCGTTCGATCGCGCGATTGCCACACGGCGATCTCCGGCTGACGTTCAAGCGTGCGGCTGATGTCATCCAGGCCCTCGATCAGGGCTTGCCGCCGTTGCGCATCGATGTCGAATGCGATCGGTGCGCCTTGCGGTGTCTGGATCGTCTGTTCCACGAGGTCGACAGTCAGCAGCGCGCCGTTTGCGGCCTCGTGCGCCGTGGCCATTTGAGGGTTCAAATTCTGTCAGGTATGCCAACTAAGTCAGAAGGTTATGCAGATTGTTGAAAACGCCGGCGATAGCATGTGATCAGCTGCTCGGTACTTTGAGGCCGCACGCTCAAACCGGTCAAAGTCATCCAACTTGGCGGGCTCTCTTCGAAGGTCCGCTTTGCGCGCCAGATGCGGACGTTCCCTGAAGGTCTGCGCTTTGACCTAACTCGGACATCGGCGCAACGGTGTATGCCTACGTTCACCCCTCCGGCTTCAATGCGCTAGTTGAACGGCCGCCAGCAGCTATGCCACGGTCGGGAGGAGACGCTCCACCTCTCCTCGCAGGTCCGCGATCGCCTTTGGATCACCCGAGAGATGCCGCAGCAGGCATCGCTGGAACAGTCCATCAAACAGCGCATAGAGGGCGGCAAAGCGGGACGCGACGCGCCACACCATATCTTCCAGGCTCTTGTCGATCTCGGCGACGTCGTCGCGAAAGGCCTCTTCAAACAGAGACTGCGAGCGGAGGTCGTACCAGAGGCGATGCATCCGAGCCTCGTCGCGAACCGTCTCGCCGAGTTTTTCCAGAAAACCCTTCATCAGTTCGTCGCGGCTTTGCGCCGCCGACGTGACCTGGTCGTACCGCGTGACGCACTTCGCCTTGTAGTGACGAACACAACAGCAGATCAGGTCGACCTTGTCGCTGAAGTAATAGTGCAGCACGCCGTGAGTAAACTCGGATTTCTGCGCGATCTCGCGCAAGCTGGTCCTCGCATAGCCGAGCTCAGCCAAGGTTTCCAACGCAGCCTCGGCAAGTTCGATTCGTCGTGCACTGAATTTGTCGACACGTGCACGCTCGATTCGATCCGAGGGCCTGTTCGGCCGTCTCGTCGCTTCAATTTTCCGCTGCGTCACTCCAGATTCTTTGCGCACGCTTAAACTCCGAATCACCCCGGCAGCAATAACGCCCTGAAGCGCCCTGCGAAATCATCCTCCACCCTCGTGGTCAAGGATTACTTGACAAGTGTAAAGATATTATTGGACAGATGTCAAGTTTCCAAGCATCGTAGCCGGAAGAAGCTGCGCACGGGGAGGAATAGCAGGCAGCACACCCGCACCGTTCAATCCGGTCAGCCGAAAGTTTTTCTCAGCGGACGAGGAGCAACAGGCTCGCCCCCGGGGCGGCAGCCTCACCGCTCGGCAGGCAGCGGCGCGTCACAACAAAGAAATCACAAAGGGAGGAGCATACGATGAGTGAAAAAAGTCTGGCAGGCCGCAAGGCTCTGGTCACTGGCGGCGCGCGAGGCATCGGCGCTGCGATCGCAGAAGCGCTGACGAATGCCGGCGCTTCCGTGATGATCGGCGACATTCTCGCCGATCTCGGCAAGGAAACCGCCGGCCGTCTTGCAAAAACAGGTGCCAAGACTGGCTTTGTTGAACTGAACGTGACCGACGACGCGCAATGGGAAAAGGCTGTCGCCGCCACCATCGCCACGCTCGGTGGCTACGACATCTTGATCAACAATGCAGGCATCGAGATTACCTCGCTCGTCGTCGATCTCAAGGCTGAGGATCTGCGCCGGATGTG
>WNFM01141683.1_pt1 | contig 12445 bp, 12 predicted proteins | sample 5400271 | NCBI WGS metagenome assembly WNFM01 (sample SAMN13153352, study PRJNA577476) | soil metagenome | isolation source: 60 cm saprolite on Douglas fir-dominated hillslope | place: USA:California | collected 2013-09-17 | reverse complement strand
TCGACGTCGCTGAGGCCGACATAGAGTTTTCTATCGGGTCCCAGCTTGGCGCTTTCAGTTACAGGAGGAGCACCGATCGATACATTGTTGGTGAAGACCGAACCGGCTTGTAAGAAGTTCACGATATTGGCTGTGTCAATCACGGTCTTGGCGGGGTTGGTCGGATCGACAATAAAGTTGATCCGGTAGATGCCTGCGGTTCCGGCTACAAAGACGTAACCGTTGGAGCCGTTCACGCCATTGGTCTCCACCTGAAAGTCAGAGGGTTCATTGATGGCGGGCGCAAAGCAGGTGCCGGCGTTAAGCACCCCATTGTCCAGCCGGCAGAAACCGTCCACCGTGTCTGAGATCCAATAGTCATGGAGAACCGGGCCGCCGGCCACGGGGTTGGGCACGGACGAGCGGACCATGCCACGGGGTTGGTTGATGCCTTGTTTGCCGATCTGCACGCTAGTCCCGGCAAAAGCGCTGCTTACCGACAGTAGAGTTGCCAGCGCCACTCCCACAAAACGCGTCCAGGAGCGCGTTAGCAAGGACTTCTCGTCTGAGTGCCGAGCCTTGCCGGGCCGCATAGGGTTGATGTTCATATTCGGTTCCTCTCTTCTCTGTTCTTTTCTGCTGGTTCCTTGCCAACCTGTTTGCTTGACGCTTTACAGGGCTGCCAATCTGCTCGAGTTTGTGGGCTGCCGGGCCGAGGCCCGACAGCCGCTGGTTAAACGCATTACCTGAGGGTCGTAATACCTGTGGTCGATACTCCTCCGCCGGTTGAAGTGAGAGTGATCAGGTTCGGCGGCGGTATGTTGGTGAAGAACACCTGGAACACACCCGGCGCCGAGGGAATCGCCGCTCCCATGACGGCTGAGTACGGCTCGCCCGTCGCCGCGTTGATAATGTCCAGAGTGCACGTTATCTGCACACCCGGAGTGAAGTCGGTTGCGGTGACCACCAGGCGCGCCTTCTTGGTGCGGTAAGTCGCGACGGTGACCTTAATGATGTCCGCCTGAGGATTGACAACCACCGTAACAGTGGCAGTGCTGGTTAAACTGCTGGCTGCGCTGGTTGCCGTCACCGTGAAGGTGAACGACTGCGGAGCCGTCAGTTCCGGCACGATGGGTGCGGTGAAGGTTTGCACCGAGCCATCGGCCGCAGCAGGCGTCAACACGATTCCAGCAGGCGGTGTCCACGTAAACGTGAGCGCTCCACCCGCGGGATCAACTCCTGAAGCCGTGAGCGTGACAGCCGCTCCGCTGGCCACCGGATTAGCCGGAGCCGAGCTTGCCGTCACTGTCGGAGGCGTATTCGGCGGCGGCACTACGATGGGCACTATAAGGGTGGCTGGAGCTGAAGCCGGTATGGTTCCGTTGCCGCCGACGATCAGCTGGAACGCAAGGTTCTGCGGTCCTGCCACTGTCGGAGCGATGAACGTTGCCTTCGCGCTCGTCGGGTTGTTGATTGTCACTACCGGATCGCCCGGATTGATAATCTGTGACCAGGCGAATGGGCCGGTTGGCGGAGTGCTGGCCGTTCCGTCCAGCGTGACGGTCACACCGGCGAATGGCGGATTCGGCGCGGATGCGAACACCGGCCGGGCGACCGAACTGAAGTTGCCGGCCGCGCAAGTGAGCGGCGGCACCGTGTCATCCGGGAACGGATTCAGTTGGACGGTGTTCTGGTTGGGATAGAAATTCGATGGGGCCAGACCCAACTGCAGCTGATTACTCTCAAAGACACTGCCAAGCAAAGGCAGCGGACCCGAGCCGTTGACCAGATACACAAAGTCACGGAAATTGAATCTGGGTGGAGGATTACCCGGCACCAGAAGCTCGGGATAAATAAACTCGCCGGTGGGCAACTGGTATTCATTGAAATCCGATCCGCTCTTGTTCTTGCCCAGCACGCCACCGCTTACGCGCGCGCCAATGTTTTGCACGGGAGGCTCGAAGTCGCCGCCCTGCGGGAAACGAACGCGCCAGCGGCCTTTTTTGCCGATGCCCGGAAGGCCCGGCTCCACCGGCCAGTTCGCCACCCATGACGGTTCACGGAAAGTAAGATTGCCGTTGCAATCGTAGTCGATGGCAGATACGTCGATCGTGCGCTGCGGGTCCGTGCTGAAACCTTCTACCCTGGTCCTGACGCCGGCTTCTTGTGGGAAGCGTGGGTCGGGCATGCCTGCCGTGCCCATGATCGTGGTTTCTACAACAACGTACGCCGGATCGACGCCAGGGGCGGTGTAACTTCCCACGTTGCCGACAACTTCGGTTGCGGTCATGTACGGGCCGAGGTCATCGGCTTCCTGCGTAGCCAGGACATCGACGAAGTCGCCCACTTCAAACGGCATTTCCGCGTATGGATCCTGGGGAAATGGGTTGTCCGGCGTCGGAGGATCGCCGGGACCGTTCATGGTGAAGAATGGCAACAACCCGAGGCCCTGCGGGTCCCGCTTTCGGTTGATCTCCGGGCACTGCGGATCATCCATTCCTGTATAGGTCAAGCCTGGAGGAGCAACCAGAACATAAGGATCAGGAACTCCCGGGATACCCAACTCGCCGTTGTAGGTGCCAGGAGCAACCACAGGCACGCACATGGGATAGCCCATGGCAGTGCGCACCGTGGTATTGCCTTGGTCCACAGTCATGCGCGGATCAGCCGATTGCCCGGCGCTATAGCGGCCTTTGGTGAGTATCACACCCGTTGGCGAACCGTCCGGATTAGGAACGTTGATGGTTATTTTGGGATCGTTGAGCTGGATCCTCTGTCCATTCACGTAGAGCACGCCGTTGGGATAGTCGATCTTTTCGATGAAGCCCGAAATCCCATTGAGAGGATCCTGGGCGATGCGAACGATTCCAGCAATGTATTGCCCGTTCACCAGATTGGTATCGATTGTGGCTTCATACGTACCGGGGAACCTCACTGTGTCAGCCATGGCCAGGCCGCTTTGGAACACCGGATCGGTCTGATGAGTGTTTGGATTAAATTCGAACACCTCTTCCCATGTAAGGAACGTATTGGGAAAAACCACGATTGTGCCTGCCGGGACGCGGATCACCGTAGTGTTGATCTCAATCCAGCCGCCGGTGCTCTTGCACTGGTCCGGTAGCGGAGGACTGGCCGGCGTGGGCGACGGATTGTCATCCTTGTTGCACAAGCCAGGCGCTGCATCCAGCGATGCATACTGGATTTGGCCTGAGAGCAGCAGTCCCGCTGGCACGGTCTGATAGGCCGGTATCTGGGCCGGAGGCGGAGGAACCACCGCCGGCGTAGGCCATGGAACCGGGTTCAGACTCTGGGCGGACAAGCTCGCGCCCATCACCATCAGCAGCAGAAGAAGAACACCCGCTACTTTGAAAATGTTTTTTATTTGCTCGTAACCCGTCATCTTGAAGCTCCTTCCGTCGTCGTCCGTCAATTTCGTTCTCCTGCTCTGCCTTGCTGATAGGGGGATATCGTCTTCTCCCGGTCGAATTGCTGTTCGGCCTGGGCTTGCTGACTTGCGCAAATCAATGGGACCCATTTGTCACCCCCAGTAGGTTCTCGAGGAACGTTGGCAATGGCGCACCGCCGTTTTTTCCGACTGCGGGAACTTCCATGAGTTGTGTTGTTGCCTGCCCCGGGTGTTTAGGATCTGGTACAACCGGGTACCCGGCTGAGCTATGGGGATGACCGTTCGGCGTGAACAATTGCGGATGGTCGAACGGCGCGGCCTGGCTCACCGTGCGTGGATCGGTCAACCCATTGCGCAGGAAATCAACCAGGTCCGTCTTGTCTTGCAGCGTCAGACCAAGAATGTCAATGTCGGCATCCATGTACTGGTGCTCTTCGCCGAACGTATTGAAGTCAGCGCCGCGATCGTAGAACTCGACCACCTGTTCCAGAGTCAACTGGCTGCCATTGTGGAAATAGGGAGCGGTGAGAGCGATGTTGCGCAGTTGAGGCGCTTTGAAAAAGCCGCCACGAGCGATGTCGTCACCGCAGTTCAGTGGCGCCATGGAAATACCATCGCCAGGACGCCCCGGGATCATGTGTATCTCTGAAGGGTCGTCACAGACGCGCTGGCGCAGAAACTCGGACTGCGATAGCGGCTTCCCTGCCACCGGATCTGCTCCCGCCAGGCCACCATCTTCTGCCGTTGGCCGGACGCCTACGTGGTAGTACCCGGTGTCATACACGCGAACGTGCATGTCCGCCATGACCATGCGTTCGGCGGGGCCTACTGTGCTCACCGTACCCACGGATGCGTTAGACAGTTCCGGACCGCCATGGCACGCAACACACCGGCCTTTGGTCTGGAACACAAGAAGACCGCGGAGTTGGCTCGTTGTAAGAGGCGTAGGCCCGACGGAATAGCTGATTTTTACCGGGAACCTGGAAGCCGGAGGTATTCCGAATTGCAGCGTGAGCGTCCCGCTCCCGTAATCGACAAAGCCGCGGTCCAGACCCACGCCCATCACGCGCCCATCGCCATAGTCGAAGGCATAGGCCACGTCTTGATCGGTGAAATCCATCAACGGATCCAGCGCGATTATTGAAAGCGAATACGGCTGGATGCCCGGCTGGAGATGAATGGTGTAACTCTGAGTTTGGTTGTCGCCGACCAGGTTATAAGTCGTTTGCTGCTCCATGAACTTGTCGAACGGCGTTTGGTCTGCAATCAGAGTGCTCTCATACATCTGGATCGCCACTCCCCAGAAGAGTGAGAAGTTGTATTCCATCTGGGTATAGTCCTGTGTGCCGGAGGGGCAGCTTTCAAACTTCGCGGGATCGACATCCATCAATGTACTGCCATCGCTCGCGGCGCAGATGTGGCGCGAGAATTGCCACCATTCCGGCAGAAAAGCTTGCTGGATCAGTGCCTCATAGGTGGTCTTGAGTCCCTTATCGGGAGCGCTGGAAACGGCTCCCAGGACGCTGTCAGTAGGATCGACTACCTGTTGCGCCAGCGGTTTGCGGGCCAGCAGCTTTTTCCCGACCTGATGAAAATTACGATCGTCGGCAGACATTTCAACGCTGCTGAGAATGGGTCCAAGCGACTGCGAGCACAGCGCGGAATTCTGCATGTTTACATGCGCCGGTCCAAGCTTGCCTCCGGGGGCATCGGCGACCAGTAACTGGGTTGATTTATCGCGGGCGCCGAAGGGGTTGTTGCCGTTGCAAACATTCTGCGCGCGCCCGTCCCAGAAATTGCGGAAGTTGAAAACCGCGTTCACTGCGCTGGGAGTATTGCGTCCCGTTACTTTGCGAGTGTTAATCCGCTTGCTGGAATCCGCGGGGTCCGGGAAAGAGAAGACAGCATCAGCAATCGACGTTGTCAATTCGACGCTGTTCGTGTTCTGCGTCGACTCAGAATCGCGACGTTGTGAGTCGTTCGAATTACCCTTGCCTTTGGGGTGGGAGTCCCGGTCCGGAGGAAATTTATGAATCGGTCCCACCTGATGATTCCCGTTAGTAAGGCCTTCGTCGTCGCCGCCACCTGCCCGCTCATGGCCGGGAATCGGGTTGCCACCACCGGGGTTGCCGTCGATGATGCTGGCAGTCACAACAATTTGGTCTTTAGTTGTGGCAAACACGCCTTGCGAACCAGCTACATCATTGACATCCGAAACAACACTGAAACGGTCCTTCTGATTTGCGACTTTACGAAATGGAAAATCTCCGTCGTGATAACCACCGAAGCCGGCGCCCGGCGTGCCTGGATTTAAGTGATAGTTGGGCGCCCCGCCCATCTCGAAATTGTTATCGCCACCCGCTTGACCGGGATTGATCTGGTTAATGGCACGGCTGTCAGCACCCGCATTGAAATGGCAGCTTGCACATGCTTGGGTGTCATCGCTTCCTGCCTGCATGTCCCAGAACAATGCTTTTCCCAGTTGGATGGCTGCGGTTCTGTCGGCCAGAATTCCTTCCATGCCGAATACTGGGGGAACGGGAACGGTCGATAACGACGCGAGCGGCCGCAGTGGAATAGTCATCTGTTGTCCGGGCAGCCTACCGGTCTGCGCGCGCACATGGGCAAAATAGCCAAGCGCCACGGTGATTGCGATTACCCATACAAAAAAGCGCAGAAAAGCCAGAGTCCCGGAAGACGGTTTCATTGGTGATCTCCTCAGAGTTCGTATTCGCCTGCAGGTGGACGGTGCTCGGCACAAATTCCGTCGAGAGCGCCCATTGGCAGCTGTTCTTAATTGCCGTACGTGTGGCATTTGCTGGACAAAAGACTGTCCAGACAAGCCATTGAAAGTTGTGCGTGGTGGTTTTCGTCGTAAACGATTGCGTTGCGTTCCTGCAGCAGGTTCAGGCGGTCCAAGCCCTCAACGGACTGAGCTTGATGTGTCCGTCACGCTCAATTAAAGAACGCAGACGTGCCTTTTCATCCTGGCTGTTACGGCGAAAAAGAGAGATTGGGCCTGAAATTAGCGCCTGAGTGGAACGAGGAGTTGCGGTGAGCCTTTGTCAAGCAATGGAGCGGATGAGAAGTCTATGGAGACTACCAGGTCGAGCGCAGCCGGCTGGGCATCGCGAAGGTGATGCGCGGCTGCGGCTGCAGTCGAATGTAGTCTTGGAACCTGAGTGCTTTTCTTACCCGGAACCACACCGTTGAACTCGATAGTCACCGGAGGCGTGGTCTCGTCGTCGTCCGCGTCGTACGAGAACGACACCATGCTTGCCATCGCTGAGAGCAGGACCATGGTGGCAAGCACGAAGCTACGAAAACACTTGGTGAGAAACGGGCTCATAAGTTGTTACAAGATCGCCCAGAAGCACTTTGGCGATGACTTATTGTGCTCACTGGACATTAAGGCGGTCTTAAGCGCTAATTAGACTTCTTAATTTTGCGGGGACAGCGGCCCACCAGCTCTAAAAGAGCTGTGATCTGAGGTGGAGTCCATCGCAGAAATGGCCGCCAAGAGGGCTGGCGAAGGCTGAATCAAGCGTGTCGTGCGGGAGACCGAAATCTCTGGACTGGTCTGATTCCGGAAAGAAATTAGCGTGTACTGCCAGCCGAGTGATTGCCCTGAAATCCAAAGGTATCGGGACTCCTGGAAGCATCCATATTAAGGAGCGCAGCGATGAACGCTAGAAAACCATAGAAAGAAAATGAGGTTTCCCTGTCGGAGGCAGTCTCCGGGAACCAGCCTTCACACTCTAAGAGTTTTTAATGTTACTTTTAGGTAGCTTTAACCGGGCGCTGTCACGCTATAATCTCCAATATACGGGCGGTTCTCCGCCCGTAGTGTTGGCGACCGAACTCGATGCCTATGATTCAGAAATGTCTGCGTGGTGCGTTGCTGGGGCTGCTTATCGTGCTCACGGCTTCGCTCAACCTGTTCTGTATCGTTGTTGATAACGATGGCGATGGCGATCCCACCACAGGGGTAACCATTGAGTTCAGTGCTGTTCAGGGTAAGAGGGTCCAGGTTGCAACCAGCCTGCGGAACCCGCACGCGACGCTTGCCCCGAATGTGTTTCGCAGAGGGTTCTTCCATAGACCGCTGATCGAGAGGTCGGTTGGTTTCGACACTACATCCCGTTCTTTCAGTCTGATTGACCTCCTCGCCTCTCCGCTTAGGTGCTAGCGCTTCACAATCCTTCCTAACCTTCGCCATTAATTCGTGTAGTCCGCTTTTTGTGTTCATGCGGCCTAAACCGCGAAATCGTGGCGCTTTGTTTACCCAAGGTCTCGGTGCGAGGGTTAATCCCTCCTAAACGCCGGGGATGGAGGAAATTGTGGCGCAGCGGAATATTAAAAATCGTAAGGGACATTTGTCGACAACGGAGATGAGGCAGCTTCTCCTGTGGGGTGGGCTTCTCTTTACTGCCTCTCTGGGGCTCGTGTACTTCCTTGTGCGCACCGGCGCCATTATCCCGCGATATTAATGGAATCGCCATGTCGGCGGAGCCGTCCAGGTTCTCAACCATAGTGCCTGCTGATCCAGCATGAGCATTTACTTTCACGTTTCACGGAGGAACATCCAGCATGATCATGAATTTAACTCAGACCGGCAAAACCGAAATTCATGAAAATAAGAAATGGCTGCGCTCGACCCTTCGCCATCTCGGCGCCTTGCTTAGGCAACAACGCGGCCGCCGTCCACTGTGGGATGCGGCCCAGGAAATAGGAATTCATCCATCCACGTTGGCTCGGGTCGAACATGGAAGATGTTCGGACCTGCTCACGTTTACGAAAGTCTGTGCGTGGCTGCAAATTGACCCGGCGGAGATTCTTGGATTCAAGAAGGACAGCGGCAAGCGCGACGAGGAAGAAGCTACATCGAAAGCTTTGCTCCATCTGCATTCGGATGAATCCGTTCCTCAGGCAGCCGCGAACGACTTGGCACAGTTAATCATTTCCGCGCATCAGGAACTTGCACGGCGCATCCGAGAGGGCTTGGTCAATGGTTCGACGCGGGTTTAAACCGTGGGCTGAAGAAACGGCCGTTAGAGTGCGGAAAGAACTAAGTCTTTCATTGGCCGCGCCACTTGATCCATTCAAGCTTGCAGAGTCGCTGTCGGTTCCGGTCCTCGCCCCGGAAGAGCTGAACGATCTTCCTGACGAATGCAAGGGCCGGCTGCAAATTGAACACTCCGGCAATTGGTCGGCTGTCACGGTCACAATAGGCAAAGAGCACCTCGTTATTCTCAACTCTGCCCACGATGTCGTACAACGCAAGATCGATTTAGCACACGAACTTGCTCACGTCATTCTTCACCACGAATCGTCCAATCTGTTCGCGACCCCGGGAGGCAGCATCGCGCTTCGGATTTATGGCACCGAGCAGAATGAAGAAGCGAGTTGGCTGGCGGCTTGCCTCCTGCTTCCGCGTGACGCATTATTCTACATTCGCAGACGCGGACTGACGGACGAAGAGGCATGCGCGGAGTACGGCATCACTGAAGCAACATTGCGCTTTCGTTGCGGGGCCGGCGGCGATGTTCAGCTACGTCGAACGCAACGGTTCACGCAATTACGCAAACGTTGATGGGCCTTTCTATTCCGCACTTGTATGATCGCGCCGCCATGCCACAATGCTCGTAGACGGCTCGACCGTGAATAACTCCATGCGCTAGGCGGGTGGCAGCATATGAGTGGGTTTTCGGTACTCGACGGGCTATTTTTTAGCGCGGAGTCCACTGCGGGTGTCCGCTGAACAGTCCGCTGCTAAAACCAACCTGATACACCAGCAGCAGGCCGAAGGCGAGGCTGAGGAGTCCGGAAACCAGTCCCAGCCGAACGCTGAAGTTGGCATGTTTTCTTCCAAAGAACGTGAAGGCGGACGCGATGCTCATGGTGATCAGCATCATGCCCGCAACAGTCCCAATGCCGAAAACCAGCAGGTAAGCAATGGCCCAGCGTGGATCGCGAATCGTGGTCAGCACCAGTAGCGCTACGGCAGCGGAGCCCGCCAGCCCATGTACGATCCCCACCAGAAGCGGCCGCAACTGGCGATAAATGCCGATCTTGCCAAAGACCTTATCCATCCGCGCTACCGGTGTTTTGTCCGGCGCGTGCGGATGCGTCTCCGGCGCGTGTCCATGCAGGTGCGTGTGGATGTAATCGCCGTGGCTGTGAGGATGAGAGTGTACCGTGGCCGCTCCGACCTGGACCTTGGCCACCGATCGCGCGGAACGCATAAACGCCGTAACGTTCATCACGCCCAGCAAGATGAGCATCAGGGCGACTGACAATTCCATGCTGAGGCCAATACGCGCGGGGATCTCTACGCCGAAAAATATGATAGCTGTTCCGACCACAAAAATTGTGAGCGTGTGGCCCACGCCCCAGAAAATCCCAGTCAGAGCGGCGCGGCTGATCTTGTTTTGCCGGCTCACAATCGTAGTTACGGCGATCACATGGTCAGGATCGGTAGCGTGCCGCATCCCGAGAAAGAACCCAATGGCGACGATGGAAAGAAAGCTGATCATTATTTTTAGACTACGTTTTTTAGACTACGTTCGTTAAACCACCTGGCTCGACCATTGCCGCCGATCGTACGATGGTGGACAAACCAGATTACCGACATTCTCGATAAATATAAAATCGAGATCGTCCACGTCCCAGCCTTCCAGCGAATTCTGGACCATCGCAGCCTTCCAGATGACAAAGCGTTCCAGTGGTGATCTGCTTCACCGGCGCCTGGCTGCGTGCGAGCCGGGCAGCATCGTTGTCGGTCGCCAAGTCTCCTACCAGCGCTGCCACGCGGAAATGCGGGCGCAGGAGGCGCAGCGCGTTTTCCAGAAATGTAGTCTTGCCCGTGCGCGGGCTGGAGACCAGGGCTCACCACAAAAATCTCTTGCGCGCGAAACCGCTCGCGCAGCGCGCGCCACCATGTCATTCTGCTTCAGGACGTTTTTCCCGGATTTGGCTCAGACATTCACGGAGCAGTTGTGCTCACGAGTTTGCCGCAACACTCAGGATGTTGAGGGAGGCTCGAACTGTCCCATCCTCCACCAAGGGCCTGGACCAATTGGACGGCAGCGACCATCCGCCGGCCCAGAATGTTTACCGCAGTAGCCTCGTCAGCCAGGGCCGCACTCTGCGCGACGGTGACTTCCAGGTAACTGGTAACGCCACCCTTGTACCGTTGGATGGAGAGCTCGAGCGATTTCTGGGCTGCAAGAACTGCTTCATTCTGCGTCTGAGCTTCCTTCTCCAGGATGCGCAATGCGGCGAGATTATCTTCCACCTGTTGGAAACCGGTAAGAACGGTTTCGCGATAGGAAGCCACGGTCTGGTCGTAGACCGCAATGGCCTGATCTGAGGCCGCGCGACGTCTGCCTCCGTCAAATAGAGTTTGAAAAGCCGTGGCCCCAACCGACCACAGCCCAGCGGGCCCCTGCAACAAAGTTGTAATAGCTCCGCTTTCAAAACCTCCGGCAGCCGTTAGATTCAACAGCGGATAATAGGCGGCCTTGGCAACTCCGATGCGGGCGTTCGCAGCAGCCATCTGCCTCTCGGCAGATGCGATGTCAGGCCGCCGTTCGAGCAGCTCTGATGGCAGACCGGCTGGAATCGGAGGCGGCGGTGTGCGCAGAGGCAGAGGAGGAAGGCTGAAGGATGCCGGAGGTTTTCCGATCAAAACTGCAACGGCATGCTCGAACTGGGCGCGGGCCACTCCCACGTCGATTGCTTGGGCACGGGTTGTTTCAAGTTGCGTCTTGGCCTGCTGCACCTCAACCTCAGAGCCGACTCCTCCCTGAAATCGGCTTACATTCAACTGCAGCGCCTGCTCATAATATTGAACGGTGGAGTTCAAGAGCTGCTCTTGCGCATCCAGGCTGCGCGCCTGGAAGTACAACCGGCGGCACTGGCTTGCGCCTGCTCGCGAAAGGATTCCACATTCTTGCGCACTCGTCCCCACGCGTCTACCTCATATGACATTTCCACGGGCAGCTGAAAATCATTGTTGGTGCGGCCATTGCCAATTGCATTCACCGGCGCGCGGTTGCTGGACACCCTTGTGCGCGACGCGGACGCTCCGACGCCTACGGTCGGAAAGTAATCGGCGCGATTGAAGCGGACGAGCGCACGAGCTTGCGTATATTGCGCCTGCGCGGCTTTCAGATTCTGGTTGGAGACACTCACTTGCTGTTCCAGAGCGTTAAGTTGAGGATCCTGGAAGATTTCCCACCAATTGCCGCGGAGACTCAGCTCGTTCGGCTGGGCAGTTTTCCAGTTGCCCGCTTCTTTATAAGTCGGTGGAACTTCGACTGCTGGACGCTGATATCTGGGGCCAACCGCACAACCCGCAAGAAAGAGCATGCTCGCCAGGCCGATGGTCGCTACGCTCTGCGCGCAGACTCGAATTTCTCTTTTTGGATTCCAAAGAAAGCTCATTGTGTGCCCCCTGTAGCAGCGGCCTGTACGACCTGCACTTTTTGCCCGGAGACGATGGAATCCGGCGGACTTACAATTACCGATTCATCACCCTTGAGACCGGAAACGATCTCAATTTGATCGCCGAAATCACGACCAGGCGTTACCGGAGTGAGCACCACGCTGCCGGTTTTCACCACTGCCAACTGCAGCCCTTGCGAGCGAAATATGAGAGTGGAAACTGGCACCAGATACGAAGATGTCTGCCCAGGCACCTTGAGATGGACCTCAGTGTAAGAACCGGTGAGCAACTCGCCGCTCGGATTATCAACGTCAATTTCCGCGGTCAAGGTGCGAGTGGCGAAGTTGATCGCATTTGAGGTCCTGACCAGTTTGCCCTGGAATTGCTTTCCTGGAAATTCCGCCAGAGTCAGGTTTGCGGTCAATCCCGGAGTGGCCGCCTGGGAGTACTGTTCCGGCACATTGACGTAGACGCGCAGCTTTCCCGGCTGCGAGATATGGAACAGATCGGTTCTCACGTTTCCGCTGTTCCCAGCATTGATCAGCGCTCCAATATCGGTGTTGCGTGCGGTGATGATTCCGTCGAACGGCGCGTAAATCTTCTCGAATGAC
>WNFM01093997.1_pt1 | contig 12445 bp, 7 predicted proteins | sample 5400271 | NCBI WGS metagenome assembly WNFM01 (sample SAMN13153352, study PRJNA577476) | soil metagenome | isolation source: 60 cm saprolite on Douglas fir-dominated hillslope | place: USA:California | collected 2013-09-17 | reverse complement strand
CGCGGGCGCTTCTGGGTGCCACAACGGAACGGTCACACGCGCGAAAAGCCTCGTGTCAAAGCCAGTGTAATTTGTCTCGGTGACAGTACGCGTGAGATAGACTTGCGCCGTAACCGGGCCAAAATCGTAACCAACGAGACCGCCGAGTGCGATTTGGTTTTGCTTGGCCGCGCCGAACAAGTTTCGGGCAGCGCCGTTCAGATCAGTCGAGGCATAGCCGGCAAGGCCGACTTCCCATTTGTCGATATGTTTGGTGATTCCGAAATCGACATCTGCGGTGTCGGGCTGGAGGTGAACACCAGTTGCGCGGTCATTACCGCTATGGTGATACAAGACGTTGGCAGTAAGACTCCAGTTGTCGTGATTATAAGCAATCGACGCCACATCAACAAATGTCCAGTAATTGCCACCGAGGCCGACATTATTACCGATATCTGTATTTACTGGGAACCAGGCGCCGGGATAGTTGGCGATGCCCAAACCGCCGCCAAGATCCCAGGCCAAACCAACAAGAGCGGCCGAATTGTAAATGTCCTGGTGGTAGCTCGATCCCGTTGCGGCGCCCGGATTGATACCCACGGCAACCCCAATAGGAGTGATCGGGATCACTTCGAGGCGTCCGCCAAGGATCGTGTAAGGCGTGGACCAAGCGATCAACGGGATATTGGCGAGAACGTCAATCTTCGGCGCGCGTGGCGCCCTGGCAGAGCGCTCATTAAAAAGGGCTATGTCCACGAAATAGACGCCTTCAGGCAGAGGTGCTCCAAGCGCAATGCCGGAAGTCCAGCCCCCAACATTTTGGGGGTCCGCTGAGGCGGTTCCAGTTACTGCGATCGAGGCCGCCGTTGCGATTGATGCTGTTGTCCCCAGCGAGACAAGCAACTTGCGAATGAACGAGCGCGACAACAAGGCCATGCTGACCTCCATCACAATGAAACGATATCGTGCTGATGTCTCCACGTCGGTGCAGTTATCAATCTAAATCATACTCTCTATAAGCGCGATTGGGGAAGTCGGAACTTGCCCGCGGGGCGACGGCGTCCCCCGCGGGAGGAAGGAATATCAGGCCGCGTCAACCCGCTCCGGGATCGGCAGACCCAGCCAATCCTTATAGAAGCCGGACGGTCTTGGCACCCTCATAGCCTGATCAGTGCAACCAGAGATGCACGGATTGCAGACCGACAGGCGGTAGACCTGGCGCACGAGGCGCTCCTTGCATCAGTCCGATCAGAGCTCGATTGAACCGATCCCTCACTTGGTGTCAGTGCTACCAGGTTGGACCCTTCACACCTGCGAGGTCCAACGCCGTCCCGCAAACACGCCCGAGAATCGACCCAGATGTTCGAACGCCTCATGCGTCTCGCCTCGGACCATGATCAAGGTTGGAATCCGGACCGAGTCCATCTTGCAAAGGTTTCGGGGAGAGCCGACCCGTACTCCGCTTCGAAAACCCGGCGACCAATTTCTCGAAGTCTTCACGCCTGCCACGCCGAATAAGCCTGGCCAACTCGTCAGGTTCGAATGGCAGCCGGTTGTTCGCTGCTGCGTCGGGTAATCGCCGGATCAGTCGTTGCCACCAGCGCGCGAGCCGCAGTTTAAGCCGTGTCAATAGCATCAAGGACTCTGGTGACGCTCAGCAAAGCAACATATTCTGAGACTTCCATTTCGGCTATCCCTCCGCAGCTTGCTCGCTGGATGAACCGAGGAGGTGCCAGCCGCGAGAGACAACGGGTGGAAAGAATTCGATAGTCCAATCATGGTGCTAATCGGAGCCATTGCCGGAAAATGCACCATTGCGGCTGGTGGAAGACTGTCAGCCAAGTCGTCGGGTCCGTTTGCCGAGCCCATACAAAAACTCCAGATCGCCCGCCTCTGCGAGCGGGCGTCCCCCAGACGCGAGCCGCAGGTCGAAATTTTGCATTGGTGTGGCGGGGCCATGCGATAAGAACGGCTCGCATTTTTCGGAGTCCGGTAGGGTGGGGCGGGCCGCTCAATCATGTCCGATTTGCTCCTTCTGCGCGATCATGTCGATGGTCCTGTTGACGAACAGGAGCCGGGGACGATCGCAAATTCGAGCTTCCCTGCCTTCACCTGCTTAGTCAGTGCACCGCTGTATCCTTCCACTGTCCTGACCCCACGCCGGCATCGGCCGTCGTTTCTCGGCGCCGCGACAGCGCTATAGGCAAGGTTCCGAGACCAGGTCTAGGCGCTGCGGTCTTTGGCGCGCGCCTTCTCATCGCGTTTGCCGTTCCGTCGCATGTGCTTGCGCACGATTGCCACCACGCACAACTGGGCTCCATCCGATCGGGAAGACTTCGAAACTCCTCATCGGTTAGCCCCTCGCGTCGGGTTTGCCCCATCTCCCTAAGCGCCGAAAAGGTGAGTGGAATGGGTAACTGCCGCGCCCGCGCGCATCGCGGCGGCGACCAGAGCGGCCTCCGCCAATTGCGCGTCGGTGGCACCCGCGTCACAGGCCGCCTTGTTGTGCAGCTCGATGCAATAGGGACATTGCGTGGTCAGCGCGACCGCGACGGCGATCAGTTGCTTTTGCTGCACCGTCAGTGCCCCTGCGGCAAATACCGCCTTATCGAAGGCCCAAAAGGCCTTCATGCTGTCGGGCGCATTTTCGTCCAGTTTCTTCAGGCGGCTGAGATTCTTCATGTCAAACATCAACGCTCTCCTTTGGTTTGATTCATCTTCAGGCGGCCAGCAGCGAGTCGCTTCCAAGGAATATCAGGCCGCGTCAACCCGCTCCGGGATCGGCAGACCCAGCCAATCCTTATAGAAGGTGTCGATATCCGGCTCGAAATCGCGGAGCACGGGATACCAGTGCGTTGGCGCCTCGACATCGTGCTGCGTGCCGCATTTCGGACAGTAATATTCGCGGAGCACCTGCCAGGTTGAGGTTGGCGCCATCAGCCTCGGATAGATCTGCTCCATCTTGTCCTGGGAGTCGCGGACATGGATGCGGGCGTGAAGCTTCCAGTTGTCCCTCCAGTCGCAGAAATCATGGCCGCAGTCGCAGCGGATCTTCCATTGCCTGGTGGTCTTGAGCTGCACGACGAACAGTTTCGGCCCGAGCGGCAGGACGATCTTGTCGTCCCAATTTGCGCGTTCCTGCAAGATCTCGACATAAGTCACGAACCGTTCCTTGTCCTTGGGCGTGGAGAGCATCTGGTGCAGCGTGTCGTGGTCAATCTTGCCGTCGACGAGATCGGCGATCTTGGCGCGGGTGTAGCTCATGATTTTTCCTCTTCGGGAGTTGGGTTTGATTGCGAGGCCAGAGCGCCGACACCGCGTCGGCGCCCAGGGACCTGTTTATTCCTCGACGAACTGCACCGTCTTCACATCCGGCAGCTCGGACACGTCCATGGAGTAGTGCGAGCCGTAATGTGGCACGCCAATTTCCTCCTCAGTCAGGATCCAACTTTCGGGCAGGTTCCAGAACGAGCGGAACTCCTTCTCGAAGCGAGGCCCGAGCTTGAAGGAAGCAGCGAACATCTGTCGGACATGCGTGCCGGCATCCTTCGCGAGGATCTTCTCACGCTCGCCCTTCATCCATTCTCGGGTCGGCACCGAATCGGCGATGCGCGCCTTGCGGATCGCCTTGCGTTTCGCCACGGTGGCGTCGTCGTCCACGGCGAACACGCCGTCGGCCCCCTTTCTCGCGATGACGCCATAGACGCGATCCGCGAAGCGTTCGAGCAGGTAGCCGCCGTTGAGATCGTCAACGACGCTCTGAGGTTCACGGTCGAGCGGATCGCCGAAACCGGGGCCGCCGCGCATATAGTTCAGATACAGATCGTAGTCGGCGAACATCTCCTCCGTCGTGATCGCCTGCTTGTCCCGCTTGATCACCGCGTCCTTGATCAGGCCATCCCAGACCGGGTTCTCCGGGTCGGTGTCACCGCCGAGCGGGATCGGCGCGCCGCTCGCGATCAGTTCCTTGATCCCCGTCTTGTGCGCGGCAAAGCGGTAACCAGAAGCCGCCGGATAGCCGCCCATCAGGCCCCAATCAGACGAGATGTGACCATTGCCCATGAAGAACATGGTCCAGTCCTTGGCGTTCCAGACGAGCCGCAGGCTTTCGAAGCCGCAGCCGCCGCGATATTTGCCGGCGCCGCCCGAGCTCGCCTTGATCTGGCGGCCGAGATAGATCAGCGGCTCGGCCAGCTCCCAGATTTCCATATCTCCCATGTCGCCTTCCGGATTCCAGATGGCTGCAGCATGGGAAAGACCATCCTGAACCGCAGTCGCTCCGGTGCCGTTTGCGGCGCACTCGAATGAGTTTACGGCATGGATCTCGTCATACTGGTTGAAGCCGCCGCCCTGGAGCCAGTTGGACGTGTTGGCGTTGCCGGCATTAACCTCCTCCAGATAGCCGCGTCCGAAATAGGAGCGCGACAGACCACGCCACAACGCAGTCCAGGCCGAGACCAGGAAGTGCCAGGAATAGGAGAAGGCGACACGGCGGTCATCGGGGTTCATCCACGTGCCCTTCGGCAATCGGAACTCGGTGCCGTAGGCCGCTCCGTCATTGATCATCTCCGACGGGATCAGCGTCTGGGTCATCATCACCCAGATGCCGGAGGTGAAGCTCACCTGGTGGGCGTTGTAGGTGTGCCAACCCCAGCGGCTTGCGCCTTCGAAGTCGAGCCGCCACGTGCCGTCGCCCCGGATCGTGATCTCGGAGGGCGCGTGCATGATCGTGTCGAGCTTGGCGAAATCGGACGGCACGCGCACGTCCTCATGCGCATAGGGCACGTCGACGAAGCCGACTTGCCGGTATTTGCCCGGGATGGTCATCGCCTTGATGCGGTTCTGCAGGCCGAGCCGGCCATGCTCGACCGCCTCATAGGCGAACTTCCAGTAGGAATCGATACCCTCCTCGGCGATCACCTCCTCAACCAGCTTGCGGATCATGTGGCAGCCGGCGATACGGGTGCGCTCGTCGAGCATCCAGTAGCGCGTGGTGCGCACCATGCGCTGGCTCTCGTGCAACCAGTCACGGAACAGCGTGTCGTTCTCTCCGACCTTGCGGCAGGTGATCGAGTAGCCGTCGCCGAAGCGCTGGACCTGGCCGGTCGCCATCGAGCCGGGACCGACCGCGCCGGTGTCGATGACGTGGGTGACGCCACCGACCCAGCCGATCAACTCACCCTCCCAGAAGATCGGGACGATGGTGTGGATGTCACACGGGTGGACATTGCCGATCAGGGAATCGTTGTTGCAGAAGAGGTCCTTGTCTCTGACGCCCGGATTGGACTCCCAGTCATTTTCGATCATGTATTTGATCGCCGCACCCATCGTACCGACATGGATGATGATGCCGGTGGAGGTGAGGATCGAGTCGCCCGCCGCGTTGTAGAGAGTGAAGCAGAGCTCGCCTTCCTGCTCGACGATCGGCGAGGCGGCGATCTTCTTGGCGGTTTCGCGGGCGTCGACGACGCCGGCTCGCAGCCGCGAAAACAGCTTGTTGTAGAGGATAGGCTGGCTGTCGCGCAGCTCCAACTTTTTCAGCCCGGCATAGGACTTCGTACGCTTCGTCGCCTCCATCAAGCGATCGCGATGCTCCTTCAGGGTCTCACCGCCGCGCACGATGCCGCGCGTCGCACCTTGGGTATCCTTGGAACCTACGTTGATGTTCATGATGACATTTCCTTTCGATTTCGTTGCGGAAGCGGGCCGTGCTCAGACTTCGTTGAGGTGGAAGAGACGATGCCCGTCGAGGAAGGTTTCGAAGCCGTCGGGGACGACGAAAGTGGTGGCGTCTGATTCGATGATGGCGGGACCCGTCACCTTGTTGCCGGGACGGAGCGCCTCCATCCTGTAGAGCCGCGCATCGACCCAGCGCTTCTTGCGGTAGAACCTGCGCGTGCCGGTGGAGGCCGATTCTGGCGGCGTTTCACCTTCGAGCGGCTCTTTCGGGATTTTCGGCTTCGGTATCGGCACCGTGCCGCGCATGATCGCGCCGGTCACCGAATAGCCGAGTTCGGGCGAGCGCGCCGAGGCAGCATAGACGCGTCCATAGGTGGCGTTGAAGGCATCGCTGAGCTGCTCCCAGTCCTCGGCGGTCGTGGCGGCGGGCAGCGGCGACTCGATCTCGAGATCGTTAAGCTGGCCCCTGTACTGCATACGGTAGCCCGGCTGCAGCCGCACCTGATCGGCCGAATAGCCGTTGAGTTTGAACTCCTCCAGAACGTTGCGGGTGAGTTCGTCCCAGGCAGATTGAAGCGTCTTCGCCGCCTGTTCCTGCTGGCTCTCCGACGCATCGGGGGCGAGGTTGATGTCGAGCGACTTGTCGTACCGATATTCGAAGTCGGCGGCCGCGCAGCCGAAGGCGGAAAAGCCAGCCGCCCATGCCGGCACGATCACATCCTCAAATCCGAGTCCCTCGGTGTAACCATAGGCATGGACCGGTCCGGCGCCGCCATAGGAGAAGCAGACAAAGCTCTGCGGGCTGTAGCCCTTGCCGGAGATCATCGCGCGCAGATAGTCGCGCAGCTCCGAATCCAATAATTCGATGACGCCGGCCGCGGCATCTTCCACCGACAGGCCGAGCGGATCGGCGATCTGCCGCTTGATGGCGTCAACCGCGCGCTGCCGGTCGAGCTTGATTGCGCCACCGAGGAAATTATCGGGATTGAGATAGCCGAGTACCATATGGCAATCGGAGACGGTCGCGGTCTCGATGCCGCCGTGCGCCCAGCAGACGCCGACGCGATAGCCCGCCGAATCCGGCCCGAGCTTGATCGCCTTGGTGTAGGGATCGAGCCGGATGAAGCTTCCGGCACCGGCGCCGACCGAATCCATCGCGACGAGCGGCAGCGAGAGCACGAGTCTCGCCATGTCCGGGTCGTTCTTGATCGTGAGCTCCCCCTGGGTAATCAGCGCGACGTCGAAGGAGGTGCCGCCGATATCGGAACAGGCGATGTTGTTGTAGCCCAGCACCTCACCGAGATACTTGGCACCGATCACGCCGCCGATCGGCCCGGAAACGATGGTGCGGGCGAGCTCCTTCGCCTTCCAGGAAATGGTGCCGCCATGGGTCGCCATCACGCGGAAGTCGAATTTGGTCCCGTGCTCCTTGAAGGCGTCGGAGATCTTCTTCAGCGTTTGGCGCGACGGCTCGGCCGCATAGCCTTCGAGAATCGTCGTGTTGGTGCGGTGGGTTTCCTTGCGCACCGGATAGTAGTCGGCCGAAGCGAAGATCGGGATCGTCTTGCCGCTCCTTGCGACTTCGTCCGCCACGATATCGCGGACGCGCCGTTCATGATCCGGGTTCTTGTAGGAATGGAGCAGGCTGATGACGATGCCTTCGACATCGGCCGCGATCAGGTCGCGGGCGGCTTCGCGGGCGCTATCCTCGCGCAGCGGGATCACCACCTTGCCAGACATGTCGATGCGCTCGATCACACCGCGGGTAAGCTGGCGCGGCACCAGCGGAGGATCGTAGCGATGGGTGTTGAGGTGAATGCGGTCCTCATACGCATAGCCGAGATAGGCCTGGATGGCCCGGCCCATGCGGTGAAAGTCCTCCATGCCGCGATTGACGATGAGGCCGCATCTCAGCCCCTTGCGCTGAACCACGCGGTTCAGCATCGCCGTTCCGGAATAGACGCCGGTCTGGAGTTGCTTAAGAGCTGCGCCGAGCGAGAGGCCCCAACTGCTGAGGCCGTCCTCGCTGGACGCGATCAGGCCCAGAGCTTCGTTCAAAGGGGTGCTCTGCGCTTTACCGACCACGAAATCGCCGTCGGAATCGACGAAGAATGTGTCGGTCATCGTGCCGCCGGCATCGATGCCGAGGACCTGGACGTTCCTGCTCTGAATGTTCTCGGATTTGTCTAGCATTTCGACTCCTCGGTTTTGATGGCGTCCAGTTTGGCTTGAAGAGACATCGGCGGTTTTCCTTTCGGCTTTACGTAGATGGCGGAGCGGCTATTGCAGCGCATAGACTGTGCCCGACGACTTGGCGCGTTGTATTCTGCAAAAAGATGAAAAATAAAACGGGCCGGGCCTGCGCTTCGGCACAACGCAATGAGCGCGAGCCTGAGAGCCAACGGCGGCAATAGAAATAAATATGGCGAGATTCTTTGTGGGAGACTCGGGATGAGCAACTCCGCTTTGGTGTCACCTTACAGCGTGAGCTAGAGCGGTTAATGCTGCCGGCGCTCGAATTTATGCTTGTCCGTCTCACCGACTGCTGCGGGGCTTCTCCAACAGCGCCACGCGTGACCGACATCTCATTTAGACTGTGCCCGACGCCCGACAACTTGGCGCGTTGTATTCTGCAAACAGATGAAAAATTAAAACGGGCCGGGCCACGCTTCGGCACAACGCGACGAGCACGAGCCTGAGAGCCAACCTTGGGAATAGAGGTGAACATGGCGACGTTTACGCTTCTGTTATTGGATGCGTGTATGTTCACAAGCGTCCTCCTGGTTGTTGCCGTCTTCTGGCGAGCCGGACGAAACAGGAATTCGCAAGGAGCGTGCCAAGCCGGCCCACCAGCTGCAGATGTCTATTATTCAGGGGCTTGCCGCGACTGCGAACGACCGCCTTCGCGTCCGCAACCGTCCGAGGTTCGGATGCTCGGACGTCCGGGCCGTTCGAGCGTCGGACGTTGTCAGCAGAGAGGAGGCGGCTCCTCGCGATACTCGGCGAGTCGAAGATAGAGCGTGGAACGGGCAATGCCGAGGCGCTTGGCCGCTTGCGTCAGGTTGCCGCCGCACGCCCGGACCTGAGCAAATATGGCGGCCCGCTTGGCCGATTTGAGATTGCCCTTCGCGGCTGACGCGTCATCTGCCGGGACGGACGAGGCAGGCGACCCGGGGACGGATGGCCCGCCTGCGAGCAGTTCGGGCAACAGATCATCGATATCGAGCCTATCGGAATCGGCCAGCGCCACCATTGCGTCGACGACATTGCGCAATTCCCGGACATTGCCGGGCCAATGATGGGCGCGCAGCCGGGCGAGCAATCGGGCCGAGAAGCTTGGGGCCTGCCGCCCCAGCCGGCCGGCCGCGATCGCCGCGAAGCGCTCCGCCAAGGCGACCACATCTTCGCCCCGCTCGCGCAGCGGCGGAACCCGGACGCGAGCAGCGGCGATGCGATAATAGAGATCGCGCCGGAAACGGCCGGCCGCGATTTCGGCGGCGAGGTCGCGGTTGGTCATCGACAGAATACGGATATTGACGCGCCGGCCGAGGCGATCGCCGACACGATAGACCATGCCGTCCTCAAGCACGCGCAACAGGTAGGACTGAAGGTCGAGCGGCATCTCGCCGATCTCGTCGAGACAGAGCACGCCCCCATCGGCTTGTTCGATCTTGCCGGCGCGCCCGTTCTCGTCGGCTCCCGTGAAAGCGCCCTTGGCATAACCAAATAATTCGCTGGCGATGAGGTCACGCGGCATGCCACCGCAATTCAGCGGTACGAAAGGGCCTCCGGCGGCCAGCCCGGCCCCCTTGATCGCCCGCGCGAACAGCTCCTTGCCAACTCCCGTCTCGCCTTCGATGAGAATCGGCAGCGTGTTTGCGGCGAGCTTGCGCGCCCGGCTCCGTGCCTCACGGATGGCGGAGCTCTCACCGAGGATTTGGTTGAAGTTCACGTTGACTTCGGCGCTCGGCTTGACGGCGAGTGACGCAGCCGGGCGGCTACGGCCCTGATGAAGGACGATAAGGCAACCCAGCGCGGCGTCACCGTTCTTCACGATCTCCAGGCTGGCATTGGGGAAACGGCGGCGGCAGTTCTCCTCCCAAGTCTCCAACGGGGAGGTGCCGATTAACCGCCGAACGTCGCGGATCAAGGCCTCGGGGTTCGATCCGTTGAGCTTACTAGCGGTTTCTTGCGCCGCATGAACCAGAAAGCCTCGCCGGTCGACCACAAGAATCTCTTCGCTGAGCCAGATCGAGCGCTTCGAGACAAAACGTTGAAACAAGAGTTCGTGTTCGAGCCTGGCTGCGCTGCTGAGCGAAGCCTCGATCTCACGTCCAATGGCGGCCGCGAGCGCGGCATCCTGTGGGCTGAACGTCGCCGCCGGTCCGGAAATGTCGACGACACCGAGAAGCTCGCCATCGATAGGATGTCGGACCGGCACAGCGGCGCAGGTCCAGCGCTGGACATCCTCACAAAAATGTTCCGCGCCGCTAATGCGCGTGGGTCGCCTGTCAGTCAGCGCAGTGCCGATCGCGTTGGTACCGATGACGCTCTCATCCCAGCGCCCGCCCAGCTCGAGGTGATTGCGGCGCCCGGCGTCAACGACGCGCGGATCGCCTGCGGTCTCGACAATGAAGCCGCTGGCATCGGTCAAGATCATCATTGACGAGGCGTCGGCAAGAAAGGCGCCGGATCGATCGAGCGCTGGGCGCGCGACCTCCAGGAGCTCGACATTCGCAGCGCGGCGCCGGAAGATCTCCGGCTCGCCAGCGAGCGGCGCCTCCGTCAAGTCGGTCCGAACGCCGAACTCCCTCGATCGCTCCCATGACGCGAGCAAAGCCACCGGAACTCCCGCAGGCTGGCTGTCACGAGCAAGAAAACGCTCCCACGCGATGCGAATTGCACGCTGCTCCACTTGCATTCCCTCCATTCAGAACGGCTGCGGGCGATGTCGGCCATGGCGTCCCGATGCTCGGCAATCTTGTCGACACGGGAGGAGATCGAAGAGCGCCGTTGGCTTACCGCCAAACATCCCTCCGACGCGGCGAGCGCGAAGTTACCTTCCGCGACGGTCTGCATCTGCTCGTGATGATCGCCAGACATCTCGTAGGGCGCTATCTCGAGGATTTCGTTCCAGTTGGAAACATTCCCCAATGCGAATAGCTGATCCATTTATCAAGATCGTTCATATCACCGGCTCCTTGCGTGTAATTTGATGATTCGGCACGTCGGGATCGGTCCGACTACCCGGACCCTCGTCATTGGTCGCGCCTTGCAGCGGCTCGTCTGGGTTGCCGGACGCAGCGCGCGCCGCCGACGCCGTCATCACGGCTACCGCAGCTGACATTGCGAGTACCTCCCGTCTCGAGAACATAACTAATCACTCTTGGAGACTGACTGTTCGAAGTCGCCGAAACGTGATTCTGCGTTCGCCGCCGACGTGATCGTCAGAACGTGGGCAAGTGCTGGTCGTTTATCTTTCGCAAACGCCAATGCTTTTTCCGGAACGCACTACCGCGCCGCTGACGCTCGAGTGTGAAGAGTAAAGCGAAAGTGATCGAGTCCAGAGTTGAGGTTTGCGATATCCCGGGAGCCGTAAGTCGGCGATTACGTTTCCGGCTCGCTGCGCCCGAATTCGGCAGACAGGCTCTTTGGATGGAGGCCGCGGGCATGAAGGCTCCTCCGCCCGCGCGCCGAGGATCGATGCAGTCCAACTCGCAACACGTAACACTGGATGGATCGTCGTCTCTGGCATCGGCAAGAGACCGTCCTTCCAGCACCCGGTCTAAAGGCGGACCGATGGACCTCAGCAGAGGGAAGTGGTTGCCTCGGCTCTTGGTTGGCCACGACCGGACCGGAAAGCGGGCAGGACAAGCTTCTTCTTGCCAGAAGCTGATTGCAATTTCATTATATGATGACTATCATCTGTAGAGTCGAAACAACGCCGATTGTTGGCCTCTACTGCGAAAGCGATTTCGGGTACAGACTCTGGTCACTAAGGGGCCCTTCCCGGGGCACAAAGATGAGATGAGATCATGAGCATCGAACAATTCGTCGAGAACGAAGTAAGATCGAACGAGGTCGTGCTCTTCATGAAAGGAACGCCGCAATTTCCACAGTGCGGATTTTCGAGTCAACTGGTCCAGATTCTCGAATATGTCGGGGTCGCTTACAAGGCGCTCAATGTGTACGACTCGGCCGAACTGCGGGATGGCATCAAGAGCTACTCCAACTGGCCCACGATCCCGCAACTCTACGTCAAGGGCGAATTCGTCGGCGGATGCGACATCGTGCGCGAAATGTTCCACGCCGGTGAGCTGCAGCAGCTTTTCATCAAAAAAGGATTTTCCGTCCTTCAGCCCGCGGGCTGATAGTCAAATTTTATTGAGGACTGCCGTCCATTAGACGGACGGTCTTGTCGGGACGCCGATGCCGCCCGTTTTGCGAGAATCCGGGGAGATGCGGTGACAAGGAAGTTCGCCAATCCTAGTTGGCGCTGCCACGTCAGACACGTTAGCGCACAGATCGAGACTGGATAGAAGATGCGCCGAATAGTCGTGACGGGGATGGGAGCGGTGTCGCCGCTGGGGCGTGGAGACCAGTTGGTCGCGCCTGCTCGCGGGGCGGTCCGGCATTCGCACGCTGCCCGAGGCGATAACTGCCGACCTGAGTGCAAAGGTCGGCGGATAGGTCCCCGACGTCGCGGTGGATCCCGAAGGCGGCTTCGATCCGGATCGTGTCGCCCCGCGCAAGGACCAACGCAAGATGGATCGCTTCATCTTGTTTG
>WNFM01073781.1_pt2 | contig 12447 bp, 12 predicted proteins | sample 5400271 | NCBI WGS metagenome assembly WNFM01 (sample SAMN13153352, study PRJNA577476) | soil metagenome | isolation source: 60 cm saprolite on Douglas fir-dominated hillslope | place: USA:California | collected 2013-09-17 | reverse complement strand
TGATCGGGTGCGCCAACGTTGCCGCCCTGGTGCTCGGGCAAGTCGACGCGCGGTCGGCCGAGTTTGCCGTTCGTTCGGCGCTTGGTGCGAGCCGGCAGCGACTGGCGCAGCAGTTGATCGTCGAAGTGCTAATCGTGGCCGCCGTCGCGGGGACCGTGGGCGCCGCCCTGGCGCGGGTCGGCTTCACCGTCGTCACGGACGCGCTCCCGCTCGGTGCGTGGGCCTCGACGGCGCCCGATTGGCGCGTCTTCGCGTCGGCAATGGCCATCGCCGTGATCGCGGCGTCGATAGTCATCCTCGTGCCCATCGTCTCGCTGTATCGAGGGGACCTGCGCAGGGTCTTGAGCGCAGCCCGGATGGGAGGAATCGAGGGACGGGGCGGGCGTCTGGAAAGTGGGTTGGTGGGTTGGTCGTCACGCAGGTGGCGCTCGCGGTGATGATCGCCTCCGGTGCGGCGCTGCTCGCTCGCAGTGTCGCCAACATGTACGCGGTCCAACCTGGCGTGCGTGTGGATGGCGTCGCGGTCGTCGACGTGGTGTTCGACGGCACGCTCGACCGGGCGAGCCGAGAGAAGACGCTCGCCGAGCTCGAGCGCGCACTTCGTGAGCTTCCCGGCGTGACCTCCGTCGGCGCGGGGCAGACGTTGCCGCTGCGCGGCGGCGGGTACAGGGCGGGTCTGCGTATCGACGAACGCCCGGAGATCCAGAGCGCGGCCACCGAATTCCGGATCGTGACGCCCGGCTATCTCGAGAGCCTTGGCTTCGCCCTTCGCCGGGGCCGCGCGATCAGTGGCGACGACCGGCCTGAAGCCGAACGTGTCGTCGTCATCAACGAGGCATTTGTCCACAAGTACTTCCCGGGAGTCGATCCCATCGGCAGGTCGATCGGCATCGACGTCGACCAGGGACGTTCCGCGGCCGAGCCCGTACGGTATGTCGCGTTGGCGCAGATGCCCTGGATCGACGACGCACAGTCCATCGTCCTCCGCACCGCCCCCGGTGCCGCCGAGACATCGATCCTGGAGCCGGTGCGACGCACGGTCGCACGCGTGGCTCCGGCCGTCGCGGTGCAGCAGACGACGACGATGCGCCGCGTGCTCGACACGTCCGTCGGTCCCGCGCGGCAGGTCGTCTCCTTGCTCTCTCTCCTGGCTGGTTTGGCCCTCATCCTGGGTGCAGTGGGCGTCTACGGCGTGATGACGCACTTTGCCACTCGCCGAAGGCGTGACTGGGCGATTCGCATCGCCATCGGGCTTCCAGGTTCCCGCGTGATCGCGCACGTCCTCGGCCACGGTGCGATGCTGGTGTCGGCGGGGATCGTTGCGGGCATCGTGGCCGCGGCGATGCTCACGCGGCTACTGTCATCGTTTCTCTTCGATGTCAGCGCGCTGGATCCGATCGCGTTCGCGGCGGCAGGGGCAGCATTGTTCGGCGTCGGCGTGGCCGCAGCGTTTGTGCCCGCCTTGCGCGCGGGAATGGCCGACCCCTTGGAGGCTCTTCGCGAACAGTAGGGACCCTGTCCCGTCGGGTGGGGTCTGGGCATCGCCTCTGTCGGCGAGGCCGGGCTCGCGGCCGACTGTAACCGCCGAGCGAGTTACCGTCGGCGCGAATGTCCTCAACTGTCCCCAGCGCAGGCCTTCGTCATGGCGAGGGAGGTGTAGCGGGAGCGGAGGCCCGCCGATTCCCGCCCCCCATGCCGCTAATCTCGTAGACCTGGAAGGCACCGTTGTCGAAGACCGCGCGCAAGCGGTCGCGCCTGCCCGCGACCACCACCCGAAGGTATTCCTTCGCTTTATGGTCGAAGTCGGGCGAAGTCCAGGTGTTGTCCACTACCAGGTGGGTCGCTCCGAGAGTAGTGAAATACGACCAGAACCCGTCCTGGCTCTGGTCGATCGCGTACGAGGACGAAGCGCGTCCCGAGAGGAGGCTCAGGAGCCTCGGCTTCCGAAACACCACCCGTGCGTTCGCGGGGCTGGTTTCGGCCAGGAAGGCGGTGCATTGGAGGAACCGGGGGTCCCCGATCCCCTCCCTGATCGGGCCGCGGGCCGCCGTGGCGTGGCCCAGCGCGAAGAACGCGAGGAGGACGGCGACCAGGCCGGAGCGGACGAGGCCGAGGATGGGAGCGCGCTCGACCAGGTCGCGGAGCGCCGTGGCCACATAGAGGGCGAGCGCCGGGACAAGGGGCACCAGGAACCGGGCCCCCTGGTTGCTGGGCCAGAGCAGGATCACACTCAGGTACAGCGCCGTGAAGGCGTCGTGGTTGGTGATGCTCCGCCAACGCGACATTGCTCCTTTCGCGGCGAGCAGGATCAGCACGATGGCCAGGGCCTTGTCCGCTCGGAGCCAGAGATCCGCTGACCACAGCGTGGTCAGGGCTCCCGCGTAGAGATAGCTCCGCTCGCCGCCCATGATGGCTTTCTCCGCGACCAGCGCCGCGCCCGCCAGGAGACCCACGCCCGCCGTGCCCCGACGCACCCTCCGCGCCTGGACGAGATCGGTCACGAGCAGAGCCGCCAAGAGGAGGATCCCCACCGTGCGTACGCTGGCGGCGGCGAAAATCATGAAGGCGAGCAGGGCTGCGTTCGCATCGAACCGATCACGCGCACGCCCATCGGCGACCAGGATTGCTCCGAGGGAGCTGACGGCGAAGGCGACGTCAGAGCCCACCAAGTCGGTGAGGCCGAAGAACCAGGGACTCGCCGTAAACAAGGCCACGATCACGAGCGCCGTGCGCTGACCCAGATCTCGGGCGACCAGGAGACCGGCGAGGACGAGCCATGCCATGAACAGCACGACCTGCAGGACCTTGAACGCGTGGAGATCGAGACCGACCACGCGGTACAGCGGGGCCAGGAGCGCGGGGTAGCCCGGAGGGTAGGCGCGCGGGCCGACGTTGGGCACCAAGGGGTTGTAGAGGTAACCGGTCGCAGAGTAGTCCACGCCCGTGGCCAGGTTCCGCGCGTGGTCCCGCAAGAGAGCGACGTGAGCCAGTCCGGCGACGACCACGAGGGCGTAGAGGGGCCACTGACCCAGCCGCGGCGCGCCGTCGCTCACGCCGCCCGGTGGCGCCACCCCATTCCTGTCAGCTCCCATTGAGGGTCATCGGTCGTGATGGGCTTCCGCTCTGGATCGAGTGGGTCCGGGTTGGCTGGTGTCGGAGGCTGTTGCTCGGTTCGAATCCTACCTGAGGAGCAGTTCGATAGTAGTGCCTTGACCAGAGCGATCATCGCGTCTGTTCCGCGAAGGCGTCCCCGACTCGCAGCGCCAGCGAGGACGTGTTCGCGTGCGCCATGTTTGACGTGACTGCGATGACGGTGCCGCTGTCGCGCCCCATCATCAGCGACATCACCATGCCGCCGGCGAGCTCACCGTTGACGCTGCCAGGGGTCGTCGCCAGCGCGAAGCGCACGAGATCGGACGGCGTGGAATAGAACGCCATCCCGTTCGTGCAACAGGCCAGGTCGCGCATGTACATCAGGCGTCGTCCACGGCCGGGATTGTCATCGGATCGCGGGACATAGAAGGTCGCGCGATCACCCGGCAATGGCTGCGCAGGGGCGAGACCGATCGGCCTGAAGATGACGTGGCGGAGGATCGTGAAGAGTGGGAAATCCTCTTCCGGCTCGCCGATGTGCTCAGGACTCCATTCTGCCGGCGAGTCAGCGCCGGTATTGGTCAGCCCGAGCGGCGCGACGGCGGCGGTGACCGCGGACGCCGCCGAGCCGATGTTGAATCGCGTGTTCGCCGTGACGGGCGCCCGCGTCACGACGTCCCTCCATCCGAACCCTTCGGCCCAGACGACGGTGCCGCCGGCACCGACGGCCACCGACACCCCGGGCAGGTTTTGCTCCAATACGGCTGAGCGCACGACCTCCCGCGCGCGCTCGACGGCCGCCGTATATTGCGGCGGCGGCGCCGAGTGGACGACCGATGGCATCGCCTGCGCCTGTGGGAAGAGAGGGGCGGTCACAACGACCGCATGGATCAGAAATGCCGCGAACGCGGCAACGGCGACGCCGACGGCAAGCGCCGTGCGGGCAGCCCACCTCGGGAGCCGGTTGCGCGCGGCCCTGACACCGAGCACGACTCCGACCGCCATCAGCAGCATGCCGATGACCGCGGCGCCTGGCTTGTCGTCGGCGTCGGCCACATAGATTCCCATGGCCGCGATGGCCAGGCCGAGAGCGAAAAGGGTGAATCCCTTCGCGGGGGTCATCACAGTGCTTCTCATGCCCACAGTGTCAGGGAGGCCGGCCGCGAAGTCCTCACCAAACCGTGAGCGGCCGCTGAGATTCGAATGAGATGCGCGAATGCCCCTATTGACCCCCGACGAACGAGCAGTCGAACTTGTTGCCGGGTCGCGAGATCACCATCTCGACCCTGGCCGGCTTGTCCGCGGTCACGGCCTGCGTCGTCTTCATCGCGATCACGATGGCCGTGCCGGCGTTCACACCTCCGATGATCTCTCCTTCGCAGCCGTTCCGGAGGACCAGGGCCGTGCCGGAGCCGACCCCGATCACGAATCGGTCCGGGTACTTGAGGAGCAGGCCCAGCATGCGGTTGTAGCGCTGACGGCGGACGAACTGTGTGTCCACGAGCGCTCGCGGCAGAAGGCCGAGTCCAGGCCGCGTGCCGACCTGCTCGCCATCCACGATCGTCGGATCCTCCTCGCCCGTCACCGCGATCTCGCCCATCGCGATCGCCGCCGCGTCGTTGGCGGCCAGCACCACGCCGGCCTCGTAGCGCGCCGTGATCGCGTTCTTGATCTCGGGGTCCTGTGCGACGTCGAGCAGCTTGTTCTGATCGCCGGCCATGAAGACGAGCGCGTTCGCGCGCGCGATCTGGCCGAGGACCTTCTGCTTCGCGGCCTCGTCGAGCGGCCCCGGCGCGGCCATCTCCAAGAACTCCGGCGGACGGATGCCCTCGATCTCCTTTCTCATGATCGCGAGCGTGCCCTCGGCGTCGCTGCTCGCCCACGGCACCACGAGCGCCCGGGCCTGCGGTCCGCCGGCGTGGGCCGAGACCGCCGCCCACATCGCCCGGGGCCGCGGCACGCCGCCGAGCAGGATCAGCATCCTCGCCTCGCCCCGCGGAGCCGGCGCCTTCTGAGCCATCGTGGCGGGCTGAAGCGTCAGCCAGGCGACCGCGGCCAGGGCCAGCCGGCCCAGGCAAGTTCGCATGTGAGCCATGGAATCGCTCCCTTCATATCCCGCGAGCGCCCACGATTCTAGAGGATCCGACCGCGCCCAAAGGATGAGACTACAATCGCGGCCATGATCCGGGCGGCAGCACCACAGATCCTGGCCGTCCTCCTTTGTCTGGCCGGGGTCGTGCCCGACACCGACGCGCAGAACGTCGCCGTAGCGCAGCCCTGCCGAGAGGAAGACGATCCTCCCGCGAACTTCGAGTACCGCGGCGTGCAGGTGACGATCTCCGAGAGCTGCTGGAAGCGCCGGGTCGGGAATCAGTGCGAAGAGCTGATCAAGGGCTGGAGCACCAACTGGGTCGCCGCCGAGGCCAGGAAGGCGATCGACCGCATGAAGGAGGACAAGTGCCTGGGTCCCGGCATCCGCGCGGCTGCCGGCGAACGATTGCAGTCGTTGCGCGTGCTGTGCACGCCCTCCGTGGTCTGGTGCGGCCAGGCCGTGCTGAACAGCCAGACGATCACGCTCAGCTCGATCGTCGGGGACAAACGGACGTGCCGCGGGACGACGCTGACCCACGAGATGCTGCACGCCCACGCCGGCATGGATCACGATCAGAGGTGCGCCGCGGACGTGACCTACAGCTGCGACCAGTCCTGCTTCAAGACGAACAACTGCCTGGAGTGCTCCGGCGCGGCTTGCACTCCCAACTACGATGCGGTTCATGCCGACCTCTGCAAGAGCCGCTGAGCGCCGCCGGCGAGCGGCCTCCGCCGTCCTGTGTCTGGGGCTCGCGTTCGTCCCGGCCGTGGCACGCGGGCAGGTCTGCCGCAGCGTCCAGAAGCTGAGCGCCGAGCAGTATTGGAAGCTCGTTCTCGTGACCGGCGTGGCCGGCGAGCGCGACGAGGGCGAGATCCGCCGCGGCCATCTCGAAGGCGCGCCCGAGACGTGCTTCGAGGTCCCCAGGCGCCGCCTCGACTCCGTGGACGCGCGCACCAGGGGCTACCAGGAGGGGCTGACGTCGTTCCTCGACGCATTGCCCCTCGATCCCGCTCACTGGAGGCCGCTTCCCGAGGCCCTCACGTACCTGCAGACGGCCTCCCGAATCACCGGCATCGCTTTCGTTCCCGCCAGCGCCACCGCCGCAGACGTGGAGGCAGGCGGCATCCGGTTCCAGGAATGGTTGGTCGCGAACCGGACCAAGCTCGTCTGGTCCGACGAGGCGGGCAAGCTGATGGTCGACGTCGAGGCCGCGCCGGACTTCGACGAGGGCGAGGCCGCGGAGCTCGACGCGGCGACCTACTGGACGTATGAGGGCCTGGGCGCCGTCTCGAGGGAGAAGGATGGCCCCGGCGGGCGCCGCGGGCGCTACGATCTGCCGCTCCGATCCGGGAGATTCCGCGTGTCGCTGGCGGCGCTCGAGGATCGCGAGGCCCGCTTCCAGGGCTACCTGGCCGCGACGCAGCAGCTCGTGCTCTACCTGACGGAGACGGGCGGGCCCTCGGCGCTGCGCAGCGCGGCCCTGGCGCGCCTGAGACTGGTGACCACGGAGAGCTTCGAGAAGCCCGAGCAGTGGCTGATCTGGTGGGTTCGGAACCGCGACGCCCTGGCGCTCTCCGGCGACGGGAGGCGGCTCCTCACCGATAGCCGTTAGACGGGTCTGCGCCCCTACGCCAGCGCCATATTCAGATTCTCGATCGCCTCGTCGATCTCGCCCGTGCTCTTGTAACCGACCGTCACGCAATCGACGCCCGCCTGCCTGAACGCAAACTTCATCGCCTTCTGCCGGTCCTCGCGGTTGAACGTGCCCTCGCCGACGAGCTTCATCGAGATGACGCCCATTCCTTCCTTGCGAACCTTCTTCACGTGCTCGACGACCTCGGGGACATTCCCTGGATCCTGGGTGTTGTAGTCCTCGGCGTCCATGGCCTTGCCCAGGTGATTCATGCGAATCATGGCGACGTTGAGCCATTCATTCCCTGGGACCCGTCGCAGCGCGGGCAGGCCGTGGACCGACGCGCCGTGGCTCACCACCGCCTTCTTCGATTCGGCTTCCAGGACCGCGTCCTGCCAGCGGCGGGTGTCGGCGGGCCAGGTCGCGGTGTGTTGCCAGTGCAGCAACATGATGTCGAAATACTCCGTGTTCGCCAGCGTGCGCAACTCGTCGAATTTCTGTTGCGGGCTCACACCGTCGCGAGTGGTCACCTTGGACATCAGCTGATAGCTCTCGCGCGGGATACCCTTCAGAGCGATGCCCAGCATCTTGTGCATCTCACCGTACGACTCGGCCGTCTCGAAGAAGCGAAGCCGCTGAAGCTCCCCGTGCCAAACGCCAAACGCGTGACTTTCACCCCGGACCTTCCCAGGGTCACGAAGTCGGTTGCCGTTTGGCGCGGCTGTGCCATCAACGGCAGGCCGCCAGATACCGCAAACGTTCCCGCGGCAAGCCCAGTCTTCATGAATTCACGTCTGGTGAGATCGGCCATTTGGCACCTCCACGAGACCCGACTGGGGCACATGTTACCCCCCAACTCAAACCGAATCGTCGGGCACCTTCAGTGGGCCGCCGCGCCAGTGCGGGCTACTTCTTCGCGGCCGACGGCTTCGCGAACGGCGCGCTGAACGCCACGTCGACCTTCAGCTTCTCCGCTTCGCCCTTGGCTGTCGTCTTGATCGTGCCCGTGAGCGGTCCATCCGGCCCGCCGGCCAGCGTCACCTCGACGCAGCCGGCACACGGGGTCTTGGCCAGGTCCCACCGATAGGCGGTCTCCGTGACCTCGCGCGTATGGTCGAGCGTCAGCTCCAGGCCCACGACCTTGTGCAGGAACTGGTACTTGGCGAGCTCGAACTCGCTCTTCGTCTCGTCGGGCGGCAGCGCCTGGTCGGTGATGGCGACGTAGATCCGCGCCCCGGCGTTGAAGGCAATCGCGTGTGTCAAGTCCACGCGCTTGCCGGCGACGGTCAGCGACCCGGCCGCGGTTCCAACGGCGGGCGGCGCTTTCGCGGGCTGGGTCTGCGCGCGCAACGGAAGCGTCATGGCGGCGACAGGCAACGCCAGGATTCCAGCAAGGACTGGCCACGGCAGGGCGCGCACGCTCATGGAGCCTCCTTCGACGGAATGCTAGCACCGTGCGCCAGCGCTATCTGGGCGCACTGGCCGGCGTATACTCCTCGGCCTGCAATCCGGCAGTCCGGCCGCCCTCCGGCCGGTGTGACCTACAGCCAGTTTGATCACCAAAGGAGAGAGCCAGATGAATGCATCGAAGGGGATACTCATCTCCGTCGGAACCCTCGTCGTCGCTGCGACCGTCGGTCCATTTGCAACGCGCGCGGAGGCGCAGATTCCATCGAACGGCGTCTTCTATGGGTGCATTCGACTCGACCGCGATCAGGACGAGAGCCGAAACGTTCGGCTCGTAGCGCAGGACGAGCCGTGCCGGCACAACGAGACGCGCGTGCAGTGGAGCATGACCGGGCCCGCGGGGCCCGTCGGTCCGCAGGGTATCGCCGGTCCCACAGGCGCGCAGGGTATCGCCGGTCCCACCGGCGCGCACGGTGCAACCGGACCCGCAGGACCTGCGGGAGCGGCCGGTGCGACCGGTGCGAACGGTGTGACCGGACCCGCCGGACCTCAGGGACCGACCGGTGCGACCGGTCCACAGGGACCGAAGGGCGATAACGGCGGGACGGGGCCGACCGGGCCGGCCGGTCCGAAATTCTTCGCGAGGATGAACGCGGACGGCACGATCGTTACGGCGTCGGACAACATGGACCCGAACCCGAACTTCACCGGCAAGTTCAACAACAGCACCGGCCAGTATCAGGTCCGCTTCTTCGCCGACATCTCCCAGTGCGTGCCGGTGTCCACGCTGCATTCGGACGGTTCCGCAGGAACGATCGTGGGCTTCACGACCAACGGGTTCACGAGCAGCTCGCAGGTTTCGGTGCACCTGTTCGCTCCGAACGGCACGCCCATCAACGCGCCGTACGACGTCGTCGTGACGTGCCCATGAGGTGACGCGGCGCTAGACCGGCAGCCGGCAAGTAACGAGGTCACTACTGGCCAGGGGGCGCGGCCTCGCGCCCCCCGGCGGATCGGGCGCCATTTTGCTTGACCTCTTCGGCGCCGCGGCGTACGGTAGGAAGTCGTCGAGCAGACGACACCGACGCGCGCCGGGACGTGAAGCAGGCCGGTGCGCGCAACGAGTGGGTTGGCCGCCGCCGCGCGATCGCGGGCGACAATCAACGCGGCATGAACCCGAAGATGGGTCCGTCGAAAGCGCGGTGAATCCTTCCGTAGGATGAGACTGTCTCCCTTCCGCGACGCGCCGCCGTCCTTCACCCCGGACCTTCCCGACCCCGCCCAGGATGCGCGCCGATCCCGTGCGCTCTTCGACCTCGCTCCCGATGCGTACGTGGTCACGAACGGCGCGGGGACGATCGTCGAGGTCAATGCCGCCGCCCGAAGCCTTCTTGCCCGTACCGTGGAGGAGGTCGTGGGGCGGCCGCTCGTCGAGCTCGTCGCCGCGGCGGACCGGCGGTCATTCCTCGCCCGCCGGGCGAAGCTTCGTTTCGGACGTCCGGCGCCGGCGCCGCTCGCGGAGTGGACGCTCCGCCTGCAGGGACTGGACGGCGGCATCATCGATGCCGTCGTGGCGGTGACCTCGGCGGCCGAGGCCTCTCCCGACCGGGAGGCGCTCCTTCTGTGGCGGCTCCGCCCGGCGAGCCGCCGCTCGCTCCAGCAGCAGGTGCGCGCCCAGCGCCAGCGGGTGCGTGTTCTCGTCGCTCGATCACTCCGCGCGCAGGAGGAGGAGGCCAGGCGGATCGCTCACCGGCTACACGACGAGGCGGGGCAGATCACGGCCACGCTGCACCTCTCGCTTCAGGAGCTCGAGGAGAAGCTGCCCGCCCGGCACCGCGGGCGGGTACGGCGGGTCCGCGCCCTCGTCCTCGGCATCGAAGAGCGGCTCCGTAACCTCTCCCACGAGCTACGGCCCACCATCCTCGACGACCTGGGGCTCGTCCCTGCCGTGGGGTTCCTCGCCGAGGCCTTCTCGACGCGCACGGGAATGAGCGTCGAAGTCACCGGAGACGCGGCCGATCAGCGCTTCGACGCTCCCGTCGAGACGGCGCTCTATCGGATCCTCCAGGAGGCCCTCGCCAACGTCGCCCGCCATGCCCAGGCCCGACACGTGATCATCGACATCCGCCGTCGAGCCGACACACTCCGCTGCTCGGTCTCCGACGACGGGGCCGGCTTCGACCCGGCCCAGGCGCCGCGCGGAGGTGGCCTGGGCCTGCTCGGTATGCGCGAGCGGCTCGGCACCGTCGGCGGCCGTCTGGTCGTGCGGTCGGCTCCCGGCCGCGGGACGAAGCTCGTGGCCGTCTTGTCACGCTGGAGGCGGCCATAGGCTGCCGGGTCGTCATCGCCGACGATCACGCCCTCTTCCGGGAGGGCCTCCGGGCGCTGCTCGAGCGGCACGGCCATGAGGTCGTCGGCGAGGCCGCGACGGGTCAGGAGGCGAGCCGCCTGGCCCGCGATCTCCAACCCGAGGTGGTCCTTCTGGACCTGGGGATGCCGGTCCAGAACGGGATCGAGGCGGGTCGGTCCATCGGAGAGGCGTGCCCTCGCGTACGAATGATCGCCCTCACGGTGCATACGGAGGAGCCGTACGTCCTGGCGGCCCTCGAGGCAGGCTTCCGCGGCTACACCCTCAAGTCCCAGGCGGGCTCCCAGCTCCTTGACGCGATCCGGAAGGTTTCACGCGGCGGCGTATACCTCAGCCCGTCGGTGTCTGGAGCCGTCGTCGACGGGTACCTCGGGAAGGCCCAGCTCTCCCGTCAACCGCTCACGCGGCGAGAACAAGAAGTGCTGCAGCTCGTGGCGGAGGGCAAGTCCACCAAGGAGATCGCCGGCGTCCTCGGGATCAGCCCGCGGACGGCCGAGTCCCACCGCAAGCGGATCAAGCGGAAGCTCCAGATCAGCGATACGGCCGGCCTCGTTCGCTACGCCATCCGCCAGGGAATCGTCGAGGCCTGACGTACCCAGTTTCCCGTACGTGTGCCGGTCGATTCACCCACGCCGGACCGGGATGTGACGGAGTCAAAAGCCCTGGTTTCCCGAATTGTCACGGGCTCCTCGCCCTCCTATCTTCACATTGTAGATGACTGTACGAGCCCAAAAGGAGGCTGAGAAATGGAAACGGCCAAAGTGGACATCCGCAAGCTGCAGGCCCTCAACGACCGCATCAACCAGTGCATCGACGCCCTCAACCAGGTCCGTCTATCGGTTCATGGTCTCGCGCACACGACGCCCGCTGGCCCCTTCATCCCGGCGGGCATCGGCCAGCTGGCCCCGACTCCGTTCGGCGTCGGGCAGCTGGCCCCGACGCCCTACGGTGTCGGGTATCAAGGTTTCGGGCAGGTCCCGGTGGGTTCGCCCTATGGCCCGGGCTTCTCGCATACCACGCCGATCGTGGGCACCCCGGGCGCATTCGCTCCAGGCTTCGGACCTGCGGTCAACCCGTTCGCGGGCCTGAGCCATTCGAGCCCCGAGGAGTCGCTGGCCCGCCCCGGTTGGACGGACCCGTTCCTCGCGGTGCGGATCGCCCAGACCTTTCCGTACGCCCAGTATCCCTTTCCAGCCGTGGTGACGATCTTCTGAGCGTGGAAGGGCGGGGCCGTCTCCGGCCCCGCCCTTCCTTGACACTTCCACGCGCCATAGAGGGAGAAGACCCATGAACCAGAGCGAAACGACCCAGGTCGGGATCGACGAGACGATCGTGCAGGTGGAAAAGCTCTACCGCGCCCTTACCGGCGCGGCGACTCCAGCGAGCGACGCCGCCTACGCCCCGATTCCCGCCGAGAAGGATCCCGTGCAGCACGTCGAGGAGCAGATGGGCCGGCTCCTCGAGCTGCTCGGGCAAACGAGTCAGGGCCCCGTGATGACGACGCCTTGGATGCCGCCGATGACGGTATGGGAGAGCGACAACGAGATCCTCGTCTGCCTCGACCTGCCGGGCCTCAAGCGCGAGCAGGTGGAGGTGGCGATCCGTGGCGAGACCATCACCGTGAGCGGCGTCCGCCTTGCCCGTCCCGGAGCGAAGCTCCGTTCGAGCGAGGGCGCTCTCGGACCGTTCCGCCGGACGCTGATGATCCCCGCCGCGATGCGGGGAGCGGAGCCGGTCGCGCAGATGAAGGACGGCGTCCTCGAGATCCGCGTTCCCAAGCCGCCGGCCGAGGCCAACAACTCCCGGCCCGTCCCCGTCCACTGACGTCTCGCTCGCGGCGGATTGAATCCGCCG
>WNFM01309092.1_pt1 | contig 12448 bp, 14 predicted proteins | sample 5400271 | NCBI WGS metagenome assembly WNFM01 (sample SAMN13153352, study PRJNA577476) | soil metagenome | isolation source: 60 cm saprolite on Douglas fir-dominated hillslope | place: USA:California | collected 2013-09-17 | reverse complement strand
GCGTCGGCGCTAACGCGCGTGTCGGTTACTTCCGCCGGCTTTTTGTCAGTGTCGCCAAAGGAACCAGACTTCATCGCTGCGGCGAAAGAGAAAAGTGTGAGGCCGAGCGCGATTATATTTTTGGTTTGCATGGTAAGGCCGCCTTCCTTGCAAAAATGTTTCGAGTTGTCAGCGACGCGATGATTTTGTGAGAGATATTAGTGGGGACATTCGGGCAAGTCAACGCAACCGGACATTTCTCAGTGCGTTGATGGGTCCCGCAATTCGACTTGGTTGCTGCGATACGGCGCGAAGTTTCTGCCCCAGTCCACGCCGATCGCCTGCATGTCGAGCTTGTCGCCGTCCACCTTCACAATGAGATAGTGATACGGAGTCGGCGAATCTTCGTTGCCGGGCTTCACCAGGTGCTGCAGCGAGACTTTGAGCGGCTCATTCGCCTTCAGGTACCCATCCACATCTGGTTCTCCGGTGTAGGGATAAATAGGCGCTCCGCCTCCGCCCGAAACAACAAGATCCATGCGATGGGTTCCAGAGGCGTCGGTGTAGCGCTCGACCCAGTGTTCGAACAAGTGCTCGTGCCCGGAAAACACCGCGCGCACGTGGTGGGTATGGAACAGCGGCATATAGCGCGCGCGAAGCGCAACGGTCGGCTCCTCCACTTTGGCGCCGCCGTGCGGACCGGAAGAAAACGGCGCCTGATGACAAAAGATAAGTACGTTGATGTAGCGAGTGCGGTCCAGCCCCTCGAGCTGGGACTTTACCCATTGAAATTGCTTTTCATCGCCAGCGATGTTCGCGTCCAGTCCAATCACGAAGGTATTGCCGTAGCCGAAGGAGTACGTGGGATAGCCGGAGAGCCGGCGGGGAGATCCATCCGGAGGTATCAGTGCGGAAACGGCATCGAGATAATTTTTCAATGCAGGCTGACGTTTTGGGTCGTCTACGGTGAGGGCTGAGCTTACATCATGATTTCCCGGTGCCAGGAAGTAGGGGATACCGCCTTCGGTCGTGAGCCGGTTAATCAGCGGCACGAAACTAACATTCCATTGATGAGCTTCCTGCCCTCGTTGAACGGCGTCGCCCGACTGCAAGGCGAAACGCACAGGGTACGGAGTGCTGCTGAGTTTCTTGACTTGCTGCAGCATCGAGTCCACGAGGGTTGAATGATCGTACTGAATGGAAGTGCCGTCACGCCTGCCGCGAGTGTCTCCGTACGCGATGAAAGAAAATTGTGTGACGCCCGCCGATTTTGCCTCAGGCGGAAGCGGCGTAGAGGGCGCGGCGATAGGCGTAACGCGCTCGGGGTCTTGAGCGGACGCTGGTATAACGCCGAGTAGCAGCAATAAACTAACCAGCGACAAAACGGCGGTGCGCGAAGTTCCCATCGGGCATCGGGACATGAGGTTAGCCTCTTCGGGTGAGTTTAATGGTAATCACGGTTTGTGGGCGTCGGGTTTTATTTGTTGGGATTCGGGGATCTTGATGATCACTTCATTGGGCTTGGCGAGGCCGAGTTCGTCGCGGGCGATGGATTCGATTTTGTGTGGATCGGTTTTGAGGGATTTTACTTCGTCGGAGAGCTCGAGATTCTCCTTGTTGAGGCGGTTGATGTCGGATTGCACGCGTTCAATATCGAGTTTGGTGCGGCGAAGGGCGAGATAGCCGTGGGCGCCGAAGATGTCGTGCAGAAAAAGCGTGAAGACGCAGAGGGCCAGGATGGAGCGGCCGTAATGCGACCAGAAGGCGGCGAATTTGGTTTGTTTAAGCATGCGCGGTTGGCCTTTCACGTCGAGAGAATCCAGTCGGTGGCTTCGCGAACGAGTTTAGCGGAAGCGGCGGAGCTTTCGGCTTCGACGTAGAGGCGAAGTAGCGGCTCGGTACCTGAGAGGCGGAGGAGCATCCAGGAGCCGTCTTCGAAGGCGAATTTTGCGCCGTCAGTGCGGTCGATGGACTCTACTTTGCGGCCGAGAAGAGTGGAGGCGTCGGTCTTGGATTTCTGGATGGCCACGGCTTTTTGTTCGTCGGTGAGATGAAGATTTTCGCGGGTAGGCGCGAAGGAACGGCCAACTTTTTTGAAGAGCTGCTGCACCTGTTCGCTAATGGAAGCGCCGCGAGCGGCGATCATTTCGGCGACCAGCAGGCAGGCGAGGACGCCGTCTTTTTCCGGTACGTGGCCGCGAATGGTGAGGCCGGCGCTTTCTTCGCCGCCGAGTGCGATCTTATCTTCGCGGATGAGCTGGCCGATATATTTGAAGCCGACGGGCGTCTGATATGTGGTCTGGCCGTGGGATTTCGCGGCGGCGTCAACCAGTTCGGAAGTGGCGACGCTGCGGGCAGCGGCCATGTTCCATCCGCGCGATTCGACGAGGTAGTCGTAGACGAGCGCGAGGATGAGATTGGGCTGGACCCAGGCGCCGTCGGAATCGACGATGCCGAAACGGTCGGCGTCGCCATCGGTCGCGAGACCAGCGGTCGCTTTGGATGAAAGAACGATGTCGCGGAGCGGCGCGAGATTTTCTTCGCTAACGTCGGGGCCGGTACCGTCAAAGAGCACGTCACGATCGGTTCGAATGGTTTCGACCGGAACGCCGTGGTCGGCGAGAATTTTGTTGAGATAGCCGGCGCCGCAACCGTGCAAGGCGTCAACAGCGAATTTAGTCTTCGCTTTAGCGAGGATGTCGAATTTTACGAGTTGCTGCAGACGCTTGAGATAATTTTCGCGGAGGTTGGTTTTTTCTACAGGAGCGGCTTGTGCTTTGAGCGGAGCAACGCCGCCTGCGGAGAAAAGTCTTGCGGCGCGAGCCTCGACATCTTTTGTGACTTCGGGAAGAGCGGGTCCGGCGTCGGCGGAAGAAAATTTCAAGCCATGATATTGAGCGGGGTTGTGGCTGGCGGTGAAATTGATGGCGCCGTCGAGCTTGCTGCTCTGAATTTCGTAGGCGATGGCGGGGGTCGGTGCGAAGGTGTCGCAGAGGAGCGCGCGAATGCCGTGTGATTGCAGAATGGCAACGGCCAGCGCGGAGAACTCCTCGGAGTAGAAGCGGGTGTCGTAGCCGACGAGGATAGTGGGCCTGGCGCTTTTCGTTTTGACATGTTCGGAGATCGCGGTGACGGCGAGGCGCACGTTAGCGAAGGTGAAATCGTCGGCGATTAGTCCGCGCCAGCCGGAGGTGCCGAATTTGATGGGAGAAGGGGCGATGCTTGGAGAGGCGCTCATGATTCCGGTAGTGTAGCTCTGCGGGGGTTTTGTGCAAAGAGGGAGCGAGCGAGACATGGTGCGAGCAACGGATGCGCGAGTGGTGCTGGTGACCTGCGGGAGCCCGGCGGAGGCGCGCAGGATCGCGAAGGCGGTGGTGGAGAAGCGGCTGGCGGCCTGCGTGAATGTGATTTCGTCGCCCGTGGAGTCGGTGTACCGCTGGAAAGAGAAAGTTGAGAGCGCGAAAGAGATTCTGCTGGTGATCAAAACGACAGAACGGCGGTTGAGGGACTTGGAGAAAGCGGTTGCGAAAGCGCACAGTTACGAGCTGCCGGAGTTTCTGGTTCTCGGAGTCGATGGCGGATCGAAGCAGTATCTGGCTTGGCTCACGGAAAACGCCTAGCGCGGATTTCGCCGACTAGTTCGCTGGAGATTCGATGGTGCGGAGTAGGGCGAGCATTTTGGACGAGGCGATGTGTTGGTAGTCGGGAGTGAGCAGGCCGAACGTTTCAAGCGTGTCATAGCTGCGGCTGTAGCCTGAGGATTGCGTGCCGTTGAGCGGCCAGTAGCCCCAGCTGAGATCATTTTCTTTCAAATACTGAATGAACCAAGTGAACCACTGGCTTTCCGCGCCGCAATCGAGCGATTGACACGCGCCGAATTCGCCGACCCAAAGAGGCACGCCAGGTTCAGTGTGGAGAAGAAATCCGGCGCGCGCGTCGAAGACTTGCTTGAGCTCGTCGTAACTGGCGAAGGTATGCTCAGGAGAAGAGTAGGCGTGGGGCGAGTACACCAGGTGATTGGGAATTCTTAGTTTTAGTGGCAGGGCGGCGAAGGCGGTGAAGTTGGTGGAGTATTCGGGGCCTTCGACCATCACCAGCAAGTTGGGATTCGCGGCAAGGACCGCGTTGCCGCCGCGTTCGGCTGCCGCGTGCCAGTCAAGTTTAGGATCGGAACCGCCCCAGGCTGCGCCGCTGCGCAGTTCGTTGCGAAGGTCGGCGCCGACTACCCACGGCTGATCCTTGTAACGCAGCACAATGTTGCGCCAATCGGCGAGCCATTTTTCTTCGAGATAATCGGCGTTGTACCACAGGCCGTTGCCATCATCGTCCTTGCAGCACCAGTCGGCGCGGCTGACGTGATTATCGAGAATGACCATGATGTGGGATCGGGCGAGAGCCGAGATGACGGCGTCCATCACATCGAGCGCCCGCTTGCCACGAAATTGCGGATTGGCTTTTACCGCGTAGTCCGGCACGACAGGATTTTTCTCGAGCGTTTCATTGGCCCACGGGAGGCGAATGGAATTCAATCCGAGGGTATGAATCTGTTCGATGATCTGCCCTAGCGTGGCGTGGTCCAGTCCGCCGGGAACGAATTCCTTTTGATCGAAGCCGTACCAATTTGCTGAAGCCAGCCGCTCGCGACGATTCTTGGCATCGAGAATCTGGTGGCCGCTGGTGTGCAGTGGCGGAGTAATTGGCTGCTGGGCGCGGGCAGCTCCCACAATGAAGAGCAGCAATAGCACAAAAAGCAGCACCCTGCATTGATGCGCAGCGGCCATCGATGAAGAACGGTTCAGGTTCAGCATAAAGTATTGCGAACGTCAGACGTACAACAGCGCCTGATCAAGGTCCGCGACGATGTCTTCCAGGTCTTCGATGCCGACCGACAGGCGGACAAGGCCTTCGGTGATGCCGATGCGCTCCTGCACCTCTTTGGGCATAGACGCGTGAGTCATGACCGCAGGCAGCGAGATAAGCGACTCGACGCCACCGAGGCTTTCGGCAAGGGCGCAGAGCTTTACTTGATTCAGGAACCGGCGAGCGGCTTCCTGATTGCCAAGATCGAAACTGAGCATGGCACCGGGGCCGCGCTGCTGTTTGCGAGCGATGTCGTGCTGAGGATGCGACGGCAGTCCGGGATAAAAAACTTTGCGGACTTTGGCGTGAGCGTCCAGGTGGCGAGCGACAGCGATGCCATTGGCGTTGTGCTGCAGCATGCGAATGGCGAGAGTCTTGACGCCACGAGAGACCAGGAAGCAATCCATGGGAGCCAGGCCAGCTCCGGCGGAGCGCTGGATGAAATAGATTTTCTCGGCATCTTCGGCGCGAGTGAGAATCACGCAGCCTCCGGTCGAGTCACTGTGGCCATTAAGATATTTGGTCATGGAGTGGACGACGATGTGCGCGCCGAGCGCGATGGGGCTTTGCAGGTACGGGCTCAGGAACGTGTTGTCTACGACCAGTAGGGCATTGCGTTCGGTGGCGAGCTTGGCCATGGCGGCGATGTCGGTGATGCGCATGGTGGGATTGGTCGGCGTTTCGATATAGAGCATGCGAGTGTTGGCGCGCATGGAGGCCAGAACGAGCTCTGGCGAAGAAGTGTCCACGAAGCTGAATTCGATGCCGAAGTGAACCAGCAGTTGAGTTGACAGCCGGTAGACGCCGCCGTAGACGGCTTCGGATAAAACGACGTGATCGCCAGGCCGGAGCAGCCGGAAGACCGAATCAATCGCGGCCATGCCCGAAGTAAAAACGTAGGCGGCGTGGCCGCCTTCGAGTTTGGCGAGAGTTTTTTCGAGCGCCTTGCGGTTGGGATGATTGGTCCGCGCGTAGTCGTAGCCCTGGCGGTATTTGCCGAACTCTTCCTGGACGTAGGTCGAGGTTTGATAAATTGGCGCGACGATGGCGCCAGTGGCGGGATCGGGCTCCTGCCCGACGTGAATGGCGTTGGTGGCAAAACCCATAGCAAGAAACTCCCTTTCTTGAGTCCGGCCCGATGTGCGGCTGCTCTAAAACCTGCGGATGAGCAGAGCACAAGCCCGACAAGCGACGCGATGCTCGATTCGCTTTGTGGAACGGATGCCGAAAGCGCGCCCCACACGGGCGCGGCTTGGATGCTTCCGTCGAGCGGAAGCCATACAGTTCAAACAAGTTACAGCAGGGCCGGAGTCACGTCAATTCATTGCGAGAAGATTGGCGCCGCGAAAGAGAAGGAGACTTGACGTGACCCAACTTTCCGACGACGATGAGGAAGGACAGGTCATGAAAAAACTCTTTTTCGCGACGATTCTACTCCTTGGATTGACTACTGCTGCGAGCACATCGGCACAAGGCGCCAACGCCAGCAAGTCACAAGACAATGCAAAACAGGCACAGCCGACAGAAGATGCGCCGCCACCGACCACGTCGCAGAGCAAGCGGCTGACGATCGAAGTGACCGCGGGAAAGAACGACGTTGTGGTGGAAGCTGCCAGCGTCTATTTGAAGTACGAGGAAGCGAGACTACTTCGCAAGGATAAAAAGTACGCGCTAAACGTCAAGACCAATCGCGATGGCAAGGCGCACATCCCGGACGCGCCGCTGGGAAGAGTGCTGATTCAAGTGGTTGCGGACGGGTGGAAGTCGTACGGTCAATACTACACCGTCACGGATCCTGAAGCAGTGATCAAAATTCATCTGGAACGCCCGCCGAAATGGTACTGAAGCGGGGCCAGGGAAAGTATTTCGAACGGGATGCCCTAAAATAGTGCAAACCGCATCACCCCGTTCTAATACAGCAAGTTAGGTATGGCGATGGGCCGTATTTGCACAGAGTTTTCCACACTTGTGTTGAAAACTTCACGCAAGAGAAATATTTTCTAAAAAGTTCGGCAGAGATTTTGCTCAACGCTTGAAAAAATGCGGCTCGTTGAAAAATCAGCACTTAGCGGCCAGCACCTAGTGGATTGAAAGGGAATTTCAGGAATGGATGAGACGTTCGAAGGACGATTTGCACAGGCGCAATTGTTGTGGGGAAATATTGCGGCGCGACCATTGCGCGCTTTTCTGAGCATCTTGGCGATCACCATCCAGGTCTTTTTGGTGCTGATGATTGTGGGACTAACGACCGGCGTCGTTTCAGAATGGGGCAAGCGGGTGGAAGGGGTTGGCGCGGACATTCTGGTGCAGCCGCCGAACTCTTCGATGTTTCTGGCGTTCTCGCGCGCAGTGCTGCCGGAATCGCTGGCGGAAAAAATAGCGAAGCTGCCAGGAGTGGACGAAGTGGCCGCGACGCTGACGCTGATGGACCAGAAGAATTTCGTGCGTTTAACGGCTTGAGCAAAGGATTTTTGTTTCGGAGCGGGCGGCCATTCGAATCGGCCAGTGAAGCGATAGCCGACGACATCGTAGCGCAATCCAAACACTTGAAAGTGGGCGACAAGGTTACGCTGCTGAATCACGAGTTCACTATTTGCGGAATCGTGGTGCACGGTAAAGGCGCGCGGTATTTTATTCCGCTGAAGACCGCGCAGGACATTGCCGGTGCGGACCAACGCGTCTCAATGTTGTACGTGCGCAGCAAGGGCGACATTGAGGCTACGCGCGAGCAGATTCTCGGAGTAGCGCCGGGCAACGGAGTGAAGTCGGTTGCGGAATACACCACCCTGATGAATTCCTCTAACCTGCCAGAATTAAAGCCGTTTATTCGAACCATGCTGGCGATCGGAATGGTGATCAGCTTTCTGGTGGTGCTGCTGAACATGCACACGATGGTACTGGAGCGCACACGCGAGATTGGAATTTTGAAAGCTTTGGGAAGCTCGCGGCTGGATATTGTGAAGCTCCTTCTCGGAGAGACACTGGTGCTGTCGCTGCTGGGCGGCTTGTGCGGAATTCTTATTACGTTTCTGGTGGAAGCGATCTTGAAAGAGACCACGCCGACGCTGCAGATTTTGATTACGCCGGGATGGCTGGGCGGAGCGGTGTTGCTGGCGCTGGCCGGCGCGGCCGCCGGCGCGGTGTATCCGGCGTTGCGTGCCGCGAGTTACGATCCGGTGGTAGCGCTGGCCTACGAATAGGTTCTGCAAATCCTGGCGCCGCGCGGCGTGGGATGGATTGCCACTTACCGAACAAACTGATATTGAGTTGAATCCCCGAGGCCTGTGTTCTTTCGCCTGCAACGGTTTGCGCGAGGGAACCGTGGCCCGAAGCAGCAATCAAGGAGCGCAAGATGAACCGCAAGGCACAATGGCTGGTGGCAGCGATGGTCTGCCTGATGAGTACGCCGCAAATTTATGGACAAATGGGAATTCCATCGATCAGGCGGCCGAATATTGCGAATATTTTTCACCCGGTGGTTGGCTCCGGCACTGCGTATGAACAGACCGGCAGTGACGGCAGCAAGAAGAGCATCGAGATGTCGATCGTCGGCTCGGAGACGATTGGCACGCAGCTGGCGTTCTGGATGGAGGTCGGGCACGTGGACCGCAACTCGCAGCAGATGAAGTACGCGAAGATACTGCTGACGCCGGATGACTTCGCTTTCCATAAGATTGTGTTCATGATGCCGAATTCGACGCAGCCGATGGAGATGGACATGGATGCTGCCAAGGCGCGGGGACATCGCGAGGCGGTGGACAAGAACCTGGAGAAGTGGCACACGGTCGGGACGGAATCGGTCACCGTGCCTGCGGGAACCTTTTCCTGCGAACATTGGACGAAAACCGACGGAAAAGGCGACGTCTGGGTGAGTTCGAAGATTTCACCGATGGGCATCGTGAAATCGGTGGACGGCAATGAAACTATGGTGCTGACCAAAGTGATTTCAGACGCCAAGACGCATGTTGTGGGCACGCCGATGAAGTTCGATCCGCAAATGCTGCAACAGATGCAGATGAACCGGCAGAAGCCGTGACGGATGATTGCGCGAGAAAATGTGGTGAGTGGGCTAGAATGTGGGCGGGGCTTTGCGGTTTTCAGGTTTGTACTTACAAATTGTGAGGCTAAAACGGCTCCGCCCGGAATTTTTGTGAGACAGCTGTGAGAGGAACTGGATGAGCGAGATCCACATGGCACCGGCAGGCGACAAACACTACGAGGCGAAGATTCTCGAGCGGCGGGAGTTGTCCGAGGACCTGTGGCTGGTGAAGGTGGATCCGGGAGGCCCATTTCAGTTCAAGGCCGGACAATATGCGACTCTGGGCGTGGATCATGAGGGCAAACGGATCGAGCGAGCGTACTCAATTGTGTCGTCGCCGTATGAAGAAGGATTGGAGTTTTTTCTGGAACTGGTGCCGCAGGGCGAGCTGACGCCGAGACTTTATAAATTGCAAGCGGGCGACAAACTGTTTTGCAGAAAGATTGCGAAGGGGCGATTTACGCTGGATTTGAAGAGCGGGCGGACAAATCATTTGTTGCTGGCGACAGTGACTGGGCTGGCTCCGTTTGTGAGCTATGCGCGGACGCTTTATAAGGACTGGAAATCCGGAAATTCGCCGATGCCGGGCGCGCACAAGCTATATTGTTTGCAGGGCGGAAGCCGCTCTTGGGAATTCGGGTATCGCGACGAGATGGAGAAGTACGCGGCGGAGGCGCCGTGGCTGAAGTACGTCACCACGGTAAGCCGGCCGTGGGAGGATACGGCGTGGCACGGCGAGACCGGCCGCGTGGATGATTTGATTCGCAAGTACACGGATTTGTGGGGCTTAAAGCCGGAAGACACGACGGTGTACCTGTGCGGCCATCCAAGCATGGTGGAAAACGGCCGCGGCATCATGCAACGCGCGGGCTGGCAGAAGGGCTCGACGTTCGAAGAGATCTATTTTCAGCCGGCGAAGGAAGATTAACCAATTTCCGTCTTACTCTGCACGGCGCACAACCAGAAGCGTCAGATCGTCCGTTTGCTTCAGGCCTTCCCCAAAGCTCAATAGGTCTTCGAGACATTCTGAGATCAGCCCGTCAGGCGCTTTTCCTGTGTGGCGCTCAGCCAGCGCACGAATTCGGTGCAGACCATACTCTTGACCCGCGCGATTCCGTGATTCCGTCAACCCGTCGGTATACAGCAAAACCGTTTCGCCGTGCGCCAAGGTCAACTGATGAACCGGGAATCTCGCGTTGCAAAACATTCCGAGAGGCACGCCCGTGGAATCCTTCGGCGATACTCCGTCGCCGTGGATGTGAAGAAGCGGTAGATGGCCCGCGCTGACAAACTCCACTGAACCATCGTCAGTAGCTCGCCCGACGACCAGAGTCGCGAATTGTCCGGCGAGAGTGCTCTCGCAGAAAATGCGGTTGGCGTCTTCCACCATCCGATCGAGCGGGAGTCCGGCTTCGGCGAGACTGCGAAACGTTGCGTGGAGATGACTCATGAGCATCGAAGCGGCCACGCCCTTACCGGAAACATCGCCCAGCATAAAGAGCAGGCCGTCGCGCGTTTCAACAAGGTCGCAGTAGTCGCCGCTCACCATGCCGGCGGGCTGATAATGGAAACCTACATTCCACCCATTTGGAGCCAGGTCGCAACTCGGCAGGAGACGGCGTTGGATGCTTGCGGCCAGCGAGAGATCACTCTCCAACGCGCGCTGTTCGGCGCTCGTCAAATGGTCGAGGCAGAACCGTACCAAAGGATCGGCTAACAACCGCTCTGGTTCAACGGAGTCATGGCACGTTTCACAAAGCCCGAATGTTCCTTGTTCGATTCGGCGCAGGGCATCATCCACAGTGGTCAGCAGCTGTGAAAGAGAAGCGTCAGCGGCGGGCGAATGCAAAGCGGCATGAAGGCGCTCGCGGCGTTGTTCGAGTTCGGCACGCAGATACGATTGCTCGGCAGTGATCATAGGACCTCCTGCCACAGGTTGCTGTTTTGCGGCTGTGCTTTCCATCCGATTTCCTCCGTCGAATTGAGGATCGCTGGGAGAGGCTTGACGGTGTCACCGGCGGCTTTCGCTAAGTCCACCCCGGAGCGTGAGCGCCGGAGCGTGCCTGCCAAGCCATCGGAGGTTTAGTTTGATGCGGCAAAGGTGAAATACGGTATGGGAACGCCGCTCGGGGCGAGTGTGTTTAGCCTGTGCAGAACAAAAGATTGGGATAGAGACGCGGCCGGTGCAGCTGGCCTAAATGCCGGGGCCCTCCGGAACGCGGTCGCGGGCGCTGTCGGCTATTTGATGGGCTACGTCGTTGATGGTTGAGAGCGGAACCGCGACGTGGACGTTTTCTTCGGGGCTGACGACGTCGATCTGGACCTTGGTGCCGATGGTGGCGACTTTGACATGCTGTTCGCCGTCGTCGACTTCGATAAACGCGGTGTTCGGATACTTTCGCAGTTCGGTGGTGACGATCTCCAGAAGCGGCAAAAAGTTATTGGCTTCCTTGGGGATGTGGTTGAAATTGTGTTTGGGAACCAGATGCAAGGCCATGGGCACAGCGGCAGCCGGAACCCAGAGGTGAACGTGGGAGCCGCCTTCGCGATATTCGTCCACATCCACGCGAATGACGCCTTCGCGGAAAGTGTAAACACCGGCCAGGACGACGGTGCTGGCCATGCCGAGCGCAAGTTTAGCGGCGAGAATCATCGGTCATCTCTCCTTCGTCTATAGCCCAAGGCTTACGAGTACGACCTTCTTACCTCAGTGTTTGCGAGCATAGACCCTGAATCCTTGAGACCCAGTTATTCGGAAATGTTCTTGGAGTCCAGCCAGACCCGGACGGTGTTGTCGTCGCTCTTAACGGTAACCAGTTCGGTGTCGCCATGTGCGGAAAGCGCGCGCAGGGCGGCGGTGATGTCGAGTTCGTCCTTGCCGGCGGAGAATAGAGCGTCGACCACCTTCATGGGGACTTTGACGTCGACCGTGTTGCGCTCCACAGGTTTGCCGTCCTTGGAAGCAGGGGCGTGCTTTTCCGTGACATGGACCAGCATGTAGCCGTTCTGCTTGGCGACTCGGACATCGTTCTCGGTGCTTTGCACGGTAACGAATTCGCCGTCCTTGGAGGTACGCAGGGCGTCCAGAATGGTTTTAAGGTCGACGCCGTTCATATCGGAGTCGTTGAATTTGACTTTGCCGTTGTGGAGCCGGTCGTGGTTGATGGCGGGGAGGACCTTTTCGGCCAGTTCGAGGGGAACATTGACACGAACGGTCTCGCCCTTGGACTCGGTGCTGATCACGCGGACGTGCAGCCAGCGGTCGGAAGTACTTGAAGAAGAAGGGGTTGCAGGCGTTTGGGCGAGAATAGCGACTGGGGCGAGAAAAACCGCGGCGGCGAAGGCGACTGAAGCGCGGCGGGAGAAACGTTGCGAAAGTTGACTCATGAAGACTCCTCCTCGAGGACAGCATGGGAAGCGGTGCCGGCAAGGCCGAACTGGCCGCGTCTAGAGATACATACGCGGGTCGGTTTGAGAAAGTTCCAGTAACTTTTCTGGGCGCCCAGACTCGCATAAAAGGATTAGTATTCCTGCGTCCGAGTCCGGCGGCGAATCGGCGATTGCGCGATA
>WNFM01297575.1_pt1 | contig 12452 bp, 10 predicted proteins | sample 5400271 | NCBI WGS metagenome assembly WNFM01 (sample SAMN13153352, study PRJNA577476) | soil metagenome | isolation source: 60 cm saprolite on Douglas fir-dominated hillslope | place: USA:California | collected 2013-09-17 | reverse complement strand
GCTCTATTATATCGAGCGTGCGGCGCAGGTTCAGATCTACGCGATGTGGACCGGACAGAAGCTCAAGACGCTTCCCGAGCCCGTGGTCGAAAAGACAAAGCGCGATATTGGCGGCAGCAGCCTGTACAATGGACCAACGCCGGCGCAGCGGCATTTCGATGCCTTAAAGCGCATCCTCGACCGCAAGGAGCCGGATTACGCGTCGTAGCCACCCCTGTCGTCCCGGCCTTGAGCCGGGACCCATACGCCGTGTCGCGTGTTTTGAGAGACGCTGTTCGACGGCTTTCGGGCAACGACCATGGCCTGTGGTTATGGGTCCCGGCTCAAGGCCGGGACGACAGCGTCTACTGGCTCGCCCACACAATCCGCGCGATCCACTCGACATCGCCGGCCGCAAGCACGCGGTCGACTTGGCCGGGATTGAGCGATTGCAGCTCCAGCGTCTTCGCGGTCCGGCGCTTTAGCTCCTTCACCATCAACTCGCCGGCTCGGGTTTTCACCACCACGCGGTCGCCGCGGCGGATCGGCGTACCCGGCGAGACCACGATGATGTCGCCGTCGCGATAGGCCGGCCGCATCTGGTCGCCGGAAATTTCCAGCGCATAGGCGTGCTCGTCATTGGCCGAGGGTAACGCCACTTCGTCCCAGCCCTTGCCGCTCGGAAAGCCGCTATCGTCGAAATAGCCGCTGGCTCCGGCTAGCGCAAAACCGATCAGCGGCACCGACTGCGCGGTCCTTGCGCTGTCGATCAGTTGCGCAAAAGTATCGATCGAGCTGTTGGTGGCGGCAAGTGCCTTGGCGAGTGATTCGGTCGACGGCCAGCGTTCGCGGCCGTCGGCGGCAATGCGCTTGGATTTGTTGAAGGTGGTGGGGTCGAGCCCTGCGCGTCTGGCAAGCCCCGAGGGCGATAGCCCTCCGCGCTCGGCCAGCCGGTCCAGCGCGGTCCAGACCTGGCCGTGGGTCAACATGCGCTGGGATTTTGGCTGCTTGGCCATCCGGCAACGTCGTCCAAGGCTTAGGAATTATTACCTCTATCAAACCGGCTTTCGTCATCCACCGCAAGAGGGTGAATGCGACCTTGAAGTGCGAAGGTGGCGCCGATACGGTCGGTGTGCGGTCCGGAAATTCCGGCAAAAGCCCAAGAGACTCAAAGCGCAAGCAGGACTTCCCACCAGGTGCGGAAAATCTACAAAATTTGTCCCGGGCCGGCCTGGCGCGAGGCCGAGCGGCAAGGGGTGTATCGGGGCAGCCCTGATGATGCGCGCGACGGTTTTATCCATTTCTCGCTTGGATCGCAGGTCGCGGAGACGGCGCGAAAACATTTTGCCGGCCAGAGCGGGCTGTTGCTGATCGAGGTCGATGCCGACGCACTGGGGGAGGCATTGCGCTGGGAGCGCTCGCGCAACGACGAATTGTTTCCGCACCTCTATGGCGAACTCGATCTCGGCGCGGTCCTGGGCGTGCATGACATGCCCGCGCGCTCCGACGGCACGCATGACATTCCGGAGCTTGAGCCGTGATCCGCGCCTTCGATGCTTTCTCGTTGCCGCTGCTGCGCTGGTTCGATCCGGAGGACGCGCATCGTCTGGCGATCCAGGGTCTAAAATTGCTGCCGCCGATCCGGTCGCGGCCGGATGATGCGAAACTGGCGGTGCGGGCGTTTGGCCTGAACTTTCCCAACCCGATCGGCATGGCCGCGGGCTTCGACAAGAGCGCGGAGGTGCCGGATTCGTTGTTCCGGCTCGGTTTCGGCTTTGTCGAGATCGGCACCGTGACACCGAAGCCGCAAATCGGCAATCCGCGGCCGCGGCTGTTCCGGCTCGAGCGCGACGAGGCCGTGATCAACCGCATGGGTTTCAACAATGATGGCGCAGAAGCCGTGCTGCGGCGGCTGGCCGGCCGCGCGCATCTCGGCGGTATCCTTGGCGTCAATGTCGGGGCCAACAAGGATTCCCCCGACCGCATCGCCGATTACGTCAAACTGATCGAGACCTTTGCGCCGGTCGCGAGCTATTTCACCGTCAACGTGTCCTCGCCGAACACGCCGGGCCTGCGCAATCTACAGCAGGCTGCCGCGCTGGACGATCTGCTGGCAAAAGTCATCGATGCCCGCGAGCGCGTCCGCCAGAACGCCGGCGACTCGCCGGTGCTGTTGAAAATTGCGCCCGATCTGAGCCTCACGGAACTCGACGACGTCGTGCACATCGCCCGCTCGCGCCGCGTCGACGGCATGATCGTGGCCAATACCACGACGGTGCGACCCTCGACCTTGCGCGAGCTGGCCCGCGCCAAGGAGCAGGGCGGTCTATCGGGACGGCCGCTGTTTCGATTGTCGACACGGATGGTGGCCGAGACGTACGTGCGCGCCGAGGGCGCGTTTCCGCTTGTAGGCGTCGGCGGCATCAACTCCGGCGGTGCCGCGCTGACAAAAATCCGCGCCGGCGCCAGCCTGATCCAGCTCTATTCGTCGCTGACCTACAAGGGCCTTGGCCTGGTCGACGACATCAAGAACGATCTCGCCTCGACGCTGTTGCGCACCGGTCGCGACGCGCTGTCCGAAATCGTCGGCGCCGATGCCGCAACCATCACGGCCGAGGATTGGCCTGTTTAGGCTGCGGGACCTGTAGGATGGGTAGAGCGAAGCGAAACCCATCACTTCCGTTGTTGCTGATGGGTTTCGCTTCGCTCTACCCATCCTACAAGCTCTAACTCTTGGGGGCGAACGAAGCCCTTAACAGCGCGGGATAGCGCAGCGCCTGCAAGCCGCCGCGCGCGGCGTAGAGGGCGAGCATCGCGCCCCACAGCCCGGTGTTGCCGAACGGGCGCAGCACGAGCCAGGCGGCCAGAAAAATTACCAGCGACAGCACCATCAAATTGCGCATATCGCGCGCCCAGGTCGCGCCGATATAGATCCCGTCATAGCCGAATGCGAACACTGCGAGCAGCGGGGCCAGCACCACGAACCACAGATATTCGCGCGCGCCGCGCCGGACCGCTTCGCTCGCGGTCATGAGGTCGACCAGGTTACCACCGAACAGCGCAAAAATAACCATCACCGCAACGGCAAAGCCGAACCCCCAGAGTAGCACCAGACGGACGGCGGTCGAAAAGCCGCCCCGGTCGCGCGCCATAGGCACGGCCGCACAGCTGTTCGGCGGCGTTGGCGAGGCCGTCGAGGAAGAAGGCATTGACCAAGAGGAAATTGTTGAGGACGGCATTGGCCGCGAGCGTGACGTCGCCGGCACGCGCGCCTTGCGCGGTGAAAAACAAAAACGCCGAGATCAGCGCGGCGGTGCGGATCATGATATCGCGGTTGACGTTGAGCATCCGCATCAGCTTGGCGCGGTCGAGCAGCGCCGCGCGTGGGATGGGAGGCTGTCCTCGGGTGAGGCGTCGCGCCGTCAGGACGCCGAGCACGAGCCCGGCGGCTTCCGCGACCAATGCAGCGATCGCCGCACCGGCGATGCCGGCATTCAATACCAGCACCAGCAGCACGGTCGCCGCCATGCTGACGACGTTGATCGCGACCTGCACGGAAAGCGCAAGCTTGGCGCGCGCCTGTCCGATCAGCCAGCCGAGCACGACGTAATTGGCGAGCGCCAGCGGCGCCGACCAGATCCGAATACTGAAGTAGGTTTTCGCCGCGCGCGTGACGCCTTCGCTGCCGCCCATCGCTGCCATGAGAACCGAAGCGAGCGGCATCTGCAGGACAATGAGACAGGCGCCGATCAGCGCCGCAACGACAAAACCCCGGATCAATGGCGCACGCAATTCCTGCGTCTCGCCCGCGCCAAGCGCCTGCGCCGTGAAGGCGAGTGTGCTCATGCGCAGAAAGCCGAACAACCAGAACAGGCAATCGAAAATCACCGACGCCATGGCGACGCCGCCGAGCAGCGTGGCGTCGCCGAGCCGCCCGATCGCAATCGTCGAGATGATGCCGATCAGCGGCGTGGTCAGGTTCGCAACCATCGCGGGTCCTGCGATGGCGAAGACCTGCGCGGTCGTAATTTTTTGTGGGGGAGCTAACAAGCCTCGCCTGCCACGCTAGATCACGATCCCCATCGATCGCGATCGGATCAAGGTCTATCGCGCGCGCGGCGTGCCAAATAGCCGGGTCAACAGCCAGACGGGTATCACGATCACCGCGCCGAGCAGGAAGTAGCGCCACAGCCAGTTGACGGCGTCAAAGCCGAGGTCCCAGAGCCGCTGGAACAGCAATTGGATGCTTTTGAGGATATTCCAGGGATCGAAGCCGATTGCCGCGAGCACCACGCCGACCAGGATGGACAAAAGGATCAGCCGAAACGCCCCCGCCAGCGGCGAGCCGCCGAGAAACCGATAGAGGCCGTCATTGGCTGCCGGCAATTCCCTGGTGTCGTTGGGCATCGATGATCTCCTGCGCGGACTTGTCCGCTCACAATAAGTCTTGCCGGCTCACTATAATATGGCGAAGGGCAGATGGGGAACCCGTGCGTTTGCGTCAATGGGCGGGAGACTTCCTTGCCGTGCAGGCCCCCTTACTATTTTGACATGTTGGCTTCATGTGCCCCCTCGGTTTTCAGCATCCGTTCCAGCGTCTCCAGCCGATCGGCCTCGCGCGGCGGCTTGTCCCAGCGCAATCGGCTGATGCGCGGAAACCGCATCGCAACGCCGGATTTGTGCCGCGACGAGCGTTGCAGGCCTTCGAAAGCGACTTCCAGCACCAGGCCCTGATCCGGCTCATGCACCACATGGCGGACGGGGCCGAATTTTTCGGTGGTGTTGCGCCGGACAAAGCGATCGATCTGCAGCAATTCCTCGTCGGTAAAGCCGAAATAGGCCTTGCCGACCGGCACCAGCTGTTCGCCATCCTCAGCCTTGGTCCAGACGCCGAACGTGTAGTCCGAGTAATAAGACGAGCGCTTGCCGTGGCCGCGCTGCGCATACATCAAGACGGCATCGATGATGTGCGGGTCGCGCTTCCACTTCCACCATTGGCCTTTTGGGCGCCCCGGCAGATAGGGCGCATCGCGGCGCTTCAGCATCACGCCCTCGACGGCTTCCGCATCTTCGCCGGCGCCGGCGCCTGAAGGGTCTCGGCGCGCTGACGTCAGTGCCTCCCAGCTGTCAAAGGCGATCGTCGGCGACAGGTCGATCCTGGCATCGTCGAGTTTTGTCACAAAAGCCTCGAGCAGCTTCCGGCGCTCGGCAAATGGCAGCGTGCGCAGATCGGCGTCGCCCTCGCCGAGCAGATCATAAGCGCGAAGGTGGATCGGATAATCCTTTGTCAGTTTCGGCGAGACCAGTTTACGGTTCAGCCGCTGCTGCAGCACGTTAAAACTCTGTACCCGGCCGTCGCGCACCACCAGCAATTCGCCGTCGATGGCGCCGGGCAGGTGCAGGGACGGCAGCAAATCCGGAAAGCTCTTGGTGATGTCCTCGCCGCTGCGCGAATAAAGCCGCGCCTGCATGTTGCCGCGCGCATCGCGGCCGCTCACCGCCTGCACGCGGATGCCGTCCCATTTCCATTCCGCGATGAAATCCGCGGCATCAAGCCCGGCAAAATCCGTATCCTCGATCGCATGCGCCAGCATCACCGGGCGGAATGGGACCGCATCAAGATTGACCGGCTTTTCCGCGCGCCCCTCCAGCCACGCGAACAGCTCGAGATAAGGCGGGGTCAGCCCCGGCCACATCAATTCGAGTTCGTGCGGGTCCTTGTCGCCTAGCTCTGCCGCGGCGGTTTTTGCCAGCCGCGCCGAGATGCCGATCCGCAGCGCGCCGGTGACAAGTTTTAGCAGCGCCCAGCGGCCGGTCTCGTCGAGCTCGTCGAGCCAGCGCGCGAGCTGCCCTGGCAGTTCGGTCTTGCCCAGCGTGCGAAGCCGGGTGACGACTTCGGTCAGCGTCGGAGGTGGTGGGTTGTTGTGGCCAGCTACAGCTAACTCCCCTCCCTCCGCGCGCATCGCGCGTGGCGGGGTCCGAGGCGAGCAAAGCTCGCTCTCGAGGTCGGGGGTGGGGGGTGCCTCCGCAGCCTCGCTGCGAGCCGTAGAGCGCGTGGAGAGACCCCCCACCCCCGACCCCTCCCCACCGCCTCGCGGGGGGTGGGGAGAAGATCTCGGCCACATCAGCGCCACCGTCTCCGAGAGATCGCCGACATAATCATACGACAATGCGAACAGCACGGGGTCGGTGCGCGCCGCGATCAGGTCGCGGATCAGGCCCGGTTTTGCGTGCTTGAACGACAGCGCGCCCGTCAGCGCCGCAAGCGCGTAGCCGCGATCTGAGTCCTCGACCTCGCGAAAATAGGAGGTCAAGAGCCGCAATTTGTTGTTGCGGCCGGGCTCGTAGGCGAGGCGGTCGAGCAGTTGCGCAAACCGGTTCATGCCTCGGCGTCCTCGCCTGGCGGCGTTGTCTCGCCTTCATCCTCATCGCCATAGCCGACCAGATCGAGCGGCCGCGCGGCAAGGCCCTTGGTCGTGCACCAATGCACCAGCGCATCTTCCTGGCCGTGGGTGACCCAGATCTCGCCGGCGCCGGTGGCTTCGATCGTCGCCGTCAGCCCATCCCAGTCGGCGTGATCCGAGATCACCAATGGCAATTCGACGCCCCCTTGCCGGGCGCGGGCGCGTACCCGCATCCAGCCCGAGGCGAACGCGGTGACCGGATCGGGGAATCGTCGCGTCCAGATATCGGAAGTTGCCGTCGGCGGCGCCAGCGTAATGGTGCCGGCGAGGTCGGCCTTCTTCATCCCCTTCACGGCGCGCAGCTCGCCGAGCGCGACGCCGCGGCTTTCGTAATAGCGCGTGATCTTTTCCATGGCGCCGTGCAGATAGATCGGCGCGTCATAGCCGGCCGCGCGAAGCAGCGCGATCACGCGCTGGGCCTTGCCGAGCGAATAGGCGCCGACCAGATGCGCCCGCTCCGGAAACAGCGCCACCGAGTCCAACAGTTTTTTGACCTGAAGCGTCGCGTCGCCATGCCGAAACACCGGAAGACCAAAGGTGGCCTCGGTGATGAAGACGTCGCAGGGCACCACTTCGAGCGGCGCGCAGGTCGGATCGGCTGCGTCCTTGTAGTCGCCGGAGGCGACGATGCGCTTGTCCTGGCAGGTGACCGCGATCTGCGCCGAACCCAGCACGTGGCCGGCCGGGTGAAATTTTACGCTGACGTCGCCGAGCTTTATCTGCTCGCCATAGGCCATCGCTTGGGTGCTGCCGGCGAAATTGTCGCCGTAGCGCAGCCGCATCATATCGAGCGTCTCTTGGGTCGCCAGCACCGCGCCATGGCCCGCGCGGGCGTGGTCGGAATGCCCGTGGGTGATCACGGCGCGCTCGACCGGGCGCACCGGATCGATATGGAAGGCCCCTAGTTTGCAGCAAAGGCCAGCCGGCTCGGGCATCAGGATGTCTTGCGGACGCATGCCGTTTATATAGGCTGGCGCGAGGTTCGTTCGAGTCTCTTTCCCCATCACTTTGCAGCCTGCAGTCAGTCCCTAACGATGCCCGCGCGCTTATTTTTGTCTTCCGGCGATCTGGTGGCCGACCGGCGGTTCGAATTTGCACGCGACCTCCAGCTCAAGGGCGATCTTGTCGCCGCGGCCGATCTGTTGTTGCAGGCAACGGAACTCGCCCCCGGCTTCGCCTCGGCAATTCGCGAGCAGCTCGGCGAGCAGGAGGCTGCGATCGCGGCATTTTGCAAGGCGCGCGAGGCCGATCCCGAGGACCGCCACGGCGCCAGCCTGCACCTGATGCGGCTCGGGGCCGAAAAGCTGTCCTCGATGCCGCAAGCCTATGTGCGGGCGCTGTTCGATCAGTACGCGCCAAGATTCGAGACCGCGCTGGTCGATGATCTCGATTATCGCGGGCCATCGCTGCTGTTCAAGGCCGTGCTGGCCGCGCGCCACGCGGTTCGCAAGCCTGCCTTCTTCAAGCGCGCGATCGATCTCGGCTGCGGCACCGGATTGGCGGCCAGCGCCTTTGCCAGGGAGGTCGATCATTTCACAGGCATCGATCTTTCGCCGCGCATGATCGAGAAGGCGCGCTCGACCGGGCTTTATGCGGAGCTTGCGGTCGCCGACATGTTGGAGGGCTTGCGCGGCAGGCCTGATGCCAGCACTGAGCTGGTTCTCGCTGCCGACGCGATGGTTTATGTTGCCGATCTCGCAAGCCTACTGTGCGAGGCAAAGCGCGTGCTTGTCGCCGGCGGGTTACTCGCCTTCACCGTGGAAACCCATGATGGCGACGGCGTCATCCTCGGCGAGGGGCTGCGCTATGCACACAGCGCCGATTACGTGAGTGCATCGATCAGGGATGCCGGACTTGCGCTGTCGCAGCTCGAAGTACTGTCGGCCCGCAATGAGGACAATGCGCCGGTACCCGGCCTTGTCGTGGTCGCCGCCAAGACCTGAAATAAATGCCTGAAATAAAGACCTGAATATCGCCTCACGGAATTAATACACGCGCTGCAAAGCCGCAAACTTCGCTATTGCCGAGCCCGCGGGAATGTAGATCAATGCGCTCCAGGGAGGAACAAAAACAATGAGCAACAAGCAGACCAGGCGCGACTTCTGCGCGACCGCGGTTGCCACGATCGCAGCGTCCACCATGCCCGCTCCGTACGTCTGGGCGGCGGAGAGCAAATACGATCCGGGCGCCAGCGACACCGAGATCAAGCTCGGCCAGACCGTGCCGCATTCCGGTCCCGGCTCGCTCTATGGCGTGCTCGGGCGGATCGGCGAGGCCTATTTCCAGATGCTGAACGAAAAGGGCGGCATCAACGGACGCAAGATCAAATTCTTCACCATGGACGACGCCTATAGCGCGCCGAAATGCGTGGAAGCGACGCGGCGTCTGGTGGAGCAGGAAGAAGTGCTGGCGCTGTTCGGTTCGCTCGGCACCGCGCCGCAGACCGCCGTGCACAAATATCTCAACTCCAAAGGCGTGCCGCAGCTATTGCTCAACACCGGCGCATCGAAATGGAACGATCCGAAGAACAACAAATGGACCATGGCGGGTCTGCCGCTGTATCCGACCGAAGCCCGGATCCTCGCCAAGCACGTCGTGAGCGTGAAGCCGGATGCCAAGGTCGGCATCCTCTACCAGAACGACGATTTCGGCCGCGATTTCCTGGGGCCCTTCAAGAAGGTGCTGGAAGATGCCGGCGGCACCGCCAAGGTGATCATGGAGCAAACCTATGATCTCACCGACCCGACGCTCGATTCCCAGCTCATCAATCTCTCGAAGTCGGGCGCGGATGTTTTCTATAACATCTCGACCGGCAAGGCATCGTCGCAGTCGATCCGCAAAGCGGCCGAGCTCGGCTGGAAGCCGCTGCAACTGTTGTCGGCGGGATCAACCGGACGTTCGATCCTCAACGCCGCCGGTTTCGAAAACGCGGCCGACATCATCGCCATCCGCTATTCCAAGGAGGCTGGACCCGGGCGCTGGGAAAAGGATCCGGACGCGATGGCGTTCGAGGAATTGCGCAAGAAATATCTGCCGACCGTCGATCCCGACAACACCATCGCCTATGCCGGCTATGGTCAGGCGGCCACGATGGGCGAAATCCTGCGCCGTTGCGGCGACGATCTGACGCGCGCCAATGTCCTGAAGCAGGCAACGACGCTGGCCGGCTTTCACTCGCCATTTTTCCTTGACGATATCAATTACAGCTATACGCCCGATGACTACTCGCCGATGAAGACGCTGCACATCTCGATCTTCGACGGCAAGGCCTGGCAAATCTCGGAAAAGCCGGTCACGGAATGAGCGGCTCCCTCTCCCCGCCCTTCCGCGGGGAGAGGGTTGGGGTGAGGGGCTGCATCCGCAAATTCGGAGGATGAAGAGTGCGCGGTGAGTCCCCCTCACCCGGATCGCTGCGCGATCCGACCTCTCCCCGCAAGCGGGGCGAGGTGACCGAGCGCCCCTCGACGAAAGCTCCGCGACGGCATACCTCTTGGCGTGTGCCGCCCAACATCCTGACCGCCTTTCCGATTGAGCCGGCCGAACTGCTGCCGGACCGCTTTCGCCAGTGGTTCGCCGCCCGCGGATGGTCGCCGCGCGAGCATCAATTGGCGCTGCTGGCAAAAGCCCGCGACGATCGTTCCACGCTCCTGATCGCGCCGACCGGCGCCGGCAAGACCTTGGCTGGATTTTTGCCGACGCTGGTGGAATTGAGTGCGGCTCCTCCTCTAGCGCGATCTTCTCCCCTCCTCCCGCGCAGCGGTGGGGAGGGGTCGGGGGTGGGGGGTCTTTCCACGCGCTCTTCTGTTCGCAGCGAGGCTGCGGAGGCGCCCCCCACCCCCGACCTCGAGAGCGAGCTTTGCTCGCCTCGGACCCCGCCACGCGCTGCGCGAGCGGGGGGAGGGGAGGAGGTAGCGTCGCGTCCGGAGTTCATCTCCACCGGCCGCGGCGTGCAGCGCAGCCGCGGCCTGCACACGCTTTACATCTCGCCCCTGAAGGCGCTCGCGGTTGACATCGCGCGCAATCTGGAGACGCCGGTTGCCGAGATGGGGCTCCCGATCAAGATCGAGACCCGCACCGGCGACACGCCGGTGTCGCGGCGGCAGCGCCAGCGCCGCTATCCGCCGGACATCCTGCTCACCACGCCCGAGCAACTGGCGCTGTTATTGTCGTCCGACGACGCGCCGTTTTTGTTTTCCTCGCTCAAGCGCATCGTTCTCGATGAATTGCATGCGCTGGTCACCTCAAAACGCGGCGATCTGTTGTCGCTCGGCCTCGCGCGGCTGTGGCGATTGGCGCCGCAGATGCGATCGATCGGGTTGTCGGCGACCGTCGCGGAGCCGGAATCGCTGGCGCGGTTTCTGGTGCCGCAGCCCAATGGCACCAACAAAACCGCCGACATCGTCGTGGCCGGCGGCGCCGCCGCGCCTGTTGTCGAGATGCTCGACACCCGCGAAAAATTGCCCTGGGCCGGCCACAGCGCGCGCCACGCGCTTAATGAAGTCTACGAGCTGATCAAGCGCAACAAGACCACGCTGGTCTTCGTCAACACCCGCAGCCAGGCCGAAATGCTGTTTCAGGATCTGTGGCGCATGAACGACGATGGCCTTGCGATCGCGCTGCATCACGGCTCGCTCGACGTCGCCCAGCGCCGCAAGGTCGAGGACGCGATGGCGGCGGGAAAACTGCGCGGCGTGGTCTGTACGTCGTCGCTCGATCTCGGCGTCGACTGGGGCGACGTCGATCTCGTCATCAATATCGGCGCACCGAAGGGCGCCTCGCGCCTGATGCAGCGGATCGGCCGCGCCAATCACCGCATCGACGAAGCCTCTCGCGCCGTGCTGGTGCCGGCCAATCGGTTCGAGGTGCTCGAATGCGCGGTCGCGATCGACGCGATCGCCGAAAATGCCCAGGACACCCCGCCGCTTCGCATCGGCGCGCTCGACGTGCTGGCGCAGCACGTGCTCGGCCGCGCCTGCGGCGAGCCGTTTCTCTCCGACGATCTTTATCAGGAAGTTCTGACGGCCGCGCCCTATTCGGGCCTCTCGCGGACCGATTTCGACGACGTGGTCGATTTCGTCGCGACCGGCGGCTACGCGCTGAAAACCTATGAGCGGTTCGCGCGTATCAAGCAGGACAAGCAGGGGCGCTGGCGCGTCGCCAATCCGAAGGTGCGCCAAAGCTATCGCCTCAATGTCGGCACCATCGTCGAGGAGGCGATGCTGAAAGTGCGATTGGTGCGTTCGCGCGGCAGCAGTTCCGGCTCGACCGGCGCGTTGGGCCGCGGCGGCCGGATGCTGGGCGAGATCGAGGAATATTTTATCGAGGGATTGGTCGTCGGCGACACCTTTGTCTTTGGCGGCGAGATCGTGCGCTATGAAGCGCTCGCGGAAGACCAGGTCTATGTCTCCCGCGCCAACGACAAGGATGCAAAAGTGCCGTCCTATATGGGCGGCAAGTTTCCGCTCTCGACCTATCTCGCCGAGCGGGTGCGAAAGCTGTTGGCCGACAAGCGCGCCTGGAATTCGCTGCCGGATCAGGTCCGCGAATGGTTGTCGCTGCAGTCGCATTTTTCGCGGGTCCCCGACGTCCGCGAACTGATGGTGGAAACTTTTCCGCGCGGCAACAAGCACTACTTGATCTGCTATCCCTTCGAGGGCCGGCTCGCGCATCAGACATTGGGCATGCTGCTGACGCGGCGGCTGGAGCGCGCCCGCGCCCGCCCGCTCGGCTTTGTCGCCAACGAGTACGCGGTGGCGATCTGGGGGCTCGGGGACTTGTCCTTCATGATCCGGCACGGCCGGCTCGATCTCAACGCGCTGTTCTCGTCCGACATGCTGGGCGACGATCTCGAAGCCTGGCTGGCGGAATCCGCGCTGATGAAGCGCATGTTCCGCAATTGCGCCCTCATCTCCGGATTGATCCCGCGCCGCTTCACGGATGCGGAAAAGACCCGGCGGCAGGTGCTGTTCTCGACCGACCTGATCTACGACGTGCTGCGCAAGCATCAGG
>WNFM01157765.1_pt1 | contig 12455 bp, 10 predicted proteins | sample 5400271 | NCBI WGS metagenome assembly WNFM01 (sample SAMN13153352, study PRJNA577476) | soil metagenome | isolation source: 60 cm saprolite on Douglas fir-dominated hillslope | place: USA:California | collected 2013-09-17 | reverse complement strand
TACCCGGGCAGATCGTCAGGCGCGTGTAACCCCCAAGCGCCGAGCCGCGGTACAAAATCGATCTCCTCGCATTCCAGCGCATTGAGCCTGGCGCAAATCTCTGCGGAGTTGACCGGCGCTCGTGTCAGCGGCAGGGAAATGGTTGCCAGATAACCGGCGCCGGCGATCGGATGCGGAACTCCCACATTGACCTGCAGCAGGGCCGTCTCTGCTTGTGGATCAATCGATCGCGACGGGCAATCCCCGCTCAGAGGAAGCTCCGCCCACACGGCCGTTGCGTTGTTCGACGCCGCCAAGCCGCGCTGCTGAAGAGTGGCCGTGGCCGCGATCAGGGCTGCTTCATCCAACGGCTTTGGCCATCGACCCGGCATCGCGTGATGCGCACGTTGCTGCCTCAGCGCAGCGGCAGAAGTAGTCGCCAACGCAGTGGATCGGCCAAGCGGCAACTGACCTCCGAATGCATTGAGAATGCTTTGCGCCGCGAGATGCGCGGCCGGCTCGTCGGAATAAATCGAATATTGCGCCGTCTGCCGCAAATGACCGTCGGTGAGATGGTAGGCGCCATGCACCGCCCATGAGTTGAGCCTCTGCACTCCGGTCGGATGAAAGGACGGGAGGCCCGCCGAATTGTACTCAGCAACGATTTCGGCGACCGACACGACCTGCAGTCCGTCGCGGTCCGGACTTGCGGGCAACAACCGGAGAATGCTGGTGCCCGCCCCCTGCGGATGCACCAGCCGGTATCCATGCTCGATTCGCTCCAGCGAATGGTGTGCCAGCGCTTTGTGAATCCGCTCTTCTACTTCACTGGTCACGGCTGAGTGATCACGCAGTGACCCCTGCAAAACCTGGCGAGAATTCGCGGCGGCGCATCGTCAAACTTCCTTCGTCAGGCGGGACTCGAGGCACAACCAAGTTGCGCCATGCAAGACATTATCACGACTTTCCGTTCGGCATCGAGCGCCAAGCGGAGCGGATGCGAGTCGAGCTGATGCGTCATGAAGCGTATCTGCATCTGAAGTCATCGATTGACACTGCCGATCACGACGCGACCAGTGGCACGGACGAACTGATCGATGCCGACGGCGCCGCGGCCTAGGGGTAAGGCGGCGCCAGCGTAAAAATAAGGGCGGGCGGGACGACGTGTAACGTCCCGCCCGCGCCGCGGCCGTGCATCCTGCACGCCCCTCGGCTTAGGGCTTCCTCCTGGAAGTACCGCGCGATGATTCTGCATGGGCGGCGCTTTGCCTGAAATTGTCAATCCCGTCGCGAACGCGCAGAAATTCGAGCTCGCCTCTCGATCACAACATTTGGCTAAAGGGACCCACCTGTGCATGGAACAGTCGGGCTTCCGGCCGGATCAGCAGCAGAACCGCCTCAGCCGGTGCCGCCGACCGTCAGCGCATCGATGCGTAGAGTGGGTTGGCCGACTCCGACAGGGACCGACTGGCCTTCCTTCCCGCACGTCCCGACCCCGCCGTCCAGCTTCAGATCGTTGCCGACCATGCTGACCCGCTGCAGGACATCGGGACCGTTACCGATCAAGGTCGCGCCTTTGACGGGGGCGCCGAGCTTGCCGTTCTCGATCAAGTACGCTTCGCTCGCCGAGAACACGAATTTGCCGGAGGTGATGTCGACCTGGCCGCCGCCAAAATTAACCGCGTACAAGCCCTTCTCGACCGAGGCGATGATCTCTTCCGGAGCGCGCGAACCGGCGCGCATGTAGGTATTGGTCATGCGCGGCAACGTCATGTGGGCGAACGATTCGCGCCGGCCGTTTCCGGTCGCCGGCATGCCCATCAACCGGGCATTCATCTTGTCTTGGATATAACCGCGCAGCACGCCCTTCTCGATCAGCGTCGTGCACTGGGTCGGTGTGCCCTCATCATCTACGTTCAGGGAACCGCGCCGCCGCTCCAGGGTACCGTCGTCAACCACGGTGACTTCATCCGCCGCCACCTTTTGGCCGATTCGGTTCGAGAACGCGGACGTACCCTTGCGATTGAAATCGCCTTCCAGGCCGTGACCGATGGCCTCGTGTAACAGGATTCCGGGCCAGCCCGGGCCGAGTACCACGGTCATGGCGCCGGCCGGCGCCGCCACCGCCTCGAGGTTGACCAGCGCCTGGCGCACGGCCTCGCGACCATGTGCAAAAGGCTCATCACCGCGCAGCAGATCGTCCAGACCGAAGCGTCCGCCGCCGCCGCTATAACCCTGTTCGCGCCGGCCGTTCTGTTCGACGATGACCGAGACATTCAGGCGCACCAAGGGCCGGACATCCGCCGTCAGGGTGCCGTCGCTGGTCGCGATCAGAATCACTTCATGCACTGCGGCCAACGACGCCATGACCTGCTTGACCCGCGGGTCGATGCGTCGCGTATCGGCGTCGATGCGCATCAACCACGCTACCTTGTCCTCATCGCGTACCGCGTCGAGCGGATCGACGGGCAGATACAACCGATGGGTCAGCGGACGTTGCCACGCTTTCACCGCGTTGCGGCCGCCGCTGCGTGCGATGGCGCGCGCCGCGTCGGACGCCTCGATCAACGCCGGCAGCAGTACCTCGTCGGTGTAGGCGAAGCCGGTCTTCTCGCCGCTGATGGCGCGCACGCCGACGCCCTGTTCGATGCTATGCGATCCCTCTTTGACGATCCCGTCTTCCAGCGACCAGGATTCCTCCCGCGACAATTGAAAATACAGGTCGGCGTAATCGACACCGCGGGTCATGACGGCGTCGAGCACCGTCGACAATCGATTCTCATCGAGACCCGAGGGCGCCAGAATCATTCTTTCGGCTACATCGAACATGGGTGCATTCAATTCCGCACTGCGTGCATTCATGTCAGCACCGCTGCGATGTCGGGCAACCCCAGTTGCCGGTTGGCCAGTGCGGGAAAGCGCGCACGCGTCTCTGCTTCCTTGGCAAGATCGATCTCCGCGGTTATCACTCCGCTACCCTTTGCCAGGCGCGACAACACCTGACCCCAGTAATCGACGATGAGCGAATCGCCATAAGTCTCCCGGCCGCTGGTATGAGTGCCGGTCTGCGCCGGCGCCACCACGTAACATAGGTTTTCGATGGCCCGCGCCCGGAGCAGCGTCTCCCAATGGGCGCGCCCGGTCGGCACCGTAAACGCCGCGGGCATCGCCAGCCACTCTGCGCCCTTCGACACGAGCTCGCGATAGAGTTCGGGAAACCGCATGTCGTAGCACACCGAGAGCCCGAGCTTCCCGGCGGGCGTATCGGCAATGACCAATTCGCGTCCGGGCGCGACATGAGTCGATTCGCGATATTGCTCGTCGCGGCCCGGAATGGTGACATCGAACAAGTGAATCTTGTCGTAGCGTGCCACCCGCTTGCCGGCGGCGTCGATCAACAGCGACGCGTTGGCAACGCGACGCTCGGAGTCGCCGCGGATGACGATGGTACCGCCCAGGATCCACATCTTGAGTTCTCGTGCAGTGTCGCTCAAGAACGACTGCACGGGGCCCGCGCCGTCCGGTTCCGCGACCTGCAGCTTGTCGGCGTCGCGCAGACCGATGAATGAAAAGTTCTCCGGCAGGCAGGCGATATCGCACCCTAAGTCCTTGGCTTCACGCAACAAGTCGCCCGCGGCGACCAAGTTGTCTGCGACGATGTGACTCGAGGTCATTTGTATGGCGGCAACTTTGCCCATCTATTTCGGTGCCTCGGCGGACGCGGCGGCCGCGTCTGCACTCTTGATTCGTTCGACAATCGGATTATCCCAACTGCCGGTAATCCGATAATACCCTCGTGCCAGGCCCTTCAGCGGCTGTTTGAACACTTGAGTGAAAAGCAGCACGGCCGCGCCCACCACCGGCCCGCCCGCCAGGGCCGCCAACGGCAATGAATTACCGACGCTGCCGGTAACCACTGCAGTTTGGTCGTAATCCTTGTTTTTCAAGCCCACCCGTCCAATCAGGCCGATTTCCGCCGCCGGCCCCTTGACCAGCAGGTTATCGGTGTAGGCGCTGCCTTCGCGCAGGTCGAAGTCGCCGCGAACGGTGTCGAACGCCAGGCCCTTGTCGGTAAGATCGCTGAAATCCAAAGCCAATCGTCGCCGCAGCGCAGCCACGCTGGTGAGGCCCAGTACCCGCCCCGCACCGGGATTGAGCCCGACGATCTGACCCTTATCGAGCGACAGCTGCACATGTCCCGCCGCCTGGCTGAGCGCATCTCCGGTGGGCGCGCCGACCCAATTCAGGTCGAAGTCCATACGGCCGGCTTTGGACTCGATCACCGGGACGTAGCCCAGTTGCTTCAACGTCGCCAGCACGTCGCTGCTGGTCAGCGCGCCCTCGAGACGCCCCAATCCCGAGTCTTTGCCGCGCCATTCACCTGTCGCAGTCACGTTGAAATTGGCGCCGGTGACGGTCAGCTGCTTCAGGCTGACGCCGTCGTCCAGTTTGACGAGGGTCGCTTGCACATCGCCGTACTGCCGTTCCCCCCAACTGAGGTCCGCGGCGTGAAAATTGATCGCCGGAATGGCACGCGGATTGCCGCCCAGGGCGGCCGCGCCGGCACCTTCCTGCCGCTCCGGGTCGGACGCCACGTCAAAATGCAGGCGCTCAAACTGTAGATTCCACGGTTCGGACGAATCGCGGGGACTCGGCAACGCAATCGTCCCGGCCACGTTGGGGCCCCCGACCGCAATGTGCAAACCGCCCTCCGCCACTGCCAAGTCCAACGACACGTCGCGGAACGCCAAGCCCAGATAGTCGACCTCGGCAACGTTCAATCTGGCTTTGCGTAAGTAATCCGACAGTGGCTTGGAGTTCTTGTCGCCGAGATTCAGATTGAGCCAGCCCGCGAGATCCAGGCGCGCGACCGATCCGCCCACATTGAAGATTTGTTCGCGACGATCTGAATTCGACTCGCCCGGGCCGAACGACAACGCCAGATGCGCGAACCGCATTCCGCCGGCACTGGATTCGAGCGCGTAGGAACCGCTCACCACGGCCCCCAGGGCGAGCCTACCTACGGGGCCGCCGGCCGCCGGCCATAGGATCTCGAACCAAGACGGCATCGGCGTGTCCGCTGCCTTGTCCAAGGGGGCCGGCAGCTTCATCTCAAGACCGACGAGGCTGCTGCTGATGCGCAAGCTACGTTCGCGATTGGGCTCGGGCGCCATTTTGAGGGCGGCCCGCCAGTCCGTCTGCCCGCCGATCGATATGCCGGCGGGCAACGCCAGCGCGGCGCGCAAAGCATCGGCGTTGAAGGTACCGCGAAATTCAAGTTGAGTGCGGCTCAGCGGCCGATTGCGCGGCGCGCGAGCCTGCATCTGAAAGGTCCCGCCCAAAATACGCCCGCGGACGTCGGCCGCCGCCACTTGGGCACCGTCGACATCGAAGTCGCCGTTCAGGTCGGCCGCCGTCAGCGTCGAGCCGGGTCGATTGACCGTCACGCCCTCCAAGTGTCCATGTACCAACACCCGCCGATGCGCGAAGTCCTTGAACGGCAGGAATAAATCCACCTTGGACTGCATCGGGCCCTTGGCCTCGATGCCCGAAAACGCGTGCTCCGCCGAGGCATCGAGAGGCGATGCGCGCAAGAATCTGAGCGCGTCCGCGGCATCGCCGCCGGCACCGACGTGAATTTCCAACTCGCCGGTCTTGAAGTCCGCAAACCGCGCATCGGCCGAACCCACGGGTAAGTCGCCGACCCGTCCGGAGAGAAAATGCGCCGTCAATCCTTCGTTGCGAAATTCCGCATGCGCTGCAATATTTTCCCCGCGCGGCCAACCCTCGCCGTAGTCAAGCGTCAATCCGTCGAGGGCACAGCGCGCCAGAAACAAGCCGCTGCCGTCGCGAAACGGGAAATGGCGTATCGGTCCCTGCAGCACGACATTTGCGCGCGACAAATGGCCTGCCACGAACGCCCGGTCCAGCCAGGCGAGCGCCGGTGGGGCGATTCGCTCGCGCGGCAAGTAGTTACGCGTGGCCGATACGTTGCCGTTCTCCACCGTGGCGACCAGCGTCAGCACCGGCGATGAGCCGTCGGCGGGCACAGCCCAAGCCACTGTCCCATGAACGGCGGCGTCGCGATTGTTCATCGTCCAATTGGGCGTCGCAATCAGCAATTCGTCGTTCGTGCGCTTCCAATACAAGGTAGCCTTGAGTGCTTTCAGGTCGACAGGCTGGGAGAACTGCGCCGGCCAAGTGAACACTGCGGAGTGGGTATCGATATTCCCGTGCCCGCCGCTTTCGGTGCCGGCAATCGTTCCGGTCAGACCCCGCAGACCCGGCGAGCGACCCACCGGCGAAAAGCCGACATCGCGGAATTTCGCCTGGACTTGCAGCCGCCAAGGGTCGGTTGCCGAAGCGCGGACCAACGCGACGACCGTATCCATCCACTCACCGGTCGGCGCGATCTCTCGCAGCCGGTCGCGAACTGCTTTGTCCGGCAGCAGCCCGCTGAGCGGCAGCAGCGTGTCGGCGCGAAGGTAGCTCGCGCCAGCGCGCAAATCCAGCAAACCCGCTTCGCTGCCGCGCCAGCTCACATCGAACTGCGAGTCCGGGTCCCGGCGGCCCGAGCGTACCGCACGTACCCGCCTGCCCGAGAGGCTCCAGCGATCGCCGGCGTGGAGGACGCTCATTGCGCCGCTGATTTGTTCGAATTTCGCACTCGGGCCTTCCTTAAGCTGCGTGACCACGCCTTGTGCCGCAAAATCAAGATCCGCACGCGTCAATACGCCCCCAGTCCCGCGTGCCGCCAAACTGAACGCGCCGCTGCCCGCATCGAGCCGGCTCAAGAATTCCGGCAGCAACAGCCGCCAGCCCGGAAAGGAAATATCGCGCGCCCAAGCCGATGCGGTCCAATCCAACAATTGCAAACGCTCGAGGCCGTGCGCGTTGCCGCTGATGCTCAGAATTCCCCCGAGAACCGGGGGCAAGCGGGCATTGAACGCGACCGAAAGGCCCTTTTCGCCCCGCCGGACATCCAAATTGACGTCTCGCAACGCCAGCTGCGGCAACGCCGAATTCCAATTTTGCATCGTGACCACGGCGTGGCGAATCGCCAACTTGCCTGCGGGCAGATCGTCGAGCGCGAGCGTCTCGAGCGATGAGTCGTTGCCCCCCAGTTTGATCTCGGATGCCAACGCAAAGCTGGTGGGACCCAGGCGCGTGATCGCGATGCTCGGCGAATCGAGCTCGATCCTCCCGGCAAGCAACTTGCCGCTGTTGATCAGTTGCCAGATGTCGGCCGCGACCCGGCCGCCGGCGGCGCGCGCCAAGATCCGACGGCCGTCCTTGGAGCGCAACTCCAGCCGCTCGAAATGCAGTTCAGGCCCATACCAGCGAAACGACGGCGAGACGCCGGCGAATGCAATGTGGTATCCGGTTTGCGCGTGCACCCATTGCTTTATCTCGGCTTGGTATGCAGGCGCGCGATCGAGCGCGAGCTTGAGGGCCAACATCAGCAGGAGCAGCAGACCCAGAAGTCCCGCGGAACAATACAGCAGGATTTTTCCGGCTTTACGTACGCACATTACATCAGGACGACGTCGTATTGGTCGACGGTATATAGAGCTTCGGTTTGCAGGCGAATCGGCTTGCCGGTGATCAGTTCCAATTCGCCCAGCGCGGAAGACTCCTCATCCAGCAATCGTTCGATCACATCCTGATGGGCCAACACCATCAGCTGCTGACACTCGAACTGGCGGGATTGGCGCACAATTTCGCGAAACACTTCGTAACACACCGTTTCCGCCGTCTTGACGAAACCCCGCCCTTCGCAAGTTGGACAAGGCTGGCACAACAGATGTTCCAAACTTTCGCGCGTGCGTTTGCGCGTCATTTCGACCAATCCCAAGGGCGACACCGACGAGATGCTGGTCTTCACGTGATCGTCACCGAGAGCTCTTTCCAAGGCTTGGATGACTTGACGGCGGTGATCCGGCTCGTCCATGTCGATGAAATCAATGATGATGATGCCGCCCAGATTGCGCAGCCGCAATTGCCTGGCGATGGTCACTGCCGCCTCGAGATTGGTGCGGAAAATGGTTTCCTCCAAATTCCGATGGCCGACGAACGCGCCGGTATTGACGTCGATGGTGGTCATGGCCTCGGTCTGATCGATGATTAGGTAGCCCCCGGACTTCAGCGACACCTTGCGATCCAGAGCTTTCTGAATTTCCTCTTCGACGTGGTGCAACTCGAACACCGGCCGCGCCTCGCTGTACAGGTCGATGCGCGGCAGAGCGTCCGGCATGAAGGTGCCGGCGAACTCGCGCATCTCGCGGTGCGCGCTCGCCTGATCGATGAGCACCTTATCGACATCCGGCCGCAGCAGATCGCGCAGGACGCGCAAATGCAGCGGCAAATCCGCGTGCACCAAGTTGCCGGGTTGGGTACGCAGACCTTTCTGATGCACGAACTCCCACAGCTTGCGCAAATACACCATGTCGTTGCGCACGGCCTCCGCCGGCGCATCTTCCGCGGCCGTGCGCACGATGTAGCCCGCATTCTCTCCGGGTTCGATGCCGGCTTGCACCGCGGCGCGCAAGCGCTCGCGCTCGCTCTCATTTTCGATCCGCGCCGAAACGCCGACACCGTGCCCTTTGGGCATGTACACGAGGTATCGCGACGGCAGAGTGATATACGTGGTCAAGCGGGCGCCTTTGGTGCCCAGCGGATCTTTCACGACTTGGACCAAGATCTCGTTGCCCTCGGCAACCAGCGCGCGGATGTTTTCCGTGCGCGGCGGCTCGATGCCGGTGTCCGCATGACGCGGATCGAAAATGTCCGAAGCGTGCAAGAACGCCGTGCGTTCCATGCCGATCTCGATGAATGCCGCCTGCATGCCTGGCAGCACCCGCGACACGCGTCCCTTGTAGATGTTGCTGATCAGCCCGCGGCGGCTGGCGCGCTCGAGAAACACCTCCTGCAGCACGCCGTTCTCGACGACCGCGGCGCGCGCCTCATGAGTGCTGGCATTGACCAGAATTTCGGTGCTCATCGTGCCGGACCGCGATTCGCTCCGAGTGGAACGAGTCCGGCGTCGTGCAAGAGCTCGGCCGTCTCGAATAGCGGCAATCCCATCACGCCGGAATAGCTGCCGCGTAGATCCGAAATAAAAATGGCGCCCCGGCCTTGTATGGCATAGGCGCCCGCCTTATCGCTCGGTTCCCCGGTTTCCCAGTATCCTCGGGCTTCGGCGGCAGCGATGCTGCGAAAGGTAACTTCGCTGCGGCTGATCCTGGATTGCAGACCGTTCGCGGTGCGCAACGCGATGGCGGTCAACACCTCATGGGTGCGGCCGGAGAGCTGTCTCAGCATGCCCTCGGCATCTTGGGCGTCAGCCGGTTTGCCGAGAATCCTTCCATCCAGGACCACCGCCGTGTCCGCCGCCAGTACGGGAACTTGCCGGTCGTCGCGGTTCCTCTCCCACCCGGCTTCGGCCTTGGCCGCTGCGAGGCGCGCGACATACTCCGAGGGCGTCTCGTCCGGCAACACCGATTCGTCAATCGCCGTCCCTATGACGCGGAAGGGCACGCCGATTTGCTGCAGCAATTCGCGCCGTCGGGGCGACCCCGAGGCCAGGTAGACGAAGTCTTGGGACATGCTGCCAGGATACCGAACCTCGGTAGCTTAAGCTCGATGATAGGGGTGGCCGGCAAGCAAACTTGCGGCGCGGTAGAGCTGTTCGGCCACCACCACCCTGACCAGCGCATGCGGCAGGGTCAACGGCGACAAGGACCAGCTCTGATCGGCCCGTTCACGGCATTGCGGCGACAAACCGTCGGGACCGCCGATCAGCAGCGCCAGGGAACGGCCATCCCGCATGCGCTCGGCAAGCCACATGCTCAATTGTTCTGTGTTCATGCTCTTGGCGGCGATTTCAAGCGCCACGACATAGTCATCCTTCCCGAGTGCGGCCAGCATGTCGGCCCCTTCCCTTTGGATCGCACGCTGGGGGTTCTCGCCGGCACGGCGCGTCGCGACCGGAATCTCGTGCAGCTCCAATGCGAGCGGGGTGCGCAATCGCTTCTGGTATTCGCGAAAACCGCTATTGACCCAATCAGGCAGACGAGTACCGGCGGCGATCAACCGGCATTTCATACGGGCAGCGCGCCGACTTCTAGGCGCGCGCGGCGCGCTTCGTTGCAGTCATGTCCCACAGCTTTTCGAGTCCGTAGAACTCGCGTACCCGCGGCAACATGACGTGCACGATCATTTCGCTCAAATCGATGAGTACCCAGTCGCTGTCTTGCTGTCCCTCGACGCCGTGCGGACGGAACCCGGCCTCCTTGGTCTTTTCGACCACGCGTTGCGCAACGGAACGCACGTGACGATCGGAGGTTCCGCTCGCGATCACCATGAAGTCCGCAATGTCGGTGAGGCCGCGCACATCCAGCACTTTCACTTCCAAGGCTTTCATATCGGCCAACGCATCGATTACCACGGTCTTGAGCGAAGGCTTCGCCTTGGTGGCTATGCGATTGTCGGCGGGTTTGGGTTTGCCGGCGGGTTTGGGTTTGCTGACAGCCTTGGGCTTGCCGGCTGCCTGAGGATTGACGACCGCCGTGCTGCGGTCCTTTATTTTACTGTTCGTGGTCTTTTTTTTGACTGGCACTCCGTTGTCCGTGGTTTGGAATAACAATGGGTATCGAGGATGAGTTTACGCACCGCATCCGGCATGAGGAAGCGTGGATCGCGCCCCATGCCGATGAGCTGGCGGACCTCGGTGGATAAAATCTCCAATTGAGTCACCGCATGAATATAGATGCAGCCCGCTCGCGACTCGTGCAAATCGCCGATGCGCCCGGTGCCGCGATCGACCAATAGCTCGCCGAGCGGCCCCATACCGGGCGCGCGCCAGCCCGGACGATGGGCGACCACCAAGTGGGCCAACTGCAGCAGCTCGCGCCATTGATGCCATTTCGGCAAGCTCAAGAAGGCATCCATGCCCACGATCAGACACAGGCTTCGGTCCGGATACTCGTGCCGCAGTTCGGCCAGGGTTTCGACCGAGTAGGACGGACCCTCTTTGCGCACCTCGCGATCGTCGACGACGAAACCGGCTTGATCGGCAGTCGCCAGCTGCACCATCTAGCTGCACCATCTGCAGCCGCAGCTGCGCGTCGGCGAAGGGTCGATCGCGGTGCGGCGGATTGCCGGCCGGAAGAAACCGTATTTCCTTCAATCGCAGCGCCTGTTGCAGCTCGAATGCGGTGCGCAAATGCGCGTAGTGAATCGGATCGAAGGTTCCGCCGAAAATACCCATGGGGTTCATACCGGTACCCTGCCTGAATCCGTGGTCGCTTGCAAAGCGCCGGCAAGGCCGCCGGTGAGGGCGGTGAGCGCGCTCCACGCATCGCCCGCCGCCAGTCCCTTGATCACCCGGTCTGTGTGGCTCGCCTGCATGAGGAGGCGCCCCAGCGGCAGCGTCTTGAGCCGCGATAACGCCCGCGGCGAGGGAGTGGCCGCCAGGTTCCAGCCGCTCCCCCGAACCGCGGAACGCAGCCGGTCGCGTTCCCGCGCCTGCCACAGTCCGCGCAGCTCCCGCACCAGCGCCCACAGAATCAGCGTCGGTTCCACTCCTTCGCTCTTGAGGCCGAGAAGCACGCGCAGCGCGCGCGCCGCCTCGCCGGCGGCGGCCGCTTCCGCCAGCTGGAATACGTCGTAGCGGGCGCTGTCGCCGACCGAGCGCAGTACCAAGTCGGCGCTGATGGGCTCGCCGTCGGCCAGCAAGCTCAGCTTCTCGAGTTCCTGTTTCGCGGCAAGCAGATTTCCTTCGACGCGATCGACGATCAGCTGCGCCGCGGCCGGCTCTATGTCCACCCGCAACTGCTCGGCACGTGCGCGCAGCCAAGCCGGCAAGGCCGCCGTCTGCACCGGCCACACGGGCACCCAGATGCCGTGCTTCTCGACGGCCTTCACCCAGGGAGCCTCGCTCGCCTTCTTATCGAGTTTGTCGGTGACGACCAGACACACCACATCGGGCGGCGGTTGTGCCGCCAATTCGGCCAATTGCTGCGCGCCCTTGTCCGGCTTGGCCGAAGGCATCCGCAGCTCGAACAGGCGCCGTTCGGCGAACAACGACAACGATTGGCTCGCATGCCGCAATTCATCCCAGGCGAAACTGCGGTCGATGAAAAACACCGTGCGATCCGCATATCCCGCCGCCCTCGCGGCGGCGCGAATGGCATCCGCCGCCTCGCCGACCAGCAGCGGCTCATCGCCGGACACGAGGTACATGCCCGCCAGATTCCGAGCCAGAGATGCGGGTAGTTGATCGGCGCTTAGACGCAATTAGAACGCCTCGGATAAAGGACAGCGACGATTATCTCAATCTATTGGTGTTTGCGCTTGCAATTGATTGTTTGCCGATCACACTGGCACGCCATTGATCAGGGCCCGCGCCGCCGCGTACTCCTCCGCCATCCCATGGACCAGCGCCTCAACCGTCTCGATATCGTCAATGCCGCTGA
>WNFM01093887.1_pt2 | contig 12457 bp, 10 predicted proteins | sample 5400271 | NCBI WGS metagenome assembly WNFM01 (sample SAMN13153352, study PRJNA577476) | soil metagenome | isolation source: 60 cm saprolite on Douglas fir-dominated hillslope | place: USA:California | collected 2013-09-17 | reverse complement strand
GGATGAAATACGGAATCAACCCGTCGCTTTCGGCGTTCATCCGCCCTTTCTTCTCTTCCAGTGTCTGGTACCGATGATATTACTTGGAACGACGTTCACCGGCTGCTCCGGTCAATCGCGCAGCAGCGCCATCAATGCCGGGCCGTAGCGTTCCAGTTTCTTCGCGCCGATGCCGTGGATCGTGGACAGACCGTCGATGTTGCTCGGGCGTGCGGCGGCGATTGCCGACAAAGTGGCGTCGTGAAAGATCACGTAGGCTGGCACCGATTGTTCGCGCGCCTGTTCGCTGCGCCATGTCCTGAGGCGTTCCAGCAACGCCGCGGCCGCGCCGGACAATGCGTCGGAACCTGCCTTGCGGCGAACCGTTGCGGATTTTCCCTTGCGCGGCGCCATCCGGCGCATGTCGATGCGCTGTTCGCCTTTCAATACCGGGCGGCTGGTCTCGGTCAGGCGCAGCGCGCCAAATGCCGCATGATCGGGGCGCACGAAACCCAATGTCACCAGTTGGCGGAATATGTCCCGCCAGGCCGCTTCGTCGATGTCGGCACCGACGCCGAAGACGCTCAGGTCCTGGTGACGCCATTGCGCGACCCGGTCGGTGGTCTGGCCGCGCAACACGTCGATCAGATGGCGCGAACCGAAGCGCTGGCCGGTGCGGAAAATGCAGGACAAGGCTTTGCGCGCGGCCTCCGTGGCGTCCCAGGTCTGCGGCGGCTCCAGGCAGGTATCGCAATTGCCACAGGGCCCGGCTGCCTCGCCGAAATAGTCGAGCAGGCGCACGCGCCTGCAACCGGCGGTCTCGCACAGGCCCAGCAACGCCTCCAGTTTGGCAAACGATACGCGGCGGTATTCCTCGCTGCCTTCCGACTGGTCGATCATGCGGCGCTGCTGTACCACGTCACCCAGCCCGTAAGTCATCCATGCATCGGCGGCAGCGCCGTCGCGGCCCGCGCGGCCGGTCTCCTGGTAGTAGCCCTCGATGCTCTTGGGCAAATCCAGGTGGGCGACGAAGCGCACATCCGGCTTGTCGATGCCCATGCCGAACGCGATCGTGGCGACCATGACGACGCCTTCATCGCGCTGGAACCGCGCCTGATGGTCGGCGCGCGTCGCCGCATCCATGCCGGCGTGATAGGGCAGCGCCGGCACGCCTTGCGCTTTCAGCCAGGCCGCGGTTTCGTCCACTTTCTTGCGCGAGAGGCAATACACGATGCCGGCTTCGCCCGGGTGCGTTTCGCGGACGAAGCGCAGCAACTGCTGCCTGGCATCCTGCTTGTCGACGATGGTGTAGCGGATGTTCGGCCGGTCGAAACTGGAAACGAATACTCGCGCATCGTTCAATGCCAGGCGATGCCTGATCTCCACGCGCGTCTGCATGTCCGCGGTTGCGGTCAATGCAATGCGCGGCACGGCCGCAAAACGCTCGTGCAGCACCGACAATTGCAGATACTCCGGACGGAAATCGTGACCCCACTGGGATACGCAATGGGCTTCGTCGATGGCGAACAGGGCGATCCGGGATTGTTCCAGCAAATCCAGCATGCGCGGCATTACCAGCCGCTCGGGAGCGACATAGAGCAGGTCGAGCGCGCCTTCGCGCAGCGCGCGTTCGGCCGCCGCCGCTTCGCGGGCATCCAGCGTGGAATTGAGGAAGGCGGCGCGCACGCCAAGTTGCCGCAGCGCCGCCACCTGGTCCTGCATCAGGGCGATCAGCGGAGAAATCACCAACGCCGTGCCTTCGCGCAGCAATGCCGGCAACTGATAGCACAGCGACTTGCCCCCGCCCGTTGGCATCAGCACCAGCGCATCCCCACCCGCCACCATGTGCTCGACGATCTCGCGCTGCGAGCCGCGGAACGCGGGATAGCCGAAGATGGTGTTCAGCAGGTGGAGGGGTTGGTCGGCGGTCACGGGCGTAGGTGCTGAGTGAAAAAGTGACGGTGCTGTGTACTGCGTGCTGCGTGAAGATCGCGTTCGGAGGTGGAAGTAGAGGTGAAATGTACTTGGCAAAGGGTAGTGCTTTTCTCATTACGTCGTTACTCAGCACTCAGTACCCAGTACCCAGCACGCAGCACGCAGCACTGATTCTACCCCGCCGTGCCGGTTCCTTCGCTCGCGACCGGATTGACCGGTTTCGCCGCTTTGACCTCGGCAGCTGCCTCCGCCGCCGGAATCGCGACGCCGGCTTCGCGGGTCATGGTCTTGTAGAGCAGCATGACGATTTCGTTGGACGGGATCGGCTTGCTGAAGTAATACCCCTGGATCTGGTCGCAGCCGAGCGTGCGCAGGAAATCGTACTGTTCTTTCGTTTCCACGCCTTCGGCCACCACCTTGAGTTGCAGGCTGTGCGCCATGGCGATGATCGCCTCGACGATCGCCTCGTCGTCCTTGCTTTCCGGGATGCCACGCACGAAGGACTGGTCGATCTTCACGCTATCGAACGGAAAGCGCTTGAGGTAAGCGAGCGACGAATAGCCGGTGCCGAAGTCGTCCATCGTCAGGTGGAATCCCAATCCCTTCAGTTCATTCAGTACTTTTTCGGCATGTTCCTGGTTGCTCATCACCGCGCTTTCGGTGATTTCCAGTTCGAGCGATTCGACCGTCAGGCCGGTCTTTTTGATTGTTTCGGAAAGAAACGCCACCAGCCCCTTGTCCGACATCTGCCGTGCGGAAATGTTGATCGCGATGCGCAGCGGCGGAAGGCCGCCCTTCTGCCATGCGCGATTCTGCACACAGGCGGTCTGCGCCACCCAGCGCCCCATCGGCACGATCAATCCGGTTTCTTCGGCGATGGAAATGAAATCCCCGGGCGGCACGAATCCGAACTGCGGGCTTACCCAGCGTATCAGGGCCTCGAGTCCGGCCACGCGCCCGGTCGCAAGATCGACTTTCGGCTGGTAGTACAGCACGAACTCGTGATTGGTCAGCGCGTTGCTCAGATTCGATTCGAATTCCAGGCGTTGCACCGAATGCGTGTTCAGCTGATCAGAATAGAACTGGAACGTGCCCCTGCCATCCTCCTTGGCGCGATACATCGCGATGTCCGCGTTTTTCAGCAGCGATTGGGCATCGCGTCCGTCCGTCGGATACGTGCTGATGCCGATGCTCGCCGCGGGGCGATATTGCCGTCCGGCGAGGATCATCGGCTTGGACAGGGTTTCCAGGATCTTGCGGGCGACCGTGCTGGCCTGGTCTTCCGCGGTCAGCCCTTCGGTCAGCACCGCGAATTCATCGCCGCCGAAGCGCGCGACCACATCGATCTTGCGGACACAGGCAGTCAGCCGCTCCGCCACCGCGCGCAACACCTCGTCGCCCGCATCGTGGCCAAGGCTGTCGTTGATGTTCTTGAACCGGTCGAGGTCGAAGAACAGGATCGACAGCATCTTGCCGCTGCGCTCGGCGCGCTGCAGCGCCTTGTTCAATGCCTGCCGGAACAGGCTGCGGTTCGGCAACTCGGTCAGCTCGTCGTGGTCGGCGAGGAAACGGGTGCGCTCCTCCTGTTCCTTGCGCTCGGTGACGTCCTGCAGCACACCAGTCATCCTGCGCGCGGAACCGTCTTGGGCGCGCGCTACATGGCCCCGTGCAAACACATGCGTGATCTTCTGGTCGGCGCGCACCAGCCGGAATTCGTCGCTCCACTGGTTCGAAGCGGACTTGATGGTACTGAGGAGCAGTTCCTGCACGCGCGCCCGGTCATCCGGATGGACGTGCTCGAACCAGGATGCCATGTTGAACCCGGGCTCGTCCGCGCCGCGCCCGAGTACCTTCCCATAGTTATCGCTGCGCCACAGCTCGTCGTTGGTGAGGTCCCAGTCGAGCACGGCATCGTTGGTCGCCTTCGAGGCAAAGCCGAACCGTTCGAGATCCCGCCACATCGCCTCATGCGTATGCTTGCGGCGGGTGACGTCCCTGGCGATGACGACGCGTGTCTGCTGCCGCGCAAACTGAATGCGGAAGGAAACCATCTCGGCCTCGATCGCCACGCCGTCCTTGCGCCTTTGCCGCCATGTTCCGATTTCGCCCGAAGTCGGCCCGAGGTTCGTCAGCGTCTCGGCCAGGCGCTCGGCATCCTCCGTCAGCCCGAGGTCGAGGAGCGTCATCTTCAGCAGTTCTTCTCGCGCATATCCGTACTCACGCGCCGCCGCCTCGTTGATTTCGAGAAAGCGCCACTTGCGCGTATCGCAGATGAAGGTCGACACCGGGCTGCTCTGGAACAGGGTCTGGTATTGCTCCTCCGCGAGCCTGGAGACTTCGACATTGGATACCGGGGGATTTGCCGGCTTGCGCTGTTCGGCGGCGCGGGATCTGCGAAGGACGAGGCTGACGATCACTCCGGCGAACAGTGCACCAAGCATAGCTGCCAGCGCTGCGCCGGCGGGGTTTTCAGCGAGCAGGGAATGAAGTATTTCCGGAACCGCCCGGAAAAAACCCGGCACACCCTCCAGAATCGAATCGATTTCCTGCGGCAACGCCACTGCTTTTGACTCCCGAAATGAGCTCGGCTCGGGTTCGTAATTTACCCTATAAACTGCCATTCCGATGGTCTAAATCGCTGCTGCCGGACGGTGCGGCTTCAGACAAGGCGCCGCCGTCTCCGCGAGGACCGGATTGAACCTTTTTCGCGGATTGGCAAACTAACCGTTACACCTTACCAGGATTACCCCCTCGTCATCATGCTCGTAAAATTCGATAGCGAAGCAGGCAGTTTCACCATGAACGGCGACATCGCCGTGCAACTCCTCAAGGCGATGGGCCACAGCGGCACCGTGCCGAGCGCGATTCTGCCCAGGGACATCCCCGCTGCGCTCGCACGTCTCAAGGCCGCCGTGGATGCAAGTCCAAAGGCCGCACCGGGCAGCGATGACAAGGACCGCAAGGAAGTACAGGTATCGTTGCGCCAGCGGGCTTTCCCGCTGATCGACCTGCTGGCCCGCGCCGCCGAGAAGGGCGCGGAAGTGATGTGGAAGTAGCCGTGACGATCGTCACGCGCGACGGGAAAGGCAGTGCTGGGTACTGAGTGCTGGGTGCTGCGAGAGAAGCCTTGGGGTGCCTCCCGCTTGCGCTTCGCTGTGATACCAGAGGTACTCAGCAATAGGCCTGGCTTTTTCCCAGCACTCAGCACGCAGTACTTTTTCCTCGTCACGGCTTTCACTTTGTCGGGCACTGCGCTCCCGTATCCGCCCACGCCTGGATGAGCTTGCCGAACTCTTCCTGCGTGCCCGGTGCGGGCGTGCGGCCCGCTCCCGGGTTCCATGCCCAGGCAACGAGCTGGTCGTTAGCCATGTGGTCGATCAGATCCTTCATCGTTTTGCCGCCGTTGAGATGCGGATCCTTGATCTGCACGCAGATCTGCTTGAGGGTTTTGCCGACCCAGGCCATTTCCACCGGCGCCAGCAGCCAGCGGGGATTGCCGGGGACCTTGCCCGGATCGAAATTGGCAGTACCGTGACAGGTGAGGCAACGCATGCCGGGCATGCCCATGCCGCCGGCGCCGCGCTTCACCGGCGGTTCGTGCGGATGCATGTCATCGCCCTGCAACGGACGCTCGGTCACCGGATGGCAGTTCAGGCAGCGCGGGCTGGTGATCACCTTGCCGGCTTCCTGGAACAACGCTATCGAGCGTGCGCGCTGGTTCGCGATGCCGGCGAATTCATCGATCGGCCTGAGGGCCATTTTGTTTTCCGCAGGTGCCGCGTTCGCTTCCAGCAACTCCACGCTGGTGAACGCCGCAGCCGCAAGTCCCAGTACAACCAGGCCGGCCGGCAACAGGGTTTTCATGGTCGCGTCTCCTAAGTAGTGCGTACTTTCGATTTGGCGACAGCTTTCGGTTGCTGCGTGAACGGCAGACGCCGTACCGCCTTGCCGGTCAGCGCCCGCCATGCATTCGCGACCGCCGGACCGATCGGCGGCACGCCGGGTTCGCCGACCCCGGTCGGCTTCTCCATCGACTTGACGATCACGACTTCGACCTTCGGCATCTCATGGATGCGCAGCATGCGGTAGTCGTTGAAATTGCCCTGCGTCACCCGTCCCTGGTCGAGCGTGATCTCGTCGAACAGGATCGCACCCAGGCCGAACCCGATGCCACCTTCCATCTGCGCACGGATGATTTCGGGATTCACGGCAACGCCGCAGTCGACCGCGCACCAGACTTTTTCGACTTTTGGCAGGCCGTCGGGACCGCGCGAGACCTCGGCGATCTGGGCAACATAAGTATCGAAGGATTTGTGCACGGCCACGCCGCGTGCGCGATCCTTGCCTGCCTTCGACCCGTTCCATCGTGCAGCCCTGCCGACCGCCTGCAGTACGCCGGCGTAGCGCGGCTGGTCCTTCAGCAATGCGATCCGGCCGTGCAGCGGATCCTTGCGGCCGCCGACCAGCAATTCATCCAGGAAAGTCTCGGTCGCGAACGCGGTGTGCGTATGGCCGACCGAACGCCACCACAGTACCGGCACGCCGACTTCCATCGTGTGCGCGGTAACGCGCAGATTGCGCATCTTGTAGGGCAGGTCGTCGGCGCCTTCGACCATGGTCGGGTCGATGCCGTCCTTGATCATGGCCTCGAACGGCGAACCTTTCACGATCGATTGGCTGACCACGACGTGGTCCCAGGAAATGATGTTGCCGCCCTTGTCGAGCGCGGCCTTCATCCGGTGCAGCGTGAACGGCCGGTAGCGGCCGCCGCGCATGTCGTCCTCGCGCGTCCATACCAGCTTGATCGCCGCATCGCGATCAAGTGCTTTCAATGCAGCCGCCGCTTCGCCGGCAAGGTCGCCCGCCGGTTGCGCACGACGGCCGAAGCTGCCGCCCGCGAACAGGGTATTGATCTTCACCTTCTCTTCCGGAAGACCCATCACTTTTGCGATGGTCTTGTGATCGACGGTCTGCAACTGCGAGCCGAACCAGGCTTGGCATGCGCCGTTCCTCGCCTCGATCGCGCAGTCGAGCGGCTCCATCGGCGCGTGCGCGAGATAAGGAAAAATGTACTCGGCCTGCAGCATCTTGATGGCCCTGGACAGCGCACTTTCCACGGTGCCGCGTTCGGTCGCCTTCTTGCCCGGTTGCTCCGCCTGTTTGCGATACTCGGCGATCAACTGGTCGGTGCCGCGCATTTCGGCGCCGGAATCATCCCATTCGATCTTCAGCGCATCGCGCGCTTTCTTCGCCGCCCAGAAACCGTCGGCGTAAACCGCCACGCCATGCGGCGTGACCTTGACATCCGTGACGCCACGCACTTTGCGCGCCACACTGTCGTCTACCTTTGCTGCTTTTGCGCCGAAACGCGGCGGATGCGCAATCACCACCGTCAGCATCTCCGGCGGATCGACATCGATCGTGTAGATCGCGCTACCGTCCGATTTGGCCCGGGTGTCGAGTTTCGGCACCGTGGTGCCGATGAGCGTGAATCTGGACGGGTCCTTGAGCTTCACGTTCTGTGGCGGCGTCAGTTTGGCGGCCTGGTCGGCCAGTTCGGCGAAGCGCGCGTGCTCGCCCGACTTATTGTGGCTGACGAGCCCCTTTACGACGGTGATCTCAGACTCCGGCACGCCCCAGTTCTGCGCCGCCGCAGCCACGAGCATCGCGCGCGCGGTGGCGCCGGCCTTGCGCATTTGTTCGTAGGAATTGGCCATGGCCGTCGAGCCGCCCGTGCCCTGCATGCCGAATGCCAGATTCTTGTAGAGCGCGGCATTCGACGGGGCGCCCTGGGCGCGCATCTGCGCCCAATCGGCATCGAGTTCCTCGGCAACCAGTGTGCACAGGCCGGTGTAAGGCCCCTGTCCCATCTCGAGGTGCTTGATCATCACGGTGACGGTGTCATCGTCGCCGATGACGACAAAGCCGGTGGCGTCGATCGTCTCCGCTGCATTGTCGCTTTGCATGACAGCCGCCGCACCCGAACGCTGCGCGTCGGCTGCAGCGCCGAGTTTCACGCTGATGACCAGTCCCGCGCCAAGACCGCCGAGCCCGCGCATGAAGCCGCGGCGCGAAACCAGCCCGTTGAGGGAATCGGAAAGATGGTTTACGAAACGCATCGCGTCAGTCCTCCATCGTCTCTGCCGCGAGATGGATCGCTGCACGTATGCGCACGTAAGTCGCACAGCGACAGACATTGCCGGCCATCGCGGAATCGATGTCGGCATCGGTGGGTTTGGGAATTTCGGCGAGCAACGCGGCGGCCGTCATGAGTTGGCCGGACTGGCAATAGCCGCACTGCGGGACATCCAGCACTGCCCAGGCTTCCTGCAGCGCCTTGATTTCCTTGTTCGACAGGCCTTCGATCGTCGTCACCTCGCCGCCTTCGAGTTGGCCGACCGGCGCGACGCAGGAACGCCGCGGCAGTCCGTCGAGGTGCACCGTACAGGCGCCGCACTGGGCGACGCCGCAACCGTATTTCGTGCCGGTGAGTTTCAGTTCGTCACGCAGCACCCAGAGCAAGGGGGTGTCGGGCTCCGACTTCACCTTCACGGTGTTGCCATTTACAGACAAAGTGATCATGGACATCCTCCCGTGGCCGGTTCGGCCGCGTCTGTTCCGTCAGAGCATTACGGGGTGGGCCAAGTTCCGGGGGGAGGAAGAAAAAATGTCGTGACGAGGTGGGGCCGGTGACGAGGTGTAGCCAGTGACGAGGTGAAGCTCGTGACGAGAGGCGCGGTGCTGGGTGCTGGGTGCTGGGTGCTGCGTGCTGGGTGCTGCGTGCTGCGTGCTGCGAGGGAAGCGTCAGGTGCGCTTCGCTGCAATGTCGGCTACTTGCCGATGTGTCTCGCTTTTTCTCAGTACCCAGCACGCAGCACGCAGTACATTCACCTCTTCACTCGCCCCACCTCGTCACGAGCTTCACCTCGTCACCGCCCTTACGTCACCGCCATTCCCTTGAATCCCTGCAGCAGACAAAGAACGCAGCAGACGCCGAGCACAGTGAAGGTAAGTCCGGCGCCCCAGACGCGGCCGAAGCGGAAGCGGTCGGTAAAACTCAACGCATAGCCGTGCAGGAATCTCGAGACGATCAGCGCGATGCCGAGTGCGTGCAGAACGTAGATCGACGTATGGCCGACTTCGAGAAACCCCATCATCAGCAGGATCAGCGGAACGTACTCCGCGAAATTGGCGTGGCCGCGGATCAGCCGCAACATCTTCGGATCGCCGCCGTCGCCAAGCGGGATGCCGCGCTGGCGATACTGGATGACGCGCAGGCTCAGCACGAGAAAAAATAAAGCGAGTACTCCAGCATACAGCGGCGTCACGACCATGGCATATACTCCGATCGGCAGACCAATCCGTTCGCATTGTCGCCGAACTAGGGGGATTTGTGTGGAACAAAAAAGTGCCGAGTACTGCGTGCTGCGTGCTGAGAGAAGAGCGAATCAGAGGCGAATCTCCAACCGCAAAGTCCGGAAGTGAATTGACTCCTGACTTTTACTCAGCACGCAGCACCCAGTACTGCACTTTCCCTTACTTTTTTCCCGCTTCGCGTTCCGCCTCTTCCTCCAGCTTCTTGTAGTCCCGCGGCGGTTCATGCAGCGTTTGCCGGCGGCTCTTTTCGAGGCCCTTCACCACCGCGACCACCGCCTCGTTATACGGCGTCGCGATGCCGAGCGCCTTTGCTTCGCGCACCAGGGCGCCGTTCAGGGAATCGATTTCAGTGCGGCGCCCCTGTTCGATGTGCTGCATCATCGACGGCTTGTTGTAACGGATGCGGCAATGGTCCTTGATCTTCTTGCGCGGATCCTTTTCCGGCAGCGTCAATTTTTTTCGCTCGACCACCGCCATGATCTCGTCGATGACGCGGTCCTGCAACGCGCTGACTTCCGGCGTGCGATACATTTCGCCGCTGCGCAGCCCCGTGATCGCCGTCAGCGCGTTGACGCCGCAGTTCAATACAAACTTGCCCCAGATCCAGTTCAGCGGATCGGGAATGATCTCGGTCGGAATTTCGGCCTTGTTGAGCATCTTCGCGACCTGCTTCACACGCGCCGAGTCGCGGCCGTCGAGTTCGCCGATGGAGGTCATGCCGACGTTGGTATAGACGGACCGGCCGGCCGCGGGATTGGCGGCGCTGTTCATGGATACGCCGGCGATCACGCGTTCCCTGCCCAGTTCCTCGACCAGCGCTTCGACGTTGCCGATGCCATTCTGCAGAGTCAGCGCAAATCCGTCCGGCTTCAGTATCTGCCTGGCTGCTTTCGCCGCATCGCGAGTCGAGTTCGAATCGGTAAAAATGATGGCGAGATCGCCCGGCGGCAGACCGGCGTGGCTGGATTGCGCTGTCAGCTTGATGACATGCGTACCGCGCATCCCCTCGATCGTAATGCCTTCGCTGCGGATTTTTCCGATGTGATCCTCGCGCGGATCGACCAGCGTGACGTCGTACCCCGCGCGCGTGAGCAGGCCGCCATAGACGCCGCCCATCGCACCTGCTCCGATCATGTAGATTTTCATTTCCTCTCCGCTTTTGTTGTGTGGGTGGGAAGGGAAGTAGTCGGCGATAGTGCCGACGAGGGCCAGTACTGCGTGCTGGGTGCTGCGTGCTGAGAGAGAGGCTTACCGCTCGCGGCCTTCCTGCCCTACAACCCTTACCTCCCAACCGGCTTTTCACTCAGCACCCAGTACGCAGCACGCAGTACTATCCTCACGCACTCCAAGCTTATAACATTCCCACCCATGCCTCTCTCCCCCGCCTTCCAGACCATCCGCACCAACGGTGTCAACCTGCGCTGCGTCGTCGAGGGCGAGGGGCCGCTGGTACTCATGATCCATGGCTGGCCGGAGTCCTGGTATTCGTGGCGGCATCAGATCGGCCCGGTGCGCGACGCAGGCTATCGCGTCGTCGTTCCGGATGTGCGCGGCTACGGCGGCAGCGATGCGCCACGTGATGTGGATGCCTACGACATGCAGAGCATGGTCGGCGACGTGCTCGGGCTGATCGATCACTTCGGGGAGCACCAGGCAATCCTGTTCGGTCACGACTGGGGCGCACCCATCGTTTGGAACACGACTGCGCTGCACCCTGATCGCGTCCGTGCAGTGGCGGCGCTTTCCGTACCTTATTCGCCGCGCGGGAAAATCTCCTCGGTGAAACTCTGGCGGCAGATTTACGCCGGCCGCTTCTTCTACCAGCTTTACTTCCAGGAACCCGGAGCGGCGGAAGCCGAGTTCGAGGCCGACATCCGCACCTCATTGCGCAAGATCTATTACGCGGGATCCGGCGACTCGCCCAAGGGCATGTTCCGCTCCGACAAGCTGCCCGATGCAAGAATGCTCGACGACCTGCCCGATCCCGCCACCTTGCCGGGCTGGCTGACCGAGCAGGACATCGACTATTACGTCTCGCAATTCCAGACGAGCGGCTTTCGCGGGCCGCTGAACCGCTACCGTAACCAGCAGCGCGATTGGGAAGGCCTGACCACCCTGAGTGGCGCCCGCATCACACGGCCCGCCTGCTTCATCGCGGGCAGGCGCGACGGCGTCCTGAAATTCGTTCCGAACGTCGACCTGGTGGAAAACATGAAACGCTGGACGGATGACCTGCGCGTCTGCGAAATCATCGACGGTGCCGGACACTGGATACAGCAGGAAAGGCCCGCGCAGGTCACTGCGTTGTTGCTCGGATTTCTCGCAACGCTGGAAAAGCCGTGACGGGTGAGGCCGTGACGAGGTGAGGCGCGTGACGAGGTAAGAGCAGTTTCCTGCTTCAACCGTTTTTACGACCGTCGCGATTATGGCGAAGTCGGTACGCCTATGACGCGTCACGCCGTCACAGCTTCACCTCGTCACAGCCTCACCTCGTTACGACTTGACCTCGTCACGGCTTCACCTCGTCACGACCCACTTCCGTTACAATTCCTTCACTTTCAAACAATCAGGAATCGTCATGTCAACCACCAAAACAGCCAGCGGTCTCGAGATTGAAGAACTCGTCGTGGGCGAAGGCAAAGTCGCGGCGGCGGGTCAGCAAGTCACGGTGCACTACACCGGCTGGCTCACCAACGGCAGCAAGTTCGATTCCAGCAAAGATCGCAACGATCCGTTCAAATTCGGGCTTGGCCAGGGCCAGGTCATCCGCGGATGGGACGAAGGCGTGCAGGGCATGAAGATCGGCGGCAAGCGCAAACTCACCATCCCGCCGGAACTGGGCTATGGCGCGCGCGGCGCCGGCGGCGTGATCCCGCCGAACGCGACGCTGGTATTCGAAGTGGAGTTGATCGGAGTAGGTTGAATCCGGCTCAGTCGAATGACAAAAGGCCCGCGCACAGCCGGGCCTTTTGTTTTCGTGCTTCCCCGAAAACGCCGCTAGGGGCGCAGCGCGAAAGCCTTGTCGAAAATGCGCTCGAGCTGGCGATGCGTGCCGCGCAGATTGTCGATGACCTGCCTTGCCCAGTCGAAATATTTTCGCCGGCGGCGCAGATTCCACTTCGCCGGCGGGTTCGACGCGATGTCACGCAGGTTGCAGATCTTGTCG
>WNFM01045018.1_pt1 | contig 12457 bp, 11 predicted proteins | sample 5400271 | NCBI WGS metagenome assembly WNFM01 (sample SAMN13153352, study PRJNA577476) | soil metagenome | isolation source: 60 cm saprolite on Douglas fir-dominated hillslope | place: USA:California | collected 2013-09-17 | reverse complement strand
GAGATCGACGGCCCTTCCGGTATGGTGCTCGCTGTATCCCGGCGGCGTGTTCACTTTCAGGATGCGCTCGAGCGGCTCGCCGGCCTTGATCTTCCGCTCGAAGATCTGCCGCTGATACTCCAGGCTCCGGAAGGCCGAGACGAGCAACAGCGCGATGCCGTCCTGTTGCGCCGCGTCCCTGACCTCGGTCCACCGGCGGGCGGCGTGCGGAGTCAGCTGACGCTCCCGTCCATGGATGTCGAGCCCGACCGGGACGAGCCGGGTGGCCTCGACGTACGGCGGCATCCGCCTCTCCGCGCCGTACGAGGAGGGGATACCGAGGTCGGACAGGATCCGCGCCACGCGGGCATCGTAGGCGTCATCGGTCCGCATGCGATTCGGCCCCATCACTCGCGCGCCGGCGTCATCGGCCGGTCGTGAATCGGCGCGTTTTCTCGATGGTTATCGCCCGCCCCTCGCCGACGGAGCATCGGTCACCACCCTGAACCGGCCCTCCTCGATCATGTTTTTCAACGCCGGCACCGAAAGAACCTGCTCATTCACGAGCAGATGCTCGAGCACGACGGCGCTGTCGTGCCCCTTGAGCTCGACGATGGCCAGGTGCCGGGTCGGAGCGGGGGCCTGCAGCTCGTACTGAACCATCCAGAGCGTCGGCGATTTCGCGGCGAAGACGAGCCGGTCCGCCTTGCTCGGTTTCCAGAGGCTCGGCGCCCTGTCCAGGTCGACGGGGGCGGCCAACGGTTTGCCCGCCAGCAGCGGCGCGAGAACCGTCATCACCGGACCCGGGATGGCGCTCACGCGGGCGACCTTTTCGAACCGGGTCGCAAGGACTCTCGCCTGCGCGGGCGTTCGGTCGCCGGCATAGGAAAATTCGCAGGGCGCCAGCGAGATTGCGCATAGGAAGACTCCGAGGTTGAAGATCGCACGCGATGCCCGTCTCATTTCGCCCTCCTCTTCGCGCCTGTCAGCCTTTCCGTCGCCATTCATCGCCTGCGTCCCACGACGCGTCATCGTAAGTCATCACGCGGCTCCATCCGGGTTTCGGCGCGCAGGCCGACATGCGGCGGCAGCGAGCGGGGCGCCTGGTAGTAACGCCGCGCGGCGCGGACGCTGACCAGCGTCTGCTCGGGGTAGCGCAGCGCGGTGAGACGGCCGCCGTAGACGCAGCCGGTGTCGATGTTGACGGTGTTGTGGATCCATTCGGGAGCGGTCACGGGAGTGTGGCCGTAAACGACCAGGGCGCGGCCGCGATAGGAGGCGGCCCAGTGGAGACGCACCGGAAGGCCGTACTGGTCGATCTCGCCGGTCGTCTCTCCGCGCAGGGCGAAGCGGCGCGCCTCGGCCGAGTCGCGGCCGACATGCTCGGCCTTGAGGCCGGCGTGGGCGGCGGCCAGGCGGCCGCCGTCGAGCACCAGATGCGGCGGCAGCGCGCCGACGAAATTCCGCAGCCCGTCGACGAACCGCGAACGACGCGGCTTCGGCAGCGCCTCGATCTCCTGGAGCGATTTCAGGATCCCGGGGCTGCGCTTCACCGGCGCGCCGTCGAGGCAGCGCAGCAGCGTCTCCTCATGATTCCCCGGGACGCAGAAGGCCGCCCCGCCGTCGACCATCCGCATGGCGATCCGCACCGCCTCGATGACTCGAGGTCCGCGGTCGACCAGATCGCCGAGGAGAACGGCGCGCCGTCCCGCCGGGTGCCGGAACGGGGCGCGCGGCGAGCTGCGCCGGTATCCGAGCCGGCGCAAGAGCTCCGACAGCTCGCGGGCGCAGCCATGCACGTCGCCGATGAAGTCGAACGGGCCCTGCTCGTGGCGCAGGTCGCACGCCAGGGGGACGGTCTCGACGGCCGCCCGCGCCGCGACGTCAGGACTGCCGAGCCGGTGCACCCGCGCGAACCCTTCGCGGGACAGGCCCGGCAGCGACGCCGCGAGCGTCTGCGACTGGCGCGCGATGACGGCGCGGCCGACCCGGCGGCCGGGGCGGACCCGGTCCTGAGCGATGCAACGTTCGATCGGAATGTCGAGAAGACAGGCGACCGCCGGCAGGTGGTGCCTCTCCGCGAGCCGCAGCAGCGCCCGGCGCGCGGCGGGAGTGACGCTGGTGGCGTCGAAGACGGTCAGGAGACCGCGACGCAGCCGCTCCTCCGTCCGCGCATGGGCCAGGGCGAAGGCGGAGCCGGTCACGCTCTGGTCCGAGGCGTCGCCCGAAATCGCCGCCCGCGCGTCGTCGCTGCTGACGATCTGGGAGGCCTTGAAGTGGCGGCGGCAGAACGTTGTCTTGCCGGAGCCGGCGATGCCGATCATCACCACGAGCGACGGGGAGGGGATCGAAAGCGTGCGGGCGGGGCGCATGCCTGGCTCCATGTTTCGTCCGAGCGTTCAGGCCATCCGCCGGGTTACGCACCCCACGCACCCCCGGCGATCCGATCTTTCGCTTCGGCGGCTTCTTCGCCTCGGCGATTCCTTCCTAGTATTCCAGCAGCTCCTTGACGGCGGCGGTGATCTGCTCGACGCTCGGCAGGACCGCAGCCTCGAGATTGGGCGCGAACGGCACGAAGCAGTCGAGCGCTCCGACGCGCCGCACCGGGGCGTCGAGCGCATCGAACGCCTCATCGGCGATCCGCGCCGCCACCTCGCCCCCCATGCCGCCGAAGATCGGCGCCTCGTGGACCACGAGCGCCCGCCCGGTCCGGCGCACCGAGGCCAGGATCGCCTCGAAGTCCATCGGCACGATGGTGCGCAGGTCGATCACCTCGACCGATGGCTCGCCGCCGCCCGCGGCGATCTGGCTGAGCGACTGCAGCGCCATATGGACCGTCCGTCCCCAGGCGACGATCGTCAGGTCTCCGCCTTCGCGCACCACCCGCGCCTTGCCGAACGGGACCAGGTAGTCGGGCCCCGGCTCGGGGCTCTTCGTGTAGACCTGACGGTAGAGCCCCTTGTGCTCGAAGAACAGCACCGGGTCCTCCATCCTGCAGGCGGTCTTGATCAACCCCTTGGCGTCTGCGGCGTTGCTCGGATAGGCGACGTACCAGCCGGGCGTGTGGGCGTAGAGCGTCTCGGGGGTCTGGGAGTGAAACGGCCCGCCGCGGATGTAGCCGCCGACCGCCACCCGTACCACCATCGGGCAGGTCCAGGTGCCGGCGCTGCGCCAGCGCAGGGTCGGGATCTCGTTGCGCATCTGCATGTAGCCGGGGAAGGAGTAGTCTCCGAACTGGATCTCGACCACCGGCTTGTAGCCGCCGATCGCCAGGCCCTGCGCCATGCCGACGATGGTCGCCTCGGCGAGCGGAGAGTTCTCCACCCGGCCCGGGAAGGCCTCGGTCAGACCGCGGGTGACGCCGAAGACGCCCCCCTTCGGGTCCTGGATATCCTCGCCCCACATGATGATCTTCGGGTTGCGCGCCATTTCTTCTTTAAGGCCGCGATTGATCGCCTCGACCATGGTGATCGGCTTGTCCGACAGCGGCTGCGGCGGCATCTCCTCGGTGACCACCCGGTTCGGGCTGAAGATGTCGGCGGTCGCCGTCGACGGGTCGGGGTACGGCAGCTCGTCGATCGCCCGCGCGGCCGCCTCGACTTCATCTTTGGTGCGCGCCCGCCAGGCGTCGATCTCGCTGTCGCTCAAGAGGCCCATCTCGCGGATCCGCAGCTCGGAGTGGCTGAGCGGGTCCTTGCGGCGCGCCTCCTCCATCGTCTTCGGGTCGCGGTACTTGGTCTGGTCGTCCGACGACGAGTGCGAGTCGATCCGCACCACCATCGCCTCGACGAACAACGGGCCCGCGCCGCGCCGCATGTCGCGGATGAGCGGAGTCAGAGTGTTGTGCATCTCGGTGAAGCGGGTGCCGTCGACGCGCACCGACTTCATGCCGAAGCCCCGCGCCACCTCGAACAGCTTCGAGTGGGTCTGCTGCTCCTGAGGGACGCTGATGGCATAGCCGTTGTTCTGGATGACGAACAGCACCGGCAGGAGGTCGCGCTGCGCCTTGTTCAGCGACTCGAAGAACTCCCCTTCGGAGGTCGACCCCTCGCCGCCGGAGACGTAGACCACCTCGTCCCGTCCATCCCGCTTGACCGCCTTGGCCATGCCGACGGCGATCAGAAACTCGGTGCCGGTGCAGGCGGTGGGGGAAACGACCCGCAGCTCGCGGGACGAAAAGTGCTCCGACATGTTGCGCCCGAGCGAGTTGGTGTCACCGGCGCGCGACAGCATCCCCTGGAAGATCTGGTCGAGCGGCATCCCCAGCCCGACCATCAGCGCCTTCTCGCGGTAGTAAGGGAAGAACCAGTCCTTCCCCGGCTGCAGCAGCATGGCGGTCGCGATCTGCAGCTTTTCGTGTCCGCGCGCCGAGGCGTAGAAGGAGCATTTGCCGGCCCGGACGAAGATGCGGCACTGCTCCTCGACATAGTAGGCCCGGAGCATCTTCTCGTACATGGCGAGATAGATCTCAGGTTTGACGTCGGGCGGGATTGCCGTCTGTTTTTTGTTGACCGCCATGCCCGCGATCCTACCTCTCCGAGGGGTAAAACGCCAGACAGGCCCCCATGGCCGGGGCGGTCCGGGAGGTGGCGTCGGGGGGACCGGCCGGACTGGGAGATGCGCCGGCCCGCCGGCGAGGGGGCGCCATCCCGCCTTCCGGGCGCAGCCGGCCCGCCAGCCGGTTGACGCCTCGGGGGCGCCGCATGGCGCGAACCGGGTCACCGGACAGTTGCGGCGAAAGTCGTGTGCCACAGGGCTTTCCGCCTTGACCGTCGTCCGATCCGGTCCTTATATTCGGAGCGGTTTCCGGAATCATCTCGTGCTCCCGAAGCTCTCCGGGATCGACGAGCGGTTCCCGGCGGCGCGCAACCTCGCGGAGGCCCGGCGTGTTCGGTGGCAATAAGAAGAAGAAGCGCAAGGGCGGCCAGGCCGCAGGCTCGGGACGGAACGGGGCGGAAGGGGCCGAAGCGGCGCCGCCCTCCGCCGCCGGCAAAACCGGAGCGGGCGGGGCGGCAAATGGCGGCGGGCCTCAGCCGGCCGGCAGCCAGATTGGCCGCTACACCGTGCAGAGCACCCTCGGTCAGGGCGGCATGGGTCTGGTCTACCTGGCTCACGATCCTGTGATCGACCGCCATGTCGCCATCAAGGTGATCACCGCCCGCCCCGAGACGGAAGATGAAGCGCGGCAGTACCGCGAGCGGTTCCTGCGCGAAGCCCAGGCGGCCGGCGCCCTGATCCACCCGAACATCGTCGCCGTCCACGATATCGGTCAGGACCCCGAGACCGGCCGTCCCTACATCGTGATGGAGCATGTCGAGGGACAGGATCTCAAGAAGATGATCAAGGCGAGCGCCCCGTTGCCGCAGGACGAGGCGATCCGGATCGCGCTGCAGATCGCCTCCGCCCTCGACTTCGCCCACAGCCGGGGCATCGTGCACCGCGACATCAAGCCGGCGAACGTCCTGATCAGCGAGCGCGGCCAGGTGAAGATCACCGATTTCGGGGTGGCGCGCCTGCCCGGCTCCGATCTGACCCAGACCGATCAGATGGTCGGCTCGCCCGGCTTCATGTCGCCCGAGCAGCTGCGCGGCGGGGCGGTCGACGGCCGGTCCGATCTGTTCGCCCTCGGCGTCATCCTGTACCAGCTGCTGACCGGCCGGTCTCCCTTCGAGGGAGAGAGCGTCTCGGAGGTGCTGTACAAGATCTCGACCCAGCCGGCCGAGGCGCCGAGCGAGATCCATCCCGACGTGTCCGGCGATTTCGATCCGATCCTGGAGAAGGCGCTCAACAAGAACCCCGACGATCGGTACGCGACCGGAAGGGAGATGATCGCCGCCCTGCGCGGGCTCTCGGGAGAGTCACAGGGCGAGGCGCCCGCGGCCCCGCCGCTCTCTTCGACCGGCGCGGCGGCATCGTTCCCCTCGGCAACCCCGTCGAGCTTCGCGCCGGTTTCCGAGCCCGATCGCGATGCGCGGACGCCGCTGCTGTCGGATGAAACGCCGGCCCCCCGGCGCCGCGCGCGTCGGATCTCCCCCTGGCTGAACCCGACCCATCAGTGGCGCCTCGCGTTCCTGATCGCCGCGCTCGTCACCGCCTTCGTCGGAATGAACTGGGCCATCCATGAGCTGTTCCGCGGACCGCTCGCGAAGCTGGCCGGGGCCGAGCTGGAAGGCCGTCCGGTCGCGGTCCCCGGCTCTCCGAGCGCTCTCGGGGCGATCGGCGCGCCGATGCCCGTCGGCTTCGGCGATGCGGCCCCCGTCGCGGGCCGCGCCTCCGGCGGACGGACGCCGGCCGGCCGCCGGAGCCTCGGCGCGCGCGGCCTCGGGTCGAAAATCGACGCCTCGCGGCGCGACGTCGCGACCGCCTCCGGGTCGCTCGCGCTCCCCGGGATCGAATCTCGGGTTCCGATCGCGCCGGTGTGCGCCATGACCTATGGCAACCCGGCCGAGATCGCCCGGGTCCTGACGGCGATCCGCAGGCCGAACCGCCGCGTCGCGGAGAAACTCGAGCCCAAGGCGGCGGAGCTGCGTCTCGACTTCAGCCACCACCTGGCGAGCGGACGGATCCTGGTCCGGGTCGATGGCAAGACCGTCTTCTCGAGGCCGTTCGACGCTCCGAAGGAGAAGCGCGGCGGGAAGGTCTCGCACACCCTGTCGATCCCGGCCGGCCGTCACGGCGTCGAAGTGGTGGTCTTGAGCGACAAGGGCGCGGTCGAGGTGCGGTCGAAGATCGCGGGCACCCTCGGCAGCAAGGGCACCGCCGTCCTGAAGGCGGAGGAGCGCAAAGGCTCGCGCAAGGCTTTGACGCTCGAGTGGGGAACAGCCGACTGACGCCGGGCGGACGTTTTCGCGCCGGCGGTCACCGATGGAGGCGACCATGAGACTGATCAGGAAGGAGAAACCGATCCCCGGCCCCCGTCCCCCCGGACGCCCGCCCGCGCCGCAAGGGATCAGGACCCCGGGCAACACCGGCGTGCCGTCGGGCGGGATGGTCTGCCCCGGCGCCACCCGGGGCCTCTCGGCGGCGGCCGCCGGGAAGGCGTTCGACGAGACGGCGCTCGAGACGCCGGCGCAGAAGACGCTGCGCAAGCCATCGGCGCTTGGCGGCAAATCGATCCATCTCATGGTGATGGAGGGGCCCGACAAGGGGCGATCGTTCGACATCACCGGCATCGGGACCTACACGATCGGCCGCACGGAGTGCGACGTCATCCTCGAGGACGACAAGATCTCGCGCAAGCATGCCTCGGTCGTGATCATCCGGCAGGACCAGTACGCCGTGAACGACCTGGCGAGCCGGAACGGCACCTTCATCAACGGAGCGCGCCTGACCCGCCGCAACCTGCAGCACAACGATCTGATTCGCGTCGGCAACACGACGCTTCGCTTCACCGTCTTCGACGGGCCAGTCCCCGTCGAGTCGTAACGGAGGAACCGTGACACTCAAGATCCGCGGCACGCATGGGGGCCGGTTCGTCGTCTACGGCTACTGCATCTCGATCCTGGTTCTGAGCTTCAAGCGCGTCTCGGGGATTTATTACATCCGTCCCGACGAGAGCGCCTTCGGGAAGGGGATCATCTTTTCGCTGATCTCTCTCACCTGTGGATGGTGGGGGATCCCCTGGGGCCCGATCTGGACCATCGCGACGGTCGTGCGCAACTGCCGCGGCGGCCTCGACGTCACCGAGCAGGTCGCGAAGGCCCTGACCGCCCGCGCCGCCTGAGGGCCGCGGCCCCTCGAGCGCGACCGATGTCATGACTCGGCCAGGCTCTTAGGCGCCGGCTCGCTCGATGCGGAAGTCGTAGCAGCCCGCGTCGGTGTCCCGGACGTGGATGTAATCCAGATCGTCGCGCGCGAAGAGCCGATCGATCGCCCCCTCGACCGTCCCGTCGGTGAAGTACTCCTGTGCGCGCAGGCGGCGCCCGCGACCGTAGGCGTTGAGCGTCAGCGGATGGGACCGCAGCTCCTCCGGAAAGCCGCCGTCCTCGGGGAACCGCGCGCAGGCGGCCTCGTGGATGAACACGGGGCCGGGCAGGGGGAGCCGCTCGAGCCCCGCGAACGGATCGTACGTGAACAGGATCCGCCGCTCGGAACCGACGACGAAGGTGCGCAGGCAGAGCCGGCAGGGTCCGTGCCCCGTGGCGACCTCGACGTGGGTCGGATGGGCGGCGAAGGGGGATCGGCGGCTGGACCGGACGTCGGCCGCGACGGCGTCCGGAATGGCGATGATTCGATAAGTCGACATGATTTCTCCTGCGCCTCGGCGCGTCATCGTTCCCGGGGATCCCGGTACCCACGGTCAGAGAATAGAAGCGCCGTCCAGGCGGCGCACTCCGCTTCTTGCGCGCAAACTCGACCGATCGCCGGGGCTCCCCCGCCCTTGACACCTCCCCCGGCCGGCCCCTAAACTTCGGCTCGTCCTCCCAAACCCCTATCGTGTCAGCCGGTCCGGAAGATCCGGGACGGATTCGAGGTGTAGATGGCGAGCATCGACAGACAGCGGCTGCAGGCGGCGATCGACGCGGAGCTCAAGCGGTTCATCGGCGCGCACCGCCGCTCGGGCGAGCTGTTCGAGCGCGCCAAGAAGAGCCTTCTGGCCGGCGTGCCGATGAACTGGATGACCCGCTGGGCCGGCGCCTGGCCGGTCTTCGTGCGCGAGGCCTCCGGGGGGCGCTTCACCGACGTCGACGGGAACGAGTATCTCGATCTCTGTCTCGGCGATACCGGCGCGATGACCGGTCATGCTCCGCCCGCGGCGGTCGAGGCGATCGCGGCGCAGGCGCGCCGCGGCACCACCCTGATGCTGCCGACCGAGGATTCGATCTGGGTGGGCGAGGAGATGGCCCGCCGATTCGGTCTGCCATACTGGCAGGTGGCGGTCAGCGCCACCGACGCCAACCGCTTCGCCATCCGTCTGGCGCGCGAGATCACCGGCCGGCCCCGCATCCTGGTCTTCAACTGGTGCTATCACGGCACGGTCGACGAGACGTTCGTCACGCTGCGCGACGGGGTGGCCGGCCCGCGCGACGGGAACGTCGGCCCCCCGGTCAATCCGGCGGTGACGACCCGCGTGGTCGAGTTCAACGATCTTCCCGCGCTCAAAAAGGCGCTGTCGGAAGGGGACGTCGCCTGCGTCCTGGCGGAGCCGGCGATGACCAACATCGGCATCGTCCTCCCCGACCCCGGATTTCATGAAGCGCTGCGGGAGCTGACGCGCCAGACCGGCACGCTCCTGATTATCGACGAGACGCACACCATCTGCGCCGGGCCGGGCGGCTATACGCGCGCCCACGGACTGCAACCCGATCTGCTGACCCTCGGGAAGCCGATCGCCTCCGGTCTGCCGGCGGCGGTCTACGGCATGAGCGCCGACGTGGCGCAGAGGGTGAAGGATCATGGCGATCTGCTGAACCAGGACTCCGGCGGCATCGGCGGCACCCTGGCGGGGAACGCCCTGACGCTCGCCGCCATGAAGGCCACCCTGCAATCGGTCCTGACGCAGGATCTCTGGGACCGCACCATTCCGCTGGCGGCGCGATTCTCCGAAGGGGTCTCCTCGGTGATCAAGAAAAACGCTCTGCCATGGCACGTCACGCAGCTCGGAAACCGGGCCGAGTACTGGTTCTGCGCCACGCCGCCGCGCAACGGAGCGCAGGCGGCCGCCGCGGTCGACGCCGATCTCGATCGGTACATGCATCTCGCCGCGCTCAATCGCGGCATATTGATGACCCCCTTCCACAACATGGCGCTGTTCGCGCCGACGGTCACCGCGGCCGACGTCGACCTGCATACCCGCGTCTTCTCCGAGAGCGTCGAAGCGATTCTGACGCGATGAGCCGCGCCAACCGCCTGGCCGACGAGACCAGTCCGTACCTCAGGCAGCACGCCCACAACCCGGTCGACTGGTACCCGTGGGGCGAGGAGGCGCTGGGTCGCGCGCGCGCCGAGGACCGGCCGATCTTCCTGTCGATCGGCTACTCGGCCTGCCACTGGTGCCATGTCATGGAGCGCGAGTCGTTCGAGAACGAGACGATCGCGACTCTGATGAACGAGCGGTTCGTGAACATCAAGGTCGATCGCGAGGAGCGCCCCGATCTGGACGACATCTACATGAACGCCACCCAGCTGCTGGCGGGACAGGGGGGGTGGCCCAACTCGGTCTTCCTGACGCCCGATCTGAAGCCGTTCTATGCCGGAACCTATTTCGCGCCCGACGCCCGCTTCGGCCGCCCCGGCTTCCCGGATGTCCTGACCGCGGTCTCCGAGGCGTACCGGCAGAAGCGCGAGGAAGTGACCAAGGTGGCCGGGGAGGTGGCGGAGCGGATCCGGCAGATGGCGGCGATCAGTCCGTCGTCCAAGGCGGTCGGGCCGGCGCTCCTGCAGCGCGCCTTCGGGGAGATGGCCGGACGGTTCGACAACGTCGAGGGGGGCTTCGGCGGGGCGCCGAAGTTTCCGCACAGCATGGAGATCGTTTTCCTGCTGCGCTACCACGGCCGCACCGGCAATCCGGAGGCGCTCCGGATGGCGGCGCACAGCCTCGAGAAAATGGCGCGCGGCGGGATCTACGACCAGATCGGCGGCGGCTTCCATCGCTATTCGGTCGACGGGCGGTGGCTCGTGCCGCATTTCGAAAAGATGCTTTATGACAACGCCCTGCTGGCGCGCGCCTACCTCGAGGCGGCGCAGATGGTCGCGCCCCTTCCCACCTCGAGCGCCCTGCCGAAGGGGGGCGCGGCGACGGCGGTCTTCTTCCGCGGCGTCGCCCGCGACACGCTCGACTGGGCGCTGCGCGAGATGCTCTCCCCCGAGGGGGGCTTCGCCTCCAGCCTCGACGCCGACAGCGAGGGTGAAGAGGGGAAGTTCTACGTCTGGAAGGCGGAGGAGATTGAAGCGGCCGTCGGGCGCCAGGAGGCGTCGTTCGTCGGCGGGCTTCTCGGTGTCACGACCGAGGGGAACTTCGAGCATGGCCGGAACATCCTGCATCTCGTGACGACGATCGACGAAGCGTCGGAGCGCTTTCGCTCCGACGAGGGGGAGCTCCGTCTGCGCCTGGCGGCAGCCAAACTCAAACTCCTGAGCGCGCGCGAGAGGCGGGTCCGTCCGGGGCGCGACGATAAGATCCTGGCCGACTGGAACGCCCTGATGATCTCCGCGCTGGCCTTCGCCGGGCGGGTCCTCGACGAGTCGCGCTACCGGGACGCGGCGGCGCGGGCGGCCCGGCTCGTCCTCGACAAGATGCGGCGGAATGGCCGGCTGCTCCACTCTTATAAGGATGGCGATGCCCGTCATGCCGCCTACCTGACCGACTATGCCGGCATGGTCGCCGCGCTTCTCGACCTGTACGAAGCGACCTACGACGCCGCCTGGGTGGCGGAGGCGCGCTCTCTCGCCGCCTCGATGCTCGATCTCTTCTCGGACGAGCGCGAGCCGGGGCTGTTCCTCACCGCGCGCGATCATGAGCGGCTGATCGCCCGCACCCGCGAGAGCAACGACGGTGCGACCCCCGCGGGAGTCTCCATCGCCGCCCTGGCGCTGCAGCGCCTCGCCGGGCTCACCGGCGACGAGACGATGCGGCGGAAGGCGGAGGAGATCCTGCGCCTCTATCGCGACCAGGTCGAACGATTCCCCGCCGCTTTCGGAACGATGCTCTGCGCGATCGACCAGCATCTGACGGGGCCGCGCGAGGTGGTCCTGGCGGCGCGCGCGGCAGATCCGGCGCTGCGTCCCTTCGCGCAGGTCCTGCGGGAGGTCCCGCTGCCGCAGGCGGTCACCGCCCTGGCCGATCCGGACCACCCCGCGCCGGAGCTGGCGCTGCTCGCGGGGAAGGGGCTCGTCGACGGCCGCCCGGCCGCCTACGTCTGCGAGCGCGGCGCCTGCAAGGCCCCGGTGACCACGGCCGAAGCTCTCAAATCGCTCCTCAGGTCAACTACGTAGACGGCCTGGCCGCTCTTGACAGCCGGTCCCCGGACGCCTAAAGTCCCCCCAACGAGCGTTCTCCTTTCCACAGGCGTTGGCGGTCGGAGGCCGGGAAGGGGTGGTCCATGTCACGGGCCAGGGCCGGAGGGCCCCACCTGTCCGCCACGGTTGAATTCATCTTAAAGAAGGAAGGTCGTATGGCGCGTGGAACGATCGCGAAGGTCGTGCGGGATCGAGGCTTCGGGTTTATTCGCGGCAACGACGGGCGGGACATCTTCTTTCACCGATCCGGGCTGGTCAACCTGAACTTCGACGACCTGGAGCAGGGGGTCTCGGTCGATTTCGAGGTCGAGAAGGGGGCGAAGGGACTGCGCGCCGCCAACGTCCGCTCGGCCCCCGCCGGAATGATCACCGGCACCGAGTGACGGTCCGCGGCACCGAGTCGTGACGGGCGGAATCGAGTCACGAACCGCGGGACGGCGGGGCCCGCGGCGGCGACCGGCCGCGCTCACTGCAGATGTCGGGTGAAATCGCTGTAGCGCGCATGATCGCGTGACAGGCG
>WNFM01345722.1_pt1 | contig 12458 bp, 9 predicted proteins | sample 5400271 | NCBI WGS metagenome assembly WNFM01 (sample SAMN13153352, study PRJNA577476) | soil metagenome | isolation source: 60 cm saprolite on Douglas fir-dominated hillslope | place: USA:California | collected 2013-09-17 | reverse complement strand
AGTTCGTTCAAGCGCTCGAGGTCGAAAATCACACTACCTTTGCTCCCGTAGATCTCAAAGGTGTTGAAGTTCTTGCGACCAGGAGCGAAACGCGTCGCCTCGAAAGATCCAAGTGCGCCGTTTGCGAACTTCACGACCAGGAATGCGGCATCCTCTACAGTAACTTTGCCCTTGTCGGTGTTGGTTGTCTCGCCTGTGCTGAAGGTGGCCGCGCCCGCGCCTGGGAGGGGACGTTCAGCAATAAAATTTGTCATCATCGCACTGACACTTGCAATCTCTCCAACCAGGAAACGCGCCAGGTCGACGCTGTGCGAGTTCAGATCGCCGTTTGGTCCCGAGCCAGCCGTCTCGCGCCGCAGATGCCAGGTTAGTGGGAAGTTCGGATCGACAATCCAGGATTGCAGATAAGCACCGCGCCAGTGAAAAATCTGTCCGATCAGTCCTTCATCGATCAATCTTTTGGCAAGCTGAACCGCTGGGACGCGACGATAGTTATGGTTCAGATAATGAACGATCCCTGCGGCCTTGACGGCATCGAGCATCTCCTGTGCTTCCACCAAATTCATGGCGAGGGGTTTTTCGCAGAAGATATGCTTGCCTGCCTTTGCAGCGGCGATGGCAATGTCATGATGGAGGAACTGAGGCACGGAAATATCAACAATATCAATGTCCTTACGCTCGACGACATTGTGCCAGTCGGTTTCGGTTTCCTGCCAACCCCAGCGCTCAGCAAAAGCTTTGAGATCGTTTGCATTTTGTCCGCAGGCGACCTTCAGGGCAGGCTGGATCGGCACATCAAAAAAATGGCCGACGTTTTTCCAGGCATTGCTGTGGGCTTTGCCCATGAATTTTGTGCCGATGATGCCAATGTTTGCTTCTGTCGCCATGTTTGCTCCTACATGAAATGCGGTCCTGATTTGGTCAATACTGCGACGCCTTGCCGACGGGATCAGTAAATATGTCTGCGTACCTCCAAATAGGATTAAACATCAACGCTACTGATAAAATAGTAACGAATTATGGTTAAGTGTTGAGCGATGACTCGCCAGACAGACGACATTTAGACGACATGACCAACCAGATGGGGAATCGAGATTCTGATTTATTGGACATATTCCCCAATAATTTGGTTTAATAGAAACTAGCAGCAGCAATTTGGAATCCGGCAGGTAGGAAATACAACAATGTTTCGGTCCTTACGAAGAGTCTTGTGGATATCTAGCCCTGAACTTAATATACCAATTACTCCCGTAATCGTAATGTTGACGATTTTGTCGCTTACAGTTCTGTTTGTTGGGGAGGATATTGCCGATATAGGTAGTCGAACACAGTGGGAAATTGTCGGCCTGATAATCCTGGCCTGTATAGTTGTTGGATGGGGCATTTCTAACTGGAACGTTCTAGTCAGCAAATGGCTCCTTATTGTGATGCTAGCCGCCTTAGTTTTCTGGCTGAGGTTCTCCTCGATAAATTTGACCGGTGCGTTGGTTTTATTCTCAATTCCAACCTGCCTTGCGGCAGCTATGATTGGCCTACCAGCGGCCACGTTCACAGCGATAGGTTCCACAATACTCCTGATCCTTATGCGTCGATTCCTCGGCATAAATGTAGGTGATGCCGAAGTAAGTCTTGGTCTGATTTCTATTGCGGCTACGCTATATATTATGGTCAATCTGTTCTATCATGTGAGCAACAAATTTGAATGGATGTGGGAATCCTTCTATCGTGCTCGCCTTCTACTAGAAGAAACTCGTGACCGTAAAGCTGAGTTGAACCAGGCGCTCAATGATCTGGCCCAGGCCAACATCGAACTTAACAGGCTGAATGTGATGACTCAGCATCTGCGCCAGGCTGCCGAGGATGCTCGTGCATCGAAAGAAGAATTCGTTGCAAACGTGAGCCACGAGCTGCGTACTCCCCTGAACATGATCCTTAGTTTTAGCGAGATGATACTTCACGCTCCAGAAACATACGGCCACAATATCCCTGGGGCGTTGATGGCCGATCTGACGGTTATTGAACGGAACGCTAACCATCTTTCTAAGCTAGTAGATGACGTTCTTGATCTGAGCCAAATTGATGCTGGTGAAATGGCGCTTACCAAACAATACGTTGATTTCAGTGAGTTAATTGAATTTGCAATAACTGCTGTCCGACCGCTTTATGACTTGAAGGGACTAACGTTGGAAGTGCTCATACCAGACGATTTACCGTCTATTTTTTGTGATCGTACACGCATTACCGAAGTCCTGTTGAATCTGTTGAGCAACGGGGGGCGGTTTACCGAGCACGGTGGGGTTCGCGTACTGGCTAAACTAAATGAGCATGACATAGAAGTTGCTGTAGTAGACACGGGTCCCGGCATCGCACCCAACGATTTCAACAAGTTATTCCGGCCTTTTCAGCAGTTAGATGGTTCAATTCGAAGACGGTATGGCGGTACGGGACTGGGGCTAAACATCAGTAAACGCTTCATCGAACTGCATGAAGGCAGAATCTGGGTCGAAAGTCAGGAAGCGGTCGGTTCTACGTTCTATTTTTCTTTGCCCATCGCGCCTCCACAGATGGCAAATGACAATTTTCTTCGGGGTCTCATTCCTGACTGGCAATTTTTGCAGCGTACCAATCCCTCAATGGCCCCAAAGATTCCTGTGCCACCACGTTTCGTTGTACTCGAATCGGGACAAGTGTTGCGGAGATTACTGGCACGCTATTGGCACGATGCAGAGATCGTATCGGTGAGCAGTATCGCTCAAGCTAGGGAAGAACTGGCACGTGAGCCTAGCCGAGCACTGCTGATCAATGAACCTTCGATAGGCAAAGGGTTGAAACGTGTCAACGCATCTACCGCGCTGCCAGAAGGTATTCCGGCCATCATCTGTTCGATCCCAGACGTACAACAACCACCTACCGTACCCGGTGTGCCAGAAAACCTGATCAAGCCGATTACACGCGATAAACTGCTCTCCACCCTCGACAGGTTAGATATAACGCATGGCACTGTCCTGATCGTAGATGATGAACCGGATGTCTTGCATTTGTTGGCACGTATGCTGACTGCTTCAGGGCGTGATTATCGCATATTACAGGCCAGGGATGGACAGGAAGCGTTAGATATTATGCGCGGTCATCGACCCGACGTTATCCTGCTCGATTTGATCATGCCCAACGTCGATGGGTTTCATTTGCTGGAGGCGCGCAACCAAGATGTCAAGCTCAGGGACATCCCGGTCGTGGTGATATCGGGCCGTGATCGAGAAGGACATCCAGTTGTCAGCAGTGCTATATGCGTAACGCGCGTTGGAGGCCTGTCGGCACGCCGACTACTCACTGGCATTGCGCTCTTGAGCAGCGTGTTTTCTATGGCAGGTCAATCTGGCGATTTAGCGCGGCTAGAAATGCCGATCGAGTAACCGGCTTATGGACGAATTCTGCCGCCCCTAAAATCAATCCCAATTCATCCATCGGCAAAATTGTGCAAACGATGATAGGAATTTCGCGTGTCTGCGGATGCTCACGCAATTGCCATAGCAAACTCCAGCCATCTTCCTCAGGCATCATCAGGTCAAGAATGATCACCTGCGGAGCCAATTCCGTAGCCAGTGCAAGGCCGCGCTGCGCGTTGTCGGTGCTGACGCAGTGATATGGGCTGCCTGAAAGATATTGCTCAAATAGTCGCTGCGTATCGGCATTATCATCTATGACCAATATCGTGTGCTGCTCGGCGATTGGCAGTGTGATCGTCGCCACAAACGCTCTTTGTGTGCTATCTCCAAAAGATACCTCCAACGATCCCCGACACAGCATGATGAGCTTTTCCGTCATTGCCAATTGCAACGCATAGCCTTGCGTAGTCGGTTCCAGGCTGCTCTGTTGAAGGGCTGCTTGAATCCGAATACATACCTCGCGCGAGTCGGCCTCTACTCGGATGACGATCTCTTCGGCAGCGTCGAAGAGAAGCGTAGCACTGATCAGATTCAACAGCGCCTGTCGCAGCAAGGGTGCTTTCAACCACACACGCGGCAGATCTTCAGATTCGCTGTAGGTGCCGCGTTTCCCTTTCGATTCAATCAATGGTCTCGCTGTTTGCAGGACAGAGCGTACCGTATCACCGATATCGACCATTTGTGCAGGAATTGATTCTTCCATTCGTTCAAGTTCTTCCTGCGCCGTGGGAACTCTGAAATCGCGTTCATATATCAGTATGCCGGGATCTTCATCAGTTGGAATTAAATTTTTTACTTTGTCTTCCAATTGACGAGAAGACCACAGATAATCTGCCAATAACTCGCGCGCAAGTTTCTCCTCGCGCTGTATTTGCCGCACACTGAAGCCCAGATCGGCAGCGACTTTTCGCTGAGGAACCTGTTCAATGTAGCGTCGCCGCAATATCTGATAAATTCGCCAGTTTGAAGACTCTGCCGGTGCACTCACATTCGTATTGAGAACTTCAATGTCATCAATAAGGATTTGACGCAACCTCGATAAAGAGTCAGGGCGCTGTTCTAGACCGAAGACTTGAATAAGCGGGCTATTACGAAGAATTGCCGGATTATATAAACCGACCAAAACCGTTCGCAAATGGTATACGAACCATCTTCGTCCATCTGACGGACGAACGTGGATTTCTATGTCGTCCATATGTCATCTGTTTGGCGGATTATAGCTCAACACCTGACCATCATCTCCTATAATTCTATCAACTTCGGTGAATAATGCTATCTGGATAAAAACAAGCATTTCACCGCTCAAGCCGGTGTTCACCTAATAGAGGTCAACACCGAAAAATCAGGGTTCCAAACAAAAAGCATTAGTCTAAAAGGAGTTAATTTATGGAAAACAAATTGAGCCGTCGCCATTTCCTACGCTTGTCCGCTGGCGCGGCAGCGGGAGCCTTATTGGCTAGTCGGGCTACCAGATTCGGCAACGCGCATTCGGTAATGAATGACACCACCGTCTTACGAGTGCATCATCGATTGGGCATCGAAGCCGATAACTGGAATTACTGGGCGCAAAAATACAACGATAAATATGGCCCCAATGTCACGGTGACCGTTGAAGGCTTTCCTGGTACCGAATATTTCCAGAAGATCAACACGCTAGCAGCAGGCGGCACAATCGGTGATGCGTTCTGGATTTCATCGATTGAAGGCTTCTATCGATTGGCCGCTACTGGGGTGATTGCGCCAATTGACGATCTGGTCGCATCGACCGGCTATGATCTGAAACAGCACTATGATCTGTGCGCCAAAGCCATGCACCTGAACGGCAAACTGTATGGTCTTCCGCAGCTTGCTCACCCTGGTCGCGTCGGTCTGTTCTACAACAAAACTGTGTTCGACGCAGCAAAAGTCACCTACCCGGATGACTCATGGACGTATGACGACCTGTTTGCGGCAGCCAAGAAACTCACTGATCCGTCGAAAGGCGTATACGGCTTCATGGATCCAGAGGCAAGCTACTTCAGCGTCCTGGTCTGGTTACGGGCTTGGGGTGGCGACGTGATCAATGAAGATGGAACGAAATGTCCGATCAATTCTCCGAAAGCAGTTGCAGCGTTGAACTTCCTCAGCGATATGTACAACAAGTACAAGGTTGTCCCGCCGTTGAACGCAACGCCAAATGCACAGTACCAGCTATTCGCTGCAAACCAACTGGCGATGTATCAGGCTGGGTTCTGGGGCGTAAGCGTACGAGATTTCGTGCCAAAGGATTCGTGGGGTGTCGCGCCAATGCCCAAAGGCCCAGCAGGGGTACGTGGAAGTATGTTCGAATGCGATCCAATCGTCATGTCTTCCAATACAAAGCACCGCCCGGAAACCTTCAATTTCATGCAAATGGTCGCATCATTTGATGCCGAAAAGCGCCTCAAATCGCAGTTCGGCGCGACCGCTAGCCGTCCGGATGTGATGGCCGATCCTGATATCATCTCTGATCCGACCATGAAAGTATTTGCGGGTGTTATGGCGCAAGCGATGCCACTCGTGCTGCCGGCAAACTTCCGAGAAACCGAATACTTCAAGACTATTGGCGAGCAACTACAGGCTATATGGCTTGGGCAATCAACTGTCGAGCAGGTCATTGATAGTGTTCAACAGGCAGGTCAGGCAATCCTTGATAAACCAGCGCTGAGCAGCTAGCGAAGTCGGTTGGTGGAAATTGGCTAACTGGCTCCGGTCTGGTGGGCCAGTTAGCCTTAGACAATGATAAATGACAGGTACAGAGCGACCACAGCGGTGACATGCCCCCTGATGCGGCTGTTCGTACCCAGAGATTTGGTCATCCAATCAGGCCGCTCCGTTGGCGCATGGTCCATATGATCAAACCACAACACCTAAGGAAAGGATCTTGCTGCACACCGAATAAATTGAACTATATCGCTTTTACCTACGGTGTGCAGTAAGCAAAGGTTGCAAAGAATATGGAGATAGCGGCCAGAGTGTCGACCAATGCGAAAACCTTCCGTTTGAACCTGAGACAGCGAGAAGCGCTTGAAGGTTTTCTCTATATTTCGCCCTGGATAATTGGATTTCTCATATTTACGGCAGGGCCGATGGTTGCGTCTTTCTTTTTGAGCTTCACGAACTACAACATCGTGTCGCCACCGAAATTCGCCGGTCTGGATAACTACACACAATTACTCAAAGACCCATTATTCTGGACTTCACTTGGAAACACATTTTCCTTCACAGCTCTCGCCGTTCCACTGAATCTGATCGGTTCGCTTGGCTGTGCGCTTCTTCTCAACAGGCAGTTCGCAGGCAGGTCGATCTTCCGAACGCTTTTCTTTTTGCCCTCGATTACGCCTATAGTCGCTGTGGCGTTCCTTTGGCTGTGGATATTCCAGCCACAAATCGGATTACTGAATTTCCTCTTATCCCTAATTGGGATCAGGCCTGGCCCTGGTTGGCTCACGCAGCCGAATTGGTCGAAACCGGCACTGATCATCATCAGTTTGTGGGCGTCGATTGGCGGCAACAGTATGCTGATATTTTTGTCCGGGCTTCAAGGGATTCCAGCAGAACTCTATGAGGCGGTGGAAATCGACGGCGGGGGTACATTTTCTAAATTTAACCACATCACAATCCCGTTACTATCACCTGTAATCTTCTTCAATCTCATTCTGGGAATGATTGCTGCCTTGCAGACGTTTACGCTCGCTTATGTCGCAAGCAGTGGAGCGCAGCAGGGATTTCCACCCGGCGGGCCACTGTATTCAACTCTGTTTTATGTCCTGAACCTGTACAACAATGCTTTTGATTACGGGCAAATGGGATATGCCTCAGCCCTGGGTTGGGTATTTTTCCTGATTATCCTTGCTTTGACGTACCTTCAGCTTCGTCTATCGCGCCGATGGGTCTACTATGAGGCAGGAGAGATCGTATAAATGGCAACTCCATTCGGCACAAACAGAGTATTAGGAACGATTTCGTTCTGGAGTACGAAGAGATGGTAGCTTCGAACGATGCACGCAGTCAACCACACTTGATGTGGACATCCGAAATAATCAAATTTCGCAGGGTTGTCGTGAATACGGGCTTGCTATACCTGGTCGCGGTGATAGTAGGGCTAATTTTCGCATTTCCTTTTATCTGGGCAATCTTCACATCACTCAAAACTACGCAAGAGTTGTATTTGTTCCCGCCGCATCTGTTTCCCAATTCATTGCAGTGGAATAATTACCTGGAAATCTGGCAGGCGGCACCCTTCGCGCAGTTTTTCCTGAACAGTACGGTTGTCGCCATTCTAAGCGTGTCGGGCCAGGTCTTGTCTACTTCCCTTGTTGCTTACGGTTTCGCCCGTTTCAGATTTCCCAAGCGCGAGTTTCTATTTTTGATCGTCCTTAGTACGTTGATGTTGCCTCCTCAGGTCACGGTTGTCCCAAGCTTTCTGCTATTCAAGTACCTGGGGTGGTTGGACAGCTTTAAGCCGCTGGTCGTGCCACATTGGTTCGCAGGCAGTGCCTTTGCGATTTTCCTGTTCCGGCAGTTCTTTTTGTCCATTCCCAAAGAGCTTGATGAAGCAGCCAAAATTGACGGTGCCAATTCACTTTGGGTTTTCTTCAAAATCATCGTGCCATTGTCAACGCCTGTCTTCATTACGATTTCCATTCTGGCGTTCTTGGGATCGTGGAATGACTTTTTTGGCCCGCTCATCTACCTGAACTCGGTCAATAACCTGACGCTGCCGCTTGGTTTGGCATACTTCCAGCGGGTCAGCATGTCGGGTGGTCATGCTACTGAACACCTGCTGATGGCGGCCTCAATGGCGATGACTCTGCCCTGCATTGTTCTATTCCTGGTTCTACAGCGATATTACGTCAGAGGGGTAACAATTTCGTCGGGGAGCAAAGGTTAGGGCCTTTTCAAAATCTTTGAGCAGCAATCAAAGGTCACATATTTACTGCGATGGTCTGGATCATTGCGGATTAGTTTTCATATGATGGAGGATTCATGTCTGCCCCAATTGGTCTTCAACTTTACACGCTACGTGAGGCGCTCGCGTCGGACTTTGAAGGTGTCGTCAGAAAAGTAGCCGAGATAGGTTATGTCGGCGTGGAGACGGCTGGCTTTCCAGGAACGACACCCCAAAACGCCGCAAAACTGTTTGCAGCCCTCGGGTTGAACGTCCCCGGAGCCCACTTGCCGCTGCCTTTGGGCGACAAAAAGACAGAAACGCTAGAAACAATGGCTGTCTTGGGCTGTCACTATCTGATCTGTTCATGGCTGGACCCCAAAATTTACTTTACCTCGCTCGACGGCATCCGCCGCGCCAGTGATCTTCTCAATGAAGCGGGAACGGTTGCCGCACAGAATGGTCTGACTCTGCTCTACCACAACCATTGGTCGGAATATGAAAAGGTCGATGATCAATATGTGTATCAGGTGATGCTACAACACCTTGAACCGAACGTGTTGTTTGAGTTTGACACGTATTGGGCACAAGTTGCTGGCGTGGATGCCGCGACGGTATTGAAATCGCTCGGTGATCGCGCTCCGTTGCTGCACATCAAAGATGGACCGCTGAAGATGGATGTTCCGCAGCTCGCTGTGGGCGAAGGGAAGATGGACTTCCACAAGGTTATTGACGCTGCGGGAAAGTCGGCGCAGTGGCTCGTCGTGGAACTGGACGAATGTGCAACCGATATGATGGAAGCAGTTCGCAAAAGTTATCGTTACCTGACCAGTGAAGGGCTAGCCAACAGACGAAATAGCTGATGATCCATAGTATTGCGTAGCCTGGAGCATAGCAAATAACAAGGAACACTTATGCAAAACAAGCGCATTGTCTTTACGGGTGCTGGACAGATAGAAATACAGCACGATGACATTAATCTTGCTCCCCAGCACGATTTCGAAGTCATTGTCAAAACACACTATTCGTTGATAAGCGCCGGAACTGAGCTTGCTTGCCTGTCCGGCAGCGAGAACTGGTTCAAGTTCCCCAGTACGCCGGGCTACACGTCAGTTGGCGAGGTGGTTGCGGCAGGCCAGGCAATAACGGATGTGGCGGTCGGCGACGTGGTTTATGTTTGGGGAGGGCATTCTGCTTATAGCAGGATCGACCTCAGCCAACCCTCGGCGTTGTGCTTGAAAATACCTGATGGTATATCTGAGAATCTGGTGCCATTCGCACGAATGGCGACTATCGCAATGACCAGTCTGCGCGTCTCAAACATCGAATTAGGCGATTATGTTGCGGTAGTCGGAATGGGCCTGGTCGGAAATCTGGCGGTGCAGCTTGCACGGCTTCAAGGGGCATTTGCTATCGGCGTTGATCTAAGTGAAAAGCGACTCGCCCGCGCGGCGGAATGTGGGGCATCCAGCACCTTGCAGATGAGTGGTCCAGCTACCGCTACCCGGCTGAGGGCTTTAACGGAAGGTCGAGGAGTCTCGACCCTCATCGAAGCCACTGGTATTCCATCTGCTGTGCCAGACATTCTTCCGTTTGTGAGCAAATATGGCGAAGTGGTTTTTCTGGGCAGTCCACGGGGTCAATTTGACACCAATCTGACATCTGTTCTTAACTATGTCCACCTTGATCCGCTGGGCGCTCTAACCTTCAAAGGTGCGCATGAATGGCGCTATCCAGTACACACCGACCCATTCTTGAAACATTCAATCGAACGCAATTCGCAGATCGTGCTTAACCTGATCAAATCAGGGAGTCTCAAAATTGGCCCTGTGCTCACACATATCTTACGACCTGAAGAAGCTGTAAAGGCTTATCAAGGACTGAAAGAACAAAAGGATGACTATGTGGGCGTTGTGTTCGATTGGTTAACGCAGAACTGACTATCGGTGCATTGAACCCCGCCAGAAGTCGGGATAACGTAGGGCCCACTCTACCGGCTCAGAACTACGAACTCTAATTTAGTCATTTAAAGGAGGAAAGCATGGCAAGGCCAATAACACTTTTTACAGGTCAATGGGCGGACCTGACGTTGGATACCGTTGCACAAAAAGCTGCTTCGTGGGGCTATGACGGCCTGGAACTGGCCTGCTGGGGAGATCACTTCGACGTAAGCAAGGCGCTTTCTGACGACGCCTACGTGCGGTCGCGTCATGACATCCTGGAAAAACATGGACTAAAGTGCTGGACGATCAGCAATCACCTGGTTGGACAGGCCGTTTGTGATGCACCCATCGACGAGCGGCACAAGGATATTCTGCCGGCTCATGTCTGGGGCGACGGTAAGCCAGAAGGCGTGCGCCAGCGTGCCGCCGAGGAGATAAAAAACACCGCACGCGCTGCCGCCAAATTTGGGGTTAATACTGTAGCTGGCTTCACAGGGAGCAGCGTGTGGCAATTCCTTTACCACTTCCCCCCAACCAGTCAGAAAATGATCGATGCAGGTTACAAAGATTTCGCGGATCGCTGGAACCCGATTCTGGACGCTTTCGACGAGGTCGGCGTTCGCTTTGCCCTGGAAGTCCACCCCACAGAGATTGCCTATGACATTTACACGACGCAGCGTGCATTGGAAGCCATTAAGCATCGCCCGGCATTCGGTATCAACTTCGATCCCAGCCACCTGTACCACCAATTTGTAGACCCGGTTTTCTTCCTGAATGAGTTTGCGGATCGCATTTATCATGTTCACGTTAAAGATTCAGCCCGACGGCTCGATGGACGGAGTAGCATTCTGGCCTCTCACCTGAGTTTTGGGGATCATCGCCGTGGGTGGGATTTCGTCTCGCCCGGACGCGGCGGGATCAACTTTGAGCTTATCGTCCGTACATTGAACCGCATCGGCTACGTTGGTCCACTTTCTGTAGAATGGGAAGACAGTGGGATGAACCGTGAGCGAGGAGCCGCAGAGGCGCTGACGCTGGTTAAAAGCGTGAATTTTGCACCCTCCGACCGGGCATTTGACGCAGCGTTTGCCAATCAGTAGACAATGCGGGATGAAGAAGTTTTACCGCGCCTCATCGCACCTTCGGTTTGAAAACTTAATATGCATCACCCATTGCATATAGAGGGAAAGCAATAATGGAGAAATACGGATACCGTTTTTCCTTTGGCCCTTGGAATATTCACGAAGGAGCCGATCCATTCGGCCCTCCGGTTCGTCCAACACGGTCCTTTGATGAAAAGTTAGCCGTTTACAAGAACCTGGGGTTTGACGCTGTACAGTTTCATGATGACGATGCCGTTCCTCAGCTAGGTGAACTGTCCCCTGCACAAATCCGGGAAACCGCGCGCGCCATGCGGCAAAAGTTATCTGACAATGGATTGGTCGCCGAATTTGTAGCGCCGCGCTTGTGGGAACATCCAATGACGATTGATGGCGCGTACACCGCCAACGATCCGAAGGTACGTGCCTATGCCATTGATCGGTCCCGAAAAGCAGTAGATATCGCCAGAGAAATTGGAACTGATCTCATGGTCCTGTGGCTCGCTCGTGAAGGTACTTATCTACGAGAGTCTAAAGATGTTATTCGTGCCAGCCACCAGATATTGGAAGCCGTGAATAACCTGTTGGACTATGATCCTACGCTCCGTATTGTCATCGAACCCAAGCCGAATGAGCCGGTAGATATGGCCTACATTCCAACGATTGGTCATGCGCTGGCTTTAGGTATGCAAACGAAAGACCCTACACGCATGGGTGTGCTGTTGGAATCGGCTCATGCAATTTTGGCAGGGCTTGATCCAGCAGACGAGATTGGCTATGCCCTGGCATTCGGGAAATTGTGGGGTGTCCATTTGAATGATCAGAATGGTCTGAAATTCGATCAGGATCGCTCTTTCGGCTCAGTTAATCTCCGTAGCGCCTTTAATCAAGTGCGGGTGTTGGATGAGAATCACTTCTGGGAAATAGGTACGGTTGGCCTGGACGTAAAAGCCCTTCGTACCCAACCGGCTGAGGTTGCAAGCAAGCATCTCCGCAACAGTCTTCAGATGTTCTTGCGTTTGGTTGGATTGGTTCGTTCGTTAGATATACACCTGATCAA
>WNFM01343694.1_pt1 | contig 12458 bp, 9 predicted proteins | sample 5400271 | NCBI WGS metagenome assembly WNFM01 (sample SAMN13153352, study PRJNA577476) | soil metagenome | isolation source: 60 cm saprolite on Douglas fir-dominated hillslope | place: USA:California | collected 2013-09-17 | reverse complement strand
CGTCCGGCTCCAGGAGCGTTGCGTTCTTTCCCTGGGGCCGGTCAATCGCGCCAGAGGTTTCTCACGGAACATCCGGCACGAAGAGTCCGTAAGGCATGCGTGCACACTGAGAGGGGTTATCGAATGGCGAGGGACGGCGGCATGAGATACCGCAATAACAGCCGAGGGCTTGCAGCCATTTTCGACAGGTTATCTTTCATTGGCTCAATCATTCCGCCGCCGACTGGTAGCTTTCCATAGGCGGGCACGAACATACGAGATGGCGGTCGCCATAGACGTTGTTTACGCGGTTCACGGGGCACCAGTATTTGTCGCGTAAGAGACTCTTCATCGGGAAACAGGCCAGCGCACGCGCGTAAGGGCGCTTCCAGTTTTCGTCGGTGAGATCGAAAACGGTGTGGGGGGCGTTTTTAAGGACATTGTTTTCGCGATCCATCGCGTTCTTCTCGACTGCCGCAATCTCCGATCGAATTGAAATCATAGCCTCGCAGAAGCGGTCGAGTTCAGCCTTCGATTCAGATTCGGTGGGTTCGATCATAAGAGTGCCGGGTACTGGAAAACTCATGGTCGGTGCATGGAATCCGTAGTCGATTAGTCGCTTCGCGATATCTTCCACTGAGACTCCTGCGCTGTCCTTGAATGGGCGCGTATCGATGATGCATTCATGCGCGACCCGGCCATGCGGCCCTTTGTAAAGCAGCGCATAGTGGTCCTTCAGCCGCTTGGCGACGTAGTTGGCGTTCAAAATCGCAAGTTGTGACGCGGCGAGCAGGCCATTGCCGCCCATCATCACGATGTAGGCCCACGAAATTGGCAAGATGGCCGCCGAGCTGAACGGCGAGGCGCTGACAGCGCCCACTTGCGTGGGCCCGCTCGGCCGTTCCGAATGACCAGGCAGGAAAGGCGCAAGATGCTTTTTGACCCCGATCGGGCCCATGCCGGGGCCGCCTCCGCCGTGCGGAATGCAAAACGTCTTGTGAAGATTGAGATGGCCGACGTCAGCGCCATATGTTCCTGGCTGCGCTAGGCCGACTTGCGCGTTGAGATTGGCGCCGTCGAGGTAGACCTGCCCGCCATGGGTATGAACGATGCTGCAAATTTCGCAAATTGCGGATTCGAACACGCCGTGCGTGGACGGATAAGTGATCATAACTGCGGCGAGACGCCTTGAATATTGCTCGGCCTTCGTCCGCAAATCAGCGAGGTCGACATTACCATCACTGTCACAACTCACGACAACAACGTCCATTCCCGCCATTTGTGCGGATGCTGGATTGGTACCGTGGGCGGACGATGGAATCAGGCAGACAGTGCGCTGCAGCTCCCCGCGGCTGGCGTAATAGGCGCGAATGACGAGCAGGCCGGCATATTCACCCTGCGCGCCTGAATTTGGCTGCAGCGAGATCGCGTCATAGCCGGTGATCTGGCAAAGCTTGGTGGAAAGATCCGCGATCAGCTCGGCATAGCCCTCGACCTGGTCCGTCGGCGCGAAGGGATGGATGTTAGCGAATTGCGGCCAGGTAATCGGAATCATCTCCGCGGTCGCGTTAAGCTTCATCGTACAGGAGCCAAGTGGAATCATACTGCGATCCAGCGCGAGATCACGGTCGGCAAGCCGCCGCATGTAGCGCAGCATTTCCGTTTCCGAGCGGTAGAGATGAAAAACCGGATGGGTCAGGAAGTCGCTGTGACGGACGAGTTGCGTGGGGATCAGCTCGCCCGTTTGCGCACTCAACTCGTCGAACGGGGATCCGAACGCCCGCCACAGTGCCTCGACCACCGCCGGAGTGGTGGTTTCATCGCAACTGATGCCGATGCGGGCCTGCGCGCTGGCGCCGATTTTGCGGAGGTTGATTCCGTTCATGGCAGCATTGTTGAGGATCTCGGATTGGCGCGCGCCCACCTGGACCGTGACGGTATCGAAGAAGGCGGCCTGCTGCACGCGCCAGCCGAGTCGCGTCAGTCCTTTGGCCAATGTTAGTGCGGTGCAATGCACGTTGCGCGCGATATGCCTGAGACCGTCGGGGCCGTGATAGACCGCATACATTGCGGCGATCACCGCCGGCAGAACTTGCGCCGTGCAGATGTTGGAGGTCGCCTTCTCGCGGCGGATGTGCTGCTCGCGCGTTTGCAAAGCGAGCCGGTAGGCCGGCTGACCACGGGAATCGACCGATACGCCGACGATGCGGCCGGGAAGTGCGCGCTTGTAGGCATCCTTAGTTGCAATAAAGGCAGCGTGCGGACCGCCGTAGCCCATCGGCATGCCGAACCGCTGAGTGGAGCCGATGGCGATGTCCGCCCCCAATTCCCCGGGCGCAGCGAGCAGTGTCAGCGCGAGCGGATCGGTCGCCATGACAACGCATGCGCCGGCGCCGTGCAACGCTGAAATGACAGCGCGGAAATCCCGAATTTCGCCTGAGGTCCCGGGATATTGCAGCAGCGCGCCAAAAACTGCAGCAGGCTCGAGCTCTTTCATCGGATCGCCGACCTTAATGGTCCAACCCAGCGGCTCGGCGCGCGTGCGCACTACCGCAATCGTTTGCGGATGGCATTCCGCATCGACGAAAAACGCGTTCGCACGCGATTTGGCCACGCGGCTTGCCATCGCCATGGCTTCCGCCGCAGCAGTCGCCTCATCGAGCAACGATGCGTTCGCGATGTCGAGCATGCACAGCTCGGAGATCATGGTCTGGAAATTCAATAAAGCTTCGAGCCGCCCTTGGCTGATCTCGGGCTGGTAGGGTGTATAGGCCGTGTACCAGGCGGGATTCTCAAGAATGTTGCGCTGAATCACCGGCGGCAGGATCGTTCCATAATATCCCTGACCTATCAGTGACGTGAAAACCTTATTCTTATCCGCGATCATGCGGAGCTTCTGCAGAGCCTCGGTTTCCGAAATTCCCGCCGGGAGCGCTAAGGGGCCCGCTTGCCGGATCGCATCGGGCACTGTTTGTGAAATGAGTTCACCGATATCGGATACTTCGACGGTTGAGAGCATCTCGCTCACGTCCCCGGGTGACGGCCCGATATGACGGCGCGAAAAATCGCTCGGGTCAAAGTCGGCGGCGGAGGTTCTGGAAAACATCGCTTTCACCTTTTCGGATCGCAGCTTCGGCTTGACCGCAGCGGAAAGTTTCACGCAATCATCGCCTCGTACGCCTTCTCATCGAGCAGGCGGTCGAGCTGGGACGGATCGGAAATCTTGATCTTGAAGAACCAGCCCTTGCCCATCGGATCGCGATTCACGAGCGCCGGCTCATCGACGATAGCTTGATTGATCTCGGTGACTTCGCCGCTCACCGGCACATAAACGTCCGAGGCGGCCTTGACGGATTCAACGACTGCCGCCGCCGCTCCCTTTTCGGGTCTCGCTCCAGGTGTCGGTAATTCAACGAAAACGAGGTCGCCGAGCTGTTTCTGCGCATAATCGGTGATCCCAACGGTGGCGATATCGCCTTCGACACGAAGCCATTCATGGTCTTCCGTGAATTTCAACATCGCGATTGGTGTCCGCACTTTAATGTCAGTTGCGTTTGTACCGATGCGGGACGAAAGGCAAATCACAGACTCGCAACGCAATGCGCTTGCCCCGCACGTCGCCGAAAGTCCGAGTACCTATCGTTGCAAAATTTTTGTCGATGTAGCCCATTGCGATTGGCGCCTGCGCAGTGGGCCCAAAGCTGCCGGATGTGACGATTCCGATCGTGCTTGTCGAAATCTCGTCCCCGTAGAGCTTTGCACCACCGCGCACGGGTACCCGATGCTCGCTTTTGAGTCCCACTCGCCGCCGTGGTACGCCGTCCGCCAATTGCCGCAGAATGACCTCTGCGCCGAGAAATCCGCACGCGCGCGATCCGCCAACGCGGCGAACTTTCTGAATTGCCCACTCGAGTGAGGCCATTACCGGCGTCGTAGTCGGATCGAGATCGGACCCGTAGAGACAAAGTCCGGCTTCCAGCCGCAAAGTGTCGCGCGCGCCAAGACCGATCGGCAACACCGAATTGTCCTCACATAGCGCATGCGCCAGGCCCTCAACGCGATCAGCCGCGATGCTGATCTCAAATCCGTCTTCGCCGGTATAGCCGGACCGCGAAACCTCGCAGTCTGCGCCCAGGATCGGCACCGTGCGCACGTCCATGAAACGCATCGTGGTAGTCGCGGGCGCGAGGCGCGACAGCACTGTTTCCGCGAGTGGGCCCTGCAACGCAATCAGCGCGCGATCCGGCAGAAGCTCAATTTTGCAAACTTGTCCAAGATGTCGACGTAGGTGCGCCAAGTCGGCGGTCTTGCAAGCGGCATTGACAACGAGCACCAGATGATCACCGCGATTGGCGACGATCAGGTCGTCGAGAACTCCGCCAGCAGCGTTCGTAAACAGCGCGTAGCGCTGCCGCTCCTCTGAAATGCCGATGACGTCAATGGGGACCAACGTTTCCAGCGCGCGAGCGGCATCTTCCAGGCGTCTTGACATCGGGCATACGGCGATCTGCCCCATATGCGAAATGTCGAACAGGCCGGCGGCAGCACGAGTATGCAGATGCTCGGTCAGGATACCGGTGGAATATTGCACCGGCATCTCATAGCCGGCGAAGGCAATAAACCGCGCGCCGCGTTCGACGTGAAACCTATAGAGCGGCGTGCGCAGCAGTGACGCGGTTTGACGCGCTTCGCTAATGCGCGCCCCCGCCGGTTGGCAGGTCGCGCCGATCGAAAAGGAATGAGAGAAGAGCCAGACCGCATTGGAGCACCTCTTGACGGCGATCGCGCCGCTGTATCGGTGCCCCCTCTGTGTGTTTGCCTGAGAACGTTATCCCGTCGGCGGGCGCAACGCGCGCCTCTTTCCAGAGTGCGTCAGTCACCGCGGTCCTTTTGCCTGAGAGTTTCCGGGGCGGTTGCTCCTTCGGCGTCGGAAGACCGATCTCTCCCGCGATGATTTCAGTGTGGACTAATTTTCGGTTTTGGACCTCGTTTGCGATGTTCGCCGTTTCGATAAGACGAGGGATCGAGTCGCTGCAAAGTATCGTCAAAATCGCTCGCCGGTGCAACAATTGAATGTTCACCGCACCCAACGGCCTTTCCTTCGGGCTTGAGTGTTGTAGGATTAAGGCTTAATCCGCGCACGGGGGAGGGCCGATGAATGACTGCTTCTTCGTACGTTGCAGAGGATTTAGTAGCTCGGAAAAAATCCATTGTCCGGGTCATTGGGTCGAGTTTAGCGGGTACCAGCCTCGAATGGTACGATCACGCCATTTATGGATCTGCCGCCGCCCTCGTTTTTCCAAAATTGTTTTTTCCACAAAGCGATCCACTGACAGGTACGCTGCTCTCGATGACGATTTATGGGGTCGGGTTCTTATCGCGCCCGCTTGGCGGACTCTTGTTTGGTCATTTTGGTGATCGGATCGGACGCAAAACCATTCTCATCATCACGCTCCTCCTTATGGGCGTCACAACATTCCTGATTGGCCTCTTACCGACATATGCGACGATCGGCATCGCGGCGCCAATCTGCTTAACGGTACTTCGGCTTGTGCAAGGTATTGCACTAGGCGGAGAATGGGGCGGTGCCTCGCTTATGGTGAGCGAAATCGACCCTGAAGGCCGCAGGCGCGGCTTTTATGGCAGCATGGTGCAAGTAGCTTCGCCGGTCGGATACTTATTGGCCTACGGCGTCTTTACAGTTGTGACCTACTCGCTTTCACCAGAAGGTTTCCTGGATTGGGGATGGCGTATTCCCTTTCTTGCCAGCGCCGCTTTGATAATCATCGGTTATTACATCCGTCGAAGCGTTGCAGAGTCGCCATTATTCGTGGAAATCGAAACACGCAAGGCAAAGTCCAGCGCACCCATTGCGGAGGTGCTGCGCCTGCATTGGCGAAGCGTGCTCATTGCGATGGGCAGTCGGATTGGCAGTGATATCGTATTCTACGTTTTTAGTGTGTTTCTACTGGTGTATTTGCGATTAAGGCTTGGCCTTGACACGACCACCCTTGGGGTGATGGCACTTCTCGGTGCTTCGTTCGCGCAGCTGATCGGCATTCCAATCTTCGGCGCCTTGTCGGATCGATTCGGACGACGCCCTATTCTCATCTTTGGCGCAGTAAGCTGCATCATTTGGAGTTTTGTCTTTTTCATCCTGATCGACACCAAGATCACAAGCCTGATCTTTTTGGCAACGTTTATCGGCATGTTCTTGCACGCCGCGATGTGGGCCCCACTTTCATCTTACATGCCTGAAATGTTCGAGACGCGCGTGCGGTACACTGGCGCATCTCTCGGATTTCAGGGCGCAAGCGTCTTTGGCGGTGCATTGGCCCCAATCATTTCAACTTGGTTGCTCGGCACGTATCAGGCCGCGTGGCCGATTCAGATTTATGTCGTTTTGGTACTGTTGCTGTTGATATTTTGTGTGTGGCTTGCCAAAGAGACCGCGCACGAAAACCTGCGGTTCACGCGCGAACACGCCTAGCACCTGCAGGCTTACCCTGTGCTTGAGTCTGAATAGGAATCCTCAGTTCGTTGCACACTGTTCGAATGTAAGCAGCGCTCGTTTTTATAAAGCTGACAGTCTCATCGTAACCGTATGGCCTGTCTGCGTACTGTTGCCAGTTGGGAATCTCGCCGCCGCCGATCTTTCTCTCATACTCCTGAACCATGAGCATGTAGGCGCCATTCTTCCACAGTAAGGTCAGGGTGGCCCTCCAGCCACAGCGGATCAAAAATATCGATCCGCCGACGTGTGATTGCTCGTGGCCGGTCTACGTGCGAATCGTCATTCTCGATCGAAAGATTGAGATCCGGATTGCTCGCATAGAGGATCGGGAGCAACTGGCGGAAGTCAACCACACCTTGACCGCAGGGGCGCAGCTGGAAATCCAGCGCTCCATCATGATACCCAATGAAAGCGTCCTTGATGTGGGTCTGACGGACATAGGGGGCCACACGGCGCGCCGCGAAGATTGGATGTTCCCCTCGCTGGAGCGGATTGGCGGTATCCAGAACAACACCCATTACGTCCGGGCCAATACTCTCGACCAACCGCACAACCTCGAATGAAGTGATCTCCTCGTGCGTCTCCAGGTTCATATGAACCCCGAGATCACGAGCAATCGGTGCGAGCTTTTCAAGAAATCGTTCAGTTGCTGTCAATTGCTCGGGCCAAGTGACGTCAGTACGAAAGCGGTCATACGCAAGCCGTCCTCGGTAGTTCGCTTTAAAATTGGCGGTGGAGATCCACAGTTCGCGACAGTCGATCGCTACGCAGGCCACCATCATGCGCCGGAATCCTTCAACAATGTCGCCGTCGCCGATAGCTCGAAGCTCAGGCGCGTCCGCTGTGGCATACGGATTTACCTTGCCAAGACCTGTTTCCATGTACATGCCGAGTTCATCGGCCCGTTGACGGATCTCCTTGAGTTTCTGCAGATCAAGTGTCGGACTCATGTCGAGCACAGTGCGGAAAAACAAACCACCCATCCCGAGCTCTTTGCCGTGTTCCAGGCTGCGGATAGGTCCGCGCTTGGCCGATTCAGGAATCTTGCGACCATCAACACCAAGCCGCATCTGAAGCTCCCACCATGTTCCTGCCGTCTGCAAAATTGCGCGTTTTCAATCTTCACCTCAAGAGCGATTCGTTTCAAAGTAGCAGCCGCTTGTGTCGCAAAAAGAGCAAGGGACATGGGAATATCCGCCGAAGAATTTCAGCGCCGACAATTGCGATTGTTGGACGCCTGCAGCGATTTGGACCTGGATGCACTTTTGATTGTAGCAAACGGCAGCTGCTTTGGGCTGAGCGGCAGATCGCAGGGCTACATGGGATTTTTGTGCGGATGGAATTCGTTTGATTCTCCTTCCGCACTGGTCCTGCAGTATGGTCAATCGCCCCGTCTCGTCGTCGTGCATCGCCGCATGATGCTGATGGCACTTGAAACAGTGCCCAATATGCCGGTTGATTGGATCGACCAAGACGCCTTTGGATTAGGGATTAAGCGCGCCGTTACAGCAAACGGTATTTCTCTGCGCCGGGTAGGTATATGCGGTTGGGAAGACGTGATTGCAAAGTCTTGGAAGAGTGTTGAAACGGAATTATCGGGCACTGAGTTCGTCGACATTACAGACCGAGCCGTGGCGTTGGCGTTGCGCGCTATTAAATCTGCGGCACAGTTGCAAATGCACCGTGAGGCCGCCCGGCTATGCGATGAGATGTTCGGCTTCCTTTCTAAGCTGTCGGTCGTTGGCCAAGTCGGGTATCAGATCAAGGCTGATATCGAGTGCTTTGCGAAACAGCAAGGCGCTGAATTCGTGCAACACTGGATGAGCATAGGCAATCCACCCGATTACCCGCGCTACTTTCATCCTGAAAACCGGCAACTCGTTCAAAAGGGCGATACAGTTGTCTATGGCATGCAAATTATTCTGGATGGTGTGTGGGGCCATGCTGTCCGGTGTTATTCAGTGGGCCCAGCGAGCGATCGTCATCAGACGATCCAATCTGCTGTCCTCGCGTTCCAGAGCAAATTCATCGAGAAGATGCGAGCTGGCGCCGAAATGAGTGAGGTTGTGCGTGCTGGTTTCAAATTGAGGCAGCCCATTTACGAGGCGATCGGACGTGGGAAGGTCGATATGCTTCGGCTCGGCCATGGCATTGGCTATTCGTACACGGAACCAGGGATCTCGGAAGTCTTTCCGCGCTCATATTACGATGTCGAAGAGGAGCTGGTTCGCTCGGTGCCGGGTCGTTTTGAACCGGGCATGATTTTCGAGATTCACCCACTATTTTTCTACAGTGATGGAGCTGCCGCAGTTGGAGACATGGTCGTCATCGACAGCGGGGGACCTAGGTTCATGACGCAATACCCACGCTCAATTATCGAGTTCCACGCATGAGTTCCGCGAAAGACAGCGGAATCGAACCGCTTATCGTCGCGTTGGGTGATCGTCATTACGAAGTCAATCGACCCTGGGCGGCGGACCACATAACCCACGGCCGCGTAGCCGGCTGGCGAAGCGACGTTGCGACTGACAGTGCCGACCGTCTCTACGTGTTTTACCGTTTTGATCGGTACATTGATCCGCCAGGACTACCTGTGGTCGCGGTATACGAGCGAACAGGGCAGCTGGCACGCACGCTCGAGCTGCCGGACGTTTCAGACGGGCACGGTATCTCTATCGGCCCCGCAGACGAGATCGTTCTGGTCGACCGCGATCGTCATGTTGTTCTCATTCTGGCAAATGATGGCACAGCAAAGCTGATCCTTGGAGAACGCGACAGGCCCGGTCGGCCCTTCAGTCACCCGACTGCTGCGAAAATTGGGCCCGGTGGGGACATCTTCGTAACGGATGGGTACAGCAATTCACAAGTCCATCGTTTTTCCTCGGCCGGGAAATTGATCAGGAGCTGGGGTTTTCCAGGAACGGGACCGGGCGAATTCAGTACGCCACACGACCTCGCATTTACTAAAGATGGCACGCTGGTTGTATGTGATCGAGAGAACAACAGAATCCAACTCTTCGATCTGGATGGGAAATTCATTCGCGACATTCGAGACGTATTCCATCCCATGGCAGTTATTGTGGACAACGAAGGTATGATCCTCGTGAGTGACCAAATACCGCGGCTTTCGATGTTCGATCTCCAAGGCAGACTTGCAGGTCGTTGCCGCCCTGCCTTGTATGGTGGACACGGGATATGCCTGGATAGCGTTGGGAACATCTACTTGGCGGAGCTGCGAGTGAATCGAATCACGCGCCTTAAGCGGCTTCGCTAGGCTGGGCGGAACGTAGCTGGGGCGCTCGTATAAGACGAAATCACTAGCTCGATCGAGCGAGGTAGACACCATTACGCCATTTCAGAGCGCGCAAGGGATCCCGCAGGCAAACCGGCAAAGCTGATTCGCAGAATGGTGAGGTTTCTGCGACGCCGTATTTGTGGTCAAGGCCGAGCGCTGACCTTCGTGGGCGTTGCGGAAACCTTCGTTGCACTGAACCGCGGGCCACGAGTGGAACCTATGGATATTTGGTCAAGATAGCGGCCGCCGGGTTGAGGTGAAGCACGGAGTGAGTGGGTGGAGGGTCGGCGCGAGCTTCCTGCTTGTTCGGGAGCATCGATCTGATGACATTCACTCCGTAGTCTGTAGTTCGTACCCCGTGATTCGTAGCCCCAGGCTGGCTCCGGTTTCGTCAGGATAACCGCCTCTGGGACTTCCACTCATTGAGGTGTGGCAGAACATCATGCAGCCCGAGCCCGTACCATCCGATCGGGAAGTGCTGGCAGGTCTCGTCGAGCGCGTCACGTTCCACAACGAAGAGAATGGTTTCTGCGTTCTGCGGATCAAGGCACGCGGCCACCGTGACCTCATCGCGGTTGTCGGTCATGCTGCAGTGATCTCCGCCGGCGAGTGGGTCACGGCATCAGGCGAATGGGTCAATGACCGCACTCATGGGCAGCAGTTCAAGGCAAGGTTTCTCAAGACCTCGGAACCGACTTCGCTCGATGGTATCGAAAAGTATCTCGGGTCCGGGATGATCCGCGGCATCGGCCCGATCTACGCCAAGAAGCTCGTTCGCGCCTTTGGCGAGAAGGTGTTCGATACGATCGAAGTGGAGCCAGAGCGGCTGAGGGAAGTGACGGGCATTGGTCCGGTACGAGCTGGCCGTATCACCGCTGCCTGGGCCGAGCAGAAGATCGTGCGCGAGATCATGGTCTTCCTTCACAGCAACGGCGTCGGCACGGCCCGGGCGGTGCGCATCTACAAGACCTACGGCGCTGATGCCGTGCAGGTCATGTCGGAGAACCCATATCGCCTGGCGCGTGACATCCGCGGCATCGGCTTCAAAACCGCCGACGCCATCGCGATGAAGCTCGGAATCGAAAAAATGGCGATGATCCGGGTGCGCGCCGGCATCTCTTATGCGTTGACCGAGGCCATGGACGAGGGGCATTGCGGCCTGCCGACGGATGAGCTCGTGCCGCTTGCAGAAAAGCTGCTCGAGGTGCCGGTAGAACTCGTCCGTACCGCACTCGATCTCGAATTGGCCGAGGGCATAGTTATCGCCGACAGCGTCGGCGAAACACGCTGCGTGTTTCTGGCGGGGCTGTATCGGGCGGAGCGCTCCATCGCCGAGCGGCTGCTGCGGCTTACGAATGGCACGCCCCCGTGGCCCTGGATCGATCCGGACAAGGCACTGCCATGGGTCGAGAAGCGTGTCGGGCTTGCCCTTGCGGAAAGCCAGCGAACCGCGATCCGACTCGCGCTGATGTCCAAAGTTCTGATCCTCACCGGCGGTCCCGGCGTCGGCAAGACCACGATTGTTAAAGGCATCCTGCGCATTCTCGCAGCCAAGGGGGCAGGGCTCCTCCTGTGCGCTCCCACCGGCCGGGCTGCCAAGCGCATGACCGAGGCGACGGGTTTTGAGGCCAAGACCATTCACAGGCTGCTTGAGGTCGATCCCAAGGGCGGCGGCTTCAAGCGCGGCGACAACAACCCTCTCGACTGCGACCTGCTGGTTGTCGATGAGACCTCCATGGTCGATATCACGCTGATGCAGGCACTCATGAAAGCGGTGCCAGACAAGGCCGCATTGCTGATCGTGGGCGACATTGACCAGCTTCCTTCAGTTGGGCCGGGACAAGTCATGTCCGACCTAATCTCATCCGGCGCCATTCCCGTGGTGCGCCTCACCGAGGTGTTCCGGCAGGCCGCGCAAAGCCGCATAGTCACCAGTGCCCATCGCATCAACCAGGGTTCTATCCCCGATCTCAGTCCGCCCCGAACGAACAGCGACTTCTACTTCGTGCAGGCGGACGATCCCGAAACTGCCGTGCCCCGCATCATCGAGTTGGTGAAGACAAGGATTCCCAGCCGCTTCGGCCTCGACCCCATTCGCGACATCCAGGTTCTGTGCCCGATGAATCGCGGCGGCGTCGGCGCCCGATCGCTCAACATCGAACTGCAAGCGGCGTTGAACCCGGCGGGCGACCGTAACGTCGAGCGCTTCGGCTGGACTTTCGCCCCCGGCGATAAGGTGATGCAGATCGAGAACGACTACGACAAGGAGGTCCATAACGGCGACATCGGCTACATCGACGATGTCGATCCTGATGCGGGAGAACTTATCGCTCGGTTCGACGGCCGATCCGTCACTTACGGATTTGGTGAACTCGACATGCTGGTTCCTGCCTATGCCACCACGATCCACAAGAGCCAAGGCTCCGAATATCCAGCCGTCATTATCCCCGTCATGACCCAGCACTATGCGATGCTGCAGCGGAACCTGCTCTACACCGGCGTAACGCGCGGCAAGCGGCTGGTCGTGCTGGTGGGGCAGAAGAAGGCCGTGGCCATCGCGGTGCGTAACGTCTCGGGCCGGCGGCGGTGGTCGAAGTTGGCGGAGTGGCTGCGTCCTTGCTCACCCGTCTCACGGCGAATTGGCGCGGCGGGCTGAGCCATGGTGGCTGC
>WNFM01327979.1_pt1 | contig 12463 bp, 17 predicted proteins | sample 5400271 | NCBI WGS metagenome assembly WNFM01 (sample SAMN13153352, study PRJNA577476) | soil metagenome | isolation source: 60 cm saprolite on Douglas fir-dominated hillslope | place: USA:California | collected 2013-09-17 | reverse complement strand
TTGGTGCCCCTGGCCGGAATCGAACCAGCACTCCTTGCGGAACTCGATTTTGAGTCGAGCGCGTCTACCAGTTCCGCCACAGGGGCATTTCGCACCCTAAAGCCGGAAAGCCCGAGGTCACGAAGCCGGCGGAATATAGCGGGCGGCCGAGCCGGGTCAACCCGCGGCGAAGTGATTGCGCCCCGCCTCGACAGTGGCGGCCGCGGCGGCTAGGACGCTTGCGGACCGGCCTATGGCTTGGGCATGGCCTTTCGCAAGAACCGGTCCGGCAGCTTTTGGCGTATCCCCGGCCCCAGGGAGGCGAATGTGACGTCCGATACCACCGAAGTCCCCACGCTTCGGCGCTGCGAGGCCACCCCCGTGCTGACGGCAGCGCTTGCGACCCTGCTGATCGCGGCCGCGACGATTGCGGGCGCGTGGTTCTTTCAGCTGGTGCTGGACATCGTGCCCTGTCCGCTCTGCCTGGAGCAGCGCTACGCTTATTATGCGATCATCCCGCTTTCGGCACTTGTGGCGCTCGGATCGGCGCGGGGTACGCCGCGTGCGCTGCTGCTGGCAGGCCTTGCCATTATCGCGCTCGCGGCGCTGGCCAATGCCGGGCTCGGCACCTATCACTCAGGCGTCGAATGGGGTTTTTGGCAGGGGCCGACGGAATGCACCGGCCCAATCGGCAATCTCGGCAGCGCCGGCACCCTGTTGGAGCGCCTCGACACCGTCAAAGTGATCCGCTGCGACGAGGTGCAGTGGCGCTTTCTCGGCATCTCGCTCGCCGGCTACAATGTGCTGATCTCGCTCTTGATGGCCGTGATCGCGGCATGGGGCGTCGCGCGTTCAGTGCGGAAGTGACATGGCTCTCACGACTGGCGAGAGCCGTGTCGAGAACTCAAGACGTCAATCGTTATATTTCGGTCCGCCGTGATAACGGTGCGTATTGGGCGCAGCCGTCTGCGTCGCCATCGCCGGCTCGAACGCATTGAAGGCTTTTGCCATCTGCCGGCCTGAGGGGGCGGTTGTTTCGGGCCAGTAGGAGGCTTTCGGTGCGGCCGTGCCCGCCAGCGCCTGTCCTGAGATCGTAGCCAGCATCATGATCGATGCGGCCAAAGCGAGATTTTTCGTCATGGCTCAAATTCCTTGCCGTGTGAGTATCCCCCATCGCCGGGAAATGCCCATCGCGGCATAGGAACGCGAGCATGGTTCACCCATCACGTTGTAAGTGAGATATAAGAATACTGGCGTCGCGTCCGTGATGACGATTCGAAGAAAAGTCATCGCGCTCTAATCGTCGACATCCTCCTGCGGCCGTCCGAACAGATGGACGATGCCAGGGGTCGCGATGGTGACAAAGACAAAACGCGACAGATGATGCGCGCCGACGAAGATCGGATCGATATGCAAGGTCAGCGCCAGCGCCAGCATGGCGTCCATCGCCCCCGGCGCGAAGGCGACGACGACGTCGGAAAACCGCACATGGGTGGTCAGCACGATCACCGCGACAAAAATCCCGGAGATGATGATGGCGATGGCGAACGAGCCCAGCGCCGCATGGATATGCCCGAGCAGGACTCTTGCCTTCATCCGCGCAAAGCGGCTGCCGATCAGCGAGCCGACCCCGACCAGCGCCACGCCGCGAACCCATGACGGCAGACCGCCTTCGACCCATCCTGCGCCATGCAGCACGCTGGAAGCGATCATCGCGCCGAACATCCAGCTCGCCGGAAATTTTATAAGCCGCAGGATCAGCGCCAGCGCCAGCGAGGCTGCGAGCAATTCAAGAAGCTCGAGCGGCGAAGCGACCGCCGTGATGCCGGTCGGCGGCGCCGACGGCGCTATCCCGGTCATCGCCAGCACCAGCGGAAGCGCGGCGGTGAGAATGATGACGCGCATGGTCTGCACCACGGCGATCGCCGGCAGATCGGCGCCTCGTTCCACCGCGAGGATGGTGATCTGCGACAGCGCGCCGGGACTTCCGGCCAGAAACGCCGACGTGCGGTCCCAGCCGTGCACGCGTTGCAGATAGAGGCTGGAGCCGAACATCGAGCAGAACGTTGCCAGTGCCAACAGACCGATGGTCAGCGGATAAGCGCCCATATGCTGGATCAGAGCGAATGCAACAAGAAGCTCAAGGGCTGAACAAGGTCTGACAGATGCGGGCGTGGCATCGTTGCCGCGCCCGCGTTTCTATTTCTTGCTGATCATGGCACCGGAAATCAACCCGCCTGGAAGGTTTGCCCAAACAAACAGCAAGCCGCCGGCGCTGCCGATAGCGAGCGTTTCGAGCATACTGAGGAGTTGGGCGCGGCTTTCATTGGAAAGCGCCAGCGATGCGGTGATTTGCTTCACGTTGCTTTATGGCAAATCCGCAGCGCCGCGACAAATGCGCAACGCACATGCAGCATTGCGTGGCGGGTGCAGCGCACCCAATGCCTTGGCGTCACATACGCCTGTCGTCGCCCGGCATAGCCGTCCAAAGGACGGCGTCGCTTCCGCTCGCCTATGACCGGGCGACCCAGTATCCAGAGGAGGTCGTAATCAATCGAGAGGCCGCGGCGTATTGGATCACGCGGTCATCAAGCCGGGTGATGACAGCTGTGGATGGGGCCGCGCCTTGTTAGGAGAGGGCGACGACGCGCCTTCCGCTCACTTCTTATCGGCAGCGGCGCCCTTGTCGGCGGCAGCCTTCTTGCATTCGGAACGGAATTTCTTGCGTTCCTTGCCCTTAAGTCCCTTGGCGTCGGCCTCCTTGGAACATTCGAGCGACTCCGCGGTGCGCGGTTTTGCCATCTTCTTGTCGGTTGCCGCTGGTGCCGCGGTATCGCTCTTGGCGGCGGGCGCCGTCGTTGTCTGCGCTAGGACCGGGCTTGCGAACAGGAACAGGGACGCGAAGGCGGCGGCGGCCACGCGGGAGGATATCGTCATCATGGAAGCACCTCGGGTTGAAGAGGGCCGCAACGTTGCGCTGCGATGCTGAACCGCGGATGAATGAAGCGGCGCGGGGCGTTCCGGGAGTCATGATATTTTATCGCAACGAATAGATCGTTTCGTTGTCACGCGCCGTCGCTAGGCTAGGATAGGGGTTCTATAGATCGCCAGCCCAAGGAGACCAAGGATGACCATTCAAGCAAAATTATTGTGCACATTTGCGCTAACAGGTTTTGCCGCATTCGCTGCCATCGCGCCGGCGCAAGCCCTCACCACGCAGGAATGCAGCGCGAAATATCAGGCCGCCAAGGCCGCCGGCACGCTCGCCGGCCAGAAGTGGAACGATTTCCGCAAGGCCCAATGCGGCGCCGACGCGACACCCGTCGCTGCGCCTCTTATCCCGGCGCCCGCTCCGGCCGCACCCGCGGCACCGAAAGAGGCGAAGAAGGAAGCTGCACCTGCGGCTGCCCCCGCGCCGACACTGCCTTCGCTGCCGGCGGTGTTCCCGGCCGCGGTCGATCCGAAATACGCCAAGGAAACGGCCGGCAAGGCGCGGATGCACACCTGCGTCGATCAGTACAACGCCAACAAGACCACCAACGCCAATGGCGGCCTGAAATGGATCGAAAAGGGCGGCGGCTACTACAGCGAATGCAACAAGAAGCTCAAGGGCTGAACAAGGTCTGACAGATGCGGGCGTGGCATCGTTGCCGCGCCCGCGTTTCTATTTCTTGCTGATCATGGCCGGACGCTGATGGCGCTAACACGGCCGATCTGGTTCGCGGAATACCGGCTGTCTGCGGAATACGGGCTCGCTGCGATCATTGACAAGCCCGCGCCGGGCCAGCCTGATGAAGGTGATTTTTTCCGCGCCCCGGATGATCGATGATCGCAAGCCTCAGCCTTATCCTGCTGTGTCAATTGGCCGGCGAAATCATCGTGCGCGGGCTCGTCCTGCCGATGCCGGGTCCGGTCCTCGGCCTGTTATTTCTTTTGCTGTTGCTATTGGCGCGCGACCGTTTTTCCATTTTGGCGCGCGGGCCGCTCACCGGCGAGGCCGTCGAGACGGCCAGCCGCGGCCTGCTCGCCAACCTGTCGCTGCTGTTCGTCCCGGCCGGCGTCGGCGTCGTGCAAAAGCTCGATCTGATCGCCGCGCATGGCATCGCCATCATTGCGGTGCTGGCGGTCTCCGTAGTGGTGACGCTATTGACGACGGTAGGGACGTTTCTGGCGGCCAGCCGCCTCTTGGCCAGGGAGCGCGGCGAACCATGAGCGAAAATCCGTTCTCGCTGTGGGTCTATCTTTCGCAGTCGCCGCTGTTGTGGCTGACGGTGACGCTCCTGACCTACGCGATCACCGACGCGGTGTCGCTCGCCACCGGCCGGCATCCGCTTGCCAATCCGGTGCTGCATTCGATCTGGATCATCGGCGCGTTCCTGATGCTGACCGGCACCTCCTACACCACCTATTTCGGCGGCGCGCAATTCGTGCACTTTTTGCTCGGGCCGGCGACGGTAGCGCTGGCGGTGCCGCTCCATGAGAACCGCAAGCAGGTGATCGCGGCGATCCTGCCGATGTTTTTGGCGCTGGTCGTGGGCTCGATCACCGCGATCGTCTCGGTGGTGTTATTGGCGGAGGCCGCCGGCCTGCCGCGCGCGGTGATTTTGTCACTGGCGCCGAAATCGGTCACGGCAGGGGTTGCGATGGGCATCAGCGAATCGCTGCATGCCGATCCGGCGCTGACCGCGGTCTCAGTGGTGCTCACCGGCATCATGGGCGCAATCATCGTCACGCCATTGATGAACCGGGTCGGCATCACGGATTTTCGCGCGCGTGGATTTGCCGCTGGCATTGCCGCGCATGGCATCGGTACCGCGCGCGCGTTCCAGGTCGACGCGGTCGCGGGCGTATTCGCCGGCATCGCCATGAGCCTCAATGCGCTGGTGACATCGTTCCTGGTGCCGGTCGCCGTCACGTTCTTGTTGCGCTGATCTGTCGATGAAGTGCCTTGCAATCTTTATGCTGCCGCCATAGAGACTTGGAGAAATTCCTTCTAGGGCGCCCCCGTATGGGCGAAGTTACTCCTCTCATGATCTCAGTGGTGCAGGGTGCGTTGGGATTGGCGTCGGGCGCGCTGGTCGGCTTTTCGTTAGGCCTGGTCGGCGGCGGCGGATCGATCCTGGCGGTGCCGCTGATGGTCTACGTGGTCGGCGTGCCCGACGCCCATGTCGCGATCGGCACCAGCGCCATTGCGGTCGCCGCCAACGCCGCGGTCAATCTGTCGAACCATGCGCGCGGCGGCACGGTGGTGTGGTCGTGCGCGCTGATGTTCGCGGTCGCCGGGATCATCGGCGCGTTCTTGGGCTCGATCTTCGGCAAGATGATCGACGGGCAAAAGCTATTGGCGCTGTTCGCGTTGCTGATGCTGGTGATCGCGCTGTTGATGCTGAAAACGCGGGCGCGGGTCGGCGTGGCCGATGTCAAGATGGACCGGGGCAATACGCCCGCCATTGCCGGGCTTGGCCTTGCGACCGGGACCCTGTCCGGCTTTTTCGGCATCGGTGGCGGATTTTTGATCGTGCCGGCGCTGATGCTGGCGACGGGCATGCCGATCATGAACGCGGTGTCTTCGTCGCTGGTCGCGGTGACCGCGTTCGGGTTGACCACGGCCGCGAGCTACGCCTGGTCGGGCTTGATCTCGTGGGGACTGGCGCTCCGCTCGCCTGCTCGCGGCGCGCCGCGGTGCGCTCAATATCGTGTTTGCCGGTGTTATTATCGCGGTGGCGCTCTATATGTTGGCCCGTAACATTTTCCCATCTTGAGCGCATGTGCCTTGAGACGGGGCCGGGAGACCAGAAATGAAAAAATCGATCGATCAAACCCGGCTCAATCAGGGACGCACCAGGCGCGAAGCACTCGGCCTCCTCAGCGGAAGCGCGGCCATGCTCGGCATCGCGATAGCGCCGGGGTCGGCGCTGGCGCAAGGCGGCGAAGAGACCGTGCTGACGGAAGCGTTGGTGTTGCGCGACCCGGATATTCCGGTGGCCGGAAATCCAAATGGCGACATCAGCATCGTCGAATGGTTCGACTACCAGTGCCCCTATTGCCGCAAGCTCGAGCCCGAGCTGCGACAAGTGGTGCAGGACGATGGCAAGGTACGCCTGGTGCTGAAGGACTGGCCGATCCTGGGGCCGGTCTCGGTCGTCGCATCGCGCATGGCGCTGGCGTGCAAATACCAGGACAAGTTTATTGCGGCACACGATGCGCTGATCGGCGTCAATTCGAAATTGACCGAGCCGCGGATCAACGAATTGCTCGCCGGCGCAGGCATCGACGTCGATCGCGCCACGCGCGACCTCGCGGCCAATGCCAAGGCGATCGACGCGATCCTGGCGCGCAACAACGACCAGGCGACCGCGTTCGAATTCCGCGGCACGCCGTCCTTTATCGTCGGCAAATTCCGGGTGCCGGGCGTGCTGACCATGGCGCAGTTCGAGCAGGTCGTCGCCGACGCGCGCAAGGCGCTGGCTTCGAAGAAATAGCGGCGGCAAACAGCAAAACGCCCTCGCCGAAAGGCGAAGGCGCCGGCTTGATGGATTTTTCGCGACTATCTCGACGACAGCCTGATCCAGTCGTCATGCGCGCGCCGTTTCAAGAGATTCCAGTCGGCCGCCGCAACGTCCCAGTTCACAATGGTGCGATCCGCGACCTGGCCGTTAACGACCGTCGAGGTCGACATCGAATCATAGACATAGACGCCCGCGACCAATAGCAGCGCACCCAAAATCATTCCGACAAAAACGCGCATGGTAAACCTCCGTTGAGCGCGAACAACGCGGTCGAGGTCGGATAGTTCCCTGAAATCCTGCCCTGAAAGGTTCGAAGAGAGGCACGCACCTGTGGAAAATAGGCGCCAAATCGGCTATTATGTTGCATGATCGCCAATGACGTTTTTGAAAAGGCCATCGCCGAGTTTGGCCGAAAATACCTTTGGTGGAAGCCGGTCGGCGCGAAGTCGCATTCCGACGATCGCATCATCGCGCAAACGATGAATCTCGCAACGTATGACGATATCCTTCTGCTGGAGCAGACGGTCGGCAAAGAGCGCCTGGTAGGAATCATGCTGCATGCCGAGCCGGGCTGGTTCAGTGATCGCTCCTGGGAATGTTGGCGCGGACGATTATCCGTTGCTACGGGGGCTACGATCCCGAACGAGGCCCCGCGAAGAGCATCTCTTTAGATCCAGTAAAAAAATAAAATCACCAAACCAGCTTGCTGATGAGCATTGGGAAGCCGCGCCTCACGCGGTACCGAATGCCCGCAACAGCCAGTCGATGAACACGCGCACGCGCGGCGATAGCTGCCGATTGCGCGGGTAGAGCAATGAGACCGGCGTCGGGGAGGGCGGACAGTCCGGCAGCACGGCGACAAGCGTGCCTCGTTTCAGATCGGCCTCGACGTGATAGCGCGGCACCTGAATCAATCCGAGACCAAGGAGCGCCGCGGCGACGAGGCTCTCGGCGCCGTTGACTGAGACCGTCGCTCGCAACGTCACCTCGCGCACGGCGCCATCGACGACGAACTCAAGCGGCAGCAGTGCCCCGATTGCCGACGAATGGAAGCCGACCATGATGTGACCGTCGAGGCTATCGACGCTGGCGGGCTGACCGAAGCGATCGATATAAGCGGGTCCGGCGCAAGTGATCTCCTCGAGCATGGCAACGCGGCGCGCGATCATGTCACTGTCCTTGAGATCGCCGACGCGCAGCACGCAATCGATACCTTCGCCGATCAGGTCGACCAGTCGATCGCCTTCGCTCATATAGAGTTCGATGCCGGGATATTCGGCGAGGAAGTCCGGCAGGCGCGGCATCACAAAATGACGCGCGAGCGTGCCGTGAACGTCGACGCGCAGCAGTCCCTTCGGTTTGGCGCCACCGAAGGCAGCCTCGGCCTCTTCGACGTCTGATATCAGCGACAGGCAGCGCCGGTGATAGGCCTCGCCGTCCAGTGTCGGGCGCACCTGCCGCGTGGTGCGCTCCAATAGCCGCACGCCGAGGCGCGCTTCAAGCTGCTTCACCGCATCGGTGACGGTTGATCGCGGCAGGCCGAGATCGTCCGCTGCCAGCGTAAAGCTGCGTCGCTCTACCACCCGCGAGAACACCCGCATCGCATCGAATCGGTCCATTGGATTGTTCGTCCCTGGCGGATTGTGATGCCAGACAATGCCTGATTACCCGAAAAATGAAAGGATCTAGCTTCTTCTCATCGAACGCGGGTAGTCCGCGAAACCAAGAGGAGAGCTAAAATGACCAACGAAACCAACAAAGTAGCCATCGTGACGGGCGCCTCCCGCGGCATCGGTGCCGCGGTGGCGGAGCGCCTCGCCGCCGATGGATTCACCGTCGTCATCAACTATTCCGGCGACGCCAAATCGGCCGAGGCGCTGGCCCGCAAGATCGAAACCAAGGGCGGCCGGGCGCTTACCGCCAAGGCCGACGTCAGTGACGTCAAGGCGGTACGCGGCATGTTCGACGCCGCGGAAGCTGCCTTCGGCGGCGTCGACGTGCTTGTCAACAATGCCGGCATCATGAAACTCGCAAAACTTGCCGACAGCGACGATGCGCTGTTCGACCAGCAGGTCGCCGTCAACCTCAAGGGCACCTTCAACACGCTGCGCGAAGCCGCAAAACGGCTGCGCGACGGCGGACGCATTGTGAATTTTTCGACCAGCGTCGTCGGGACCAAGCTGGAGACCTATGGCATCTATGCCGCCACCAAGGCAGCGATCGAAATGCTAACCGCGATCCTGTCGAAGGAATTGCGCGGCCGCCGCATCACGGTCAATGCCGTGGCACCAGGCCCGACCGCGACCGATCTCTTCCTGGTTGGAAAGTCGCCCGAACTGATCGATCGTTTCGCCAAGATGAATCCGCTGGAGCGGCTCGGCACGCCCGCGGACATCGCATCCGCGGTCGCCTTCCTCGCCGGTCCCGACGGCTCGTGGATCAACGGTCAGGTGCTGCGCGCCAATGGCGGCATGGTCTGAATCGAACGCCGCCGCATCAACCCTCAAACCGACCATCAAAGGATATGTTTCATGAAACAAATTATCGTCATCACCGGCGGCTCCAGCGGTTTCGGCCGGCTGGCCGCCAACGCCTTGGCCAAGGCGGGCCACATCGTCTACGCGTCGATGCGCGGTACTACCGGCCGCAACGCGGCCCAGGTCGCGGACGTCGAAAAATTCGCCAAGGACAACAATGTCGATTTGCGCGCCATCGAACTCGACGTCGGCTCTGAGCAGTCGGCGGAGGCGGCCGTCGCCAAGGTCGTTGCGGAGCAAGGGCGTCTCGACGTGGTGATTCACAACGCCGGCCACATGGTGTTCGGGCCGGCGGAAGCGTTCACGCCGGAACAACTCGCGGAACTCTACGACATCAACGTCCTCTCGACCCAGCGCGTCAATCGCGCCGCGCTTCCGCAACTGCGCAAGCAAGGCAAGGGATTGCTGATCTGGGTGTCCAGCAGCAGCTCGGCCGGCGGCACACCTCCGTATCTCGCGCCCTATTTTGCTGCCAAGGCCGGCATGGATGCGATGGCGGTGGTCTATGCGCGCGAACTGACGCGCTGGGGCATAGAGACTTCCATCATTGTGCCGGGTGCCTTTACCAGCGGCACCAATCATTTCGCGCATGCGGGTTCGCCGGCCGACCGGACCCGCGTCGCGGAATATGACGCCGGCCCCTATGCAGGCTTTGGCGAGCAAATCCAGCAAGCCTTTGCCGCGATCGTGCCGCCGGACGCCGACGCGTCACTGGTCGCCGACGCCATTGTCGGCGTTGTCGACGCGCCGTTCGGCAAGCGGCCATTCCGCGTTCATGTTGATCCGACGCAGGATGGCGCCGACGTCGCCTTCGCGGTGATCGACCGCGTCCGCAGCGAGATGCTGCATCGCGTCGGCTTTTCCGACCTGCTCACGCCGAGGGCGAACGCCTGAAATCCGGCCAGTCAGCGGCGTGCGCGGCGCCGCTGACTGGCCGATCATTCCCCGCTTAGCCATTTCAAAATCTCGGCGTTCATCTCGCGCGGATAGCAATGGCTGAGATCGTCGAGCTCGCGATAGGTGACGTCGGCGCCCGCCGCCGACAATAGCTGCCGGGTCTGCCGCGCGATCTGCACCGGGAACATCCAGTCGAGCCGGCCATGCACGATATGGACCGGCAGGCCCTTAAGCCGCTCCGCGTCCGCCATCTCCGCCATCAGCGGATGGAAGGTCGCCGATACCGGCGCGAGATGCGTGAAGGGTGAGGTGCTCTCGAGCCCCGAGACATAGCAGAACGTGCCGCCGTCGCTCATGCCCGTCAGCAGCAGTTTTGTCGGATCGATGTTGAAGCGCCCTCGCACGAGGTCGAGAATGCGAACAAGATTCGGCGTGTCTGTATCCTCTCCCATCAGCGCCCAGGTGCTTTTATTAGAAGCGCCGCCGGTCGCCGTCGGTGCCACCAGAATGGCCCCAAAACTGCGGGCATCGCGCAGCCAGCTCCAGAGAAAACCGCGGCCATGGCCGCTGCCGCCATGCAGCGCCATCACCAGCGGCCAGGCGCGCTCGGGCGTGCAATATTCCGGCACATAGAGCGAGAAGCCGCCGCGGCTGCCGGGCTCATTGTGGTCGTGAACGATGCCGGTGTTTTCGCGCGACGGTTCGGCGAGGCGGGCCAACAGTGCTGCGTCTTCGCGCAACGGAGGATCGACAAAGAACTGACTGACCGGCGGCAATCGTGCGGCCAGCGGATACAGCGCCTCCTGCGCGCGCGGAGCATGACGGAGCGCGCGAAACACGGAAACCAGATCACCGTTGCCATGCTGGACCGCGCGCAATCCTTCGAATGCCGCAAGCACAGCTTGGCTCGCGCGCTCCAGCGGCACGCGCACGTCGGAAAATTGCTCCGGCCATTCGGTCAGTCGCGCGCGGACCGCCCGCAACGCCTGGTCCGGCGCGCCGGCCGCCTCCATGACCTGACCGAAATCCGGCGGATTGAGATGGCGGGCGATGAAGGAAAGCGCCTCGAGCGATTGCAGCAGTGGCGGCAGCACGGCCACGATGTCGTCCACCACGGCCTCGCTCATCGCTTTTTACGTCTTTCGTTGAAGTGTCAGTGCAGCCGCGGGCCTTTGAGCAGCTTGGCACGGTCGGTCGAGGTCAGCACTACATCAAAGGTGACGCCGTCATGATAGATGGTCAGCGGCACGTCGACGCCGGCCGGTCCGAGCGCCCAGAGCTTTCGGTAGAACTCGGTCTGGCTGGTGATCTTTTCGCCGTTCACGGCGAGGATCACGTCGCCGGCCTTGAGTTCGGCGCGCGCCGCCGGCCCCTTGCCGGAAATGCCGATCACCACAACCTTACCGTCGATCTCGGTCGAGTACATGCCGAGCCAGGGCCGCGCCGGCTTGTTGACGCGGCCGAATTTTTTCAGATCGTCGAGCACCGGTTTCAAGAGGTCGATCGGCACGATCATGTTGACATGCTCGGCCTTGCCCTCGCGCTCGCGCTCCAACTGCAGCGAGCCGATGCCGATCAACTCGCCGCGGTTCGAGATCAGCGCGGTGCCGCCCCAATTGGGATGCGCCGGGTAGGTGAAGATCGCCTCGTCCAGGAGATATTCCCAGTAACCGGCAAATTCCTGTTTGGCGGCGATGTGGCAGGCGACCGATCGCGTGCGTCCGCCGGCGCCACCGACCACGACGCGGTCTTCGATGCCAGCGGCAGCCGAAGAGCCGATCGGCACCGGGTCGAGATCGATATGGCCGAGCGCCTGCACCAGGCCGAAACCGCTCACCGAATCGAAGCCGAGCGGGTGGCCCTGCACCACCCGGCCGTCGCCGAGATGCAGCCAGACCGATTCAGCTTCGGTGATCAGGTAACCGATCGTCAGCACCAGCCCATCGTCGATCAGCACACCGTTGCCGGCGCGCTCGGTACCCAAGGTGTCCGCGCTGAAGGCATCGGAGGGGATGATCGAATGCAGGCCGACCACGGAAGCAAGCACCTTATCGAGATCGAAACTGTAGTCGCCGAGGCGCGGCTGAAACGCCGGCGGCACTTTCCATTCAGTCAATGAGGGCATCGAGGGTCTCCGTACGATTGCGTGCCTATGACCAACGCCGCGCAACCCAAATAGATCGCGATCCTGTCCACGACTGGATCCGGAAGAATTATATCAGCGAAATGGCCGCGGATCGAGATCGCAAATCGCGCGTGACATCAGGGCCTGTATTCCATGTTCCCTGCCCGGCGGTAGAGCACTCCTGCTGTGACCGTCGCTTATAAAGCCCCGCGAGCTGGCGGCTTTCATGTTAAAAGCGTATCCCTTATGGGTTGCGGAAAAAAGACCATGAGTGACGAAAAGAGCTTCGACCGAAAAACTCTGGAATATGCACTGGCCGAACTCGGCCATAGGGCTTTTTCTCCCGACAATGACACTCCGACCTCGTCGAGCCCGCCATGAGCCTGTTCGGCAGGAAACCGAGAACGCTTGTAGAG